>JAABUX010001030.1_pt1 | contig 44116 bp, 43 predicted proteins | sample 5561851 | NCBI WGS metagenome assembly JAABUX01 (sample SAMN10711883, study PRJNA513361) | rock metagenome | isolation source: Antarctica rocks | place: Antarctica: Victoria Land, Richard Nunatak red sandstone | collected 2016-01-03 | reverse complement strand
GTGACCCCCGAGGAACAGGCGGCGCTGCTGCACTGGGTGGAGAAGGGCGGCCTGCTGCTCCGCTTCGCCGGTCCGCGCAGCGCCGAGGCGGCCGAGGACGCGGCAGCCGACCCACTATTGCCGGAGCGGCTGCTGACCGAGGATCGCCGCCTCGGCGGAGCTCTGTCCTGGAGCCAGCCGGCCAAGCTCGCGGCGTTTCCGGCCAACTCGCCGTTTGCCGGCCTGCCCGTGCCGGACGAGGTGACCGTCTCCCGGCAGGTCCTGGCCGAGCCGTCGGCGCAATTGCCCGACCATATCTGGGCGCGGCTGTCAGATGGGACGCCGCTTGTCACGGAGGCGACCCGCGGCGCTGGACGGGTGGTGCTGTTCCACGTGACCGCGAACGCCGACTGGTCGAACCTGCCGCTGTCGGGGCTGTTCGTGGATATGCTGCGCCGCCTGGTCGCGCTCGCGGTGGGCGTCAATGCCACGCCCGACTCCGCCGTGCTGACCCCGTTCGAGACGCTGGACGGCTTCGGCGTGCTGGGACCGCCGCCGGCCGCGGCAACCGGATTGTCGGGGACCGATATCGGCAATGTCAGCGTCTCGCCGCAGCACCCGCCAGGCCTGTACGGGCCGGAATCGGGACGCCGGGCGCTGAACCTGGCGTCCGGGATACCCGCCTTGCACGCCATGGCGGACGTGCCCGGCGCCCAAATGGCGTCCCTCGGCAGCGGCGAGCGGCAGATCGCGTTCGGGCCGTGGCTGATCGCCGCCGCCCTGGCCCTGCTGGCGGTCGACCTACTGATCGGACTGCGCCTGCGCGGATTGCTGCGTGCCGCCGCCGCCTGCCTATGCCTGCTGCTGGTCCAGCCGGCTTTCGCGCAGTTGCCGTCCCCGCCCTGGCAGGCGGCGCTCGCGACCCGGCTGGCCTACATCGTCACCGGAGACGCCGAAGTGGACGGGATTTCGCGCGCCGGACTGTCAGGATTGTCGGACTACGTCAGCAAGCGCACCGCGGCCTCGCTGGCCGAACCCTCGGGCGTGACACCGGGCCAGGACGATCTGAGCTACTACCCGCTGATCTACTGGCCCGTGCTGCCGACCGCGACGCCGACGCCCGCGATGGTGACGGCGCTGAACGGGTTCATGGCCCATGGCGGCATCGTCGTCATCGATACGCGGGGCGGCGTCGATTCCGCCGCGGCGCTGCAGCGGGTGGCGCAGGGCCTAGCGGTCCCGCCGCTGGCGCCGCTGACGACCGAGCATGTCCTTGCCCGCGCCTTCTATCTACTGAGCGACTTCCCCGGCCGGGTCGACGGCGAGACCGTCTGGGTGCAGCGCGACCAGGACCGCAGCAACGACGACGTGAGCCCCGTGGTGATCGGCGCCAACGATTGGGCGGCGGCGTGGGCGGTCGACGATAACGGGCGAAACACCATCGGGATCGATGGCGGCCCTCGGCAGCGCACGCTGGCCTACCGCTTCGGCGTGAACCTCCTGATGTACGCGCTAACCGGCAACTACAAGGGCGACCAGGTCCACGTGCCGCATATCCTGGAACGGCTAGGCCAGTAGCGTGCACATCGACCAGGCCTTCGCGGCGCTTCGTTTCGCGCCGACGGTTCCCCTCTGGCTGCTCGCCGCCCTCGCCGCAATCTGCGTTGCGGCGCTGGTCCCGGCCGTGCTGCGGCGGGCGCGCGGGGCGGTGTGGCGTGCCGCCTGCTTCGCCGTGCTGCTGCTGTGGCTGGCCGGCCCACGGCTGGTCCGCGAAACCAGGGACGCGCTATCCGACATCGCGCTGCTCGTCGTGGACGAGACCGCGTCGATGCAGGTCGGCAACCGGGCCACGCTCCGGGACGCGGCGCGCGCCAACATCGAGGCGCAGGCCGCCAAGCTGCCCGGGCTCGAACTGCGGACGGTGGTGGTGCCGGACGCGGGCGGCCATCCCGGCGAGGCCGGCGGCACCCGGCTGTTCACCGCGGCCGACCGCGCGCTGGCGGATATTCCGCGCTCGCGATTGGCGGGGATCATCGCCCTGACCGACGGGCAGGTGCACGACGCCCCCGCGACGCCGCCCACCGCGCCGTTCCAACTGCTGCTGCCGGCCCGCGGCGAGGAGATCGACCGTCGCCTGCGCGTCATCGAAGCGCCGTCCTACGGCATCGTCGGCCGGTCGGTGACGCTCCGGGTCGCCGTCGAGGATTTGGGCGTGGCCAAGCCGGCCGGTCCCGCCCGGCTGACGGTGCGTCGCGATGGCGAGCCGCCGCAGGTCGTGGCCGTCCCGATCGGGCCGCCGCAATCGATCGACGTGCCGATCACCCGCGCCGGCCCCACCATCGTTGAGCTGACGGCCGAGCCGCTCCCGGGCGAGGTGTCGGACCTGAACAACCACGCGGTGGTCGAGATCAACGGGGTGCGCGATCGCCTGCGGGTGCTGCTGGTGTCGGGCGAGCCGCACGCCGGCGAGCGCACCTGGCGACGCCTGCTGAAGGCCGACCCGGCGGTCGACCTGGTCCACTTCACCATCCTGCGCCCGCCCGACAAGGACGACATGACGCCGCTGAACGAGCTGGCGCTGATCGCCTTCCCGATCCGCGAGCTGTTCCAGGTCAAGATCGGCGACTTCGACCTGATCATCCTGGACCGATTCCAGAACCGGAACATCCTGCCGGCCGCCTACCTCCGCAACATCGCCGACTACGTGCGCAACGGCGGCGCGCTGCTCATGAGCGTCGGGCCGGAATTCGCGGGCCCGGCGAGCCTCGCCTACACGCCGCTGGGCGGGGTGATGCCGGCGCATCCGACCGGGGTCGGCGGCATCGTCGAAGCGCCGTTCCGCCCGCTGGTGACCGCCCTTGGGGAGCGCCACCCGGTCACCGCCGGGCTGCCGGGCGACCGCGCGGGCGCGGAGCCGAGCTGGGGGCCGTGGTATCGGCGGCTGGACGCGGCGGACGCGCACGGCCAGGCGCTCATGAGCGGCCCGAACGGCCAACCGCTGCTGCTGCTGGACCACGTGGGCGAAGGCCGGGCGGCGATGCTGCTGTCGGACCAGATTTGGCTGTGGTCGCGCGACGAAGCCGGTGGCGGCCCGCAGGCGGAACTGCTGCGCCGGGTCGCGCACTGGCTGATGAAGGAGCCTTCGCTGGAGGAGGAGGCGCTGACCGCCCGAATCGACGGCGGCAGCCTGCACGTGGAGCGGCGCACCGGGAGCGAGGGCCCGCCGCCCGAGATCACCGTCACGGCGCCCGGCGGCGTCGTCAGCCGTTTGGCTTTGAAGCCGGCCGGTCCGGGGCGCGCGATCGGGGACGTGCCGGCGTCGGCTCCGGGCGTGTGGCAGGCGAGCGACGGCGCCCGCAGCGCGTTCGCCGCCGCCGGAACCGCCAACCCGCAGGAATTCGCCGATTTGCGCGCCACGGCGGAGCGCCTGGGACCGGTCGTCCGGGCCTCGGGCGGGGGAACGCACTGGCTGGACCCGGCCGGCGCGCCGGAGTTGCGGCAGGTCGAGCCGGGCCGGGCCGCGTCGGGAAGCGGGTGGATCGGCTTGCGCCAGAACCATGATCACGTGGTGACCGGGCTGGATTCGCAAGCGCTGCTGCCGCCCTGGCTCGCGTTGCCGCTACTGCTCGGACTGGCGGTGCTGGCGTGGCGGCGGGAAGGCGGCGGGTAGCCGTCTTTTGGTTTGCGTCCGACTACGCTAATGTAGGTTATGCGCTCGTTTCAGACGGTTACAGCCTCATGCTTGTTCACCGTGGCCGCCGCACTCCCGGCGTATGCCCAGGGGATCGACCCCGGACACTCCATCCCCACGCCGGCGCCTGCGGCCAAGGCTCCGGATCGGCCCGCCCCGGCCGCCATCCCCGGCGCCGAATCACGGCCCGATACCGCAGCGCCCGCGGATCGTGCGGCCGCCGACCTGCCCCCCACGGAGGCGTTGTTCGACGCCATCAACCGCGGCGACATGGCGTCCGCCAAGGATTCGATCGGTCGCGGGGCGGATCTCGATGGGCAGAACCTGCTGGGGCTGTCGCCCCTCGAGTTGTCGGTCGATTTGGGACGCAACGACATCTCGTTCCTGTTGCTGTCCTTGCGCGGCGAGAGTGGTTCGAGCCGGAATACGGCGTCGGCGTCGGCGGCCCCGGCGCCATCGTCCAAACTTCCGCAACGCCGGGCGCGTGGCACGCTGGCTGCCGGCGGCTCGGAGTCCGCCGCGCGAACGCTCGTCGCCCCACGTCCCCCGGCCGCCCCGGCCCGGCAAGCGCCGCCGCTCTTTGCCGGCAACGGTGGAACCCCGTTGCCGAACGCGGGCTTCCTGGGCTTTGACTCGCATCGGTGAGCGCTGGTCCGGGCCTTGAGGTCGTTGCATTGATAGATCGAAATACGGCATAGGATGCGGTCGAACTTCATCTGAGAGGTCGCGGTGACCCAGTCGCCGACGCCGCGCACGAGTCTCTTTTACCGCGCCCTCATCGCCGCCGCGGTCGTTACGCTTATGCTGTACAGCCAAGCCCATGCGCAGGCGACTGCGACCGAAATCCTGCTGGATCAGGCGGCTTTCTGGCAGTCGCAGCGTCATCCGGACCAGGCGATCAGCAGTCTCGCCCGGGTCCTGGCATTCGACCCGATCAACGCGGACGCGCTGGCGATGCTCGGCCAACTCCAGGCCGGCGAGGGCCAGTCCGATGCGGCTCGAACGGTGCTGGCGCGGCTTAAGGCGAGCCATCCGGAAGACCCTCGGATCGTCGGCCTCGAACGCAGTCTCGGGATCGAGCCGAGCGATCCGGAGCCACGAGCGCCTGTCACGCCAAATCCGGGTGATTTGAGACTCCAGACGCAGTTGGACGCGGCGGTCGTCGCCCCGTTGGCGCAAGTAGCGGAGCCGGGACCGGCCGGACCACCGGCTCTGGCGATCGCGGCCCCGGTTCCGGCAACTCTACGCCGGGCGGTCCGGCGCGATCCGGGCCGCCCGATCACCATCGCGCCCGCGCCGCAGCATCACCCCCTCGAACAGAGTCGCGCCGGCCGACAGCGGGACGCGTTCGAGTCCGACATCGCCCAAGCCCTGCGCGGCGACCCTGCCCGCGTGCGCAACCGGCTGCTGGCGCTGGCCGCCACGCCGGACGCCTCCGGAGCCAATGGGACGGCGGTCGCCGGCCAGTTCATCAAGCTGGGCGACCGGGCCTCGGCGCGGGACGCGGTGCAGGTGGCCCTGGCGGCGGCCAAGACGCCCACCGGCGAGCAGCGCCTTGCCTCCGCGAACGCGTTGCTTGCCGCCGGCTATGATCGCGACGCGGCCATGGCCTTGGGATCGACCGACCCGGCGGGCCTGGCCGGTGACGAACGGCAGCGGTACGAAGGTCTCCAGAACAGCCTCGCGATCGAGACGTCGGATGCCTGGAACCGGGCGGGCGACCAGGCGTCGGCGTACGAGGCACTCTCGCCGCGGCTGACGGCGCAGCCCGCCGCGGCCGACCTCAACCTGGCGCTGGCGCGTCTATATCGGTCCGGCCACCGGCCGCGCGAGGCGCTGCGCATCGACGAGGCGCTCCTCAGCCAGACTCCGAACGACCTGGATGTGCGCCGGGCGGCGGTCGACGCGGCGGTGCAGGCCGGCGATGTCGGCCGGGCTCGCGCGATGGTGGCCGAGGCGATCCGCACGGCGCCGCGGGATCCACGCACCTACGTGATGGCGGCCGATATCGCGCAGGCGCGCGGCGATGACGGCCGGGCGCTCTCGGATTTGCGGCGCGCACGGGCGCTGCGTCTGCACCAAACCGGCGCGATGCACGATGACGCCGGAGGCTAGCCCCGGCTCTGCAGCCGCCCTCGCCGGCCGCACATCGTTCTGCATTGCCGAACCCCGGCCCGGGCTGCTCTACCGGCGCCTGTGATCGACAAGCTCACCTACCTGGTTGCCGTGGTGCGGGAGCAGAGCTTCCGCCGCGCGGCCGAGTCCTGCGGTGTAGCCCAGCCAACGCTGTCGGCTGGGATCAAGCAGCTCGAAGACGACCTGGGCGTGATGCTCATCCGGCGCAGCTCCCGCTTCCTCGGGCTCACGCCGGAGGGGGAGAAGGTGCTGGAATGGGCGCAGCGGCTGGTCGGGGACGCCCGGGCCATGCGACAGGAACTGCAGGCCATGCGGATGGGGCTTTCCGGCCACCTGCGCATCGCGGTGATCCCGACGGCGCTCGCGATGGTCCCGGTGCTGACCGAGCCCTGCCTCAAGCGGCACCCGGCGCTGCAATTCACCATCCTGTCCTGCACCTCGACCGAAATCCTGCAGATGCTGGCCAATCTGGAGGTGGACGCGGGGATCACCTACCTGAACAACGAGGCGCTCGGCCGGGTCAAAACCGTGCCCCTGTACACCGAGCGTTACCGCTTCATCACCACGGCCGACGGCGCGTTGGGCAACCGGACGACGGTGACCTGGGCCGAACTGACTCAAGTATCCTTGTGCCTGCTGTCCTCCGACATGCAGAATCGGCGGATCGTGGACCAGTTGATGCGAGGCGCCGGGGTGGAGCCGCGGGCGACGCTCGAGTCGAACTCGCAGATCACGCTGCTGGCCCACGTGCTGACCGGACGCTGGGCGACGGTGCTGCCGGAGCAACTCGTGCAGACGCTGGGCTTATCGGCCCGGCTGCGCTGCATCCCCCTGGTCGAGCCCGACGCAACGTATGAGATCGGCTTGGTGCTGCCGCATCATGAACCGATGCCGGCCCTTGCCGCCGCCCTGCTGGCGGAGGCACGCCTGGCGACCCGGGATCGCCGCGTCCAGTGATAGGACTTCGCTATCGCGGAACGGAAAAGCCAACTTGATCCGGTAGCGGCAAATCCTATTCTAGTGCATTGATGTCATCAAAATGGCACAGGGAGCAAGAAGCCGCCGTGGTCGCTTTGATAAGCAATTTGCCAGCTAACGCACCTGCCGCCCGATGGGACGCCACCGTGGCGGGAGAGATCATCTCAGCCCACGCCAGCATGGAAGGCGCCGCACTGCCGATCCTGCACGCGCTGCAGGACGAGTTCGGCTACGTCCCCAAGCAGAGCGAGCCGATGATCGCCGAATCGCTGAACGTGTCGCGCGCCGAGGTGCACGGCGTCATCTCGTTCTACCATGACTTTCGCCGTACGCCTCCCGGCCGGCATACCCTCAAGGTGTGCCGTGCGGAGGCCTGCCAGTCGGTCGGAGCCGCCGCGATGGCGGACCGGCTGCTGGCGCGACTCGGCGTGGATTGGGGCGGCACGACCCGGGACGGCAGCCTGACGGTCGAGGCGACCTTCTGCCTGGGTCTCTGCGCCTGCGGTCCGGCCGCGCTGCTGGACGGCGAGCCGCTGGCCCGGCTCGACGACGCCTTGCTGCATGACGTGACCGAGGAGGCTCGCCGCACATGATCCGCATCTATCTGCCGAAGGATATGGCGGCATTGGCGCTCGGCGCCGACCGCGTCGCTCGGTCGCTGCAAGCCGAGGCCACACGCCGCGGCCTGGCGCTGGAATTGGTCAGGACCGGCACGCGCGGAGCGATCTGGCTGGAGCCGCTGCTGGAGGTCGAAACGCCGGCGGGCCGCATCGGATACGGTCCGGTGCAGGCCGCCGATATCCCCGGCCTGCTGGACGCCGGGCTGCTGGAGGGCGGAGCGCACGCGCTGCGGATCGGCAATCCGGAGGAGCATCCCTGGTTCACGGGGCAGACCCGGCTCACCTTCGCCCGCTGCGGCGTCGTCGACCCGGTGTCGGTCGAGGACTATCGCGCCCATGGCGGCTACGCCGGGCTGGAGCGGGCGCTGGTCATCGGCGACGTGGCGGTGGTGGACGAGATCAAGCTGTCCGGGCTGCGCGGGCGAGGCGGCGCCGGGTTCCCGACGGGGATCAAGTGGAACACGGTCCGCCTGGCGCAGGCCGATCGCAAATACATCGTCTGCAACGCCGACGAGGGCGACAGCGGCACCTTTGCCGACCGGATGCTGATGGAGGGCGACCCGCTCAGCCTGGTCGAAGGCATGACGATCGCCGCCGTCGCCGTGGGCGCGACCAAGGGCTACATCTACACCAGGTCGGAATACCCACACGCCATCCGCGCCATGCAGGCGGCCATCGTGTCTGCGCGCCGGGCCGGGCTGCTCGGCGACGACATCATGGGATCAGGCCACAATTTTGACCTCGAGGTCCGGATGGGCGCCGGGGCGTATATCTGCGGCGAGGAAACCTCCCTGCTCGAAAGCCTGGAGGGCAAGCGCGGCATGGTCCGCGCCAAGCCGCCGCTGCCGGCGATCCAGGGCCTGTTCGGGCGGCCGACCGCGGTGAACAACGTGCTGTCGCTCGCCAGCGTGCCGTGGATCATGGCAAACGGCGCGGCCGCCTACGCAGCGTTCGGCACGGGGCGGTCGCTCGGCACGCTCGCGGTTCAGCTCGCCGGCAACGTGGCGCGCGGCGGGCTGATCGAAATCCCGTTCGGCGCGCCAGTGCGCAGCCTGGTCGAGGATTGGGGTCACGGGACGGCGAGTGGCCGGCCGTTCCGCGCCGTACAGGTCGGCGGGCCGTTGGGCGCCTACTTCCCGGACGTATTGCTCGACACGCCATTGGACTACGAGGCCTTCACCAAGGCGGGCGGCCTGGTGGGCCATGGCGGCGTGGTGGTGTTTGACGACACCGTGGACCTGGCGCAGCAGGCGCGTTTCGCCTTCGAGTTCTGCGCCGCCGAGAGCTGCGGCAAGTGCACCCCCTGCCGCATCGGCGCCGTCCGCGGCATGGAGGTCGTGGACCGTATCCTGGCCGGGATCGACACCACCAAGAACTTCGCCGTGCTGGACGATCTGTGCGAGACCATGGCCGATGGGTCGCTGTGCGCCATGGGCGGCCTGACGCCGATTCCGGTCAGGAGCGCGCTGACCCATTTCCCCGACGATTTTGACCGCGCCGCCCGGCTTCCCGTGGCCGCGGAGTAGGATGCCAGCATGACCCTGATCCGAGAACTGGACTACGGCACGCCCATCCGCGTGGCGGACAGCACCGTGACCCTGACCATCGACGGCCAGTCCGTGACGGTGCCGGCCGGCACGTCGATCATGGCCGCCGCCGCCATGCTCGGCACCCAAATCCCGAAGCTATGCGCGACCGACAGCCTGGAGCCGTTCGGTTCCTGCCGGCTGTGCCTGGTGCAGGTCGAGGGCCGCGCCGGCTACCCGGCCTCGTGCACCCTGCCCGCCGGAGAGGGGATGGTCGTGCACACCGAGAACGTCGAGATCGCCAGGCGCCGGCGCGGGGTGATGGAACTGTATATCTCCGACCACCCGCTCGACTGCCTGACCTGCTCGGCCAACGGCGACTGCGAGCTGCAGGACATGGCCGGCAAGGTCGGCCTGCGCGAAGTGCGCTACGGCTACGACGGCGCCAACCACCTGGCGGCGCCAAAGGACGAGAGCAACCCGTATTTCACCTTCGAAGCCAGTAAATGCATCGCCTGCTCGCGCTGCGTGCGGGCCTGCGAGGAGACCCAGGGCACCTTCGCGCTGACGATGGATGGCCGCGGCTTCGCGTCGAAGATTTCGGCCGGCGGCACCGACTTCATGGGGTCCGAGTGCGTGTCCTGCGGCGCCTGCGTGCAGGCCTGCCCGACCGCGACCCTGAACGAGAAATCGGTCATCGCCCTCGGCACCCCCGAGCACTCGGTGATCACCACCTGCGCCTACTGCGGCGTCGGCTGCTCGTTCAAGGCGGAGATGAAGGGCGAGACCGTCGTGCGCATGGTCCCCTACAAGGACGGCAAGGCGAACGAGGGCCATTCCTGCGTGAAGGGCCGCTTCGCCTTCGGCTACGCCACCCACAAGGACCGCAAGACCAAGCCGATGATCCGCGCCGCGATCACCGATCCGTGGCAGGAGGTGTCGTGGGAGCAGGCGATCGCCCACGCCGCGAGCGAGTTCAAGCGCATCCAGGCGACCTATGGCCGTGACTCGGTCGGCGGCATCACGTCGTCGCGCTGCACCAACGAGGAAACCTACCTCGTGCAGAAGCTGGTCCGCGGCGCGTTCGGCAACAACAACGTCGACACCTGCGCCCGCGTCTGCCACTCGCCCACCGGCTATGGCCTCAGCGCCACCCTGGGCACCTCGGCGGGCACGCAGGACTTCGCCTCGGTCGACCATTCGGACGTGATCCTGGTGATCGGCGCCAACCCGACCGACGGACATCCGGTGTTCGCCTCGCGCATGAAGCGGCGGTTGCGCGCCGGGGCCAAGCTGATCGTCGCCGACCCGCGGCGGATCGACCTGGTGCGCTCCCCGCATATCCAGGCGCAGCACCACCTGCCGCTGCTGCCCGGCACCAACGTGGCCCTGTTGAACGCCATGTCCCACGTCATCGTCACCGAGGGCTTGGTGGCCGAGGAGTACGTGCGCGAGCGCTGCGATATGCAGGATTTCGACGGCTGGGCGCGGTTCATCGCGGAGGACCGCAACTCGCCGGAGACGACCGAGGCACTAACCGGCGTGCCCGCGGCCGAGGTCCGGGCGGCTGCGCGGCTGTTCGCGACCGGGGGCAACGCCGCCATCTACTACGGGCTGGGCGTGACCGAGCACAGCCAGGGCACCACGACCGTGATGGCGATGGCGAACCTGGCGATGGCGACCGGCAACATCGGCAAGCTGGGCGCGGGCGTGAACCCGCTGCGCGGCCAGAACAACGTGCAGGGCGCCTGCGACATGGGCAGCTTCCCGCACGAGATGACCGGCTACCGCCACGTCTCCGACACCGCGGCGCGGGAGACGTTCGAGAGCGTCTGGGGCGTGCCCCTGTCGGCCGATCCGGGCCTGCGCATCCCGAACATGCTGGACGACGCGGTGGAGGGCACCTTCAAGGCGCTGTACATCCAGGGCGAGGACATCGCGCAGTCCGACCCCGACACCCAGCACGTGACGGCCGGGTTGCGGGCGATGGAGTGCATCGTGGTGCAGGACATCTTCCTGAATGAGACGGCCAAGTACGCGCACGTGTTCCTGCCCGGGTCGTCGTTCCTGGAGAAGGACGGCACCTTCACCAACGCGGAGCGGCGAATCAACCGGGTGCGCCGGGTAATGTCGCCGCTGGGCGGCCTGGCGGACTGGGAGGCGACGGTGGCGCTGTCCAACGCGCTCGGGTTCCCGATGAGCTACGCGCACCCGGGCGAGATCATGGACGAGATCGCGCGCCTGACGCCGAGCTTCGCCGGCGTGTCGTACGCCAAGCTGGACGCCGAGGGCTCGCTGCAGTGGCCGTGCAACGACGCGGCGCCGCTCGGCACGCCGATGATGCACGTGGACCGCTTCGTGCGCGGCAAGGGCCGGTTCATGCTGACCGAGTTCGTGCCGACCGAGGAGCGCACCGGCGCGCTGTTCCCGCTGATCCTGACCACGGGGCGCATCCTGTCCCAGTACAACGTGGGCGCGCAGACCAGGCGCACCGAGAACAGCCGCTGGCACGAGGAGGACGTGCTCGACATCCATCCGTTCGACGCCGAGAGCCGCGGCGTGCTGGACGGGGACCTGGTAGCGCTGGAGAGCCGCTCCGGCGACATCGCGTTGCGCGCCCGCATCACCGAGCGGATGCAGCCCGGCGTGGTCTACACCACGTTCCACCATGCCAAGACCGGCGCCAACGTCATCACGACCGACTTCTCCGACTGGGCGACCAACTGTCCCGAGTACAAGGTCACCGCGGTGCAGGTGCGGCGGACCAACCGGCCCTCGGACTGGCAGGCGCGCTTTTACGACGAGGATATCTCGCTGACCCGGATCGCCGCCCCGCTGGACGCGGCCGAGTAGCCCCCGATGACCGGGGACAAGCTGGCCCGGATGGCCAACGAGATCGCGAGCTTCTTCCGCTCCTATCCCGAGGAGGAAGCCTGCGCCGGGGTCCGCGACCACATCGTGGCGTTCTGGACGCCGGGGATGCGCTCCACGTTCCTGGCGTTCGCGAAGGCTGGAGGCGCCGGCCTAGACCCGCTCGTGGCCGAGGCGTTGCGGACGTGGCCGGACGCCGAGAGTCCGGTGACGCGGGCGACGGCTCCGGCGGAGGCCAGCGGGCAAGGGGCCAGCGACGCAGGTTGAGGCTCTGCTTCAAACTCCGCCAAACGCATCCCCGATCTGGCGCGCCAAGTCCGCCGCCGTAGCACGCCACTCCTGTCCTAGCTCGTCAGGTATGTGTTCGTTCGGGGGCGGTGGCTCCCGCACCAATTCGGCGATAGCGCGCGCTAGGTCATCGGCGTCGACCGCGCAGAGCCGGGCGCGAGGCGCGTGGGCCAACTGGTCGGGCAAGCCGCCGACCCGGGTCGCCAGCACGAAGCGGCCCGCTGCCATCGCCGCCGCCGCGACGCCGCTTTGGCTCGCCTCGCGGTACGGCAGCACGACCCCGTCGGCCCAGGCGAGCAGGCCGGCGAGTTCGCCCTCGGGCACCCAGCGGTTCTCGACGGCGGCGAATGGGCGCAAGCGATCGAGGTCCGCGCTGTCCGGTCCGGCGCCGACCACTCGAACCTGCAGACGGTCGCGTTTGCCGAGCAGTTGCAGCGCGTCGGCCAGCAGGTCGAGACCCTTGTAGGGCAGCAGCCGTCCGAAACAGAGCAGGCGGAACGGACCGCCATGCGCCAGCGGAGGCGGCGGGGCCGGCCCGAAGGCGAACGGCGACAGCGTGGTTGCGAGCACGGGGCGACCGCGCACCCGGCCCTGCCGTTGCAGCATCGCCTCGACGTGCGGGCTGAAGGTCACCAGCGCGTCGGCCCGGCGCAGCAGGATGCGCTGCAGCCGCATCTGCAGCGGCAGGATGTCGCCGGGGTGCAGTTCCGCATCGTGCACCGCCACCGCGAACGGCACGCGCGCCAGGCGGAGCGCGTGCGCCATCAGCAGATCGAGCGGCCCAGGCATGGCGCAGAACGCCGCGTCCACGCGCAGCGCGCGCAATTGCCGGGCCAAGGGGCGCGCCAGGACGGGAATCGCCAGCATCCGGGCGGCCCATCCCGTCAGGCCGTCATAGGTCCCGACCGGCAAATCCGGCGCGGCCAGGCCGGCCTGCACGAGTTCCGCCTGGCGGGACAGCGACAGGATGGGCGCGACGCCGGGCACGTCGCGCAGCGCTTGGGCGAACTCGGCGGCGTAGCGGGGACCGGCGCCCCGCCGACCCCATTGCCAAATCAGCAATCTCAAATCGTGCCCGCCTGCGCGCCGGCCTGGCCGATTCCGCGAAGTGCCGCGGCGAGCGGCGCCGGGCCGAGTCGGGCCGCCGCCGCGAGCTGGGCACGGGCGCCGAGGGCAATTCGCGCCGGCGCGTCGCCCGCGAGGCGGACCAGGTGCCGGGCGGCGGCCCCGATATCGGCCTCGGCCCACACCGCGCCGGGCGCCTCGAACACGCCGCGGGGGTCGACCGCCGGAATCAGCCGGTACGGCACCATCGCTGCCGTCTCGTCGTCCATGAAATCGACGTTGCCGGACCAGTTGGTGGCGATGACGGCACGGCCCAGCATCATGCCCTCCGCCGGCACGAGGCCGAAGCCCTCGCTGCGGTGGAGCGAGAGCACGATGTCGGCGCAGGCGGTCAGGGCGTGGTTGTCGGCCATCGGGAACATGCGCGTCTCGATGCGGATATTGGACGCGCCGGCCGCCGCCTCGCGTAGAACCTGCATGTCCGCCGGGTTGTGCCCGGCGTGGCCGATCTTGAGCACCAGCACGCGGTCGGCCCGGTCGCCGAACGCCTGCCGGTGAGCGGCGATGGCGGCCAGCGGGTTCTTGCGGGCGAAGCTCGACGCCAGGCTGAACGAGGTCAGCGTCACCACGGCCCCGCTCGGCAGGCCGAACGCCGCGCGGTCGAGGGCGGACGGCACCGGTGGACGCGACGCGACGCAGTACGGCACCACGCGCACCCGTCCCGGCATCAAGGGCTCCAATGCTGCAGCGGTGAATCGCGACGGCACCCAAGCTTCGTGCACGAACGACACGCCGGCGCGCCAGGTCTCGGGCACCACCGGCAGCTCCCACGCCCAGCAGCCGATGACCCGGCGTCCGCGCAGCAATCGGCGCGGCAGCCGAAGCAGGGCGGCCGGCAGCAACGGCGCATTGACGTGGAGCGCCAAGGCAGCGTCGGCGGGGGCCGGCTCGTCCAGGTCGCCCGCCGGGTCATTCGCCTCGCCGGGCAGGAGCAAGCCCGCCGACATGCCCCAATGCGGCACGCCCAGCTCGGCCAAGCCCGCCAGCATCAGCCGCGCCCCCTCGCCCAGGCCGGACGCGCGGCCGAGCTCACCGGCCACCAGCACGCCTTCGCTCCGTCCCGGTGGCGTGGCGTCCGGCCGTGGCGCCAGCAGCGCCGTGCCGCGGGCGAGCAACCGCCGTCGGGCCTGCACGGGCAGCGCGCGCCACAGGCGGTGCAGCGGATGAAGCGACGGGACGGATGTCATAGGGCATACCTGCCGGGCGGATATGCTGGCGGCAAGAGCCGGGCTCGGTTGCCCTCAGATTAGGTCCGTATAGGATAGCCGCCATGGCCGACCTCGCAGCCTCGCTCGATCCGATCCCGGCATCCTTGTCCAGCGCCGAGGTGCTCCAGCGCCTGGTGGCGTTCGACACCACGTCGCGCAACTCGAACCTTGACCTGATCGGCTGGGTCCGCGCCTACCTCAATGGGCTGGGAGTGCCATACCGGCTCAGCTTCGACCCGACCGGGCAGAAGGCGAACCTGCACGCGATCGTCGGACCCCAGGCCGCGGGCGGGATTGCGTTGTCCGGCCATACCGACGTGGTGCCGGTGGATGGGCAGGCCTGGACCGGCGACCCGTTCCGGTTGCGGCGCGAGAACGGCCGGATGTTCGGGCGCGGGACGGCCGACATGAAGGGGTTCGTCGCCGCCTGCCTCGCCGCCGTGCCGACGTTCCAGGCGGCTGGGCTGGGCCGCCCGATCCATCTTCTCCTGAGCTACGACGAGGAGGTGAGCTGCGACGGGGCGCGGCGTCTGATCGGGGATTTCGGCGATAGCGGCTTGCTGCCGTCGCTCTGCATCGTCGGCGAGCCCTCCGGCATGCAGCCGATCGTGGCGCACAAGGGACGGCTCGCGGTGCAGGTGACGGCGCGGGGACGGACCGGGCACTCCAGCGATCCCGGCAAGGGGGTCAACGCCGTGTTCGCCGCCGCCGAGGCGGTCGCCTGGGTCGCGGCGGAAGCGCGCCGGTTTGCCAGCGAGGGCCCGTTCGCGCCCGGCTTCGACCCGCCGCACACCACCGTCCACGTGGGCACGTTGCAGGGCGGCACGATCCTCAACATCATTCCCGACACGGCGCGGTTCGTCATGGAGTGGCGCGAAATCCCCGGCAGCGACGCCAACGCCGAGGTCGAACGCCTGCGCGCCTATGTCGCCGCGGTGCTCGAACCCGCCATGCACGCGGTCGATCCCGCCACCGGCTTCGCGTTCGAGGTGCTGAACTGGCTCCCCGGCGTGGCGCTCGACCCGCACCACGAACTTGCCATCCTGGTCGGCCAGCTCACCGGGTCGAACAGCGTCGGCCGCGTCAGCTACGGCACCGAAGCCGGCCTGTTCGAGCGGGCCGGCATCCCGTCGATCGTGTGCGGTCCCGGCCACATCGCCCAGGCGCACCAGGCCGACGAGTGGATCGCGGAGTCTGAACTCGCCGCCTGCGACGCGTTCCTGGGGCGGCTCGCATCACGGCTCGCCGCCTCGTGACGTCGTCCGAGGCTGAACTGCCCGAGGGCGCAGCGTCCGTGGAGACGCCGGACCAGCACGGCGCGCTCAACTTCGACGTGACCCTGACGCCGCCGGACCTGTCGGCCTGGGACGATGGCAACACCGGCGTGCGGGGCTTCACCACCTTCGCCTCGAGCCGCCCTGGGCCCCACGTCGTGATCGTCTCGCTGATCCACGGCAATGAGTTTGCCGGCGCCATCGTGCTCGATTCGATGCTGCGGGAGAGCTTTCAGCCCCTGTCCGGGCGGTTGACGGTCGGGTTCGCGAACCTGGACGCCTACGCGCTGTTCGACCCCCGGCAACCCACCGCCTCCCGGTTCGTGGATGAGGACCTCAACCGGCTCTGGGACCCGGCGTGGCTCGACGCCTCGCGACACTCCAACGAACTGGCGCGGGCGCGCGCGATGCGGCCCATCGTCGAGAGCGCCGATGTCCTGCTCGACCTTCACTCGATGCTGTGGCCATCCGAACCGCTGCTGCTCAGCGGACCATCACGCAAGGGGCGCGACCTTGCCCTGCGGGTGGGCACGCCGGAGCTGGTGGTGGCGGATCACGGGCATGTAAGCGGCCCGCGGCTGATCGACTACGCCCGCTTCGTCGCGGACGACACGGCGGCGGCGGCGGTGCTGGTGGAGGCGGGCCAGCATTGGAAGTCCGACACCGTGGCGGCGACGCGAGCCTGCGTCGACGGCCTGCTTCGCGCCACCGGGTTGCAACCGGGGACGGCGCCGGCCCAGGCCGCGTATCGTTGCGCGGAGGTGACGCAGGCCATCACGGCGACCACCAACTCGTTCGCCTTCACCCGGGCTTTTCGCGGCGGCGAGGTGGTCCCCGAGCGCAATACCCTCATCGCCCTGGACGGCACGGCCGAAATCCGCACGCCGCACGATGACTGCCTGCTGGTGATGCCGAGCCTGCGGCCGAGCCGCGGCCACACCGCGGTGCGCTTGGCACGGTTCGTATAAGTTGGGATACATGACCGAACCTTCCTCGACCTTCCTCTTTGCCCCCCTGGCCAACTATGTCGAACTCGGCATCGACCGGGTCGAAGGCTGGCTGCTGCCCACGACCGCGTCTCTCATCGGGCATCTGCTGGTGCATCAGGCGTCCGTCGGCTTTTGCGGCGACGTCTGCGAGATCGGCGTGCACCACGGCAAGCTGTTCCTCATCCTCGCCAACGCCACGGTGGTGGGTGAGCGGGCGGTGGCGGTCGACATCTTCGGCGACCAGGAGAAGAACATCGACGGCTCCGGCGCCGGCGATCGGGAGATCTTCGAGCGCCACCTCGCGATCTACGCGCCAGGCGCGACCGTCGACATCATCCAGGAATCGAGCCTGGACCTGGAGCGGCCCGACTTCCTCTCGCGCCGGTTCCGGTTCATCTCCATCGACGGCGGCCACACCGCGGCGATCACCGCCAACGACCTACGCCTCGCCGAACGCACGCTGCTGGCCGGCGGCATCGTGGCGGTCGACGATATCCTGAGCCACGACTGGACGGGGGTGCTCACCGGGGTTTCCACCTATCTCGCCGAGGGCGGGACCTTGGTGCCGTTCGCGCTGGTGCCGAACAAGCTGCTCCTGACCACGGACGCCGGCGCGGCGATCGAGAGCCGTGCGCTGCTGCAGCGGACCTTTCCGCTCGCCTTGTCGAAACAGGGGCTGGAGTTCCTCGGCGGCGCCGTCGACAGCTACAACGAGCAACCCTACTACAGCCGGGAGGCGAATGCCGGCCTGCGCCGAGCGCTCGACGACCTGTACGGCCAGCGCGAGACGCTCGTGAACCAGCTGGCGGCAGCCCACGCCGAAATAGCCAGCCTTCGCGCCAGCACGTCATGGCGGATCACTGCGCCGCTGCGGACCGTGAGCCGGCTCGTGCGGCGGACGGACTAGCCGCAAGGCGTATTTGCATGGCCGACTTCTTGCGCCATATGGCTTATGCTGCAGCGCAGTATGGAGACGAAGCATGCCGTTGAGTGAACCAGTCGGACGCGAGCTGCTGCACCAGCGCGACATCGTCCTGCACGGCTTTCGGCGCGATGACGGTCAATTCGACGTCGAGGCGCAGTTGACGGACACGAAAAGCTACGGCTTCCCCAGCGACGACCGCGGCTACATCGCGCAGGGCGAACCGCTGCATGGCATGTCGATGCGCATGACCGTCGACGCCGAGCTGCTGATCACGGCGTTCGAAGCGAGCACGGACTACTCTCCCTACTCGATCTGCCCGGTGGCGGCCGACAACTTCGGACGGCTGGTCGGCCTTCGCGTCGGCCGCGGCTTCCTGAAGGCCGCCGCGGAACGGGTCGGCGGAACCCATGGCTGCACGCATCTCCGCGAATTGCTGCAGCAGATGGCGACGGTCGCGATCCAGACGCTCTACTCGAAGCGCCAGAAGTCGGAACGCGGGGCCGACTCGCCGAAGGGCCTGCTGAATACCTGCTACGCCTATAGCACGAACGGTCCACTGGTGCAGAAGCGCTGGCCGGAGCATTACACCGGCGCACCGGTGCAGGTGGATGCCTAAGCCATGAGGGCGCCGTGCCCAGCCGCTTGGTGCCCGGCCTCCGTCGCCGCCGCCTGAAAGTAGCGGAAGGCAAACACCCGGATCGCGCTCGTCCGGCCGCCTTTGTCGGCGGCGACGTCGACCCGGCGCACCAGCTCGCCCAATCCGATCCGCTCCCGCGCGCAAATTTCGCCGAGGGCGTCCCAGATTTCAGGTTCCAGGCGCATGCTCGTCCGGCCACGGCCGGAGGTCACGTTACGGTTGATCAGACGGCTCGGCGACATCGTCCACGGTCCTAACGCACAAAACGTGCTACTTCCGTAACGATAATGCATACAACGGCGGTCGGCAATCGAAATTAACGCCTTTTTAATCATTTATGAGACGGTTTATGACGATCCGGCTCCTTTGCCTCTTCTTCTGGCGTTCGCAAGGTGAGCGACAGGGCGTGCAGCCCCGTTCCAAGTTCCTGCGCCACCGCCTCGTGCACCGCCCGTGAGCGCTGCACGCGGCTCATCGACGCGAAGGTCGCCGAGACGATCAGCACGTTGTAGTGCGTCTCTCCGCCTGCCGCCGCGCCGGAATGCCCGGCGTGGTGGGCGCTGTCGTCGACGATCTCCAGGACCGCCGGGTGGAACGCTTCGGTCAGCGCGGCATGAAGCCGCTCGTGTCTGTTCTGCATGACGCCTCTATCCGATGTTTCACGCGTGCGGCCAATCCCACTCTTGCCCGGCGGCGTCCTCGGCGCACATATAAGCCAATGACCCGACGCTCTCCGCGACCCCGGGCCTACGCGCCCGATCCGGCCGCGCCGGGCTCGATGTGTGAATACCCCGGCTGCGCGACGCCGGGGGAATACCGCGCGCCGAAATCCCGCGCCTCGCTCAACGAGTACTACTGGTTCTGTCTCGAGCACGTCCGCGCCTACAACGCGAAGTGGGATTTCTACAAGGGCATGAGCGCCGGGCAGATCGAGGCGCATCTGCGCTCGGACACCGGGTGGCAACGCCCGACCTGGCCGCTGGGACGCCTTGGCGCCCGCTTTCTTGACGAGGACGCCCTGCGCGATCCGCTGCACGTCCTGGCGACCGGCCGCGCGCGGGCAGCCGAGCGCGCGCGCGCGCAGACGCCTCCGGATTTGCGGGAACCATTGACCACACTGGGTCTTGACTGGCCAGTGACGCTCGACACCGTCAAGACGCGCTACAAGGAATTGGCCAAGCGGCACCACCCGGACGCCAACGGCGGCGACCGCGCGGCGGAGGAGCGGTTGAAGACGATCAACCTCGCCTACGCCGCGGTCCGCACCCACTTGGCCGCTGAACCCCGGCTGGCCGCGGCCGGGTGAGCTTTCGGCCCGGCGCCGGCCGGGCTAGTTTTGCGCTGGAACACTGAGGATCGCCTATGAACAAGGTTGCCAATTTGGCCGACACCCGTCCCGCCGCCACCTCCTCGATCGACGTGCCGGATACGAGCGTGTCGGGACGCGAGACGTTTGGCATTGACATCGACATGCAGGTGCCGGCGTTCTCGCTCCGAACCGAGCATGTGCCGGAAATCGACCACACCTACCGGTTCGACCGCGAGACCACGCTCGCCATCCTGGCCGGATTCAGCTTCAACCGCCGGGTGTTGATCCAGGGCTATCACGGTACCGGCAAGTCCACGCATATCGAGCAGGTGGCAGCGCGGTTGAACTGGCCGTGCATCCGGGTGAACCTCGACAGCCACATCAGCCGGATCGACCTGATCGGCAAGGATGCGATTGTCCTCAAGGACGGCAAGCAGATCACAGAGTTCCGCGAGGGCATCCTGCCGTGGGCGCTGCAACACGCGTGCGCCCTGGTGTTCGACGAGTACGACGCCGGGCGGCCGGACGTGATGTTCGTGATCCAGCGGGTGCTGGAGGTTGAGGGGCGGCTGACCTTGCTCGACCAGAACAAGGTGATCCGGCCGCATCCGTCGTTCCGCCTGTTCGCCACCGCCAACACGGTCGGCCTGGGCGACACGACGGGGCTGTACCACGGCACCCAGCAGATCAACCAGGGCCAGATGGACCGCTGGAACATCGTGGCGACCCTGAACTACCTGCCGCACGCGCAGGAGACGCAGATCGTGATGGCCAAGATGGGCACCGACCCGAAGGATACGGCCGCGCGCAAGCGGATCGAGAGCATGGTGGCCCTGGCCGACCTGACGCGCGCCGGGTTCATCAACGGCGACATTTCGACCGTCATGTCGCCGCGCACGGTGATGACCTGGGCCGACAACGCCCGCATCTTCGGCGATGTCGGCTTCGCGTTCCGGCTGACGTTCCTGAACAAGTGCGACGAGGCGGAGCGAAGCACGGTGGCCGAGTACTACCAACGCTGCTTCAACGAGGAGATCCCGACCGGTGTGCCGGCCCGCAAGGCGCTCTGAGCGTTGAGCGGGACGAAAGACAACAACCGGGCGGAGGACTTCAAGCGCGCCACCGCCGGCGCCCTGCGCGCAATGGCGCAGTCACCCGAGGTGCAGGTCGCGTTCCAGCCGGGTCCGTCGGGCCTGGTCGGCAAGCGCGCCCGTCTGCCGCTGCCCACGCGCGCGCTGCCCCCGGCCGAGATGGCCAAGCTGCGCGGCGCGGCCGACAGCGTGGCGCTGCGGGTACGCCACCACGACGAGACCCTGCACGCCTCGCGCAGTCCGGCGCAGCGCGAGGCCAAGGACGTATACGACGCGCTGGAGCAGGCGCGGGTCGAGATCGTCGGCGGCCAGCACATGACCGGGGTGGCCGCCAATTTGCGCGCCCGCCTGTCAGATGAGTGCGAGGCCGAGGGCTACGACCGGATGACCCGCAAGGACCAGCTGCCGCTGCCCGCGGCCCTGGCCCTGCTGGCGCGCGAGCGGATGTCGGGCGAGGCGTCGCCGGATGCGGCCCAGCGCATCCTGGAAAGCTGGCGCGACACGCTCGGCCCCGAGGCGAACCGCGCCATGGCCGACCTCGCTGTGGCCCAGAACGACCAGGCGGCCTACACCACCGCCGCCCGGCGCTTGCTGGCAGCCCTGCAATTAGCCGAGGCGGAGGCCGAAGCGGAGCCGGACGACAGCGACGACGAGGGCGAGGACGGCGGCGAGCAGGCCGGCAGCCAGGACAACAGCCAGGATAGCCAGGGCGAGAGTGCGGCCGAGCAGGACAGCACCTTGGGCGAGCAGCCGGAGCAGATGTCCGGGGAAGCGTCCGACGATGCCGGCGAGGAGACCGAGGAGGAGGACGCCGCTGCGGCCGAGGGCGATGACCGGCCCGGCGGCCCGCAGCCGCAGCGCGAGCGCCCGGCCGCCGAGGACCGCGCCACCTACCGCGCGTTCAGCCGGGCCAACGACGAAGAGGTCGACGCCGACGATCTCTGCGACCCCGATGAGCTGACCCGGCTGCGCCAGCAACTCGACCAGCAGTTGCAGCATTTGCAGGGCGTCGTCTCCAAGCTCGCCAACCGTCTGCAGCGCCGCCTGATGGCGCAGCAGACCCGCGCGTGGGAGTTCGACCTCGAGGAGGGGATGCTGGACGCGGGCCGTCTCGCCCGGGTGATCGTCAACCCGATGCAGTCGCTGTCGTACAAGCGGGAGCGCGAGACCGATTTCCGCGACACGGTGGTGACCTTGCTGATCGACAATTCGGGGTCGATGCGCGGCCGGCCGATCACGGTGGCGGCGATGTGCGGCGACATCCTGGCGCGCACGCTGGAGCGCTGCGCGGTGAAGGTCGAGGTGCTGGGCTTCACCACTCGCGCCTGGAAGGGCGGCCAGAGCCGGGAGCGCTGGGTCGCTGAGGGCAAGCCGCGCAACCCGGGGCGGCTGAATGATTTGCGTCACATCATCTACAAATCTGCCGACGCGCCGTGGCGCCGGGCGCGCAAGAACCTCGGCCTGATGCTGCGCGAGGGCCTGCTGAAGGAAAACATCGACGGCGAGGCGCTGCTATGGGCGTACCGTCGGCTGATGGCGCGCAGCGAGCACCGCCGCATCCTGATGGTCATCAGCGACGGCGCGCCGGTCGACGACAGCACGCTGTCGGTCAACCCCGGCAACTACCTCGAACGGCACCTGCGCGAGGTCATACGCGAGATCGAGGGCCGCGACATCGTGGAGCTGATCGCGATCGGCATCGGCCATGACGTGACGCGCTACTACCGCCGCGCGGTCACGATCGTGGACGCCGAGGAGCTGGGCGGGACCGTCATGAAGAAGCTGGCCGAGCTGTTCGACGAGGACGCGGCGGTGGCGTGGGCGCGCGCCGCCGCCGAGCGTTCGGCCCTGGTGGCGTAGCGGACACGCGGCATAGCTCGACAAGGGCCTGTCGATCGGTCTAGTTCGGACCGATTGAGGGCGAAGCCAGCCGATGCACATCCGGCCTCCCAGCCGATTCGACCGGGTCACCCCCAACGCGTCCATCCGCGAGCGCCGGCGTCGGCGGCGTCCGATGTTGGTCGGCTCGCTGCTGTTGCACGCGCTGGCGCTGGCCATCATCGTCTGGAGGCTGCAGCCGGGGTCGGAGGGGGCGAGCCAGCCGCTACCCGAGCCGTCGTCGTTCGACATGGTGTTCCAGGGCGGCGCGTCGAAGCCGAGCTCTATGGCGCATACCCCGGACGCCAAACCGGCGACGGCCCCCGGATACAAGACGGCCCCGCCGGAGCCTGTGCCGCACCCGACGCAGCAGCCCGAAGCGCCCCCGCCCGCAGCGCCTCAAGCGCCGACGCCCCCCGCGCCTGAGACCGCCCCGCCCGAGACTGCCCCGCCGAAGCCCGTACCCCAGAAGCCCGCGCCGCCCGCGCCAGTCGTGCCGCCGCGGGTCGAGCTGCCGCCACCTCCCCAGCCGACGCCGTTTTCCGTGCCGGTCCCGCCGCCCCCCGCTCCCCCACCGCCGACTCCAACGCCGCCCCAACCGCGCCCTCCAGCCACAGCGCGCCCGACGCCGCCGGCCGAGCCACGAAGCTCCTCCGGCTTCCAGCGCCCCCAAAACTACTCCTTCGGCACGCCGTCACGGCCGACCCAGCTCGGCGGACTCGGCGACGCGGCGCGAACCGCCGGGCCATACCAGCCAGCGCCGCAGATCACCGGAGCCCAACTGGGCCGAGATTGGGTCAACGCCTACAGCGAGTGGGTGCAGCGCCACCTGTATTATCCGCAGCAGGCGGCCGAGAACGGCGAGGACGGCACGGCGGAGGTCATGCTGACCATCGATCGCTACGGCCGCGTGCAGTCCGTCGAGCTCGTCGGACGCTCCGGCTCGAAATGGCTTGACCTCGCGATCCAGGGGATGTTCCGCCGCCAGATCGTGCCGCCCTTCCCACCCGGCACGAAGGAGGATTCCGCGACGGTGGACCAGACGATCCACTACATCCTGCGCCGCTGAACCGGTGGCCGGTTCAGTCCGTTCCGTCGTCTCACGCAATAAGGCAGCGCCCATGCCAGACAAGAACGAACTCACCGGCCGTTTCGGCGGACCCGGCAGCAGCCACCAGGAGCACGGCCACATGAAGGACACCAGCGGCGGCGACGCGGGTGGCGGCCACCACGACCGCGAGCACGGGCGGACGTAGCGCCAGCCTCATCCCGGCCCTTTCCCGCCAGCCGGGAGAGGGCAACGGGTCAGGCCAGCCGGCGCTTCAGGGTTTCGTTGATCAGCGCCGGGTTGCCCTTGCCTGCCATCGCCTTCATCACCTGGCCGACGAAGAAGCCGAACAGCTTGTCCTTGCCGCCGCGGTACTGCGCCAGCTTGTCCGGGTTCGCCGCGATCACCGCGTCCACCGCCGCGTCGATCGCGCCGGTGTCCGTCACCTGGCGCAAGCCGCGCGCGTCCACGATCGCGCCGGGCCGCTCGCCGGTGTCCACCATCGCCTCGAACACATCCTTGGCGATGCGGCCATTGATGGTGCCGTCCGCCATCAGGTCCAGCATCTCACCCAATGATCCGGCGCTGACCGGGCTGTCCTCGATGTCGCGACCGGTGCGGTTCAGGGCTGCGAACAGGTCGCCGATGATCCAGTTCGCCGCCGGCTTGGGGTCGCGCCCGGCCGCGACCGCCTCGAAGAACGCCGCCACCGCCTGCTCGGCGACCAGCACCCCGGCATCGTAGGGCGACAGGCCGTACTCCGACACGAACCGGGCCCGCTTGGCGTCCGGCAGTTCCGGCAGCCCGGCCTTCAGCTCCGCCACCCAGTCCTCGTCGAGGACCAGCGGCAGCAGATCCGGGTCGGGGAAATACCGGTAGTCGTGGGCGTCCTCCTTGCTGCGCATCGACCGCGTGGTCCCGCGCGCGTTGTCGAACAGCCGCGTCTCCTGCTGCACCTCCGCGCCGCTCTCCCACACGCCGACCTGCCGGGTCGCCTCCGCCTCGACCGCCTGCATGACGAACCGGATCGAGTTGACGTTCTTGACCTCGCAGCGCGTGCGGAACGGCTCGCCGTGGCGGCGCACCGACACGTTCACGTCCGCGCGCATCGACCCCTCCTCCATGTTCCCGTCGCAGGTGCCCAGATACCGCAGGATGGTCCGCAGCTTGCGGAGGTAGGCGCCCGCCTCCTCCGGGCTGCGCAGGTCGGGCTCGCTCACGATCTCCATCAGCGCGACGCCGGAGCGGTTCAGGTCGATGTACGACTGGGTCGGGTTCTGGTCGTGCAGCGACTTGCCGGCGTCCTGCTCCAGGTGCAGCCGGGTCACGCCGATGCGCTTGGCGGTGCCGTCCGACAGCTCGACCTCCACCGACCCGGCGCCGACGATCGGGTGGTACAGCTGGCTGATCTGGTAGCCCGCCGGCAGATCGGCGTAGAAGTAGTTCTTGCGGTCGAACCGGCTGACCAGGTTGACCTGGGCGTCCAGGCCGAGCCCGGTGCGGACCGCCTGCGCCACGCACTCGCGGTTCACCACGGGGAGCATCCCGGGAAACGCCGCGTCGACGAAGCTGACCTGGCTGTTGGGGGGCGCGCCGAACTCGGTGGCGGCGCCGCTGAACAGCTTGGCGTGGCTGATGACCTGGGCGTGCACCTCCAGCCCGACCACGATCTCCCACGGGCCCGTGCTGCCCTCGACCGTGTAGCTCATGCCATCACCGCCGGCGTGTGGGTGAACCCGGCCGCGCGCTCGAGTGCGGCGGCGACGGCGAACACGGTTGCCTCGTCGAACGGGCGGCCGAGCACCTGCAACCCGAGCGGCAGCCCGGCCCCGTCCAGACCGGCCGGCACCGACATGCCGGGAATGCCCGCCATGCTCGCCGGCACCGTGAAGACGTCGTTCAAATACATCTTGATCGGATCGTCCATGTTGTCGCCCTGCGCGAACGCGGCCGAGGGCGCGGTGGGGGTCAGCAACGCGTCCACCTGCGCGAACGCCTCGGTGAAGTCGCGCAGGATCAACGCCCGCACCTTCTGCGCCCGCAGGTAGTAGGCGTCGTAGTACCCCGCGCTCAGTACGTAGGTGCCGATCAGGATGCGACGCTTCACCTCCGCCCCGAAGCCCTCGGCGCGGGTGCGTTCGTACAGCTCGGTCAGGTTCTCGCCCTCGACCCGGGCTCCGAACCGCACGCCGTCGTAGCGCGCCAGGTTGGACGAACACTCGGCCGGCGCCACGATGTAGTAGGTCGCGAGGCCGTATTTGGTGTGGGGCAGCGACACGTCCACGATCTGCGCGCCGGCGTCGACCAGCCAGTCCAGCCCGCGCTGCCACAGGGCGGCGATCTCGGCCGGCATGTCGTCCGGCCGGTACTCGCGCGGCACGCCGATGCGCAGCCCGGCGACGCCGCGGGCGCAGGCGGCGGCGAAATCGGGCACCGCCAGGTCCGCCGACGTGCTGTCCTTCGCGTCGAAGCCGGCCATCGAGCGCAGCAGGATCGCGCAATCCTCGACCGACCGCGCGAACGGCCCGGCCTGGTCGAGCGACGACGCGAACGCCACCACCCCCCAGCGGCTGCACCGCCCATAGGTCGGCTTGATCCCGGCCACGCCGCAGAACGACGCCGGTTGGCGGATCGAGCCGCCGGTGTCGGTGCCCGTGGCGCCCATCGCGATTCGCGCCGCCACCGCCGCCGCCGACCCGCCCGACGAGCCGCCGGGCACCAGCGCCGCGCCGTCCTCGCGGGTCCAGGGGTTGGTCACCGGGCCGTAGGCTGAGGTCATGTTGGACGACCCCATCGCGAATTCATCCAGGTTCGCCTTGCCCAGGAACACCGCGCCGTCCCGCAACAGGTGCGCGGTGACGGTGCTCTCATACGGCGGCACGAACGGCGACAGGATACGGCTGCCGGCGGTGGTCCGCACGCCTTCGGTGCAGAACAAGTCCTTGATCGCCAGCGGGATGCCGGCCAGCGGCCCCGCTTCGCCGCGCCCCAGCGCCGCGTCCGCCGCATCGGCGCGGGCCAGCGCCGCCTCAGGAGTCTGGGTGATGTAGGCGTTGAGCCGCGGGTTCAGCGCGGCCACGCCGTCGACATGCGCCTGTACTAGCTCGCGCGCCGAGAACCGCCGGGCGCGCAGCCCGGACGCGGCGTCCGCGATCGTCAGGCCGGTCAGGCTCATTCGATGACTTTCGGCACGGTGTAGAACGCCCCCGCGCGCGCCGGGGCGTTGCCCAGCACCAGTTCGGCGATGCCGCCATCCGTCACCACGTCCTCGCGCAGCCGCATCGCCATGTGCGCGGCGCCCGCCAGCGGCTCCACGCCGTCGACGTCGACCTCGTTCAACTGCTCGATCCAGCCCAGGATCGAGTTCAACTGCGCCTGCAGCGGGGCGATGTCGCTCTCGGGCACCGCGATGCGGGCGAGCTTTGCGATGCGGTGGACGGTCGCGGGATCGAGCGACATGGGTGCGGTAAATCCTTGGCGAGTGCGGAGCGGCGGACCATAAACGCGGCAATGCCCCTGTTCAACCTGACCGACCTGTTCGCCCAGCTCTCCCGCAACCAGCGCCTGCTCGGCGTCGACCCCGGGGTCCGCACCGTCGGGCTGGCGCTCAGCGACGTGCGCCGGGTGCTGGCCAGCCCGTTCGGCAACATCCGCCGCGGCAAGCTGTCCGCCAACGCCGACGAGATCGCCCACCTCGCCCGGCGAGAGGGCGCCGCCGGGCTGGTGGTCGGCCTGCCGCTGGAGATGGACGGCGGCTTCGGCCCGGCGGCCCAGGCGGCGCGCGACTGGACCCACGCGCTGTCGGATGCGACCGGGCTGCCGGCGATGATGTGGGACGAACGGCTGTCGTCCGCCGCCGTCAACCGGTTCCTGATCGAGGAAGCCGACATGAGCCGCGCCAAGCGCGCCCAGGTGGTCGACCGCGCCAGCGCCGCCTACATCCTGCAGGGCGCGCTGGACGCCTACCGCGAGCAGTCGATGCCGTCCGATGCATGACGCCGTCCGCCAGGCTATCGCGACCCGGCGCAGCGTCCGCGGCTTCAGGCCCGACCCGGTGCCGGACGCCGTGCTGCGCGACATCCTCGCCGTGTCCGCCCGCGCGCCGAGCGCCACCAACACCCAGCCCTGGGGCGTCCACGTGCTGACCGGCGCCGCCCGCGCGCGGCTATGCGACGCCGTGATCGCCGCCCGCGACGCCGGGTCGGAGCCGCCGCCGGAGTACGCGTACTATCCCGACGCCTGGCGCGAGCCGTACCTGTCGCGCCGGCGCAAGGTGGGTTTCGACATGTACACCCTGCTCGGCATCGACCGGCGCGACCTGGACGCCCGCCACGCCCAGCACACGCGCAACTTCCGCTTCTTCGACGCGCCGGTCGGGATGATGTTCACGATCGACCGCGACATGGGCCTGGGCGCCTATCTCGACCTCGGCATGTTCATGCAGAACGTCATGGTTGCGGCGCGCGGCTACGGGCTGGACACCTGCCCGCAAGCCGCCTGGGCCGGCTACCACGCGGTGATCCGGGCGGAACTGGGACTGGAGGACACGGCGCTGGTGATGTGCGGGATGGCGCTGGGGTGGGCGGATGAGAGTTTGCCCGTTAATACGCTCGTCACAGAGCGGGCGGCGTTGGACGAGTACGCGACCTTTCTGTGACACCCATGCGCGCGCAGGGGCCGATGCATGGACCTTTTAGGTTCCTTGGTCGCAAAACTCTTGCAATCGAATAGTATTGGAAACACCGTGCCGGCATGTTGCTAAAGGGTAGTCAGATGGGCTTGGACGAGCCTGCAAGCGAGGAAGTCCGAGTGCGACCAAGGTTAGCTAGTGTTGAGATCTGACGCCGACGGCGCGTTGCCTCGCGCTACCGCCCACTGGCCGATCGCGGTCGGCGCCCTCGCAGTCATCGGCCTGGCCTGGGACATCGCATCGCTTTGGCCCAGTTTCGCCAGCGCCGATAGCCACGTGGCAGCGACGCTCTGGCTTCTCCCATGGCTCGTCATGCTGCACCTTGGCCAGCTGTTTCTCGCAGGTATGGCGTGGCGCAACCTGTTTGCGGGAGCCGGCCCGGATGTCGGAACCTTCTACCGGTTGCGCATCATCCGTGAGGGCATCGACTCGCTGCTGCCGGTCGCGCAAGTCGGCGGAGAGGTCGTCGGCGCCCAGCTTCTCGCCCGGTGCCGGGTCCCCTTGAGCCGCGCGGCGGCCAGCGTGATCGTCGATGTCACGATCGAGCTGCTGACGCAGGTGGCCTTCCTGATTGCAGGCCTGTGCGCCCTCTCGCGGTTGTCGCAAGGGACCGCCGGGGACACGTGGATCAGTGCCGCGCTTGCCGGAATAGCCGTGGCGGCCGCGCTCGTGCTGGCCCAGCGTTTCGGCCTGCTGCGCGCGCTGGAGGCGTTGGTGCGCGGCATGGCCCGGCGCTGGCCGATCCTGGCCGGCGCGTCGCTCGACGGGGTGCACGCGGCGGCGCTCGACGTCTATCGCCAGCCCGCGGCGCTGTTGCGCAGTGCCGGGCTGCACGTGCTCGCCTGGACGCTGGGCAGCATCGAGACCTGGGCGATCCTGCACGCGTTCGCGATCCCGGCAACGCCGCTGCAGGCGTTCACGGTCGAGAGCCTCGGCATGGCCGCCCGCAGCGCCGGGTTCGCGATCCCGGCCGCACTCGGCGCGCAGGAAGGCGGCTTCGTGCTGGCGGCGGCGGCAATCGGCATCCCGGTTGCGCCGGCGCTTGCGCTATCGCTGGTCAAGCGGCTGCGCGAGGGATTGGTCGGCGTCATCGGGCTTGCGCTCTGGCGATTGGCGTTCCGCCAGCCGGCATCGCCTTAGCCGGCCGGTTGATGGCTGTTCTGGATGTCCTCGCTGGGATTGCCGCATTGCTGGCGGTGTGTGGCCTGTTGGCCGTCATGGCGGGGGCCATCGCGGTCCAGCGCTTCGCGGTTCGGACACCTGCTCGCGCCCAGACTCACCCGGCGGTCACGGTGCTGAAGCCGCTCTGCGGTGACGAGCCGTTGCTGGAAGCGGCGCTCGCTTCGATCTGCAGCCAGGCCTACCCCTCCTTCCAGATCGTGTTCGGCGTACAGGACGCGAACGACCCGGCGCTGCAGGTGGTACAGCGAGTGAAGGACCGTTTCGCCGCCTGCGACATCGCAGTGGTCGTCGGGACCGCCTCACACGGGCCAAACCGCAAGATCAGCAACCTGATCAACATGATGGAAGTCGCACGGCACGACGTGTTCGTGTTCTCCGACAGCGACCTGCACGTGGCGGCCGACTACCTCGAACGTATCGTCGCCGCGTTGGAGATACCGGGAGCCGGCTTGGTGACGACCGTTTGCGTCGGCTTGCCGACGACCGACGGGCTGGCCGCGAGCCTGGGCGCGACCGTGATCAGCCACTCGTTCCTACCCGGCGCCCTCCTGTCCCGAGCGCTGGGCCGCCAGGATTGCCTCGGCACCACCATGGGCCTGCGCCGCGGCACCTTGGCTCGGATCGGAGGCCTAACCTCCCTGGTCCGGCACTTGGCGGACGACCACGTCCTCGGCCGGCGAATCCACATGCTCGGCTTGGGCATCGAGCTTGCAGGCACGGTTCCGCTGACGGCGGTGCCGGAAGGCTCGCTCCGCGCGCTTTGGCAGCACGAGCTACGGTGGGCACGCACCATCCGTGCGTTGGAGCCCGTCCTGTTCGCCCTGTCCACGGTGCAGTTTCCGCTTTTCTGGGCGGCGGCCGCGTTCGCATTGAGCGGCGGCTCGCCCTGGTTTGCCGTGCTGTTCACCACCGCCTGGGCATTTCGGGCCGGTGCAGCACGATGGATCGACCACACGCTGCTTCGGCAGCGATGGCCCGCGGGCGCCGCCCCGGTCTGGCTGCTCCCGCTGCGCGACATCATGTCGGTCACCCAGGTCGCCGCAAGCTATCTCGGCGCGCGCGTCGTCTGGCGTGGCCGGGTGATGCGCGCCGACGACGGCCGAACCGCAGCGCTGACCCGGGTCGAGTCGCCGACCTGAGTTGAGAGCCGGCTACTGCCAGCGGAACCGGCGTTCCTCCGCGATATCCAGCAGGGTCTCCACGGCCAGGCGCGGCACGCGAGCGAGCGAGAAGCGGCGTCGGGCGCGGAATCGGCGGGGCCTGGCACGCTCGCCGCCGAGATGGCGCACCAATTCGTCGACGGTCGTGATCCCGTCGACCAGGCCGAGTTCGCGGCCCCGGTCGCCGAGAAAAAAGCTGCCGTCGAACACCGCCGGGTCGTCGGACAGGCGAGCGCCGCGGCGGCTGCGGACCCAAGCTTTGAAGCGGGCGTGGATGTCGGTCATCAGCGCCTGCACGAACGCCACATCCTCCGGCCGTTCGGGGCGGAACGGGTCGAGCCGCGACTTGTTCTCACCGGCGGTGTACACCCGGCGTTGCACCCCGTAGCGCGCGATCAGCTCGTCGAAGCCGAAGCCGCCGCCGATCACGCCGATGCTGCCGACGATGCTCATGGCGCTCGCGTGGATTTCGTCGGCCGCGCACGCCAGCCAGTATCCGCCCGACGCTCCCGTCTCGCCGATCACCGCGTGCACCCGCACTCCGCCCTTGTCCGCCCGGCGGCGTACTAGCCCCGCGATGAGGTCCGACTGCACAGGCGAGCCCCCAGGACTGTCGATGTCGAGGATGAGGTCGCCGCCCTTGGCCGTGGCGGCGAAGGCACGCTCGATCACCGGGCCGGCCGAGCGCAAGCTGAGCGAGCCGTCCCGCGCCGCGATGGTCCCGTGCAGTTCCACGACCGCGACCCGGGGACGCCGCCAGAAAAGAATGTTCATGCCGTTATATCAGGGGTGGACGCCGCGACCGGCAAGCACCGGGGACGCCGGTGACGTAGCCTGCTTGCATGGCCCTGGAAACCTCGTTGTACGCCGCGGTGAAAGCCTTCCTTGAAGCGCAGGGCTTCACCGCGAAAGGCGAGATCGGCGGTTGCGACATCGTGGCGGTCCGCGGCGGCGAGCCGGTGCGGGTGGTCATCGTCGAGCTGAAGCTGGGCCTGAACCTGGAACTGCTGCTGCAGGGCGTCGACCGCATGGCCGCGGCCGATGAGGTCTGGCTCGCCGTCCCCGCGACCCGGCGCGGCCGCGATCGCGACCGCCGGGTCGTGCGGCTGTGCCGGCTGCTCGGGGTGGGGCTGCTGGCCGTCAGCGGTCCCCGCGTCGAGGTGCTGGCCGAGCCGGAGCCGTATCGTCCCCGCGCCAACCCGAAGCGTCGCGCAAGGCTGCTCCGCGAGCACGCGACGCGACGGGGTGACCCGATGCTGGGCGGCTCGTCCGGGCAGCAGCACATGACCGCCTACCGCCAGCAGGCGCCCGATTGCGCGGCCGCCCTGGCCATCGGCCCCCGCACCACGCGGGAGCTCGCGGCGATCACGCCGATGGCGCCGTCTATCGTGCTGCGGAACGTGTATGGCTGGTTCGAGCGGGTTTCACGTGGGCGCTATCGGCTGACGGACGCGGGACGGATTGCCAGCGGCCTCATTTGCGTCGGCCGAGACGATTGACCCTGCGCCTACGACAATGTTTCTTGCCCGATTTGCGCAACAGTCAAATTGCATTCGTCAGGATGTCATGTTGCACGCCCAAAACACGGCTTGTCACGCGGCACCCGACCGCCATAGTTGGAACGCGATCGAGGTCCGAACGAATTTGCCCCCAAGGAGATTTATCCGTGCGAAAAACCATCATCATGTCGGTGTCTTTGCTTGCCCTATCGTTCGCGACGGGCGTTATGGCCCAAACCAGCCCGGGCGGCACAATCGGCTCGCAGCCGATGGGGTCCGGCGACACTGCGACGACGGGCAGCACCGGCGAAACGGCGATGCCGACCAGCCATCGACGCCGGCATGCGCGCCACCATCGCCGTCACCATTCGCGCCACCACGCGACGCAATCGTCTCCCGCCCCGCAGTAGCGGCGCCGACGCGGGCCTGCGTTCCGGCCTTCCGCGAGGAAGCGCCGGGCGTGGCCAGCCCTGCCGTCGTCAGGGGCCCATTTGGGTCAGCGTCGATGGCACGCCTCGCCGGACGTATCGGATATCTACACGTTCGCTAAAACCCTGGCCCTGAGTCAGCGCGGCTCGGCCACGCCAGGAGGGCGGCGTCGACGATCGCCAGGAGGTGCGCGCGACTTGCGCCATCCCGCGCCAGCACCGACATACCCTGGTTAACCGCCATGATCAGCCCGGCCAGCGCCTCCGCATTCGTCCCGGGCGGCAACACGCCCTCCGCGACGTCCCGCGCGATGCGGCTCTGCAAGCAGGTCGTGATCGCGCGGCGCACATCGGCGGCCGCCTCGTGCACATCTGCCGAAGCCGCGGAGCCGCTGGCCGCCGCGCTGGCAAGCAGACACCCTTTGGGCGTCGCCTCTCCCGTGTAGGTGCGAGCCGCCGCGCGCATCGTTTCGCGGGCTGCATCGAGCGCCGACCGCGCCTCCGCGATCGTCGCCTCGATGAGCGCGGGATCGCCGACGTAGCGCCGCATCGCCTCGAGAAAGAGTCGCTTCTTGTCGCCGAACGCCGTGTAAAGACTCGGCGCGGTGATCCCCATCGCGGTGGTCAGATCGACGATCGAGCTCGTCTCGTAGCCGTGCCGCCAGAACACCAGCATCGCCTGCTCGAGCGCGGCATCCCGGTCGAAGGATAGCGGGCGGCCGGTCCGTCGGCCTGTGGTCGTCGATCTTTCCGTAGTGCCCACTACGATAGTCCTTGACGCTAGCCCGCGCCTATAGCACAGATATTCGTAATGCTCACTATGAAAGTAACCTTTATGTCGCTCACCCGCTACCGCACGCTTGGCCGATCCGGCCTGGTAGTCAGCCCGCTCGCTCTTGGGACGATGACGTTCGGCCAGGAGGCATGGGGCGTGGACGAGGCTGGCTCACGCGCCATCTTCGACGCTTACCGCGCGGCGGGCGGCAACTTCGTCGACACCGCAGACATCTACTCGGGCGGGGCGAGCGAGCAGATGGTCGGGCGCTTCATCAAGGACACGGGCTCGCGCGACGAGATCGTGCTCGCGACCAAGTTCGGCTTCAACGGCTCGGCGAGCCCGCTGTCGGGGACGCAGGCCGGCGGCGGCAACCCGAACGCGGGCGGCGCCGGAGCCAAGAACATCCACCGCGCGCTCGACGCATCACTGCGGCGGCTCGGGACCGAATACATCGACCTCTACTGGATGCATATCTGGGAGGGGCTGACGCCGGTCGACGAGATCGTGCAGACGCTGGGCGATCTGGTGCGGGCGGGCAAGATCCGTTATTTCGCACTCTCCGACATGCCCGCCTGGCTGGCGATGAAAGCAGCCACGATCGCGGCCGAGCGGCGCGTTCCCGGCCCGATCGCCATCCAGGTCGAGTATTCGCTGGTAGCCCGCGACGTAGAGAGCGAACACGTACCGGCCGCCCGCGAAGCCGGGATGGCCGTGGTTCCCTGGAGTCCGCTGGCCGGCGGCTTTCTCACCGGCAAGTACGATCGAGCAAACATCAAGGACAACGGCCGCCTGAGCGGCGTCAATCCGTTTGGCAACAGCAAGTTCTCGGAGCGCAATTGGAGCGTCTTGGACGTGCTCCGGACCGTCGCGGAGGAGGTCGACCGTCCGACGGCGCAGGTCGCGCTGGCTTGGCTGATGGCGCAGCCCGGGGTAACCTCGACCATCATCGGGGCGAGCAGCCCGGCGCAGCTGGCGAGCAACATCGCCGCCACGGACCTCGCGCTTACTGGACAGCAGCGGGACCGCCTCGACACAGCGACCCGGCCCGACCCGGGCTTCACCGTCGGTCTGGCGGCGCCAGCGATCCGTCGCATGATCTACGGCGGGCGTGAGGTCTCCGGCTGGACTGCGTGACCACGAGGCGGCCGCGCCTTAAGCGCGTTGATCGGCGGGGGCGCCGAACATCTCACGCGCGGCCGGGCCGGAGGGCGATTGTAGCGCACAAATGGAGGCCTTGGCGCGCCCTGGTGGATTCGAACCACCGACCTTCGGATTAGAAGTCCGTTGCTCTATCCAGCTGAGCTAAGGGCGCGTCAGTGGGTCCAGTTGTCGGTCCGGCCGTAGCGGAAATTATCGGCGTAGGATTTCGGCTTGTGCAGCCCCTGCGCCGGTGGAATCTCGACGTCGCACTCGTAGCCGTGCTTCTCCGCGTACGCCACCGCGTCGTCGCGGCTGTCGAACCGCAGCCGCACCTGCCCGCGGGTGTCGCCCTGGCCCCACCAGCCCATCAGCGGGTCGTTCACTTCTTTCGAAGGACCGAACTCCATCACCCAGTTGCCAGCGCCGGCCGTGCCGGATTGCATGGCGGTCTTGGGACGCATGAAGATACGAACGCGCAAGGCACTCTCCCCCAAGGCACTCTCCCGATGAATGGTCGGGGCGAGAGGATTTGAACCTCCGGCCCTCTGCTCCCAAAGCAGATGCGCTACCAGGCTGCGCCACGCCCCGACACCGCCGGGCACCGCCTCGGCTGCGGCCGGACCCTAACGGCACGATCGACGTTGTTCAAGCTACGATGCGTTGCCGAAGATGCGCTGCTGCACCTTGTCCCCCACGCGCAGGTTCAGCCGCGCGGCGGTGCCGGCGGCCAGTTCCAACGTGGCGCGCACCTCGCCGTGGCTCGGGATTTGCGCCAGGCTCCCCGGCACGGTGTTCTCGGCGATGTGGCGGATGCTGCCGTCGGAATTGAGGAACAGCATGTCGAGCGGGGCGATCGTGTTGCGCATCCACATCGTGGAGTCGCGCGGCGTCCCCCAGTCGAACAGCATGCCGCCATCGGCCGCCACCGTGGGGCGGAACATCAGCCCGGTGGTCTGCTGCTGCTGGGTCGTGGCCACCTCCACGTCGAAGTCGAGGCGTTGGCCGTCGGACGTGACGATGACCAGCTTCTCCTTCGGCAGGTCCGGCTGCGGCCCCGTTTGGGCGCGCGCCAAGGTTGCTGCAATCACCACGGACACGGCCGCCGCCAACACGCCACGACGCAACATTCAGGCAATCTCGTTCAACGACAGTTCCGCCAGCTCCACGATCTCGTCGCGCACCGGGCCTTCCCGCGGCGCGTCGCGCAGGGTGGTGAACCAGTGCTCGGGCGGGTTGCGCCCGGCCGCCCGGTTGTAGGTCAGCCCGCGCAGCACGGCCTCGGCCGCCGCCGTGGCGCGCGGCGGGATGTCGAACCCGTTCAGCGTGGCCCAGGCCCCGGCCCAGCAGCGGCCGACCGTGTAGGGGTTGTAGCCGCCGCCGCCGGTCACGACCAGCCGGGGCGCCACGTCCCGCAACGCGGCTACGACCGACCAGTGCGCGTTGTTGGACAGCGACAGCTTCGCCAGCGGGTCCTCCTCCAGCGCGTCGGCGCCGCATTGCAGGAACACCGCGTCGGGACGGTGCGCGCGCACCAGCGGCAGGATCGCGTCGTTCAGCAGCAGCCGCATCTCGGTGTCGTTGAAGCCCGGCGGCACCGGGAAGTTGCGTGCCGCGCCCCCGGCCCGGTCGTGCGCCAAGCCGGTGCGGGGCCAGCGCCCGGCCTCGTGCACGCTGATGGTGAGCACGCGGCCGTCGTCGTGGAACGCGTCCTGCACGCCGTCGCCGTGGTGGGCGTCGATGTCGACGTACGCCACCCGCTCCAGCCCGGCGTCGAGCCAGGCGAGGATGCCGAGCACGGGGTCGTTCAGGTAGCAGAAGCCGGAGGCGCGGGCGGGGCGGCCGTGATGGGTGCCGCCGCCGGGGCAGAACACGACGCCGCCGGGCAGCGTCAGCCGGGCCGCCAGCATGACCCCGCCGGCGGAGGTCATCGGGCGGCGGTAGATTTCGCGGTAAACCGGGTTGCCCTCGGCCCCGATCCGGAAGCGCTCGCGGTCGGCGTCGCTGACGGCCTGGTCGGCCTCCGCCCGGCGCAGGGCGGCGACGTAGGCCGGGTCGTGGAAGCGCGTCACCTCCGCCTCCGTCGCCATCGGGGCCGAGAGATATACCGCCTCGTCCAGCCATCCCATCGCGCGCACCATGTCGGTGCAGCTCGACACGCGCGGGATGGCGAGGGGGTGCTTCGGACCATAGGTCGAGGCGCGGTAGATCTCGCTGCCGATATAGACGGGGCGCACCCGCGGATCGGCGATGGCGCGCTGTTCGCTCAGGGCAGTCGAATAGGCCATTGCGCTTTCATTACAATAAGCTAAACATGCGTTGGTAACCCGGCTGCATCGCTCGATACGTGGAGGCTGCCGTGAATGTTGATAGCCCTGACACCAGCGACCGACTGCAGCGGGAGCGCGATTTTCATAACCAGCCCTTCACCGATGACGGCCGGGCCGCGCAGGAAAAATACTATTTCGCGTGCTCCAAGGGCTCGGCCTTGTTCGACGAGCAGGTCCGCAACCTGAGCCGCGACGCCGACGTGCTGGAATACGGCTGCGCCAAGGGCGACACCAGCTTCGACCTCGCCCCGGTCTGCCGCACGCTGACCGGCATCGACATTTCGGACGTGGCGATCTCGGCCGCGGGGGAGCAGGCGGCGCAGCTGGGGCTGACGAACACGCGATTCCTGGCGATGAACGCCGAGCGGATGACGTTCCCCGACGCCAGCTTCGACCTGGTGTTCGGGCGGGACATCATCCACCACCTCGATGTCGACCGCTCGCTGTCGGAGATTTCCCGCGTGCTCCGGCCCGGCGGCAAAGCCCTGTTCTGGGAGCCGCTCGGCCACAACCCCATCATCAACGGCTACCGCCGCACCACGCCGGACGCACGGACCGCAGACGAGCACCCGCTGCTGCGGCCGGACTTCGACACGGTGCGCAAGCATTTCGATGGGCTGGATCTCACCTTCTACGGCCTGACGACCTTGGCGACGGTGCCGATCCGCGAACGCTTCTTCGGCAAGCGGGCGCTCGACGTCACGGCCGCGCTCGACCGGGCGCTGTTCGCCATCCCGGGGCTGCGCTGGTGGGCCTGGTACAGCCTGATCGTGCTGGAGCGGCCGCGCATTCACTAGTCCCGCTGCGGCATGCCCTGGGGGACGACGGTCTTGATCAAGGTGGCGTCCAGCGCCTCGTAGCCGGCGTAGTCGATGGTGCGATACAGCTCGGACCGGGTCTGCATGCGGCCGATCTGGTTCTGCGGGCCGCCGTCGCGCCGGATCGCGGCATATAGCTCCTCCTGCGCCTTGGCCGCGCACCGCAGCGCGCTCACCGGCCAGATCACCATCTTGTAGCCCATCGCCTCGAACTCGGCGGCGGTGAAGAACGGCGTGCGGCCGAACTCGGTCATGTTGGCGAGCAGCGGCACGCCGGGCATGCGGGCGGCGAACTCGCGGAACATCTCGGCCGAGTGCAGCGCCTCGGGGAAGATCGCGTCGGCGCCGGCGTCCATGAACAGGCGGGCGCGCGCGACGGCGCCGTCGATCCCCTCGCTGGCGGCCGCGTCGGTGCGGGCGACGATGAGCAGATGCCGGCGGGCCCGGGCGCAGGCGGCGACCTTGGCGGCCATGTCGTGCGCGTCGGCCAACCGCTTGTCGTTCAGATGCCCGCACTTCTTCGGCAGCAACTGGTCCTCGATCTGCACCGCCGCCCCGCCAGCATCCTCGAAGGCGCGGACCATGTGCATGCAGTTCAGCGTCTCGCCGTAGCCGGTGTCGCCGTCCACCAGCACCGGCAGGCCGGCCGCGCGGGCCACCTGCCGGATGTGGAAGCAGACATCCTCGACCGTGATGATGCCGAGGTCGGGCAATCCCATCTGCGCCGTCATCGCGGCGCCCGAGAGGTATAGCGCGTCGAATCCGGCTTCCTTCGCCTGCAGCGCCGCGAGCCCGCTATGCGCGCCGGGCATCTGCACGATGCCGGGCTGGGCCAGCAGGGCGCGCAGGCGGTCGCCCGCTGGGATCGTGGGCAGGTCGGTGGCGATGAGGTAGCTCATGGGATGCTCTCCGGGATCGAACGTCTGATAGCGCAGCCTCGGGGCGCGATCAATCCGGCCGCTCGGTTGCGCGTTGCTACCCTGGCCGGTAAAGCAATGGTCGCGAAACGGAGAACAGCCGACGATGGATATGACCGGTGAGCGCCGCATCCCTGCGCCGCGCCAGAAGGTTTGGGACGCACTGAACGATCCCGAAGTGCTGAAGGCGTCCATTCCCGGGTGCAAATCCCTGGTGAAGGAGTCGGACACCGACCTGAAGGCGACGGCCGCGGTCAAGATCGGCCCGATCGCGGCCCAGTTCACCGGCAAGGTGCAGCTGCTCGACCTCGACCCGCCCAACAGCTACCGCATCGCCGGCGAGGGCCAGGGCGGGGTCGCCGGGTTCGCCAAGGGCGGCGCGAAGGTGCGACTGGCGGATGACGGGCCGAACACGCTGCTGAGCTACGACGTGCAGGCGCAGGTGGGCGGCAAGATCGCGCAATTGGGCGCGCGCCTGATCGACGCCTCGGCCAAGCAGATGGCCGACGCCTTCTTCGACCGCTTCAGCGCCGCCGTGTCGGAACCCGTCTCCATTGCGGCCGATGGTCCCGCCGGCGTCGTGGCGGCCGTCGCCAACACCCATCCCGGCGAGAACGCGCCGCTTGCGGTGAACATGCTGTCGATGATCCCGAAGGAGCCGCTGGGCTTTCCCCTGGTCGCCTGGATCGGCTGCATCGTGTGCTTCTTCATCTTCATCCTCATCTTCGGAAGCTACCTCTAGTGACGCCGGGCTCCGTCGCCGAGACCGCGGAGATGCTGGCCGCACAGGGCTACGTCGCCGGGCAGGACCTCGCGACCACGGTGCACCTGGCGCTGGCCATGCAGCGGCCGCTGTTCCTGGAGGGCGAACCGGGGACGGGCAAGACCGAGATCGCCAAGGTGCTCGCGGCCGGGCTGAAACGGCGGCTGGTGCGGCTGCAGTGCTACGACGGCATGGACCTCGCCGCGGCCGCCTACGAGTGGGACCACGCCAAGCAGCTGATGTCGATCCGCCTGGCGGAAGCCGCCGGCACCGGCGAGGCGGCCGGACGCGGCATCTACGCGCGCGAGTTCCTGCAGGCGCGCCCGCTGCTGTCGGCGATCGACCCCGACCTCTCGCCGGCCGTACTGCTGATCGACGAGCTGGACCGCGCCGACGAGCCGTTCGAGGCGTTCCTGCTGGAGCTGCTGGCCGACTTCCAGGTGACGGTGCCCGAATACGGCACCATCCGCGCCGCCGTGCCGCCCGTCGTGGTGCTCACGTCCAACCGCACGCGCGAAGTGCACGACGCGATCCGGCGGCGGTGCCTGTACCAGTGGGTCGACTATCCGGACGCCACGCGGGAGCGGGCGATCCTGGCGGTGCGCGCGCCGGGGCTGCCGGCGAAGTTGTCGGCGCAGGTGGTCGCCTTCGTGCAGCAGTTGCGCAACGCCGACCTGTTCAAGCTGCCCGGCGTCGCCGAGACGATCGATTGGGCGGCCGCGCTGACCTACCTCGACCAGACCGAGCTCACGCCCGGCGTGGCCGACGAGACGCTGGGCGTGCTGCTGAAATACCAGGACGACATCGCCAAAATCCGTGGCGCGGAGGCAGCCCGCCTGGTCGAGGCCGCAGCCGCCGCGTGACCGCGCTGGCGGCGAACGTGTTGCACTTCGCCCGGCTGCTGCGCCGGTCGGGGCTACCGGTCGGTCCCGCGGACATGCTGGCCGCGCAGGAGGCGCTGACCCTGGTCGGCATCGGCTCGCGCGCGCAGGTTCGCACCGCCCTGCGCGCCACCATGGTGCACCGGCACGAGCACCAGCCCGTATTCGACCAGGCGTTCACCCTGTTCTGGCGCGACCCGGCGGCGGCCAAGCACGGCGCCGCGATGGCGATGCTGGAGGGCCAGAAGGAAAAGCCCGACCACCGCGCCGCCGCGGGCAGCCGCCGGGTCGCGGAGGCCTTCGCGCCGCGGCGGGAGCCCTCGAAGCCGCCGGAGCAGGAACCGCCGCAAATCGACGCGGTGCTGACGGTCAGCGAGTCGGAGCGGCTGCAGGCGATGGATTTCGAGCAGATGGGGGCAGACGAGATCGCGCTGGCCAAGCAGGAAATCCGCCGGCTGCATTTGCCGCTGGACCTGCGCCGCACCCGCCGCACCCGGCCCAGCGCCCGCGGCTCGGCGATCGACCTGCGCGCCACCTTGCGGACCAGCCTGCGCCAGGGCGGCGAAATCTTGACCCTCGCGCGCACCGCCCGGGTCGTGCGCCCGCCACCGCTGGTGGTGCTGTGCGACATCTCCGGGTCGATGTCCCGCTACGCCCAAATCCTGCTGCACTTCCTGCACGCCGTCGCCAACGACCGCGACCGCGTCTCGGTGTTCCTGTTCGGCACCCGGCTGTCCAACATCACCCGCCAATTGCGGCACCGGGACCCGGAGGTCGCGTTCGAGATGGTGGCCGGCATCGTGCCCGACTGGTCCGGCGGCACCCGCATCGGCGAGGCGCTGGAGGTATTCAACCGTCACTGGGCGAAGCGCGTGCTGGCGCAGGGCGCCGTGGTGCTGCTGGTCACCGACGGGCTGGACCGCGACGGCGCGGCTGGGCTCGCGGAGAACATGGACCGGCTGCAACGCTCGTGCCGCCGGCTGATCTGGCTCAACCCGCTCTTGCGCTGGGACGGCTTCGAACCGAAATCCCAGGGCATCCGGGCGATGCTGCCGCACGTGGACGAGTTCCGCCCGGTGCACAACCTGGCGAGCCTGCGGTCGCTGATCGACCTGCTGTCCCGCCCGGCGCCCGTTCGAACCGAGAGGATCATGCCATGACCGACGCCGAAGACGTGCTGGCCATCGCCGCCGGGTGGGCCGCCCAGGGCGAGCAGGTGGCGCTCGCGACCGTCACCGAGACCTGGGGCAGCTCGCCGCGCCCAGCTGGCAGCCAGATGGCCGTGACCGCATCGGGCCGGATGGCCGGGTCGGTGAGCGGCGGCTGCATCGAGGGCGCGGTGGCGGAGGCGGCGCAGGGCACGATCGGCACCGGCGCGCCGCAGCTGCTGGATTTCGGCGTGACGGACGAGCGCGCCTGGGAGGTTGGGCTCGCGTGCGGCGGCAAGCTGAAGGTGTTCCTGGAGCGCCTCGGATGACGCCGCAAACGCTGGCGGCCTTGACCGAAGCGCGCGCGGCCAAGCCCGGCGTGACGCTCGCGACCCGGCTGCCGGACGGGTTCCAGGTGCTCCTCCCCGACCCGGCCGCCGCGCCCGCCCTGCTCGACGCCGCGGCGCGGATGCTGGCGGCGGAAAAAAGCGGCACGATCGACGTCGAGGGCGCGTCGTGGTTCCTGCACACCTACAGCCCGCCCGCCCGGATCGTCATCGTCGGCGCCGTGCACATCGCCCAGGCGCTGGTCCCGCTGGCGGTGCAGCTCGGCTACGGCGTCATCGTCGCCGACCCCCGCCGCGCCTTCGCCAGCGACGAGCGGTTTCCCGGCGTGGAGGTCTCCACCGACTGGCCCGACGAGGCGATGGACACGCTCAAGCCGGACAGCCGCACCGCCGTCGTGACCTTGACGCACGACCCCAAGCTCGACGACCCGGCGCTCGACCGGGCGCTCGGCTCCGAGGCGTTCTACATCGGCGCGCTCGGCTCCCGCCGCACCCACGCCGCCCGGCTCGACCGCCTGCGCGCGCTCGGCCACGAGGATGCGGCCCTGGCCCGCATCCGCGGACCGGTCGGCCTGGCGGTGGGCGCGGTCTCGGCGCCGGAGATCGCGCTGTCGATCCTGGCCGAGATCGTGGCCGTCCGCCGTGGCGCTGCGATCGCGCAGAAACCGTGATCTTCGGCCGCCTCGCGCTTGACGAGGCCGGCGGCGCCATCCTCGCCCACACCACCCGGCTGCCGGGATTGGTCATTAAAAAGGGCACGGTGCTAGACGGGGCCGCCATCGACGCCCTGCGCGACGCTGGAACCCACGCCGTGGTCGCCGCCCGGCTCGAACCCGGCGACGTGGCGGAGGACCCGGCGGCGCAACGGATCGGCAACGCGCTGGCGGCGGCCGGCCTGACGCCGACCCGCGCCGCGACCGGGCGCGTGAACCTGGTCGCAGCGGAGCCGGGGCTGCTGCTGGTCGACGCCGCCCGCATCCACGCACTGAACGCGGTCGACGACGCCGTGACGGTCGCGACCCTTCCCGACGCCGCCCGGGTCGCCGCGCGCGAGATGGTGGCGACCATCAAGATCATCCCCTTCGCCGTGCTCGGCGCCGTGCTGGACCGTGCCGCGGCGCTGGCCGGGACCGGCGAGGCCATGTCGCTGCATCCGTGGCGCGCGTTGAAGGCCGGGCTGGTGGTGACCGAACTGCCCGGCCTGAAGCAGAGCGTCATCGACGGCACGGTCGCCGCGACCCAGGCGCGGGTGGAGGCGCTGACCGGCACGCTGCTCCCCGCCCGGCGCTGCGCTCATCAGGCGGCCCCGATCGCCGCCGCCCTGACGGACCTGTTGGCCGAGGGCGCCGACCTGCTGCTGGTCGCGGGCGCGTCGGCGGTGGTGGACCGGCGGGACGTCGGTCCGGCCGGCATCGTCGAGGCCGGGGGCGAGATTCTGCATTTCGGCATGCCGGTCGACCCCGGCAACCTGATCTGCCTTGGCCGGATCGGGACGGTGCCCGCCCTGGTGCTGCCGGGGTGCGCGCGCAGCCCGAAGCTGAACGGCATCGACTGGGTGCTGCAGCGCCTGTTCGCCGGGCTGCCGGTGACGGGGGCGGACATCGCGGCCATGGGCGTGGGCGGCTTGCTGAAGGACGTGCCGACGCGACCGCTGCCCCGCGCGAAGGCGTCCCGCGCGACCACGGGGGTTGCCGCCGTGGTGCTGGCGGCGGGGCGCTCCAGCCGCATGACGCCGCGTAACAAGCTGCTCGTGCTGGACGGGGCGGGCAAGCCGATGGTGGCGCGGGTGGTGGACAACCTGCTGTCGAGCGACGCCCGCCCGGTCGTCGTGGTGACCGGCCACGCGGAGCCGGAGGTGCGCGCGGCGCTCGCGGGTCGGCCGGTGCAGTTCGTCCACGCGGCCGAGTACGCCGCCGGGCTGTCCGCCAGCCTGCGCGCCGGGCTGGCCGCCCTCCCCGCCACGGCGGTCGCGGCGCTGGTCGTGCTCGGCGACATGCCGCTGGTGACCGGCCGCATGATCGACCGGCTGATCGCAGCCTACGATTCCGACGAAGGCCGCCTCATCGTCGCCCCCGTCCACGCCGGCCAACCCGGCAACCCGGTGCTGTGGGACCGCCGTTTCTTCCCCGAAATGGCCGCCCTGACCGGCGATGCCGGGGCACGCGCGCTGCTGAAGCGCCACGCGGAGCAGGTGGCGGAGATCGAGATGGAGGAAGCCGTGCTGCGAGATTTCGACACGCCGGAAAGCTTGGACGCGCTGGGGTATACCACCGGGTAATGCCTCGGTTTGCATTTCGGGTTTTGACCCAAAGGCGACATTCACCTTAGAGTCCGTTTTGAATCGATTGGTCAACGGGCGAGCCTTCGTAGCAGGAGCACGCTGGAAGCGGCGTAGAGAAAGGCTTCGACCGACGCGATCGTGGCTTCGAAGCCCTTTGCCAGCCGCCGGTTTCGGTTGATCCATG
>JAABUX010001029.1_pt1 | contig 44128 bp, 42 predicted proteins | sample 5561851 | NCBI WGS metagenome assembly JAABUX01 (sample SAMN10711883, study PRJNA513361) | rock metagenome | isolation source: Antarctica rocks | place: Antarctica: Victoria Land, Richard Nunatak red sandstone | collected 2016-01-03 | reverse complement strand
CGTGCTATACTGATCATGGCATGGCTCCTGTGAGAGAAGATTGTTACTTGTATCTATCTTCTCACAGAAGTCGGTTTCTGTCACTCTTTTTCTACCTCATCCTTTGCTTAACTTGACGCCTATGGGGCCTCATTCATGATGCCCCTACACCTGGACTGTGGCGATAGATCGGTCCTTACAAATGATTTAAGGAATCAAGCGTTTGTCCGAAGGAGACCGTATGATAGCGCACCTGAATAGGTGAAGACTTCTGGATATCGGCTACGAAACGACTTTCTATGAGTGCTTGTATGCGTTGCGCTACGAACTCGGCTCCACTTTGCTCCGTATTGAGAACGGCTATGATTGTGTTCATGCCATGTATGCTGAGCTGGTCATTTCTCCGCATATACTTTCTTAGTGCTGGCAACATTTTTTGTAGTGCTGTATAGAGGCCACGTTCGTCCTGAATGTCGCTGAATTTGCTCCCCTCGTTTTGCATTTGAAAGACAATAACGCTTTGTGTTTTCGAGATACGCCTGAGTTTGCGTTCGGCGTCCTCTAGTAGTTTCGTGGATGCTACTGCCTGCCAGACATGGTGCGAGCGTTTACGCATGACATCGTACTGTCCCTGCAAGCGCGCCAACCCTTCCAGCCCTATTGTCCCTATCGTCCATGCAAGCTGTTTAGGGCTATTAACGGTGTAGGGCGCACTGACAAAAAGTTCCTGCAGAATAGGCAAGACGCTCATGGTCGGGGCGGCGTAATGTTCTTGCTCGCGAGTTTTGAGATGGCCCGCGTGAATGCGGCGCCGCTGCTTGAGGAAGTCGCGAATGGTCATGGGGCCTTTATTGTAGACCAGTGCCTCCGGTTCGTATACCAGATGCAGTTTGTGCGCCGAGATTGCCGCCTGAATGGATATCTCATCAACAGCGGTGTCGGTAGGAATACTGGTAATCAGGTTGCGAAAAGCTACCACTTCACCGAGCTTGGGACTACGCCGTGCCATACGGTCATGTAGCAACCAGAGCAAATGTACTGCGTGCCCAACGAAGGTGTCTTGATCGTTGACGGGTATCGGGTGTGCTCCCACCATGCCTACATGTGTATCGGCAAAATGGAGACAAAGCTGTTCTAGCGTGTCATGCTCCGGTATAATGTCGGCTCCGACCATCACCAAAACAGCACTACGCGCATGTTGCAAAAAGAGATTGATGGCTGATGCCTTGCCCTCGCGCCGTTCCTGAATCACAAGCTGTATGCGTGGTTCACTCTCCATCATAGCCTGTACAACGCCCACTGTATTATCTGTACAACCACTTGCAACTACAAGAATCTCGGCCAATGCAGTCTTATGGCTTGTCTGATGCAAAATTGCTTCGAGAGTACGCCCGATATTCGCCTCTTCGTTATAAGCCATAACCCCCACGCTATACTTGATACATTGTGTATGTAGCAATGATGCTAGCATATTGACAGGTATCGGTTCCGGTTGTAGAACGGCTTCTCTAGCGTAATCTTCCATGTTACTGACCAACGATAGATACCTCCTTCTCAGTATTACCTTCCTCTATCGTCAGCAATACCATGTTTCTATATAGTCTGAAGTGCGAACGTAGAATTATGACAGAAGATGTCAACTAATAGCTGTTATGCTTGTGTAGGAAAGAGTTATGGATGTAGGGGCCATAATTCATTACGCCCTTTTCGCTAATAGATTCTGTAAGCAATCATTGAATAACGTTCTCAATAGGTAGGAAACGTGGTTAATGGGGACGTGGGCGTAATGAATTATGACCCCTACACCTCTGTCACAGGAGTTTTATTTGCAAGGAGAATATATCTATGCGTATCGGAATCAATTTTGGCCCTAATGGAGATTGGGATGCTATGTTAGCTGCGGCTCAACTGGCTGATCGTCACAGTTTTGATGCTCTCAGTTTTCTGGATCACTATCATGCAGATAAGCTGGAATGGCCTTATATTTGTGGCTGGTCTGCCTATGGCGCGTTGGCGATGGTAACATCTCGTATTCACCTGGTGCCTATGGTCATTGATCACTTGAACTACTTGCCAGGGGTGCTGGCAAAAGAGACTGCGACGCTCTCAATAGCGAGTGCTGGGCGTTTCGAGCTTGGTATTGGTGCAGGGGACTTTTTCGAGGAGATGCGAGCATGGGGCATCGCGATTCCCGATGCCTCTACGCGTATAGCAGGACTCAAGGAGACTGTGACGGTTTTGCGCCGTATCTGGCAAGGTGAACAGGTGACTTTCGAGGGAGAGTATCTCCACTTGAAGAACGCAGCCTCGACGCCTATTCCACCCCAGCCTATCCGCGTTGTGGTTGGAGCAGGCTCTTCGCGACGCTTGATTCAAAGTGCCGTTGAGTATGCCGACGAGATCAACGTTTATGGCGATGATGACGTGATTCGTTTTGCACAACAAGCAATCGCGGCATCACAGCGTGCTGTGAGCCTATCGGTGTACGCTCCATGGGATTTGTCTGAAGAAGACACTGCCTCGAAGCTAGCGACGTGGGAGCAGCTTGGGGTTGAGCGCACGTTTCTCACGTTCTGGCCCCCTTTCGATAAAATTCCTGTGGCTATTAAATATATGTCTTGAGATCGCTCTGACCTATATTAATCTCTATCCTCTTCCGCCTCGCCAAACAAGTGCTGTATTTCTTTCAGCGTGATGGCCCACGATTCCGAGGTTGGATCAATAACCACAAAGTGGTCTGCCCCCGGCAATTCGATCAATGTAATGTCGTCACCAGCATCGTTGGCTATACGTGCATAGGATTGGCTCACGTTAAATGGAACGTGAGCATCGCGCGTACCATGAATGAGAACCTGTGGTACATCGAGTGGTAACAATGCCGCTGGCGAAGCGGTGGCATAACGCTCTGGTACGTCCTGTGGCTCTCCACCGAGCAGAGAAACAGCAGCATTGTTACCAAGATTGAGTTGCGCTACGTAGTCAAGGTCTATGCATCCTGCGAGGCTCACTGCACCAGCTAGCGGCAATGGGTCTTGCATCAATAGTTCGCCCGCTGAAATACGATGTCGCGCCGCCAACCATACGGCAAGGTGCCCACCTGCTGAGTGTCCAACGGGTACGACTTTTTGTATATCCAGTGCATACTGTGGTGCAAGAGTACGCAGGTAATCTGTGGCAAGCGCGACATCGAGCAGAGTGTTCGGCCAACCACCTTCATGATTGCCAACACGCCGATACTCGATATTCCACGCGGTGATACCGTTGTGTGCCAGATCGCGTGCCAAACGACGCATCAATGAAAGTGAATATGCTGCTCGCCAGAAGCCACCATGAATGAGTATAACGACAGGCGTTGTCGTCGTTGCACCCTGTTTTTCCGCTCTATAGAGTTCACCAAATTGGAATGCTTTGGGACCGTACTGGATGCGTATCCCGTTGTCGCGTCCAATGATACGACGTAGCACTTGTCCAAAACGTTCAAAAAAACTCATGTCGCCTCCTGCAACGCTCGACGCGCTTAAAACGCATCACTACCGGCTATCCATGCCTGTGTGAAGGGAAACAAGATATCGAGTAGTGGATGTAGCTCTTTTGGTATGCTCTGCCCTGGTTGCTGTATTGCCCACGCTGCGGGCCGATATCCAAAAAGGAGTTGTGTGAACACCTGTTGACTGATCTTGATATGTCGCGCTGCATGAGAACTGCTCGTCATAGGGTCAAGTAGATGAATGCCCATTGCGTCTGCTCCCAGTAGAAACGGCTCGTTCTCGATAGTTACAGCAAGCACACCTGACCGCGTGGGGCTGTGCTGTTGCCAACGCTCATTCCATAGTGGCAGTAGTGCATCAATCAGCGTCGGTAGATGACCCGTGCGTGCCATCCAGTCGGCATCAGGCGTGTGCGTTACCTGACTTCGTACTTGAAAACGGTCAGAGAGCAAATAATATGTTTGTGAGTTCGTTGGTAACGGCCAGGAGATGCTGCTATTTTCTTCGCCGGGTCGGTCCTGAACCAGCCTTACATGCTGCTGCAGCAATGCAAGTACTGCATGCCAATTGTCCGCCGCTACCTCATAAGCTACAGGTTTCTCAGGCCACCTGTTGAGCATGAGATGTCCACGCACTATGCCTTTGTCATCTATCGCTATATACGGTTTCATCCAACCCCGGTCGTGAAAGAGACGCTCCTGGAATTCTCTATCGCGGTCGAATGCGGCAGGGTATGATGCGTAGTGCCTTTGGTATAGTTCAAGTAACGCTGGTATATCTTCAAAGGTTGCTTGCCGAACACTATAAGGACTAGCTGCTTGCGCTTGAATAACCTTGTTTTCAATCGTGTGTATTGCAGAATCAAACACATCAACGAACCCGAAGCGATGATAGAACTGACTGATACCGTCCAGGAGCAACAATGCAAGTTGATGTTCTTGTGCATACGTGACAACATCACGAAGCAATGCCGCTGCGACCCCTTGATTGCGATGCTCAGCCGCCGTGACAACACTCCCTATACACCCTGTAAGCAGACGTGCGGATCCAATACGCAATACGCGCTCATCGACATGACAGCCGCCGAGCAGCGTATTACCGATAAAGGCACCACGTAGACTGTGTGCTTGAAATGTCGGATTGTTCTCGACGAACCTACGACGACGGGGGAGTGCCTCGACCGCATCTATAAGAGGATGAAACGTTTGTGTTGCCAGTAAATAGTAGGCGTCTCGTTCATCAGGTGTCTCTAGTGGGCGAATAACGAAGTCTGGGGACTCGACGTGTTTCGGTGACATACATAATCCTCGCTAAACATAAAAATAGTGCATGTACGCACTATAACATATCTATGGTAACTCTTGAACGGGTGTTGAAGGGGCAACAGAGCGATTTAAATGTCGAAAGATGAGAAGAAGGATGGGCGACCCTTGTGGTTCGCCCGTTGGTAGCTAGTGGTTCGCCCGTTGGTGGCTTGTAAGCAAACCAGAGAAAGTGATAAGATGATATTATGTGCTTGATTGCACATATTTTACTGTTTCGTCAAAGACGAATAGCCACTTTCAAAAGGAAAATACGATGCCAAAAGCAGAACGTCGTGCCCAGGTGACATGGGAAGGCCCCCTTGTTCAAGGACGTGGAACAATTGTAAACACCAGTAGTGGTGCCCTCAACAATCTATCCGTAACATGGGCTTCGCGCACTGAGAGTCCCAATGGCAAAACAAGCCCAGAAGAGTTGATCGCAGCCGCCCACGCGGAATGCTACGCGATGAGTCTCTCGAATACCCTTGCTAGCAGTGGTACCCCTGCCGAAAAATTGGATGTAAGCGCGGTCTGTACTGTGGAGTTGAGCGCGGCTGGTGCTAAAATCACGGGCGTAGACCTCACCGTCAATGGCAAAGTTCCAGGCATTGATGCAGCCGCCTTTGAGAAAGCGACGCAAACTGCGGAACAAAGTTGTCCTGTCTCCAACGCGTTGCGTAACAACCTCGAAATCAACATACATGCTCAATTAGAGCAATAAATGCAAAAACTGTAGGGGCTTTTATTCATAACGCCCTTGTTCCTCGCGACCATGTAGGCAGGCATTGTGGGACGGCATCAATGGATAGGAAACGTGGATCGGTGGGGACGAGGGCGTTATGAATAAAAGCCCCTACATATTTTCTTACGCATGAGGGTATATGCAATCCTACCTTGATCTCTACGATTTCCGCGTTCGCGTGACCGATCTTTATCAGAAACGTAATGCCGCTTTGCTTGCGAATGGCGCAGACGATGCAGCCGTATTACAGCGTTTTCGGCAAGAGCGCGATGGTATATTCGCGACTCATCCACAATCGGCTCTGGACGAGGAGCAGAAGCGTGTATTTGAGGGCATACCCTATTTTCCTTTCAATCCTAGTATGCGCTTTTCTGTGCCTATAGATACAAATATTGAACACAGGCAGCAAGAAGTTGTCATGAACGCCGCTGAGTCAATGAAAATGACAACGGTCGGGCATCTCCATTTTACTGTCGAGCAGCAAGAGGCGACGCTCTCGCTCTACTGGCTCGATATTTACGGTGGCGGTTTCTTCTTGCCATTCCGCGATACAACCTGCCCTAAGGAAAGCTACGGCGGCGGGCGTTATCTCTTCGACACCATTAAGGGTAGCAATTTCTTATCGTCAAGCAACGAACAGGGACGCATGCAGATTGTGCTTGACTTCAACTACGCCTACAACCCATCATGCGCCTATAACGACGCCTGGACATGCCCTCTTGCTCCAATGGAGAATAGGTTGAACGTTGCGATACCTGCCGGGGAAAAGAGATTTAAATAGGGAATCGAAAAAAAGCCGATGGGCGACCACAAGGGTCGCACCCTACTATACGACACGTTGTATAGTAGGGTGCGACCCTTGTGGTCGCCCGTCCCCAGGTTTAATTTTTAAAGAGCATTGTCAGGCCCGTACACCTCTACAACTGCTCAACAATCATCGGCAATACCACACCAGCTTTCTCATGAATGACTACATCAGCGGCTGGGTCAAGCGTTGTTGATTGCAGATTGAGAATGATGAGCGGCGCGTTACGATGAAGTGCGAGTCGTGGTAGCGTCGCGGCTGGTATCACTTTGAGCGAAGAGCCAACGACAAGAAAAAGGTCACATGCCTCAACCATCTCTTTCGCTCGTGCCAACTCCATATCGGGTACACGTTGCCCGAACAGAATTGTTGCGGCTTTAAGCAATCCTCCGCACGCATCACAGCGTGGATCAACCTCGCCCGCATCAATGCGCCCTTGCAAATCGCTCATTGAGGAACGCTTTCCACAGAGTGTACAGGCCGCGAAACGCGAAGTTCCGTGCAACTCTACGATATGCTCTGGATTGTTACCTGCGTCCTGGTGCAGACCATCGAAGTTTTGCGTGATGATACCGCTTAGCATACCACGACGCTCTAATTCTGCTAACGCTTTGTGTGCAGCGTTTGGTTGCGCGCTTGTTACCTGGAAGGAGAGATTACGGCGTGTCTGCCAGTAGTGCTGCCGTGCCTCTGGCTTCTCAAGAAAGTCACGATAACTGGTTGGAGGATTCTTTTCCCATGGAGAGCCAGGGCTGCGAAAATCAGGAATGCCCGACTCCGTGCTAATACCTGCGCCCGTCAACGCCACAATACGTTTTGCCTGTTGCATCAACTCGGCGGCATCAGAAATAAGTTCTTGTAAACTGAGCGTGTTTGACATGTTTAGAGTATAAGCGTTGGTTGGGGAAGATGGCAAATGTAGATACTGTGTTGATTGTCAAGAGGCAAGCTAGCTTGCCTCTTGACAATCAACACAGTATCTACAGTACATTCATTACTACAGAGCTTCTAATCCTGCTTGCGCGACCTCCATGTCCTCAGTCCAATGTGCGCCGCTCGCGCCAATGCCACCGATAATCCCCTCAGTTGTCTTAATTGGAAAACCTCCACCAAAGACAATGAGACGATCTGTCTTGACGATGCCGTGTAGCAACGGGGGGTCATTCTCAATGAAATCGTGCCATTCATGTGTTGCCATACCGAAGCCAACCGTTGTATAGGCTTTGTCCTGTGCGAGGCCGACACTCAGCAGTGGTGCGCCATCCATACGACTAAAGGCTTTGAGGTTGCCCTCGCTATCAACAACAGCGATGCACATCGGCTTACCCATTGCTGTCGCCTTTTTCTCGGCTGCTGCTATGAGCCTATGTGCTGCCTCAACGGTAATACTTGCTTTTTGAAACGTGTTTTCTGCCATAATTGTTGTTGCTCCTTTGCAAAAATAAATGGGCGAACGCTATCGAAAAACATGCGTTTTGCTATGAAACGCCGTAGTGACGTTCCAACTCCTGAATATCAGGAAGTCCAATCTGCTCGGTAAATTGCGGAAATGTGACCATCTGTGACGAAAATGAGTCCGGCGTCTTGCCCTGCTTGAAGACCTCTAGCAATTCGTTCATTGCATGAGTCGCGGCGAAGAGTAAGCTCACGGGGAAGACGACCAATTTGAAACCAAGGGCGTGTATCTCTTCGAGAGGCAATGGCGGTGTCTTCCCACTATCGATCCAATTGAACACAAGCGGTATATCTAAAAATGTCTTCGCAATGGTCTCCAACTCTTGTCTTGAACGTGGAGCTTCTATAAAGAGTACATCGGCTCCCGCTTCTTGATATGCTTTGCCGCGAATAAGTGCATCCTCAAAGCCTGTCACAGCTACAGCATCGGTACGAGCAATCAGTACAAAATCAGGGTCCTGCCGTGCATCAACAGCGGCACGTATCTTTTGCACCATCTCATCCATCGCAATAACCTGCTTACCCTCCATATGACCACACTTTTTAGGCCATACCTGGTCTTCGATATGAATACCAGCCACACCTGCATGCTCATACTCGCGTACCGTGCGCCGCACATTGATGGGATTGCCATAACCTGTATCGGCATCAGCAATAAGGGGAAGATTATCAACAACGGCGGCGAGTGCTGAAGCTCGACTCACCATCTCGCTCATTGTCAGCAAACCGACATCAGGTTGCCCCAAAACACTTGCTGCCGTACCGAAGCCTGTCATATAGACTGCTGAGAAACCCGCCTGTGCAATCAAACGGGCACTCAATGCATCATATGCCCCTGGCGCAACAATAAGGTTGGGGCCAGCGAGTAGTGTTCGTAAGCGAGTAGTAGTACGCATGACAAGCCTCCTCTACCGAAAATGCGTAGTGGTTTCTTGGATAGATCATGTTTAGTGTATGCTATAGAGAGTAGTTTTGCAAATAAGGTTGTATACAATGAAGAAAAAGATAGAGCATACCGATGATGGACGCTACATCATCGTCGATGGGAGACGCTGGCGTACAACCGACCCACGTTTGGATGAGGAGACACGTCAAAAGCTCGTCAACGAATTGATGCAGGCTCGACGTGATATCGCCCATGCTCATCGTACAAAAGACGATGCGCTGGAGACCAATGCGCGTAGGCGTGTACATCGTGCCAAAGTCGCGCTAGGAGAACGCGGTACGCCATGGTGGGAACGCCCTGTGCCTGGGGTAGACCCAGCCGAGAATGAAGCATAACGTACATCGTTCAATAGATCGAAAACGGGGTCGATGGCAACGGGCGTTATAAATAATGGCCCCTACAATTCGTCCATATCTGAAACGTTTCTGGTGTTGAACCGCGTAGGGGCCTTATTCTATAACGCCCACGTCCCCATTGACCCCGTTTCCCAACCATTGGGTACGTCTCTTCATGGTCGCCACGTTGGTTCATTGGCACGAGGGCGTTATAGAAGAAGGCCCCTACAATTCGTTCATGTCTGAAACGTTTATGGTGTTGAACCGTGTAGGGGATGTGCTTTAGCGATGTATGCTTGAAGCAATAATCCCTACAAGCACAATAACCAGTATGATACCAAGCACGAACGCTATGATAGGCAGAATCAGCACCGCTAGCGTTGCTCTACCACCACTCAAGCGATGCACACCCATCGTCATGAAAATTTGGAGAACAATGCCGTAGATACCCAGCGCACCCGCAGCGAGACCACCAATATAGGGAATGAGTGCCAGGACGAGGCTCACAATGGTTATTGGTATATAGTACAGAAGGTAACTATACACATATTCCAGGTATGTGCCATCACCACCAAAGGCTTTGGCGAGCAGGTGGTAAATACCGGTGCCGATGAAAAAAAACAGTGGTGTCAGGATGATGTAGCTGAGCGGAAGGAAACCAAATGTACTCCTAACGGTATTGATGGTGCTGGCAGGTAGATTTTGTGCGTTCAGGGTCGCTGGGAGCGACAGTCCTACATAAGCAAAGCCAAAGAGAACGGTAAAGATGGTAAATATAGCTATTTGTACCCAAACAATATTCCATGCTGCTTTCCCCTTCTCAGCTGCGAACGTTGCCGCACTGGGTTTGGTCAACGCTCGAATATACTGGCTTGGCAGTTGACGAATAGCCTCACCGAGTGGTAGTGGCGTGCTGGCAGGTGGTGGATTGTAACCATATCCGCCTTGTCCCTGTTGTTGGTAGTTAGGTGGCGTTCCGTATCCACCTTGTCCCTGTGGCGGATAATTAGGTGGTGGCCCATATCCACTCTGTCCCTGTGGTGGGTAATTAGGTGGTGGCCCATAACCGCCTTGTCCCTGTGGTGGGTAGTTAGGTGGCGTTCCGTATCCGCTTTGCTCCTGTGGTGGGTAGTTAGATGGTGTCGTATAGCCGCCTTGTTCCTGTGGTGGGTAATTATTAGGTGGAGTCCCGTATCCACTCTGTTCCTGTGGTGATCCATAATTGGGTGGAGGCTGAGGTGTTGTGTTCCCATAATTCTCCGATGGGGGCTGGTTTGCGTAGGGGTTTTGATTGGGATCGTCTTCCTGGTTTGGCGTGTTGGACATAGTAGTTACTTCCTTCTTTCGTAGCATATCTATGAGTCACCAGTAGCAAGTGACTGAGCCAAATATCGAGTCTATGGTAACACAATAAGAAATGCTGTGTCTATACCCCAAAATGGATTAGCTCTCCATCCGGCACCTTGCAAATACATACAGGCAATGTTACACTACACAAACACTATGCGAATTGACAGGTAATGCGTTACTCTTCCATCTACTGAGAGGCTCTCAATGCTGCTAACACTCACAACCACCCATCAACCCGCCACTGACCTTGGCTATCTGCTACACAAGCACCCACAGCGTCTACAGACCTTCTCGCTCTCCTTTGGTAAGGTACATGTGTTTTATCCAGAGGCGACAGAGACACGCTGTACAGCCGCTCTACTCCTCGATGTCGATACCATACATCTTGTGCGTGGCCGTGACAAAGCAACTGCCCTCGATCAATACGTCAATGATCGTCCCTATGTGGCATCATCCTTTTTGAGCGTAGCCCTCTCGGAAGTGTTTCGGACCGCGATGAATGGACATTGTAACGCACGTCCCACATTGGTAGATGAACGTATTCCATTGCAGGCACATCTTGCAGTAGTGCAATGTCGCGCTGGTGAAGCATTTCTGCGTAGCCTGTTCGAGCCACTTGGCTATACCGTTACGCTTGTACAACATATGCTTGATGAGACACATCCTGAATGGGGTATGAGCAACTACTTTACCGTCACGCTCAGCGCAACCTGTCGTCTACGTGACCTGCTCACACATCTGTATGTGCTGATACCCGTGCTGGATGACGACAAACACTACTGGGTGAGTGATGATGAGATCGAAAAATTGCTCAAGAACGGGAAGGGTTGGTTAGAGAACCATCCCCAGCAAGAGCTAATTGCTCATCGCTACCTCAAACATCAACGCAACCTTACACGCGACGCCCTTGCACGGTTGATTGTCGAAGAAAGGCAAGAGCCAGACGAAAGTCTTGATGAGCCAGCAACGTTTGAAAAAGAGAAGGGTGAGCGACCTCTTAGTTTGCATGAGCAACGCTTGCATGCGGTTCTGTCTGTACTGCAGAGTAGTGGTGCAAGGCGTGTACTTGATCTTGGTTGTGGCGAGGGCAAACTGCTCAAGCTGCTCTTGCAAGACAAAACGTTCGAGCATATTCTTGGTATGGATGTCTCTTACCGTGCGTTAGAACTTGCGAAGGACCGCTTGTCTCTTGAGCGTTTGCCTGATAGCATGAAGCATCGTATCACCTTATTACACGGTGCCTTGACGTATCGTGACCAACGCTTAGCAGGCTATGACGCCGCAGCCGTTGTAGAGGTGATCGAGCATCTCGACGCAACGCGACTCGCGACCTTCGAGCGTGTACTGTTCGAGTTCGCGCAGCCGCGCGTAGTCGTCGTCACCACACCCAATGCCGAATATAACGTCAAATTCGAGACGCTGGCAGCAGGTACGATGCGCCATGAAGATCACCGTTTCGAGTGGAGCCGCCAGGAATTTCAGCAATGGGCTACACGCCTTGCAGACCGCTTTGGTTATACTGTGCGCTTCTCACCGATAGGAGAAGAGGATGCACTGGTCGGTGCGCCTTCACAAATGGGCATATTCATGCGTCATGTGTAGGAAGAGATACAAACGATGAAACTCACAATTCCAGAATTGTCGCTGGTAGTCTTGATTGGAGCATCCGGCTCTGGCAAATCGACCTTCGCGAAAAAATACTTCAAAGCTACCGAAGTGCTTTCGTCGGACTTCTGTCGTGGTCTCGTCTCCGATGATGAGAATGATCAGAGTGCCACACCTGAAGCGTTTGAAGTGCTGAACTTTATCGCCGCCAAACGTCTCGCCGCCGGAAAACTCACAGTTATCGACGCCACCAACGTCCAACCAGAGTCGCGTAAAGGCTTATTGGAACTGGCACGAACGTATCACACACTTGTAACAGCTCTTGTCTTCGATCTGCCAGAGAAACTGTGCCAGCAGCGTAACGCACAGCGACCAGATCGGGACTTTGGGCCGCATGTGATACATCGCCAATTGACACAGATGCATCGTTCGTTGCGGAGTCTGCGGAGTGAAGGCTTTCATCACATTTACACCCTGCATACATTGGAGGAGGTCGAGAGCGTTGAGATCGAACGGCAGCGTTTGTGGAGCAATCTCAAAACGGAGCATGGTCCATTCGATATTATCGGCGATATACACGGCTGCTTTCCAGAATTACAGACTCTTCTGCAACAACTTGGCTATCAGCTAACCCGTCGTGAAGATGCATTCTCAGTCACGCATCCACAGGGACGAAAAGCCGTATTCCTGGGTGATCTCGTAGATCGTGGACCGGACACGCCCAATGTCTTACGCCTGGTAATGGATATGGTGGCATCAGGTACAGCGTTATGCGTACCAGGGAATCATGACATCAAGTTGATGCGTAAACTCAAAGGCCATGATGTGCGTGTCAATCATGGCCTTGCAGAATCGCTCGCGCAAATCGCCAAAGAGCCGCCAGCGTTCAAGGAGCGGATAGTGAAATTTCTCGATGAACTGGTGAGTCACTACGTCCTGAACGATGGTAAACTGGTGGTTGCTCATGCTGGCATGAAAGAGACGATGCAGGGGCGAGGCTCTCGTGTGGTACGCGAGTTTGCGCTCTATGGCGAAACAACAGGCGAAACCGATGAATTTGGCTTGCCTGTACGCTATAACTGGGCCGCCGAATATCGTGGTAAAGCAATGGTTGTCTATGGACACACTCCTGTACCTGCACCAGATTGGCTCAACAACACAATCAATATCGACACAGGCTGCGTCTTCGGTGGCAAGTTGACCGCCCTACGCTATCCTGAAAAAGAGTTGCTTGCAGTTCCTGCCGCATGGACGTATAGCGAACCTGTCAAGCCCTTTCTTATTGAGGAAGAAGTTTCTGCATTGAACGCACAACAGCAGAGCGACGATATACTGGATATCGAAGACGTGATGGGTAAACGTTTCATCTCAACGCCCATGAACAAAGGCATTACTATTCGTGAAGAGAATGCGATTGCCGCATTAGAGGTCATGAGCCGTTTTGCCGCCAACCCTAAGTGGCTGATGTACCTGCCACCAACCATGTCGCCGTGTGGCACGAGCAAGCAAGAAGGTCTGCTTGAGCATCCTGCGGAAGCGTTTGCATACTATAAGCAAGAGGGCATCAAACAGGTTGTCTGTGAAGAGAAGCACATGGGGTCGCGTGCAGTCGTGATTGTCTGTAAGGATGAAGAGGCTGCCCGTACACGTTTTGGTGTTGTTGACAAAGGCATCGGCATCTGCTACACACGCACGGGACGCCGTTTCTTCGATGATGCCAAACTCGAAGCTGAGTTGCTCAAGCGTGTATGTAAAGCATTAGATAGCATAGATTTTTGGGGAACTACAAGAACTGATTGGGTCTGCCTCGACTGCGAGCTAATGCCCTGGTCGGTCAAAGCACAGTCGCTAGTGCTACAACAATACGCCGCCGTTGGTGCAGCATCTCAGGCTGCTCTGGCCGAGTCTGTTGCCGCCCTTGAACAAGCTGCAACACATAATGCCGATATGCAGGATGTACTTGCTAGCTATACTCACCGTCAAGATCTGTCTGCGCGTTATGTGCAAGCCTATCGCAACTATTGTTGGCCGGTAGAGTCTATCAGCGACCTGAAACTCGCACCATTTCACATTATCGCCACACAGGGCCATACCTTCTTTGATGCCGATCATGAGTGGCATATGGACATGATCGAATGCATCTGTAAAGAAGATACAAATCTATTGCTTGCCACGCCATATAAAGTTGTGGTATTAGACAATGAGAAAAGTATTGCGGAGGCTATCGAATGGTGGGAGAAGCTAACTGCACGTGGCGGCGAAGGCATGGTGGTGAAACCAGCTAAATTCACGGAGCAGGGCATCCATGGCATTGTGCAGCCAGCAGTGAAGTGTCGTGGTCCAGAGTACCTGCGAATTATCTATGGGCCAGAATACGACGCGCCAGAGAACCTGGAACGATTGCGCCAGCGCGGACTCGGCGCGAAGCGTTCACTTGCCATGCGCGAGTTCGCACTTGGTGTTGAGGCGGTGGAGCGTTTTGTGCGGAGTGAGCCTCTACGTCTCGTCCATGAATGCGTCTTCGGCGTACTTGCCCTCGAAAGCGAACCCGTTGACCCCCGCCTGTAATACATTTCCGAACAATGAGAGATAGCTTGTTGCCGCTTGAAAAGCGGCAACAAGCTATCTCTCATTATTTAACCAATCGTTCAATCAACAAGAAATGCTCTCGATCATGCGCGATAATTTCAGCGACAAGTACACATATCTCTTGTTCCTCTCCGTCCCAGGGTGGGCGAACGGTTTCAGCCAAACGCTTATCGTCGAGTTCGTCTGCCATAAGATGCACAAGATGCATTTGTGTTTCTTGCCAGTAGGTATGAACATCTTTCAGCGAACGCTTCGTATCCTGTTGACGCATTGTGGCGTTGGCCTCATCGCCACTCAGCGTAATCTCTGGCAATGGCTGATCGTGCGTGTAGGCAACAAGTACGGCATGCGTCGCAGCCTTCCAATCCGCCATATGTGCTAGAAAATCTTTGACCGACCAGCCTTCAGGCGAAATCGGAGCTACCTGTTGCTCTTCGCTTAGCCGATTTACTAGAATATTGAAACGGTCATGATCGTGTTTTAGCGATTCAAGTAGAGACTCCTGTGTTGGCAATGGTGTTGGCATGAGAACACATCTCCTTGTCCTTGTTGTTATACACTTTCTTTGTCCTTGTTGTTATACACTTTCTTTTAGTACGATTCAGAGATAGCTATACTATACAACTCTGCTTTATCGAAAGCTGATAGAGCATAACAGAGGGAACCATGAAACTTATACTACTATCTTCATTGCTGGCTGTGTGTCGTCTCGCACCAGATGCAGATATACCCACGTGGGCATTACAGCAACGTTCACTGCTTTCGATCACCTATACCGACGATGAACTCTCTATTGTATGTCCAGCCTCTGTCGTACCACAGAGCGTCCGCTCCGAAACGAATTGGAGAGCCATCAAGGTGCAAGGCCCACTGGATTTCTCGCTAACGGGTATCCTCGCCTCTATAGCAACTCCCCTTGCCTCTGCGAACATCCCGCTCTTTGCCATCTCAACATTCGACACAGACTACATTCTCGTAAAAGAGCAACACATAGAGCATGCTAGGAGTATATTAGAACAGAACGGCCACGTCTTTGAAGTGGGGATGCAATATGAAGAGCAATAGACTACTACAACACCTGAAGAAAGAGCTTGCAATGGCACATAAAGACTATCACTTCATCACACATTGGCGCGTGCAAGGTGTGGTGAAGGACGTAACCAATATCATCAGCGATAGAAAGGCATTGACGCGCTGGTGGCCCTCGGTCTATCTCAAGGTGGAGGAGCTAGAACCGGGCGACGCTGATGGTGTTGGAACCGTCATGCGTTTGCACACAAAGGGTTGGCTCCCCTACACCTTGCGCTGGCAACTTCGTATAGCCGAGATATACAAAAATGGCTTCTTGCTCGTTGCCTCTGGCGACTTCGAGGGACGCGGCATCTGGACCTTCAAGCAGGTTGGTGAGGAGGTTGACATCACCTACGACTGGAAGATCAGCGCGGAAAAATCCCTGTTGCGCTATTTCTCGTTTATTATGAAGCCAATATTTGCCGCGAACCATTACTGGGCAATGGCACGTGGCGAAGAGAGCCTCAAACTAGAACTGGCAAGGCGTAAAGCGACAACCGCTGAAGAACGCGCACACGTTCCAGCACCTCCACAATCAACATCAAACCCATCATTTCTTCTCTCACTCGTATGTGTTGGTTTTGTTGTCATTGGTGGTCTTGGTTATCTCTTAACGAAAATGCTTGATAAAGCGTGAAATGATTAGTCGGCCTAAGAGGAACGAAACTGCAACCAGATGCAAGCGAGTCTGCATCCCGTCTCGTACTAGAAATATGTTTCTAGTACGAGACGGGATTCAGACTCCTACAAACGCTCTGCTCGGGTATCTAAGAACGCTTGAGGTGCATCTTATCGAGTACCTTAGCGACCTTCTTGGCAAGCTCAATTGCGTTGCCTGTTGCTAAGTTGTGTGAGAAGTAGAGCTGTGGTTGCTCGGCAGTCTCCTGATTGTACAGGCAGTGAACCTCGAAACCCTCGGCTCGCGATACCTTGAGTGCCGGATTAATCTCGGAGGCGATCAAAGCATAATCGGGGGCACAGACCGCCTGCCCATCATCGCCGAGTGGCTCGAAGGCAACTGTGACTGATACACCTGCGTCAGGCTTCAGCGCAACGCCAGCAAGATAGATGGTCTCGGCACGTGGAATACTGACGGTGACGACGCCATCGCTGCCCACCATTGCCGTACCGCCCAGAATCTTTGCAAGGGCATCCTGGTCGAGAGGTGTCTTAGGATTGGAAGGCATAGACTGGGGCAACGGAGTGCCCGTGACCTTCACAACGGCTATTGCTGCCTGAGCAAGCTGAATGGGATCACCTATTCCTCTAAGATGAATGTGGAACGTCTGCGGCTTTTCATCGAAGAAGTGCTGATGCTCAGCCATGAGATAGAGGCCACCTGCGAATATCTGGTCGATAACTGGGTTAAGTTCTTTTGAGAGCAGCGTCATCTCTGCATTGAGAATTGCCCGTCCCTCGCCCAGCGGCTGAAAGTAGAATTCGTGCGTCAGTTCAAAACCTGGCTTCCACGGAAGTCCGTGTGGACCGATCACATGCAAATCGGTACGGTCTAAGTCGATGGTGAGTACACCATTCGACACCGTTCCGGTGTTCTCCATGATCTTCTCGATGCGTTTCACTGGTAGGCTTCCACCCGACGCGGGAGCTGCTTCAGCATGTTGTGCGAACGTCGAGAAGCCATTGGTCGAGAGTGCTGCCACCGCTCCAACTCCAACGACACCCGCACTTGTAACAAGCATATCTCTACGAGTAACTCGTTTTTTCTGTTCATCCATGATCGTTTTTTCTGTGCCTTTCTCTTGTTTACTTGGTATACATGGTTATTTTCTCGTTTCACGAGCCGAGGGATATGCTGCTCGTACCAACGTACAAAGTATAACAGGAAACTGGTACATAAAACAATGCAGAAATGGTTAAAGAATGGTGAATGTGTACAACTAGCGGTTGATTTTTCACCATATCCGATAGATATTTACTCATTAAAAATATATGTAAAGCTGACTTAGGTTCAAAAAAACTATCAGTTTGTAGTGTTCCTTTACAATAGGCCAGAAAGTAGGAATTGAAGCGTAGAGATGTGTTTATACGTACTACTAGTAAGCTTATCCAATTCTTGTTTTTTAGGAGAAATCATTCATGGATATTAGTACCATCCTTGTGTGGCTTGTTATTGCCGCCATTGTTGGTTTCCTGGGGGAATTGATTGCACGTCGGCGTGCGCCAGAAGGCATTTTTGGAGCTATTATTCTTGGCTTCATCGCTATCTTTCTTGTCAATAGCGTTTTTCATTTCTTTATTAAAGGTGAACCAACTGTTGCGGGTGTTCATATCATAACCTCCATCATTGCTGCCGCCATTCTTGTGTTCCTGTGGAGTGCCTTTGCTTATCATCGCGTGTATCGTCCATATCGTGAGCGTTACTATCGACGCGGCACATATGCACGTCGCCCAGAACGCCGTCGGCGCCGCTCGTTCCGCTAAAGCCTTTTTATAATGAGGAAATCAAAAGCGACATTCCGTTTTGAAAAACGGAATGTCGCTTTTGATTTCCTCTCACAAATGTAGCGTCACGCTCCCCTGTCCTATTGCAACACTCTGCTGTAGCACACGGCCCCCGACACGTACCACAACCTCGTATTCTTTCCAATGTGGCTTATAGCTCTTGTGTTGCTCGTCAATTCTCACCGTTACGACATCTCTATCGACACGACAACTTATCGATGTGCGTGCAAAGGTACCATTATGGTATGCCTGTGTCGAACCGTCGTCCTCGTACAGGGTATAGCTTGCCAACCCATCGGTTGCCATGTAGCACGTCAAGGTCAATGGTGCATCATTTGGCTCATCAACGTACTGTAGGATTGGACCCGTTGGTAGAATGCTGTTTCCCTTAATCAGTAAAGGCCAACGATCAATAGGAGCTGCAATAGCACTCGTTGTACCACCTGGATATTCTGTGCCGTCCCAGTAATCAAACCAGGGACCAGCAGGCAGGTATACGCTTGCAGTAGTTTCACCCGGCTGTGTGATGGGTGAAGAGAGCAACGACTCCCCAATAAGAAAAGCACTCTCGGTATCGCATGCCTGCTCGTCTTGGGGATAGTGATAGTAGAGCGGTCGGATGATTGGTGCGCCTGTGGTTGACGCTTCCTCGAACAGCGTATACAGGTAAGGCAAGAATTGATAGCGTGTCTCTATGGCTTTGCGATAGGCGTTCTCGTATAGCTCCCCAAACCCCCAGGGCGTTTGATCGGGATTGTTGATCGCGTTATGGTTGCGGCAGAATGGTAGGAATGCTCCGAGTTGTGCGAAGCGAACGAGCAATTCGCCGTTGGAAGCACCCCAGAAGCCACCAATATCCGCGCCGACAAAGGGTACACCACTCATACCCAAATTCAGGCACATGCGTATGGCGAGAGAAACATCTGCCCATCGGCTCACATTGTCGCCTGTCCACACAGCCGCGTAGCGTTGTATGCCAGCCGTACCAGAGCGCGTTAGCACAAAGGGGCGCGAGTCGGGACGTAAACGCTGCACCCCTTCATACGTAGAGCGTGCCATCTCCATACCGTAGGCATTGTGAAAGAAGGCGTGTAGGACCGACGGACCATCAGGTCCTGTGACATCCTCACCGCCAGCGTGGTGAAGCACAGTGTTATCCATCGTCTGACCGGCAAGCTCGTCTTGCCCATCGGTTTGTTGAGCGAGAAAGTTCGTCAAGGCTGGCTCGTTCATATCATTCCAGATGCCATCGACGCCTTGATCGAGCAATGTCTGATAGGAGCCGCCCCACCACTCACGTACCTTGCTTTGCGAATAATCAGGGAACACACATTCGCCAGGCCAAACATTGCCTTTGAACAGGTCTCCGTTCTTGAAATGGCAAAATGTGTCCTCTTGCATACCCTGCTGATAGAGGCGGTACTGCTCATCAATCTTGACACCCGGATCAATCATGGTTACGGTATGCATGTGTTGTTCATGAAATTGGGTCAGCATTTTTTCAGGTTCGGGAAAGCGTTCCGGGTCCCAGGTAAAATCGCGGTAGCCATTCATATAGTCAATATCTAACCAGATACCGTCGTTGGGATGCCGACGCTCACGCAGCTTTGCCGCAACATCCAGCACATCCTGCTGTGTCTGGTAGCCCCAGCGACATTGATGATGCCCTAGTGTCCAACGAGCGGGTAGTGGCATATGACCCGTGAGTGTCGTGTACTGGCGCAGTACGTCCGCAGGCGTGGGGCCAGTGAAGAAATAGACGACCAGAGTATCATCTTCAACGGTGATGGTTGCCTCTTGTGCAGAAGCATTGCCCATATCCATGTCGATTCGCTCTGTTGCATCAATCAGCACTCCATATGTTCTGCCGTCCTCTGATTTGAAATTGAGAAAAAACGGAATTGAGGTATACATTGTTGGTGTGGCGTCGTTATGGCGTTCCGGTGGATCAATATTCCAGATGGGGAACGCTTGTCCACGTTTGTCTATGCTACCAGTACGCTCGCCCATACCAAAGATGCGTTCAGTGCTTGTCAGTAGCAGTGTAAGACGTAGGGCGGTATCTGAATATGCAAAGCCTTGCAGATATGGCTCGATTTCAATGCTTGTGGCAGAAACCTCGCCGCCCGTTGCAGGCCATGCTTCGTCACCTCTCGTAACGATCCAGGAATGATAGGGCAATGTACCGCTCTCACCAGCAGGCAATGCATAGCGTCTCTCATCAAGTTGTGTACTACGCTGAAAACGAACTCGTATTATGTTCCCTCCCAGTAAGGAGGCTGCAAACAGTCCCGTATGACTGTTTTCACCTGTATCCCAGACATGTTCGTGACCTAATGTTCGTACATAACGGAACTGCGAAACCGTTGTAAACACGAATACATACTCACTTTCTGCTGAAAATATGTGGATGGAGTTTTCTCAACGATAACTAACGAATATACACAGTATCTTAACACATAATCAACCTTGTCTCACTCGCCAGCAAGTATTATACGCGTGGGGGATAAATATTACATGGGGAAGACATTCTGGGGGGAAAGTTCAACTCGGTAATATTTACGGTAAGGGACATTTACCGCTAATTGGCGGAACGTGAAACCTGGAGCGAGGAAGCGTACAATCCTTGACACGTCTGGATCGTCCTTTCACCACAGGTGTAGGAAAAGTGCAGTTATGCATTCTTCCTATGGATGGAGGTTGCTTTAGAAGCGTCTTGGGGGAGATGCTTCTAAAGCAACACTTGTCCCACGTTGACAGATGGACGGACACATGGGCAAAACCTTTGCAAAGGTTTTGCCCATGTGTTTTTTACGCTTCTTTGTCTAACGAGCTTATAGTTCAGCCGAGATCAAGTCGTATCGTAGTGCAAAAAGGCTAGATATATCCATAGCATAAGCTAGTTTTGTGTAGAATTCTATCAAGAAAACATGCGAAATACCGTTCATATCTCGGTTACACCCATCTGCAAGAGTACGCGTCGCATGTGCGTGATACCGAGCCGCATACGGGCCTTGACCGTACCGAGGGGTATCTGAACTTTCTCGGCTATTTCTGAATGTGTCCACCCTTGAAAATATGCCAGTCTGATGACAAGACTTTGCTCAGGAGGGAGTTTTGTCAGTGCCTCTCGTATCTTTTCCCTTTGAATGGATTGCCATGCGCCCTCCCATGCATCGGGCTGTGCTGTGTTCTCGTCCCGGTCAACCTCTTCCCACGTCGCTTCTTTCAATATAGAACGCCGCTGTACCGTGCGTAAATAGTCGATGGTGCGATTGTGAACAATTGAAATAAGCCAGTTGCGAACCGTTCCTGATTGTGCTGCATAAGAGGACGCGCGTCTCCACACGGATAGGAACGCGTCTTGTAACATATCTTCTGCTATCTGGCGGTCGGATACCATTCGGTATGCAATCGAGTAAAGGATACGATTGTAGCGATCATAGAGCGGCTCCATTGCCCATACCGCTCCACCTGCAATGGCACGGATGAGCATTTCATCGCTAATCTCCTCGCTGGGTTGAGAACCGTTGTGCGGTGGCTGCGTCTTGTCAGTACCACCCTTATTAAAACTCTGCATCATACCCTTCTTCTCTGGTATTCTGATTACAGTTTGTACCATCAGGTAAATTGCTTTTGCCCCGGCATCTCATAGTACAAATATGTAGCATGCAGCATTCTGCTGAATAATGTATATGTGCGTGAAAGTATAGTTGTATCTTGTTTTCTGCTTCTCATAAAATGTAGGCAGATATTATTATATGTTATAGAGATGTACACAAGTTATTATAAGCATGTGCTAACCTCGCTTCCAAACACGTTTGCGGAGTATCGTGATATCATAAGCGTAATAGAACGCTTTTGACCAACTGTCAACGGGTCGTCCCTGCTTAGCTCTCTATAGGTATTTTATCTTAACATAGAGGAAAGGAAAGAGCAATAAAAGCGATGAGTGAAGATTTTCCTAGCTGGTATCCCCTGCAAATTCGGTTCCGTGATCTGGACCCATTAGCCCATGTGAACAATACCGTCTATTTTACATACTATGAAGAGGCGCGAAGCTATTACCTGGATCGGCTTGATGTATGGTTGAAAGAGTGGCCCTCACGTGAAGAACATCAAGAGGTGGCAGACATTGTCTCGCATCCACCGCACAATCCACGTATTCGTACAAATCCGAATGGTAGCCATTATGGTCTACTGGTCAAAGAAGCAACATGCACCTATATCCTTCCTCTTGTGCGCTCAGATATTGTAGAGGTTGGTGTGCGCGTCGTGCATGTTGGGCGCACAAGTTTCGTTATGGAGCAACAGATACGCGATATTCACGAACACGAACGCGTCTTTGCTACTGGCAGGTCGGTTATGGTATGGTGCAATTATCTGAATGGTCGTCCTCATTCCGTGCCATCTTCGTTGCGCTTCGCTTTTGAACAGATGGAAGGAAGAGCATTTCCTGCCCCTGATAGCACCAAATAGTAGTGTGAAGGAACAAAAGACTCTATGCAGTTGCAAGAAGAACCCAAAAGTAGTTCGTCTGATACAGAGATTTTTGAGGCGAAACCAGTAGCACTTGAAACACAAGCTTTGTACCGCTTCGGTCTAACCTATGGCGGTCAAATATACCGTTTTCGCTGGCTTATTTTGCTCTTTTGGGTGGTAGTGGTTGCCGTAAGCGTGCCTTTTGCTGCCTCTGTTGCAAGCGTGTTAACGAGTGGGGATTTCTCTCTGGCTGGGAGCCAGTCGCAACGTGTTGATACTATCCTGCGTCAGAAGCTTCATTTGAATGATACACAGGTGTTGGTCACGTTTCAATCGGCACATACGCCTGTGAATGATGCGAGGTACCAGGACGAAGTGAAGATGTTTGTGCAGCGTGCTACCTCCTTTCAACATGTAAGTAGTGCTATCGTCGGTGGTACTGGTAATGATGGCTACACAACCTTTGTTGTTGTTACCTTCAAGGCTGATGCAACCTTCGTCTCGGACCATCTTGTAACTTTTAAGGAGTTGTTACCATCCTCAAACACTATTGCCCATACCTATTTGACGGGTGGTCCTGTTATAGATGATCAGGTAGCGCAAATTTCAGCACAAGATGTCGAATCGGCTGAAATTGTCGCGCTTCCTATTGCCCTTGTACTGCTGTTTTTTGTGTTCAATTCACTGATAGCGGCAATGATGCCCATTTTGCTGGCACTCGTTGCTGTACCAGTTGCACTGGCGATTATTTACGCTATCGCCCTTCATACCTCGACAAGCGTCTTTGTGCTGAACATCGCTTCGATTATTGGGCTTGGCATTTCTATCGACTACAGTCTTTTCATGACACGTCGTTTTCGTGACGAACTGGCACAGGGACGTTCAGTGCGTGACGCTGTCGCCTGGACGGTAGCATTAGCTGGTGAGGCCGTCTTTTTCAGCGGTGTGACTGTCATGATTGGTTTTCTTGGTCTGCTTTTCATCGGTATCCAGCTCATGACTTCGTTTGGTATCGGTGGGGCAGTTGTGGTCGCGGTTGCCGTACTTGCTGCTCTAACGCTATTGCCCGTGCTTCTCAGTATACTTGGACCGCATATCAATATGCTGCATCTGCCCAACTTTCGTAAGCTCATGCGCCGTAAAACAAATACCATACCCTATGAAGAGCGTAGTCCCTTCTGGCGTGTTCTAGCATTAGGAGTGATGCGTCGGCCAATTCCAGTTATTCTGATTGTGGGCGTGGTATTGCTTGCGATGAGTTGGCCGATCTTCTCTATCAACATCGGCTCCTCTGGCGTTTCGTCACTACCACAGCAGAACGACGCCCGACGTGGGCTGGATATTTTGAGCCAGCAATTTCCCAGCATGAACGAAGAACCGATTTATCTCATCGTACAAACAGCACATGGCTCAAGCGTCCTGACAACAGATAATTTGAATCGTGTTGATCATCTAACTCAATGGCTGCTCTCACAACACCATGTGACTGATGTATTGAGTTTGACACGACTTCCTGGCACTGCATCGCCTCCAAAAGCACAACTGGTAAGCCTCTATACTTCGGGGCTGTATCAGCATGATCCCTCGTTAGCGCAATTTGTAGCCGCCACAACGGTTAATGATACGACGTTAATGACGGTGGATGCGAACACAAAGATTGATAGTGTTGAAGGCAAACAACTGATTGACCATCTGCGTGCTGATGCGCCAGGGGTAGGACAGGGCTTAACTATTCTTGTGGGCGGTACACAGGCATCAAGCCTGGATTTCACCCGTACCCTCTATGACCATTTTCCTTTGACCATCCTTTTCATTCTTTGCGCGACCTATATTCTGCTGTTGCTGATGTTTCGCTCGGTTCTCTTGCCACTCAAAGCCATTCTGATGAACATTCTTTCGGTGAGTGCCGCCATTGGTTTTCTCGTCTTTGTGTTTCAATGGGGCAATTTGAGTACGTTGCTCAACTTTACCTCAAGTGGGTTCATTGATAGCATCATTCCCGCGCTGATGTTTTGTGTTCTCTTCGGTCTTTCAATGGACTACGAAGTTTTCTTATTGAGCCGTGTGCGCGAAGAATGGCTACGAACGCACAACAACACCTATGCGGTTGCCTTTGGACTCGAAAAAACGGGAGGCGTCATCACGAGTGCAGCTTTGCTTTTTGTTATTGTCACAGGTGCGTTTACCTTCACACGTCTCCTTGAGACAAAGGAGATTGGCTTGGGGATGACAATAGCTGTGCTGGTTGACGCGACAATCATTCGCTCGCTGCTTGTACCAGCGACGATGCGTCTGCTGGGTCGCTGGAACTGGTGGTTTCCAGGTCGTTCTCTTCCTAAAAGTACGCAACTTTGAAGCATAAAAAATTCTGGCAAAAAGCAGTAATCCATTTGAGGGGGTGTGTCGTATCCTATTGTGATACCGGGTTAAAGGGGGGGATGGCGTAGCGGCAGCAAGCATGCGATCACACTTCAGACCGTCGCAGTTGCTACGACTCTAAAACCTTGGGGTGGGTATCACAACTTTTTATTCAGTTTCTAACGATAGATAGTCCCAGGCAACCAGAAGCGCAGATACCCTTCTCCTTCCTTCTCTGGTCCTGGGAAAGGTCTCCAGCGTCCATTTTGCGTGGATGTGCTGGAGACCTTTCTTTTTTGGACAAATTGTTTCTTAACTCATCTATAAAAATTCTTGCGATATGTATTTGTTTCCACTTATGACTTCGCTCGCAACTCCTTCTACTGCTCTCTCCATCTCCTGTACTCAAAGTAAACGTCCCTGCTCAGGTGTTGTATCAACAGAATCCGTCAGCCAGGGTAAGGTCGGAAGAGAAACTACACTAGCAATGCGCCGATAGAGTTCGGCACAAATGTCTGGCGAGTATACTTCAAAAGGACAGTGACAGAACACATAGAGCGTTATGCCTTGTGTGAGCCATTGCCCCAGTTGGTGCGCCCACGCATCGAGAAATGGTGCATTGACTGCTTTATCTGGATGCCCAATGTAGCGTATAAAGGCGAAGTCGGTCGTTGTGACAATCTGGAGTGGCAAGTTTGGCTTACGTTCGTGTGCCTGTAGCATGTGCTGTTCTTGCTCCGTTCCGATGCGAATTGGGCGTGTGTCCATCAGTACACGCGCCACGTTGAATCGACTCAGCAGGTCGTTCAAGCTTTCGGCATTCTGGTCTGTATAGAAGCTGGGATGACGTACCTCAACCGCTAAACGCACATCGCGCGGCCAGAAGGTAAGAAATGCTTCTAACTCTTGTAGATGACTTGGTGAAAATACCGGAGGAAGTTGCAAAAATATTGGTCCCAAACGTGTTCCTAAACTCCGCATACGTTCTACAAACGCCAACGTTTCCTCCTTGCGTTGGTCTAAATGAGGTTCATGGCTAATGCTACGCGCGATCTTGGGGCAGAAACGGAATGTTTCTGATGTCTCCTGGCACCAACGAGTGACTGTCTCAACGGAAGGTAGGGCATAGAAAGTTGTGTTTCCTTCAACAGTCGTCAATTTTCTACTATAGAGACGCAAAAAATCACTGGCGGGCGTTTTAGGTGGAAAGAAATTATTGTGCCCAACCCACTCTTTGTAGCCCCACGCTGGACAACCTATATAGAACATTTGCTCACTCCTTTTTGTTGTATTGTAATCACCATTTTTCACGTTTTGCAAGAGGCTTGACAACAATATAAATGTATGCCATCATAGCGTAGGCTCAATTATACAAAATGCTATCATGCACGTATCGCTTACAACTCTAAAAAGCATGTTCCTTAATGTGGTTGTTGTAGATGTCTATTTTCCAGGCGTAATCCTCTTCAAACGTTTTGCAATGTTGAAAGGCACTACACATGGCGATCACATACGCTCCCGAAATAGAGGAACTCGACACCCCCATAACGAAAACCCTTCCAGAGCGTCGTGCTGGTGGCTGGTCACTCAGTCCACAACCTCGTATTGGCCTCGACTTAGGAAGCGACGATGAGGTGCTTTTGATAGAGAATGAAACAACCATCTCTTGGACTCTCTATAAGGATTATCACCAGCTTGGTATTATAGACCCCGGCGAACTGCTCGTCTTTCACCTCTGTAAACACGGCTCACTCAATGTACGTCCCATCAACACTACAGACATCGTGGAGTACCTTGTGCTACCCCTGAACTACTTCGTCAATCAGATATACATTTACAAGCATTATATAGACGAAAACATAGAAGTGTACGATATGCGTGCTGTGTAAAATCTTTACCGCATTATAGCCCTATCGGGTTATTTTTAACACGAATAACGTCGTCTGACACAGCTATACGTTATACTCTCAGAGAGATAGACAAATAGAAATTATTGTATGTGAGGGTAACGTATGTTGTCTGCCGCAATCACGGCTCTACTGCTTGTGCTGATGGTCGCTATTGTCACCAGTTTTGTTCTTGGTGGATGGCATGAATATCGCCGTTATCAGAGAGCGTCATTACAACAAAATGCATCCGCTGAGACGCATCCATTCCCACGTGTTGGGAAGTCAGTAACCTCTTCATCATTTATTTTACCAGCATCGTGGTATACACGTCGTCGTACCCTTGTCTCACTTGGTTTTATCACAATGGTCCTGCTCGCGCTTTTTATTCAAGATGGCCTCACCGAAGGCGGATTGAGTACACTGAGTAGAGGTATTGGCTTTACCTTCCTGAGCGTCTCGCAGGCTAACGATGTACGAACAACGGCGCATTCTACATCAATATCTGTGAACCCATTAGCCGCAAGCGCACGACTGGTACGCATTGACTCTGCTTCTCGCGGCCAATACTATACAGACTATCAGTATCAAGTATGGTCGTATTCATCATGTTCAGGTATTGCAATGGCAATGGTCATGAATGCTTATGGACAACATCTTATCGCTGCTGATGTGTTGCAAGAGGAATTAAATCTCGGCGTATATGATGTGAATCTCGGCTTGTTGCGTGAGGACGGCATCACGATGACTGCTGCGTATTATGGCTTTGACACAAGTGCTAATCATACACGAACGTTACAAGACCTGATTACGCTTGGCAATGCAGGAAAGCCCATTATCGTTGGTGTTCGTGACAACTACTATTATCCCGGCGGTCACATTTTTGTAGTGCGTGGCGGCGATAGCCAGAACGTGTATATCGCCGACTCCTCGCGTGCCAATTTCCAACATATGTCCTATAGTATGTTTCTTAACATGTGGCAAGGCTTTAGTGCAGTCCTGACTCCTCGTTAATAGCTTTAATAACAACAGACACGAAAAAAGGAAGCGGCAAACACGCCGCTTCCTTTTTTCGTGTCTGTTGTTATTCTTTTAGTAGGGCCATTCATCTCCAGGCTTAGAAAGACAGGGGCCTTCTGACCTGTTTAGTAATGATAGGTTTAGTCGGACAAATTCAATCCTTCAACATCCTCGATCTCGATTTTACGACCCAGTTTTCGACTCAAAACAGTGAGTACCTTTCTTACAGATAAGCGAGATGTAAGATGACCATTAACCATACGTGAAATGGTACCAGGTGAGAGCTTTGCTTCCTGAGCAACTTCGGTATTAGTCATTAACGCTTCTTCAATAAGTTCTGCTAACCTCATAAATAAATACCTCGAAAACAATTTTAGACATATTAGCACTATAAACCATGAATTGTCAAACTGTATCATTTGCAAGCAATTAAAAGCATGTTTTCGCATGCATAGGCATTGAAAGTTAAAACTTTATATGTTATAATTGATTTTAGTACTTAGAACTAAAGTCTAAGGGACGTATCAACAAGGAAAGGAAGCACTCTTTTGATTGAAGAAAGGGCGACTCATAGTCTGCAATACTATGAGTCGCAACACGAAAACCGTAACCAAAAGTCAACTCGTTTTCAGTTTTCACTCCAGATTCTAACACGCGAAGGATTCAGCGTGAAAGGAGAAGCCATCATGGACAAGTCTTCGACCACTGTACCACCACGCGCCTCACGGCAACCGATGCCCGACATAGACCAAGAGTACGATGATGACACCGTAGTCAAGACGCCGAGTAGTGTGTTACGTCATCGCCCGATACAACAGTCATCGAAGCAGCAAGCAACACCAGTCGCATCAGCAACAACACCAACCCTCAATACAGGACCCATTATCGCGCCCTCGGTCGTTCCTACCCGTCGCGTCACAGGAGGAACACGCGTCTTGCTGTATGTGTTGCTCTTCTTGTGCATCGCGCTCCTCGTTGATGGTATCGTCATTCCAACGGTTGTTGCCGTTTCCAATCACTTTACCTATGGCAGTAACCAGATCGCGTCCTTTGACCTGGACCAGCATCACTTTCTGACGCAAGAGACGCACAACATGGTACGTATCACCGTCACGAGTGCAGATGGAAAGCACGTTCAGGTCTTGACCACGCCCATTAGTGGCGCGAGCGACCATGCTTTAGTCACGCTTACGGAGGATGGAAGCAACATAGATGTGGCGGTTAATGGACTCTCTATCACGCCACTGGTGCCTGATGGACACGGCATGTATCAGTGGAAGGAGGGGCAGTGATGGATATGAGTGTTGCGGGTAATCTCATCACGATTCACATTCAGGTGGTCTGGGCGGTGATGTCATTGGTCTTGTTCCTGTTGCTGCTCATCTATGCAGGGCAATCAAGAAGACAGTGAGGATGCTTCTATCGTCGTTGTTGTACTAGGATTTGTAGCGAGAGCATTCACCATGAAAGACGAGAAGGAAGAGCGTATACTACGGGTATACTCTCTTCTCTCTCAATAGATAAAAGAGAGGGAGACATCATGACACAGGTTCAGCGAACACATGTGATTTCAATTGGTAACAAGAGGGTGCTAGTGGAAGACGAAGACTTTGCGCGAAGTTATGATAGAGGATACGAGACCTATCATTGCTGTCATCATGATGACGAGATGATTGACTCGGCACTCCTATTATTTCAGGTGCGGAACGGATGGAACGATGCACATTCAGAGATGGAGACAACCGCTTACATCATGGGATGGCTTGCCGCGTTCTATGAGCCGGAGCAAGGGCAACTGGCACGGTTTGTGTCTGTAACGGGAGACTGTGAGGGTGCGGCATGAAGATCACTCACATCTATCCCTTGAATAGACTCTCAAAGACACAATTTCACATTTTGCGTGATGCACAGATGGAAGCGGCGCAGGTGTGGAACGAGTGTATGCAGATGCATAGGGACGCGCGATTGCAACACACATCATGGCCTGGCCTCAAAGAGTTAAGGGAGGCAACCAAAGGCCGTTTCGCGTTACACAGCCAATCGGTGCAGATGGTGGTGCAGACTTTTCTTGCTAATGTAGATACCACGCGACAACTTAGGCAAACGCACCCACAAATGCGTATGCGCTATCCTTACAAAGACAAGCGGTTCTATCCTGTTGCGTGGCCTGCACAAGCGGTGTCGAGAGAGCAGGGACGCGTAGTATTGCCAATGGGCAGAGGACGCAAGTCGCTCGTGTTTCCTCTCAATTTGCCTGAAAACAGTGGATCGTGTACATTAGTCTGGAATAATGGCTTTGAGTTACATGTGTGCATGGAGATACCACAGGCCGAGAACCCACCTGGGGACGCACATGCGACGGTTGATTTAGGGCAAATCCATCTTGCGGCGATCACCACTAATACTGGCAAAGCCATGATTGTGACCGGACGGGGGATACGCTCCCTGAAACGCCAACGCTCGATGCAAAATCGTACCATCACCAAGAAGCAGAGCAAGTGCAAGAAGTATTCGCGGCGATGGAAGAAGTTACAACGTGCTAAGAACAAGCTCTCCCGTCGTGCCGAGCGACGTATTCGCAACCAACGTCACCAAGCGACACGCAAGGTCATCGATTTTTGTATCGAACGAAAGGTCGGGACGCTCTTCATCGGTAATCCACATGGCGTTCGCAATCAGAATCGCGGACGTCATCAGAACCAACGGTTGGCTCAGTGGGAATATGGCAAAGACATCAGTTACTTAACACACAAAAGCAAACAAGCTCACATTATGTGCTTCACTGGCTCGGAAGGCTCTGCGTTAAGGAAGGAGCCTCATAGCCGCAAAGTAGATAAGTGCGGCACAGTTTTTGTGAGAAGGGGTATTTATGCAATGGTGGTACGTGACAAAGGGATGCGTTGAGTCAGGTCTAAGGTGAAGCGTCCATACGGATTGACATGCTGATAAAACAGGGGAGTCAATCCACGCCAGTCTTCTCGTTTCATCGCATGTTTCCATTTCTCCTCCGCCAGAACGTCCTGCACCATCAATGTATTGACCAGGGCAAGGCTGACCTGGATCAGATGGAGGGATAAGATAGCAATCTCCTGATCTTCGGGTCGATTCGAGAGCAGTTCGCCTCCACGAGCCGAGAAAATGAAGCCATTCACGCTATTCCATTGCTCAATCACATTGAGGGCTTCCTGAATGTCCTGTCGAAGTCGTTGGTCGCTGAGGTAGTCACACAGAAAGATGGTCTTGATGACGCGCCCCAGTTCAGAGAGTCCCTGATACGTCGGATGCTGAAGATTGCTGCGGGTAAACCGTCGCAGCAGCGCATCGGCATCTGCCGTTCCAGTCTTTAAGGCTGTTGCATACTTGACCATCATATCATACTGCTGGCGAATGACGTCCCAATTGATCGCCTTTCCCAGGACCTCTTTGAGGTGGGGATAGTCGTCCTGTGTCCCAGCCTCCACCAGTGCTAATCGCTGAGAATGGATAGGCTTGAGACGAGGAAGCAGACGCGCATCCAAGTAAGTGGCTAAACGCAAACCCGATCTCACTTTGCCCATGCGAGTCAGTCATGTGATGTTTGATGGTCATATCGGTACAATGGTGCAGGACGCCTTCGAGCATTGCCGCCACTTCGGAAGACGTACAAGATTTTACCTGTGAGTAAATGCACACCGAGCGACGCTCCACATGCCAGTAGACGAGGACACCGGGACCGCGATAGCGAGCATGCCATTGGGTTAAGAGGTTTTGATCGACGGCATGAAACTTCTTGGAATCGGAGGCACAGGTGGAGGTAGCTTCTCCCCAAATGGCTTCCAGCCGAGCACGAAATAGCGTATTGACCACCTGCCCAATGGCCGCTCGCATCTGCTCTTTATTCAGATACCGCCGTCGGGTGTAGCGTAAATCTTCTGCCGTGATGTTGGGATCGACCCCTGCCATTCGTTTGAGTCCCATGTTGGTTCCCATCCCGTACATGCAAAGAAGCAGACGCTTTTGCAGCAGTTCGGGATCAAGGGCTTCTCGGCTCCCTGTCGATTGGAAACAGTCGAGACATCCTGTCAGCATTGCCGATTCTTTGAGTATGTCGAGCAGACCGATGACACCCCAGCGACGGATGATCTCCGTTTTCACACGAGGAAGATGCTTTGGTTCGGGTTGTGTCGGCAGTGGAGAGAGCATGATCCACCCTTTTCCGCGTTTCGTGCCAAGAGTGACATCACTCGGTTTTTTCGCCATGAAGCGTTCAAACGACGTGAGTGCCGTGGTCAAATGGGTTTGTAACGACGCAACAAACTCGTCAGCCGAGAGTGGCTGGTTGAGGTCCGCGTAATAGGTGGCCCGGTGTTGCTCAAAGTCACGCGGGAGGTCGTCTTCAGGGTTGCGAAACTGGGCTGCCCCCGATACCCAAATTTCTTTGGTCCGTACTCGCTCGCGTAACGTTTGCAAGACGCTCAGCTCATAGGTCAAGCGGTTGATACGCTCCTCTCCTGCGCTATCTTTTTCTGTGACAATGTCTTCCCATGAGGAAGGAACAACCCCTTCAAGGGGAGGGCTGACATCCGCAGGATACCATGCCACTCGGCTGCTCACATACTCACGAACCACGGCAAGTGCCTGAATGACGGGTTGATACGCTGTGTTGTTGGAATGAAAATCGAGCACATCCAGGAGTGCTGGGAGAATCTGGCGATAGTGATTGCGATAGGAAGAACGCATCACCTCTTGCACTTTTTGCCGATAGACTCCCCCTTGTGCTTTGTACTCGGCAACCAAATCGCGTAAGGTTTGTTCGTTGGCGATAGGATAAACCACCTCTCGGACAGGTTCATCTGGGTGTTCGAGGACTGCATCAGCAATACGATAGAGCAGACGCGTTTTCCCACTCACCTGCTTGAGATCATTGATATACGCGGACTCGACGCGGCGTTCCGCTCGTTTGCCAATGCGATGGACAATCTGGATCAACAACGTCACTAATGCATCAGTGACTTCTTGGGTACGCTGGAACACCAGGGCAGCCAACAGGGTTCTACGAATGGCTGGGGGATGCTGGCGAATGTGGGAAGGAGATTCGGCGGCAATGCGTCGTCGCAAGCGTTCCACCAACTTGGGTGTGTATCCTTGAAACAGATCAGGTGGCAGGCCGATAGCACGCAATGAGCACAATTTAGCGATCTCGCTCAAGGCACTCTCCACACCGACCGGACCAGGGTCGCGGCGTAACAAACTGAGTGGTACGTCCTCCTCCTCTTCTCCCTCCGCAACAGGTGCAGCGACAAGAAGGGCATCTAGGCGATCCTGCACATCAGGCGTGAGGCGTGCCACGATGACGGTATAGACCTGCGCTTCGTATGCTCTCAACCCAGTCTCAATCAGTGCTACGATGTCATCTGGAGCTTCAACCGCACGGGTCAGGCACTCCGCGCGAATGAGCTCACGGAGACGCTCAGGATGCTGTTCATGATCGAAGATGTCCGTGCAAAGCCAGTCGAGCAGTGCTTCTTCATCGGCGTGACGGAATTCTCGTAGCTTGGCGATCTCACGTATCTGTGCTCGGTGTGCTTCGATGGTTCGCCCTTCCCAGGCATAGTGGGGAAAGAGAGCAGCATCGACACCCACCTGGGCCGCGAGAAAGCGCACCACCTCGGGAGCTGCCTCTTGCTTGGAACGCAAGAAACGGCCTTCGTATTGGAAACACTTGAATAAAACCGCAAACCCCAGGCGAGTCGCCCCAGATTTGTTGCCTACAACTGTGAATTCACCGGGCAGGAGGGTAAAGTGTTCGAGTAACTCCTCTTCGGTCCATGTTCGTTTCATGCATTTCCCTTCTTGTATCGTGCTACCAGGATAGCTCGTTGCTCTTCAACAGAGTGTAACAAGGGAACGCGCTTCCTGACAAGAGAGACGCCCTGAATGTCCTATGGAGCATCATGTGGTTTGGCAGAAGTGCCAAGAAATGGAGAAAAAAGGTCGCATCAGAGGCTCACCTTTCTCACGGGTGCCGTTTCTGCCCAGGCTCTTCAAAGAAACGACGTTGCTCATCAGTACTGACGTTCCCTCCACTGCCACGCGATACTGCCCAGTAGAAGCCCATAGACCAGCAGCGGAATGAACGAGAAGAGGAAGCCTCCGAAGGTGAGACGGACATGATTGAGGCCCGTCCCTAGGAGCAGGGCTACAAGGAGCCACCAGACGACCCCAACTACCAGTCCCGTAAGCAACCACCGTCCGAGCGTCGGACGCGATCTCGCAGCAATCACTCCAAAGAGGAGTCCAAACACGCCACCCAGAAGCAGGAGCAAGAAAAAGCCAACGCCCTTCCCACCCTCTCGACTATCAAGCGCAAACCAATGGGCGACAGTATGCAGACTCTCTCCCGGTCCACCATCAATGACAAACAAGAGGGCGACCAGCACACGCGCCACCAGCCCTTGACGTAATCGTCTTCCCATACGTACTTTCCTTTTCTGGTGTTAGACGAACCATAGCAGCAGTCGTGCTATCCAGTTGGTTCGTGCAGTGATCTGAAGTTGTGGAAAGAGCCATTGATCAGCACCGAGGCGTCGTCCTGTCGGCAGCAAGGTCAAGACCACCCCAAGTAAGACGAGCATGCCATAGGTCCAGTACCATTCTCCTGGTGCATAAGTGAGCCCAACATAGAGTTGCGCTGCGAGGAGCACCGAGAGTAATGCTCCGAAGCGGGAAAAGACGCCAAAGAGCAAACAGAGAGCAACCACCAGCTCCGCAAGCCAGGTCAACGCTCCCAGGACCAGAAAATTGGGCAAGAAGAGGCGTTGGATGACAAACGCATAGCCAGGAAGGAGAGTGTATTTCTCTTCCTCGATGACGTACTTGCGGAGGCCCACAAAGTCAGGGGGAAGCTTCCAAAACAACTGTTGAAACCAGGGCAGGCCCACGAAGAGACGCACGAGGGTAAGCCCGATCACACTCCGTTCACCAAGCATCGTCGGCTCTGTGCGTGAGTCTTCTTGCCCATCACCAGGATGGAATGGAGCGGATGAATCAGAATCCGTTGTGGATGAAGAGAGACGCATAGGACACGCTTTCCTTTCGTAAGAACGACCATCTATTTTCTTTCCTGAAGCACATCTGTATGTTCCGTGCCCGCTGTGCTGATTGGCTGGTGCGACTGCAAGGTTTCCTTCATCACCAGTGCCACGACGAGTCCCGAGAGCAAAGTGAGTCCTCCCACGACTCCGATGGCCCATGACGTTCCCACCAGATCGGCAATTGCGCCTGCGAGCAGGGCTCCTACTGCATAGCCGCTATCACGCCACAAGCGGTAGACACCAACCGCCGACGCTCGAACAGTAGGATGCACCACGTCGCCGACCGCTGCCAAGAGTGTTGGGTAAACCAGCGCGGTGCCTAGTCCTAAGAGGATGGCGCTCACGAGGGCTGGGAAGAAACCATGAATGAGCACGAGCAGGAAGATAGCAAGAGCCTGCACTCCCATACCAGAGGCGATCATCCCTTTGCGTCCCAGCCGATCTGAAAGGGCACCCGTTCCCAGTTGCCCCACGCCCCAGACCGCCGGATACGTCGCCGTGAGGACTCCGATTTGTCCAAGCGAGAGTCCCTGAGCAGCGAAGAAAAGTGGGAAGAGGCCCCAGGACATGCCGTCATTGAGGTTGTTGACCAATCCCGCCTGGCTCACCGCGAATAAGGAGCGATTCTTCCAACTGGTCAGCCAGAAAATCTCCGCGAAGGATGGTGGGTGGATGGGAGAGCTACCCACCTCGCTGGAAGAGGTTGTCTGTGTTGACGTTGCTTCGTAGAGGGCATACCCACGCGTTTCCCGCACACCGAAGAGCGAGAGCAGCAGACCGAGAACCGCGAACGCCACTCCTAAGAAGAACGGTTGAGGACGCAAGGCGTAGGTTGCGGCAAGATACCCGGATGCAAGGGCGGCAAGAGCAACCGCAAGATACCCCGCAGCCTCGTTGAAGCCCATTGCCAGCCCCCGGTTGTTGGGTCCCACCAGATCAATTTTCATAATCACGGTGGTAGACCAGCACAGCCCTTGGTTGATGCCTAAGAGCACGTTGGCGAAGATGATCCAACTCCAGAAGGGGGCGAAGATCAAGAGCAGCGGCACGGGCAGCCCAAAGAGCCAACCTGCGACGAGAATGCGCTTGCGCCCGTAGCGGTCGCCCATGCGTCCTGCAAACAGGTTGGACCCCGCTTTCACCAGTCCAAAGGTGGCAATGAACGAGAGGATCGCGGTCTTCGAGGCAATACCAAAATCCTGCCCGGCGAGAAGTGGCACCACGGTGCGTTCGATGCCCACCATGCCACCCACAAAGGCGTTGATGACGACCAGGAGCAGGAATTGCTGCCAGTTGGCACGTAGACCAAGTTGAAGTCCCATCGCGTTTCCTTGTTGCTCAGGAGCCATGTGTGCAGTTTTAGGAAATGGCACAGCGGTTTGCTCCTGCCTCTAACTCGGTCACGTCGCTTTCAGGAATGATACCTGCTTCATTGAGCCGGACGATGCGTTGGTAATTGGGCGGCGTGGGTGGAATGTGCGCAAGCGTCGTCTGCACGAAGGTCGTGCGAGGAGTATGCAGCAGGTGTACCCGTTCGTCAATTTCGGCAAGTGCCGTGACAAGGGGAACACGATCAAAAGGCACCGGTGTGCTCGTGTGTCCTGCAAGAACGAGCGTCTCTGCGGGCAGTGCGAGCAGTTTATGCAGGCTATGATACAACGCTTGCGCTCGCGTCTGCGTCTGCTCTGTGTCGGCCTCCAAGTCGGGACGCCCGATGCTCGTAGGAAAGAGCGTGTCCCCGGTAAAGAGGACCTGGTTGTTCAGCAGGTAGCAAGTACTCTCTGGTGTATGGCCTGGGGTAGATAGAGCCGTGAGCATCATGCTGCGAGTTACAAGCGTGTTGCCATCATGCATCACGGTGAAGGGAAACGAGACCCGTCGTTGGTCAGGCAGAAAGAGGGTCGCTCCACTCTGTTCAGCAAGCTGGCGTGAACGGGAAAGGTGATCGGCGTGAATGTGGGTATCGAACACACTCGTGATCTGCCAACCATGCTGTGTTGCGAGATCGAGATAGACCTGTGGGTCCAGGGAGGCATCAATCACGAATGCCTCTTCACCACTGCCAATCACGTAAGATAGACATCCTTTGCCGGTGCGTCGTACCTGAATGACATGTGGCATGTTGGCACTCAGAGGAACATCAGCCGTATTCCAGGAGAGACTCCATGCCTTCATTCCCCCCTCAAGAGAATACACCTCTCCTCCTCGTTCCTCCAACTGTTCGGCGGCGATGCGACTCGTTTTGCCTGCTCCGCATACGGTCACGACAGGTCGATCCATTGGAAGGTCAACGCTTGAGAGTGCTGCTGGATCATGGGCTTTGAGCGCATCATAGGCATCCACATGCAGGCTTCCTGGGATAGACCATTCCGCATACTCCGTCGTAGGACGCACATCAAGGATGGTAACCGGATGTCCCTCTTCCAGCCAGGTACGTAGTGTGTCAACAGTCATCGTCATCATACCAGTTGCTCCCTTTGACCGTCGAGCGGCAACCCAAGCGCATGCCACTCAGCAACTCCGTGTTCGAGTCGTCGTGCGTGATACCCACGCGCACTTAACAGGGCGACAGCCTCATCAGCAAAGACACAATAGGGGCCGCGGCAATAGGCAATGATCTCTTTCTCCAGAGGGAACTCTGAGAGATGCGCTTCTAACTCTGCGACGGGCATGGAACGTGCATGTGGCAAATGGGCCGTCGCATATTCCTCCACAGGCCGCACATCCAGCAGGAGAATCTGATCGTGACTGAGAAGGGAGAGCAGTTCATCAGCGTCAACGCGCTGGAGTTGATGACGATCCTGTAAAAAGGTTTCGACCACCCGATCAATCTCAGCCAGGTGTGTTTCCCCCACCTGCCGGAGAGATAGCCAGAGCGAGGACACCTCAGCGGACGCGAGACGAGACACGATAGAGGTTCCCTCACGGCGTGTCTCGACCAAATGAGCAGTACGTAACACCTGTAAGTGCTGCGAGGCATTGGCAACAGACATTCCTGTTTCAGTCGCCAGGGATTCAACAGTGCGTTCACATTGGAGTAACAGGTCAAGCAGTTCGAGGCGATGTGGACTCCCAAGTGCCTTGCCAATGCGTGCAAACTGTTCATAGAGTCCATCCTTGTACTGGCGTTTTTTCTCTGTGTTCACTGTTCACGTCCTTCCTTCATTATTCTAATAATCAATAGAATACTTGAATAAAGAGACCATGTCAAGGAATCCAGGAAAAACGCGCATAGGTGATTCTACGGACAATGGCTCATGTGTGAGCGACTGCCGACGACTCTCAAGGCTTCAAAGGAGGAAAGGGGTCGAACTGTGCCGACAAGTAGGCTTATCGGCGCAGTTTTCCTCTCTTTGTGGTATATTATCGGCAGAGTGGTAGACGCTATCTCGTCAAAAACTGTGCCGATAACACAACTGTGCCGATAACAAGGAGTCATCATGTGGAATGAAATTGCTGCTTGGCAGGAAAAGCTTGTCCATCGCCCGGATCTGGCGGTCAAAACGGTTGCGTTGTATACCCAGGACGCTCGTCGCTTTGCCACCTGGCTCCAGAGTGAACATCCTGGTCTCAAAGCAACTGAGATCACTTCCATTGATGCAAAAACGTATCGCGACCATCTGCTCGCTCAACGCTTTGCTCCCACGACCATCAATCGTGCGCTCATCAGCCTGATGTTATTTTTCGATACGATCAACGGTACCAATCCTTTTCGTCATCTGACCATGATTGAGATCGTGGAACCAGCCCCCGTCGCCTTATCTAAGCTCGAATGGAACGCGGTTCGACGCTGTGCTGAACAAGCTATTCGGCGAGATCACGGATTAGCCCTTGCGCTAGCTACCCTTTTCCGCTATGCAGGCCCACGCGTCTCAGAAGTAGCGGCTCTCCAGATACTCGATGTGCAGATATCCGCTCGACGCGGCCTGCTCGTTATTCGGCGAGGAAAAGGACTCAAGCATCGTGAGATCCCGCTCGTCCAGGAAGCACGCGAACCGCTCGATGCGTATTTCCACCATCGTGAGCATCTAGCGGAACACTGGCGAGAGCGGGCAAGTATTCAGGGAGAAACTGTTGCTTCCTGGAGTCGCTGGCCCGATGGGCAGCTCTTTCTGGGTCAGCGTGGGCCTCTGGCAGAACGTGGCATTCGGGAGATTATTGCCAAGCTTGGTCAGGCTGCAAGGCTCACTTCCCCTCTCGGTCCTCACGATCTTCGCCATACCTTTGCTAAATCACTGCTTGATCCTGCTGCCTACGGGCTGGACCGCCCTCCGCTGCCTCTTCCAGCCATTCAACACTTGCTTGGTCATGCCGATATTGCAACCACGACTCTCTATACACGGGTTTCTGCTGATGATCTTGCCCGTATGATGGGCACATCTGAGGGTATCTAAACGAAAACTGTGCCGCACGTATCTACTTTGCGGCTATGAGGCTCCTTCCTTAACGCAGGGCCTTTTTGCATTAAAAGCTACCATTAGGATGCAGATGAAAGTTCTTAGCGTATGTTTATCCCAAAATGATATGGTGACCCCCCATAGCATTGTTGCCCGTTTTGTGGTTCTCCGTCACCAGCATGAGGGATCAAATGCCAGCGATGGCAAGCTGAAGAGCCTAGGGAGCTACTTAGGTCGCTCCATAGGCTTTGATGGTGCCACAATCTTATCCAGACCTGTTTGTCCATAGGCTGTGGGTGGGGAGAAGGCACTGAGAGGTACTCAGGCACAATGGACAGGATATGACAACCGCTCGATACTCAAGTATTGCTTCGAGATACAATTAGCTTTCTATCAGTTATATGGTACGTCGTATCCTGGACTTTGCCCATTTTACCCTGAGGAACATGCAGTCTGCACAAGCCGAGCGAGGTCTGAGCGCGGAAGTAAAATGGCATCAGGGTTTTGAGGTGATGCCAAAGAACCAAAACCACCCCAAAGATGCTGACGAACGGCAAAGAGTACATCACTAAAGGTCGCTTGTGACTTTCGATACCACGTGGTTTGTTGTAGGGGGATATTTCCATCAGGATACAAGTGCAGACCAAGCAGAGTCACCAGACTATAGAGTCCGAACAGACAAGGTGTGGTTCGTTCGATTGCCAGATCACTCCACTGCCGCTGTGTTTCTATTCCAAGATGAGCGCGGCTCTCTTCAAACGTCACTTCAACCGACCAGCGCTTCATAAAATCGGTGACGATGGAAAGGCCGGATTGCATTTGATCTGTGGAGAAGTAGGCTCGTGCTTCACGCTCTCCTTGAGAATCACGGGTCAGAACCCATCGAACAGGTAAGGGCTTGTGCCCTCCCCGATACCAGAGTGCAGTCCCACCACAATAGTCAATCTGTTGTTTCCCTTGACCATACCATACAACACATGCTTTCTGCCAAACCGTCTTTGCATCGACGAGGACCCAATCCATCTGTGGCAGACGGGTTCCAATGCCACGAGGTCGCCCTTCTTGACCTAGGTGACGTGTAGGAGGAGGAGTGTAAAGACATGCGTCAAAGCGTAAGGGGGCAATAAGTGTCACTTGTTGTCCGCGACAGGTTAACCCTACCTCAACAACGCTATACGCTCCGTCACCAATGAAGGTGAGAGGTCTGGTGGGGAGCCATCGGCGGACGACTTTCACGAGCTGGCTGGTCCACTCTGGAACCGTTTTGTGCCGCCGTCCCAGTTTCGTATCCACTTTTTCGGAGGAGAGTAATACACAAAGAAAAGGGAGTGCCCATGTTCGGCTCGTCCAGGGAGGCGTAATGATGAGCATCACGCAGAGCCATTTCAAGCCGCGGCTGATTTTCCGATACTTTTGAGAGGAGCGCACTGGATCATGGTAATAGGCACATGTGTGAATATGAGGTCCCCAGCGTCGTTCTAGGGTCTCATCAATAGCAATCTCGACGGTTCCTCCTTCATGAACAAACGTGCTCACCAGAAGAAGCAAGAGCAGTCGACTGAGCTTGAGAGGTGACCATCTTGCACGATTGAGGACCTGATGGAAGCAGGTGAAAGAAGAGAGATGCTCTTGTCCCATGCAGCGCAGGGCTGCTGTTACCGTTCGTCGTCCTCGTGCAAGAACGGTTCCCTCGACAAGCACCAGTGCTTTTTCCCAGGTTGGCTTGGTAAAAAGTGAGTGGAATGGTGCTAACAGATCGGCAAAAGCATGTGAGTGGAACATGGAACTCTCCTTTCACTAGTACGTTCATTCCCTCCCTATTGTACTTGAAGAGGTAAAGCTGCTTAGCGCCAGGTCCTAAAAAATGGGCAAAGTCCAGGTATCTTTTCGTCAGAATCACACCGTTAGGCCAATGGGAATGTCGCGCACTCGAAGCGCATTACACCTTGTGGGAGTACGAGTCTTCATCACTGCTACCCGCTGGAGGAGGATATTTGTGGGTTGTGTTGCAAATAAAAAGCTGATCTGCTACAGTGGACGAAAACAAGCCAATGAGGACCAGTGATGACAAAGCAGCAACCGTTTAAATGGCGTCATTTTCAAGCGGACATCATTCTCCTGTGTGTGCGATGGTATCTCCGCTATTCTTTAAGCTATCGGGATCTCGAAGAGATGATGCTGGAACGCGGACTACATGTAGATCACACCACGATTTACCGCTGGGTCCAAGACTATGCCCAAGAACTGGACAAACGTTGTCGGCCGCATCTGAAAACCTGCAACGATTCCTGGAAAGGAGACGAGACGTACATCAAAGTCAAAAAGGAATGGGTGTACCTCTACCGAGCGGTCGATTCACAGGGCAACACGCTCGAGTTCTTTTTCAGTGCAACCAGAGACTCTGAAGCGGCCAAGCACTTCTTTGTGAAAACCCTCACCGCATCTCATACCACTGAGCCGAGAGTGATCAATGTGGACAAAAATGCTGCGTACCCCAAAGCCTTCAATGATCTCAAGGCGGCAGGACTCATTGCCCCAAGCTGTGAACTGAGGCAAGTGAAGTACCTCAATAACCTCATCGAACAAGATCATCGGTTCATCAAACGGTTGACTAGACCAGGGATGGGCTTTTTCTCGTTTGAGACAGCGTGGCGAACATTGCAGGGCTTTGAGGTGATGAATATGATACGAAAGGGACAATTACAAGGAGCGGACAAGGGAGATGTGAAAGGTCAAATAGCATTGGTCGCCACGTTGTTTGGAGTGGCAGCCTAGATTGAACAAGGAGGGTCGCTTCACACTCATCTTGTTTTCTTCATGCTTTTTGCAACACAACCATATAAGGAGCCAACCATCTCGAAACAACAAGCGCGAGAAGTGAAAGAAGAGGCAACTGAACAGGAACGAGTGAAAAGAACCATCCTTTTTACGCCGGAACGTGCGAAGTGGTTAAAAGTGCGTGCTGCAATGGCAGAAAAAGAAATGAGTGCTATTGTAGAGGAAGCCTTAGCATTATGGGAAAAAGTCAATCCATCATAACAAACGCGAGCGTCACGGGTATAAGCCTGTCTAAATTGTCCTAAATCGGCTTTATGGGGTCACCATATCATTTTGGGATAAACATACGCTAAGAACTTTCATCTGCATCCTAATGGTAGCTTTTGATGCAAAAAGAGAGAAAAAGGGCTAAACAGAGATGCTCTGAAGGCACCAGCATACTTTTATTCTTTTGAATGAAACAGCCTGTAAAGCCAATCCACAGCTTACCGTATGTTTATCCCGAAATGATATGATGGCCCCTATGGGCTTCTACTACACTGTGCTACTACCTCAGGGTGGTATCCATTGCCTCTTTTACTAGAGCCAGCCGCGTTTTTACAGCAGCACCAGGAGAGAAAGGTACATAGCCGCCCATCTCTACTACAGCAGGCATCAGTTCCTCCATCTCGTCGCAGAGGAGGAGCAACGCTGTAGCCTGTTCCTGCCAAGTAGCATACGATATGGAATAGCGTTTGCCTGGATACTTCCGCCTCTCTCCTTTTAGCGCACCTCGGACATCAAGGATGGAAAGGTTCATGACGAGCAGGCACCAATGAAAGCTTAAGAAGTCGTGGCGGGCGAGGTTCGAGATGTTGGCTGTGGCGAACATCCAGAAGCCGCTTACCTCCTTGCTGACTCGCTCAACCCTTTCCTCATGTGTCTCAGACTCCTCTGATTTTGCTGGTGGGATGCCAATTTTATCAAAGAGGAGCAAAGAATCATGTTCTCGTTGTGCGCCAGCTTGTGGGATCAACATCCAATCAATGTTGATGGCTGCTTCGACGTAAAGCACATAGGTAAATGCTCCCCCTGTTGGTGCGTTATGATGTGCATCATAGATCACCGAAGGAGTGCCAAATTGCTTGAAGAGTGCTAGTCGCTCATCGGTTGTGCGCCCCCTTTCTTTCCAGGGTCTTGCGCAAAGGGTCTCGCTATAAGCATCGGCGACGATGACGTGCAGATCAAGATCGCTGAACTGGTCCTGTGTGCCTCGCCCAAAGCTGCCAGCCAGCCATGCCGCAACAAAACGCTCGTCTTCTTGCAATGCTCGGGTAACCTGGATCAGAAGGGCGTCGCGTGCCGTTGTGTATTGCTTGATAGATGACATATGCCCTCTTTCTCTCTACAGTCTTCTGTACGAGTAATCAACAAAGTTGCAAAGGAAATGATGAGACAGAAAGAGGAGATGGAGAACGAACGGATAATCTCTTCAACGCGGTCTGTGGTATTGTCAATGGGGAAAATCAGCGATGCGCGAGCTTTTGATCCTTACCTGACACCTCTTTGCCGTACACTTCTCCATACCTCTGAGCACCATCGAATACTTGTTTTCCCATCCGTTGTATGACTGCTACTCACAGCACCAGGCATAATTGCACCCCTTATCTCTGATGAGAGAAAAGGAAAGATGTGGGAACAAGTAGAGTGATGTCTGTTTTAGTTCCTGAAACAGGATGGAGTTAGCGGTGAGCCGGCATACGTTGTCAGAACCTCCGTTCATTTGTGGTTGCTGGACTATTCTATACGACACCATGAAAACAGTCAAGAGCCCTCTCGACCAGTACAGTGGGAATATTTCCCACCAGGCCTATCAGTGCAATCTTGATAGTTGGGTACCTGGACTTTGCCCATTTTACGGGTGAGATGACACTCGACCTCTGCAATTATGATAGAGAAAACAGAGTTTTTTAATGAAGGAGGTTTCGTGTGGCCCTATCACGTCCACTGTTACAGATCTTAT
>JAABUX010001028.1_pt1 | contig 44131 bp, 36 predicted proteins | sample 5561851 | NCBI WGS metagenome assembly JAABUX01 (sample SAMN10711883, study PRJNA513361) | rock metagenome | isolation source: Antarctica rocks | place: Antarctica: Victoria Land, Richard Nunatak red sandstone | collected 2016-01-03 | reverse complement strand
CCTCACGGAGCTTGCGGATGATCTGCTCGGGCGAGTGGCGGATACGCTTCATCGAAAGTCCTCCTGCCCTGGTGGGCGAGAATGACTCTCATACCAGATGGACCAGTCTGGGGGGAGCAGGTCAGCCTCGACCTGTCACCACCTGATTAGCAGCGGGACGTCCGGTCGATGCACCGTCTGGCTTCCTGCTATGCTTGTCGAACTTCTTATTCCGACCCTGTCCCGGTAACCCGATACGAAAAAAGTGTATGAGACCGGGCTCGACCGGGCAATAAACAGATAGAGGCCGAGTGAGACCTACCGAAGGGACGGCGTGGTGAACGGCAACGGGATGAATGATGCAGTCCGTGACCTTCAGACCCTCTTCAGCGTGGGGGCGACGGGGGCACTGTCTGACGGGGAACTGCTGGATCGCTTCGTCGCACGGCGAGAGGAAGCCATCTTCGAGGCGATCACCCATCGCCACGGCCCGATGGTCTGGGGCGTCTGCCGCCGTGTCCTCCGGGATCACCACGATGCCGAGGACGCCTTCCAGGCGACCTTCCTCGTGCTCGCCCGAAAGGCGTCCTCGGTCATGCCACGGGAGAAGCTCGGGAATTGGCTCTACGGCGTGGCGTACCAGACGGCCATGAAGGCGAGGGCGATGAGGGCCAAGAGGCGGGTGCGGGAGAGCCAGGTGTCGGACATGCCGGAGCCGATGGCGGTGCCCCATGACCTGCGGGACGCCTTGGCCGAGTCCCTCGACCGGGAGTTGTGCCGCCTGCCCGAGAAGTACCGCATCCCCATCGTCCTGTGCGACCTGGAGGGCATGACCCACAATGAGGCGGCGAGCCAACTCGGGTGGCCGATCGGGACGGTATCGGGTCGTCTGTCGAGGGCCAGGTCGATGCTTGCGAAACGGCTGGCTCGGCGGGGCATATCGCTCTCGGTCGGCTCGCTGGCGGTGCTTCTGGCTAAGGATGCGTCGTCGGCCAGCGTGCCGACCCAGTTGATCGGTTCCACGGCTCAGGCCGCAAGCCTGTTTGCGGCGGGGCGAGCGGTGACGGCGGGGGTGGTCTCTGCCGAGGTCGTGACCCTGATGGAAGGAGTGTTGAAGACAATGCTGTTGTCCAAGATCAAGATCGTCATGGTGGCCCTGATGATGGTCGCAGTCGTCGGGGGCGGCGGCGGGATGTTCCGTGTCCAGTTCAACGCTGCGAAGGCGGACCAGCCCAAAGCCACGAAGGGGGATCAGCCAGATAAAATCTTGGAGAAACTCCAGGGGGTCTGGTCCGGGGTCGTTGCTGAAGTTGGGGGTAAACGTACCACCCCGAGCGAAGACATCCCCGAACCCAAGGCCCAGATTCTTATCAAGGGCGACCGATTCACGTTGAGGGGTCCGATGTATGGCACCGTCATTGGCTTCGGGGAGCCGGTGGATACGAAGTTTACGTTCACGGCAGACACCGGCGAGTCAAATGTGCCAAAAGCACTTGAACTAACTGTCCTGCCCGCCCCAGACGATTCCTCCCCAACCATCTACCAAGGCATCTACTGGCTGAACGGCGATGAACTCATCATCTGTTTGGCTACTCCGAATAAGAGGCGACCTGCGAAGTTCAGAACAGTGGAAAAGACCACCCAGATGCTCCTCAAACTCAAGCGTGATCGGACCACCGAATGGAAGGAGTTGCCGGAGCGGGTCCTTCAACCGCAGTCGACTGAGGGCAGGTAATGCTTGATCGGAGGCGGCTGATAGAACTAAATGACGGTGCGATCCATGCCGAGAATAGCCGTCCCGAGCGAGTTCGCCAGGGGTCATCCAGGCCCCCGGCGTTTCTCGTTTACGGGACCTCTTGCCGCCCAGATAACGGCGTCCACGGCCACGACGAGCCCCTCTGTCATCCCGTCGTCGCCGATCGCTCTAACGGGCTCTGAAGGGCCTTCTCGGGGGCCTTGGGCCACCGGGGCACGGCGACTTGGTTCTTCTGCTTGTCGATCAACCGCTTGAGGTCTTCCTTCTTCGGCGGTAGGAGCCCGATCCCCAGCTTACCGAGGGCATCGACGCTCTGGCGAAGCTGGTCTAGCGACCCCTCGCAAGGCTTGGGGGCATGGGGCGGCTTGATCTTCGGTGGCGGCGTCGGCCTGGCCGTCTTCGGTGGCTTCGGCGGGGCGATCTTCGACAGGCCCACGACAGCGTTCTTGTCGTTCAACCAAAGCCCTTCCGCCGCCCGCATCTCCATGAACTGCATGTAGCCGTTCACACCCCGGCATCACCAAATCCAGGCAGTGAACAGTCAAGATCATTTTTTCCGGAGAAAACCAGGGGTCATACTGAACAACTTGGGCGAGCCGGAGCGTCAAGCGAGCAAACCCATCCTCAATTAAGAGAATTTTGATTTAGGAAACTCCGGTTCTTTCACCGTTCCCAGGGTGTGAACGCCTACCACGCCCGATCGGACGAAGCAGGAATACTCGATATTTGAACGGATAACGTCCTATAATAAAGATTATTCTTTCATGCTGTCGAGACCCCGTCCCGACTCGGTTTTCAGCATCGGGCTGTTGGAGACGGGTCCGGATCGTGGCAAGCAGTTGCTCGCCCCGGGACCACGGAATGCCGCGACTTGCGTCACGCATGCGTATGTCATGTCGATCGCGAGATTGATTGCCATCCCAAGATTCCACGTCGACCGAGTGAGGGAGGTCGGGCCGGATTTGGGGCCGAGTCGGTTGAGGGTCGAATTCACGATCCCGACCGATACGAGGGGGAAAACGAGCGGGTCTCATATCTCTTCGGGCTGGCTGGTTATTTCCCCCGGCGAGCGATGGATCTTGCATGGATACGGCCTCGTCGAGACGTTGAATGCCCGGCAGTCCGTGCAGGCGACCCGCGTTGGTTCGGTAGACTACGTGCGTGATCCCAAAGGTGAGACTCGGCCGGCAAGATACGGCTGTCGGTTGTATCGGGGTCGATTCGAAGCCGATCCGACCGATCCCAGCCTCGTCCCCATCACCGCCGAGGATTTTCAATTCACCAGCTTCCGATTCGGCGATACCCCGGCCCGCGAATTCACCCTGGCCGGCTTCGGACTGCCCGAGTTCGGCGAACCCGCCTCGCGGCGGTTGAACCGCCCTTACCCTTGGTGGATCATCGGCGCGGCGGTCGGGGCCCTCGGGCTTGCGGTGACGTTGCGTCGCCTGGCGAAACGGCCACTGGCGCCCACGAGCGACCCCGTCGCGTGATCGATCCCGGGCGGCGAGAAGGTCCGGCCTCGACCACGTTGCCCCGAGGCCGGGCTCGGCGGGTCGGGTTCACGCTGATCGAAATCCTGGTCGTCACTGCCATCGTTGCCCTCCTGATCGCCATCTTGCTCCCGGCCGTCCAGTCGGCCCGCGAGGCGGCCCGGCGGGCGTCCTGCGGCAACAACCTCAGGCAGATCGGCCTGGCGCTGCATGGGTATCACGACTCGTTCGGCAGCCTGCCACCGGGGCGCCTGCTGACCTATGACCCGAGGTTTGCCGGCAAGAACCCGCCCTGCACCGCGCCGGCCGTCGACAAGAGTGCCCACCTGTTCCTCCTACCGGGGCTCGAGCAGCAGGGCCTTTACAACGCGATCAACCACGATCTGGGGGTCTTCGGCCCCGAGAACACGACCATCCACGGCGTCGTGGTCGCCCCCTTCGCCTGCCCGAGCGACCCCGAGGCGGGCCTCCCTCACCGCCTGGCGGTCGGGGCCCTGGAGCCCTACGCCCATGACCCGCCGGGCGGTCGGGCCGTGATGGTCTTGACCAGCTACTCCGCTTGCTACGGGTCGCGTTACGTCGATGCCATCCCCCGGCCTTCGAACGGCTGCCGGGTCGCCGGACCGCTCCTCGCGCAGGCCGATGGCGCGATCTCCGACGTCTCGCCGATCGGCTTCGCCGCGATTTCCGACGGGCTGAGCCACACGATGGTCTTCGCGGAGAAGTCGGCCACCCTGGCGGTCCGCCTGGGCGAACTGAGCCCGTCGCAAGAGGCCCTGCATGCCTGGTACGTCTCGGGTAACTGGGGCGACACCCTCATGACCACCTTCTACCCGCCCAACGCCGACGATCGGGTAGCCTTGGGCTCGTCCAACGCCCTCGTCGCCGCCACGTCGAGCCAGCATCCCGGCGGCGTCAATGTCCTGATGGGGGACGGTTCCGCCCGGTTCGTGAAGGACACGATCCAATCCTGGCCGTTCGAGCCGATCACCGGCGCCCCCGTCGGTGCCGGCCTCGGCCCGGGCGGATGGTGGGTCAACCTCCCATCCCCCGGCGTCTGGCAGGCCCTCGCCACCCGCGCGGGCGGAGAAGCCATCGGGGAATTTTGACCACCGGGCCCCCGCCGAAAAATCCATCCCGCCTCGGTTCGCCCCGCCCTCCCGTCCCGATAATAAGTGCGGCACGAGCGATCCGCGGCCGGTCCCCTCGCCGGTTCGGGGCCGCCCCGTCTCGGAGCGAGTTGGCTTCGTTTCGTCGTCACCGAAGCCGGAGACCCGATGGATTGGGTTCGTTCCGTCCGTCGCATCGGGCTCCCCGTCGGCCCCGGCCGGCGATTGGGTTCGTTTGGTCCGAACGTCGAGGGGAGGATTCGAGGCCAGGTCGAACGGTTGGGTTCGTCTTGTCGGAGGGCCCAAGTCCACGCGGCCGGGTCGGCCGATCGTGCCGGAAAAGGCTTCCGGGGAATGAGATCGGGCGCGATTGGGTTCGTTTAGCTCCTGCTTGTCGGGTGGATGAAATCCACCACGGCTCGGGCCGGACCGAAGGGTTGGTGGATTTCATCCACCCGACAAGAGGCCGGAGGTCCGGCGGTTTGGTTCGTTTGACCCCGGCTTCGTGAGGTGAATTTCGTCCTCCTCACGGGAGATCGCGGCCTCGATGGGTCTGGTCGTCCGCCCCAATTTTGAGGGAAATTGCCCGACGGCCGGGAGAAGTGTGTTCGAGCCGTCGCGTGGTTCGCGAATAGGTGGCTACAGGGCGTCGGCCGAGACCACCTCGCCGCCGGCGCGGGTCGAGACGGCCCGCCAGACGTTGAGGTTGACGGTGTCCTTGGTGAAGGCGACGTGGCCGTCGGCGAAGAGGGCGTGGACCCCTCCGGGGTGCAGGCTCCGGGCGGCCTTCCAGCCGGGGTTGTGGTAGACGATGCAGTCGGGGGCGGGGGCGTTGGGCGTCAGGTGGTGATTGTAGAGAGTGTTCAGATAGTTGCCGTCGAACCAGGCGGCGCCCTTGTTGAGCAGCCAGCCCTTGCCGGCCGAGGCGCAGGCGGCGTCGGTCAGCGGGGCGGACGCGACATGGGCCATGGCGCGGGACCGGGGCGCGGGGACGGGCGTGGGCGCGGTCTGGGTGTAGGACGGGCCGGCGATCCCGAGGAGCTGCTCGGAGGCGGCGACGGTCTGGCTCGACCCGTCGACGAGGTCGGCCAGGCCGAGGGCGGGCCCGAGGATGAAGGCGCCGTCGGCCCCGGCGGCGTCGCCGCCGTCGCGGCCCGAGCCGGCGGAGAAGGCGTAGCTGACCGGGCCGGAATCGCCCATCGGCGCGGGGGCGCCGTCGCTCGGGCAGAGGAAGGTCGAGACCCGGACGGCCATCGCCGTCGTGTTGGCCGGGTAGGGAGGCCAGAACGCCGAGCCGGCCGAGGCCGGCCGATAGCCGAGGGGGAAGTCGAAGTTGAGGGCGTTGGCCAGCGCAACCTGTTCCAGGAACGGGGCCATCTGCGCCAGCGGGGACCAGCGGTACTGCTGGGGCGACGACTCGGCCGGGACCGGCCCGGTGGGGACCAGGAACCCGACGGGGAAGCTCCCCGCCGCCGCGTGGTAATTCCCGAGCGCCAGGCCGATCTGCTTGAGGTTGTTGGAGCACTGCGCCCGCCGCGCCGCCTCGCGGGCGGCCTGGACGGCGGGCAAGAGCAGCGCGACCAGCACGGCGATGATCGCGATCACCACCAGCAGCTCGATCAGGGTGAAACCGCGCGGGCGGCGGGGGGCTCGGGGGTTCAACGGCCGGCCACCTTCTTGGCCTGGTTGGTGACCCGCCAGACGGTGCCCGAGGCGTCGTCGGTGGCCAGGAGCGACCCGTCCTTGGCGGTGGTCACGCCGACCGGCCGGCCCCAGACGTCGCCGGCCTCGGTGACGAAGCCGGTGAGGAAGTCCTCATATTCGCCGGTGGCCTTGCCGTCCTTCAAGGGAATCCGGACGACCTTGTACCCCGTGCGACGGGCGCGGTTCCAGGAGCCGTGCTCGGCGGCGAAGAGGTCGCCCTTGTACTCCTCGGGGAACTGGTCGCCGGTGTAGAAGGCCAGGTCGAGCGAGGCCGAGTGCGACTGGAGCAGGACGTCGGGCACGATCACCTTGTCCTTCAGCTCCGGGTGCTTGTCCTTGTGGCGGGGGTCCTGGTGGCCGCCGATGTAGTACCAGGGCCAGCCGTAGAAGCCGCCTTCTTCGACGTGCGTGACGTAGTCGGGGACCAGGTGGTCGCCCAGGCCGTCGCGCTCGTTGACGGAGGTCCAGAGCACGCCGGTGCCCGGCTGGACGGCCAGGCCGACGGGGTTGCGGATGCCGGTGGCGTAGAACTTCTCGCCCTTGCCCTCGGGGTCGAAGACGAGGATGTCGGCCCGGCGGCTCTCCTGGTCGTTGTCGTCGACGTTCGACTTCGAGCCGATCGAGACGAACATCCGCCGGCCGTCGAGCGAGAACGCGACGTCGCGGGTCCAGTGCCCGCCGCCGCGGAGCTGGGCGAAGCCGGGCAGCTCCTTGACGATCGTCTCGGGCGCGGCGGTGGCCTTGGTGTCGCCGTTCTTGTAGGGGAAGCGGACGACCGAGTCGGTCCCGGAGACGTAGACGTGGGTCGGCTCCGGCCCCGGCGGGTAGAAGGCGATCCCGAACGGCCGGACGAGCTTCTCGGCGAAGCTGGCCGTCAGCTCCGGCTTGCCGTCGCCGTCGGCGTCGCGGAGGACCTTGACGTTGCCCGGCATGCTCTCGGCGACGAAGATGTCGCCGTTGGGCGCGGTCATGATGACCCGGGGGTTGTCCAGCCCGGTGGCGAACTCCTCGACCTTGAACCCCCCCGGCGCCTTGGGCCAGGCCCCTTCGGGCCGCTTGACGACCTTGGCCCCGTTGTTGGCCGAGGGGGTGTCATACGGGGCGGCCAGGTCGTCGACGGTGATCTTCCGGCGGAGCCCCGGGGCGTCGGTCGTCCAGTCGCCCAGGGCCTCCTGGCCCGTCTTGACCGCCGCCGGCGCGGCCTTGGGGGACTCGGCCAGGGCGGGGCCGGCCGCCCAGGCCGTCGCCAGCGGCAGGGCCAGGAGCTTGGATCGGAGGTCGCGGATCATGCGGTGAGTCTCGGGGGTTGCGTCGTGGGTGGGGTCGATCCGGGCGCGAGGGCCGCGGGGCCTGCGCCTCGTTTTCTCCCCTCGAACCTAACATGCCCGGCCCGGGGCCTGCAACGACGGCTCGGCCGCCCTCCCCTTCGCCCGCCCGATCCGACCGGAGGCGAGGCGCCGGTCGGGCCTCGGCATGGGGGTTGCCCTCTCTGCCATCCCGGCCCCTCCGGAATCCGCGGCGCGGTCGATCTCAATGGGATGCATCGGGAGAAGGCGGCGATGGAAGTCCACGAACTCGGGTTCCCGCTCGGGATTCGGCTGACGCACTGGTTCAATTTCCTGTTCATGACGATGCTGATCCGGAGCGGGATGGACATCGTCTCGGCGTTCCCGAAGTTCTACTGGAACGAGGGGTGCGTGCCGGGGACGGAGTGGCTCAGCCTGGCCCGGAAGAAGATGCCCGAGGGCGAACTCTGGACCTCCTACGACGAGATGGAGGACTGGCCCACATGGCTGGCCCTGCCGGGCGGCTCGAAGTTCGGCCTGGGGCGGAGTTGGCACTTCGCCACGGCGATCGGCTGGACCTTCACCGGGCTGCTCTACGTGGCGGCCCTGTTCGCGAGCGACCAGTGGCACCGGCTGGTCCCGACGTCGTGGCAGGTCTTCCCCGACGCCCTGGCCACGGCCAACGACTACCTCCACCTCCGCCTCCAGCACCCGGGCGAGAAGGGGGACGGCCATCGGCCGTTCAACGCCCTCCAGCAGCTCACCTACTTCGGCGTGGTCTTCCTGCTGGCCCCGTTCCAGATCGTGACCGGGGTGGGGCAGTCGCCGGCCGTCGAGGCCCACTTCGTCCGGGCCCGCCGGCTCCTGGGGGGACGGCAGGGGGCGCGGAGCCTCCACCTGATCGGGACCGTGCTGTTCCTGGGGTTCCTCGTCGGCCACGTCGCGATGGTCCTGCTGCACGGCTGGGCGGCCGAGATGGACCGGATGATCTTCGGCGTCACCCACGGCCGGGGCTCGGCGGCGGCCGGCTGGGCGGGCGTGGGCATCCTCGTCGCTGTGTTCCTGGCCAACTGGGCGGCGACGCGCGTCTCGTGGGCGGCCCCGAGGCGGGCCGCCGACGTCCTGGACCCGATCGTCGCCCCTTTCCGGATGACGTTCCTGCACCGGATCTACCCGCGCTACCAGTTCGCCGACTCGGAGATCTCGCCGTTCATGCGGATCAACGGCCGGCCGCCCACCGCCGAGTACGCGACCACGCGGAGCGACGAGTACATCCGGCTGATGGAGGGGGGCTTCGCCGACTGGCGGCTGGACGTCGGCGGCCTGGTCGAGAGCCCGCTCCGCCTCTCGATCGACGAGATCCGGGCCCTGCCCCGGACGGACCAGACCACGTTGCACAACTGCGTCCAGGGCTGGACCGCCGTCGCCAAGTGGGGCGGGGTCCCGCTCGCCGAGGTCATCGACCGTTGCCGGCCGACGCCGGGGGCGAGGTACGTCGTCCTGCATTCGCACCAGAGGTACGAGGAGGGGGGCGGTAAGGAGGAATTCTACGAGACGATCGACCTGGAGCTGGCGCGGCACCCGCAGACGATCCTGGCGTTCGAGATGAACGGCCGACCCTTGACCATCCCCCACGGCGCCCCGCTCCGGCTCCGGGTCGAGACGGTGCTCGGCTACAAGATGGTCAAGTGGCTCCGCTCGATCGAGTTCGTCGCGGACTACCGGGCCCTCGGCGCCGGCCGCGGCGGCAGTCGCGAGGACGGCCAGCTCATGGGCCGGGGTGCCGAGATCTGACCGCGGCGGCGGCGAGGGGGAGGGGCCGGCGTCACCTCGTAGGCACGGCCCCGCCCTCGCGAGTATAACGGGATGGGCGGGCGGTGCGGCCTCCGGGCGCGGGGGTCGGGTCGGGCGGAGGGGCGGATCATGGCTCAGGCGGTCGGGTTCTTCACGGACACCACGATCTGCATCGGCTGCAAGGCGTGCGAGGTGGCCTGCCACCAGTGGAACGCCCTCCCGGCCCGCGACGACGGGCACGTCCCGCTCACGGGCGACAGCTACGACAACACCGGGGCGCTCTCCGACGTCGACTGGCGGCACGTCAAGTTCATCGAGCAGTTCAGCGAGGACCGGACCACCCAGTCGCGCTGGCTGATGATGTCGGACATCTGCAAGCACTGCGTCGACGCCCCCTGCCTGGAGGTCTGCCCGACGGGGGCGATCGTCCGGACGGAGTTCGACAGCGTCTACATCCAGGAGCCGGCGTGCAACGGCTGCCGCGACTGCATCGCGGCCTGCCCGTTCGGGGTGATCCACGTCAGCGCCCAGAAGCACATCGCCCAGAAGTGCACGTTCTGCTACGACCGGCTCCAGAACAACATGGTGCCCGCCTGCGCCCAGGCCTGCCCGACCGCGTCGATCCAGTTCGGGCCGATCGAGGAGCTGCGGACCCGGGCGTCGAGGCGGCTGGAGCACCTCCAGGGGCTCGGCCAGGCCGACGCCCGGCTCTACGGGCACGACGACAAGGTCCTGGGCGGGCTCAACTCGTTCTACCTCCTGCTCGACAAGCCGGAGGTCTACGGCCTCCCGGCGGAGGTCGCGCCCAAGGTGCCCAGCCGCGGGCTCTGGGCGTCGTCGGTCAAGAGCCTGGCGGCGTCGATGGCGGTGGCGATCGGGGTGTTCGCCGCGTTCGGCCGCCGCAGGACGGACGTGGCCGCTGTCGAGGCGCCGAAGCTCGAAGGGGGCGGCTGAGATGGGGGGATACGACCCTTACGTCGCCAGCCCGGACTGGCACCACTGGATCATCTGGTACTTCTTCCTCGGCGGGATCGCGGCCGGGGCCTATGCCGTGGCGTGCCTGATCCGCCTGATCGGTGACGGGGCCGACCGCCGGGCGGCCCGGGTGGCGGACTATCTGGCCACCCCCCTGATCGCGGTCTGCGGCGTCTTCCTGATCGTCGACCTCGGCCGCCCCGAGCGGTTCTGGCACATGCTGATCCAGTCGAACACGTTCCGGCCGATGTTCAAGTGGTGGTCGCCGATGTCGGCGGGCTCGTGGGGCCTGTCGGCGTTCGGGGCGTTCAGCGGGATCTCGTTCGCGGTCGCGCTGGCGGAGGACGGTCGGTTCGGCCTGGGCCGGTTCAGGCCGCTGGCCGGATGGCTGACGCGGGGGACGGTCGGCCGCCTGATGGCCCTGGGGGGCCTGGCGTCGGCGTGCTTCCTGGGGTCGTACACGGGGAGCCTGCTGTCGGCGTCGAACCAGCCGGTCTGGGCGCAGACGACCTGGCTCTCGCCCCTGTTCCTGGCGTCGGCGACGTCGACGGGCGTGGCGGCGATGGTGTTGCTGGTCCGCTGGCGGCTCCGCGACACCCCGGCCGAGGTGGTCGGGCGGCTGGAGCGGGTCGACGCCTTCGCGATGGCCCTGGAGCTGGCCCTGCTGGCGGCCTTCGCCTGGTCGCTGGGCGATCTCGCGGCCCCGGCGCTGTTGCGCTGGCCGGGCGTCCTGATCCCGGCCTTCGTGGTCCCGGCCGGGCTGGTCCTGCCGCTGGCCGCCCGCCGGCTCCCGGGGCGGTGGTGGCACTGGGCCTCGCCGGCGCTGGTGCTCGTGGCGGGATTCGCCCTGAGGTACGCGGTCGTCGAGATCCCCGGCCCGTTCCTGGCCGGGTCGTGAGCGGGACGAGGGCGAGGGCGAGGATGACGATGCGTCGATGTCGGCTCGGGCTCGTCGCGGCGGCGGTCGCCCTGGCCTTGCCGGCGTGCAGCAGCCCCGAGGACGGCCGGCCGAGGGGCGGCGGCCACGGCGGGGACGGCGGCAATTACGTCCGGGGCCGGATCGAGCCGCCGAGCAAGATCGACGCCACCAAGGACCTCCGGCGGATCGACCACTACGGCCCGGGGCCGTCGGACTGGCGGTAGGCCGCGCGGCCCGACCGGGGCCGGCCGGGATCGATCAGAAGAAGAGCTGGAACCGGAGCCAGAAGAGGTCGGTCGTGCTCGTGAATCGGTTGCTCGAGCCGGTCGTGATCGGGTTGCCGTAGAACGCGTGCTGCCAGTCGAAGTAGATTTTCGTGTAGTAGTTCAGATACCAGTTCGTCCCGACGTCGACCGCCGAGGCCCGGTTGGTCCAGAGGTTGGGGTCGGCCAGGCCGGCGGCGAAGACCTGCCGGCCGATGTCGATCTGGCTGAAGCGGCCGTGGACCTCGAAGGCCCCCAGGCTGAACTTGCCCTTGTTGAAGCCGAAGTCGTGGAGGGGCCGGACCACGTTGACCCGCCGGGTCAGCTCCTCGCCGGTGAGGAAGTACGTCGCCTGGACCATGTATCCCTGGAGCGGGACCTGGGTCGCGGAGTTCGGCTTGTTGGCGAATCCATATCCGGCCGACCCGCCGCCGTATTCTCCCAGGAGCATGAAGCTCTTGTAGAAGTAGGCGAGGTGGCCGCTGTACTGCAGGCGCCGGCCCTGCTCGTTCACATCGCCGTTGAAGCTCAGGAAGGTCGGGGAGAGGGTCGAGGCCGTCGCGGAGGAGGTCTGGTCGTTGGCGGTGGCGAAGTTCGAGGGCTGGGTGGAATTGTGCTCATACCCCCCGTTGACACCGCCGCCAATGTTCAGGTACTTCAGCGCGGGGAGGGACTCGGACTGGAGGAAGGGGCGGGTGTTGAGGTGGAAGAAGAGGTCCTTGTCGCTGTTGGAGTCCCCGAACGATCGGCGGGGGCCGTTGAAGATCCCCGCGGCGTAGCCGACGCGGTCTTCCAGGACGTCCCCGAGGATCATGGCCCCGTCCTGGCGGTTGCCCGCGAGGTTGCCCGCGTAGATCGAACGCTCCGGGGCGATCAGGTCGCCCTCGGCGATCGAGAAGTACTCGTAGAGATAGGGCGTCTTCATCCGGCCGACGCGTAACCGGAGGCGAGGGTCGGTCCCGCGGGCGCGGCCGACGGTCGTCCTCCCGCTGGTGCCCTGGGCGCCGGTGCCGGCCTCGTCGGTCGTCCGGTTGGTCAGGCTCTGGGAGATGTTGAGGGTCAGGAAGGCGTCGAGCAGGTCGAGCGGGCCATAGCCCCGGTTGATGACCGTGTAGAACTCGACGTTCTTGGTGGCCTGGCCGGTGAAATACCACCGCTGCCGGGGGATGAAGAATTGATCCTTGAGGGTCCCCTGATCCCGGTTCGGGAACGCGCGATACTCGGCCTGCGTGAGGTCGTGGAAGTTGAGCTTGAACTCATCGTCCTCGGACGCGAATTCGATCCCCTCGTCGAACTGGACCTTGGCCGGCGACTTGTTCTTCGTGCTCGACGCCGCCTCGCGGACGAAGGTCCGGCCGTCGGCCCCCTGGGCGTCGATGCCCGATCTCGCACGCGCGTTGGGCCCCACGGCGGAGGACGACGGGCGATCCCCGGCCGCGGGCGCGGCCCCGCGTCCGCCCCCGGCCCCGGCCCCCGCGGCGGCGGGCGTGGGCGCCGCGCCGACCTTCCGCGAGAGGTCGTCGTACTTCCGGGAGAGGTCGCCGAGCTGCTCGCCGAGCCTCCGGTTCATCTCGGCGAGCTGGCGGACCTGATCGGCGAGCTGGCCGGCATCGGGCATCCCGGGGGGGACGGGCGCCGGCGGCACCGGCGCGGGGACCGGCGGCGAATCCTCGGCCGAGGCGAACCAGGGCCGGGCGACCGCCGCGGCGACGATCAGGGCAGTTCCGAACGACCTGAACGCGGATGGGCGACTCTTTCTCATCGGACTCCATACTCCTCGGCGGGGAGGCCCGGCGACAGGCTGTCATCGTCGGCGCGTACAGGGTCCTCTATCGGCATCGCGGGGGCTTCGCTGGAGCGTACTTTAACGATTGGGGCGAATTTGCCGCTCCGGTCGGGCGTCGGCCGGCGATCGAAGATCAATCTTCCCGATCGGACAGGGGAGGGGCATCGGCCGCGGAAGGTCGTTAGACTGGTCCCGCCCAGGGCCCGGCGTCGTCGCCGGCCGGCCGGCTTGATCTGACCTGGTCCCGAGGAGTCGGTGCGATGAAGAGTTGGTTCGTGCTCGCGGCGGTGGCGGTGGCGATCCCCGTCGCCGCGGCGGCGGCGTTCGACAAGGACATGCCGACGATCGAGGCCGTCATGCAGAAGCTCCACAAGGGCAAGGCGAAGTCGCAGTTCGCCGTCCTCAAGGCCCAGGCCGACGCCAAGCCGCCGGCCTGGGAGGCGATCCAGAAGTCGACGAAGGACTTCGTGATCCTGGGCGCCGCGCTGGAGAAGAACGACCCGCCCAAGGGGGAAAAAGCCTCCTGGAAGAAGCTGGCCGACAAGTACTTCCAGGACTCCAAGGCGATGGACGACGCGGCCACCGCGAAGGACCTGACCGCCTTCCAGGCCGCCCACAAGACGCTCGGCGGCTCCTGCATGGCCTGCCACAACGCCCACCGCGGCAAGTAAGCGACCCCGCCGCCCCGACCCCCCTCTCGGTCGGGCCCCGCGGCCGTCGGCGGCCGCCCCGCCCCCGCAACAAGACCGGACCGGCCCCGCGCCATCCCCGAGAGGACCCACCATGACCGTCATCCGCCCCCGCCGCCTGCTCGCCGCGACCCTGGCCGCCCTGCTCGCGGGCGTGGCGGCCCCGGCCGCCGAGGCCGCCGAGCCCCAGCTTGCGCACGCGGTCTACTTCACGCTCAAGGACCAGTCGCCGAAGTCCCGCGAGCGGTTCATCGCCTCGTGCGAGAAGTACCTCACCGGCCACCGCGGGGCCGTCTCGTTCGCGATCGGCACGATCGCCGACGACGTGAAGGAGGCCGCCAGCGACCGCGAGTTCGACGTGGCCCTGCACGTGGTCTTCGAGGACAAGGCGATGCTCGCCGAGTACCTCAAGAGCGAGCGGCACGACAAGTTCGTCGCGGAGAACAAGGCGAGCTTCGCCAAGGTCCGCGTCTTCGACTCCTACCTGCCCGCCCCCAAGGCGACCACGGCCGGGCGCTGACCGCCGGGGGCCCGACGGCCGGTTGGCCTTGCCAGAAACCGCCCCGCGGTGCATCCTCCCGCCGGCCGGGCCCTCGCGCGCCCGGCGGCGGTGGTCCCGGTCCCGGGGGGTGATGTCGATGTGGCCGATCCTGTTCGAGATCCCCGGCCTGGGGCTCAAAATCCACGGCTTCAGCCTGACCCTCGTGGCCGGCGCCTTCGCCGGGGTCTACCTCACGGCCTGGCGGGCCCGCCGCGAGGCGATCAACCCCGACGTCGTCTTCGAGCTCGCCGTCTGGCTCCTCACCGGCGGCTTCGTCGGGGCCCGGGCCCTGTTCCTGGCGCAGCACCCGCAGGTCGTCCACAGCGTCTGGGACGTCTTCAAGGTCTGGCAGGGCGGGATCGTCTTCTACGGCTGCATCATGGGCGGGCTGGCGGGCTCGCTGCTCTACTGGAAGCGGCACCCGTTCCCGTTCCTGGCCATGTGCGACGCCGTGGCCCCGGCCCTGGCGATCGGGATCGCGATCGGCCGGGCGGGCTGCCTGCTCAACGGCTGCTGCTACGGGGCGACCTCCGACCTCCCCTGGGCGATCACCTTCCCCGCCGGCTCGCTCCCCTGGCTCCACCAGGTCGCCGGGGGTTGGATCGCGGCCGACGCGGCCCGCTCGCTCGCGATCCACCCGACGCAGGTCTACGCCGTCCTCGACGGCCTGTTCCTCCTGGTCCTGCTCTCGGCCTACTTCCCCCGCCGCCGCCGCGACGGCGAGGTCATGGCCCTGCTGATGGTGACCTACCCCGTCACCCGGTTCCTGATCGAGCGGCTCCGCGACGACGAGGGGACCTTCCTGCTCGGGATGACCATCTCGCAGTCCATCAGCGCCGTGCTGTTCCCGTGCGGCCTGGCGACCTGGTGGGCCCTCTCGCGCCGGCCGCTCGGTCGACAGGCCGACCGGGCCGGGGTCGCCGAGGCCGGGCCGGGGGCGTCGCCGATGGGCGGTCGTCGGTCGGTTGCGGGCCCGGCCCGGGGTCCGGCGGAATCCGCCGGGGCTGGTCAATCGCGAGTCCGCGGCTAGAATCGCCCCGGTCCCCGGACCATCCGACGAACACACCACCGGAGCGAACATCAATGGGCGTCAAGGCGTATGCCGCGAAGGGGCCGAAGGGGCCGCTGGAGCCGTTCGAATACGAGCCGGGGCCGCTCGGCCCGCACGAGGTCGAGGTCAAGGTCAGCCACTGCGGGATCTGCTTCTCCGACCTGGCGATGATCGACAACGACTGGGGCTTCTCGGCCTACCCGCTGGTGCCCGGCCACGAGGCGATCGGCACCGTCGCGGCGATCGGGTCGGACGTCGACGCCCTGGAGGTCGGCCGGAGGGTCGGGGTCGGCTGGAGCTGCGGCTCGTGCGGCCGGTGCGAGTGGTGCTCCCGCGGCTTGGAGAACCTCTGCTCCAAGAACCAGGGGACCGTCGTGCAGCACCACGGCGGCTGGGCCGAGACGGTCCGGGCCCATTGGAAGTTCGCCGTGCCGATCCCCGAGGCGATCGACTCGGCGGTCGCCGGCCCCCTGATGTGCGCCGGGAGCACGGTGTTCACGCCGATGGCCCGGTTCGGCGTCAAGTCGACGATGCGGACGGCGGTGGTGGGGATCGGCGGCCTGGGGCACCTGGCGGTCCAGTTCCTGGCGGCCTTCGGCTGCGAGGTGACGGCGATCTCCACCTCCCACGCCAAGGACGAGGAGGCCCGGAAGATGGGCGCCCACCACTTCATCGCCACCCGGGGCACCGACGAGCTGAAGCAGGCGGCCAACTCGTTCGACTTCATCATCTCGACCGTCTCGGCCGACGTCCCCTGGGGCGAGTACGTCGCCGCGCTCCGCCCGCAGGGGCGGCTGGTCCTGGTGGGCATCCCCGAGTCGGACCTGAAGATCCCGCCGTTCCCGCTCCTGGCCGAAAAATCCGTCAGCGGCGGCAGTTGCGGCAGCCCCTCCGACACGGCCGCGATGCTCGACTTCGTCGCCCGATCCGGCGTCCGCACCGTGGTCGAGCCCTTCCCCCTGGCCGACGTCAACAAGGCGGTCGACCACGTCCGATCCGGCAAGGCCCGCTACCGCGTGGTCCTGCACGCCTGATCCGATCCTCGGGATGAATCCGGGAAGCACCGGGAGAATTTCGATGGGACGATGATTGCAGGTGGCTTTGGGGCGGTATACTTTCGAGGACGTTCTCCGACGCCCGTCGAAGCGTCCCCCCCCCTTGACTCCGGATCGTCCCGATGACCACCGCCCGTCGCCGCCGCGAAGAAGACCGTCCCGCCGGCCCCACCTCGATCGTCCGGGGGATCGTCGCGAAGGGCGCAAGCCGTCGCCGGACCGCCCGGTCACGCCCGGGGGTCGAGGGGCTGGAATCCCGGCAGTTGCTCGCCGGCGCCGCCGCCGGCACGCTCGACCCGGGCTTCGGCGCCGGCAGCGGCTCCGTCTTCGGGTTCGAGTCGGACCAGATCGGCCGATTCTTCAGCGACACGGCCGATGGGGTGGCGGTCCAGGCCGACGGCAGGATCGTCATCGCGGGGGGCACCACCGAGGTGGTCGCCGCCACCCAGGCCTTCCAGCAGGCCCTCACCGTCGTCCGGCTCGACCCCGACGGGATGCCCGACCCGACCTTCGGCACCGGCGGGCGGGTCGTCCTGGCCACCGAGCCGGGGCAGGTCGGGAACGTCCGCGCCTCCTCGGTCCTGATCCGGCCGGACGGCAAGATCGTCGTGGTGGGGCAGGATGCCCCTTCATTCTCCGCCACGCGCCGGGAGGTCGTGTTCCGGTTGAACGCCGACGGCTCGCGCGACTCGACCTTCGGCGTCGGCGGCGAGGTCGCATTCTCCAGCGCCCTGTATCCCCAATTCCCTCAATCGGCCTCGGCGGCACTCGCGGCCGACGGCAAGATCCTCCTGGGGGGCCTCGCGGCCGGCCCGAACCAGACGGGGTCGCCCGTCGCCGCGGCCCGCCTCGACGCCGACGGCTCGCTCGACACCACCTTCAACGGCACGGGCATGACGAGCACGCCCCTGGTCATCAACGGCCTCTCGAACAACGTCATCCAGGCGGTCGCGATCCAGGCCGACGGCAAGTTCATCCTGGCCGGCTACGGCGAGTCCGGCGTCACGGGGAGGTTCCCCTTCTCGCTCCAGGTGTACCACGAGGCCATCGCGGTCCGCTTCAACGCCGACGGCTCGCTCGACACCGCGTTCGGCGGCCCCTCGGCGGCCGGCAAGCTCCTGATCGCGCCCGACCCCGCGCACCCCGCCCGGCTCGGCCAGTCCACGGCGATGGGCGTGGCGATCCAGGCCGACGGCAAGATCGTCCTCGGCGGCGGGGGCTTCGACGCCGACAGCATCGTGACCCGCCTCGACGCCGGCGGCTCGTTCGACCCGACCTTCGGCGTCGGCGGCCAGGCCCGCGTGCCGGCGGCCTACGGGGGCGTCGACGTCGGCTTGGTCATCCAGCGGGACGGCAAGATCGTCCTCGCCGGCGAGTCGTTTCACGGCATCTCCGAAGCCCGCCTGGCCCGATTCAACGCCGACGGCACCCTCGACGCGGGCTTCGGCAATACCGCGGCCCCCGGCGTGTTCGCGACGACCATCGGCAACAAGACGACCAACCCCTCCGCCGTCGCGCTCCAGCCCGACGGCCGGATCGTCATGGTGGGTCATGTGATGGTCCCGACCGGCAATCCCTCGTCCATCGCGCCGAACTTATTCGCGGCGATCCGGGTCCTGGGCTCCCGGGCGATCCCCGCCTCGGCCCAGCCCCCGGCGAATTACGACGGCTCGGGCCGGACCGACCTGGCCGTCTACCTCCCCTCCATCGCCGGCTTCGCCTACCGGCCCACCGCCGGAGGGGCCGACGTCTTCGTCCCCTTCGGCATCGCCGGCCCCGGCCAGACCCTCCCCGCGCCCGGCGATTACACCGGCGCCGGCCGCACCGAGATCGCGGCATATCTGCCCGCGTACGGCCTCTACGCGATCCGCCCGGCCGGCGGCGGCCCCGACGTGGTCGTCCCCTTCGGGACCGCCGGCGCCGGCCGCTCGATCCCGACGCCCGGCGACTACGAGGGGACCGGCCGGTCCGACATCGCCGTCTACCTGCCGTCGATCGGGGCCTTCGGCATCCGCCCGGCCGACGGCGGGCCCGACAAGATCATCCCGTTCGGGATCGCGGGCGCGGGCGGCTCGATCCCGGCCCCGGCGGATTACTTCGGGACCGGCCGGTCCGACATCGCCGTCTACCTGCCGTCGATCGGGGCCTTCGCGATCCGGCCACCGGGGGGCGGGGCCGACAAGATCATCCCGTTCGGGATCGCGGGCGCGGGCGGCTCGATCCCGGTCCCGGGCGACTACGACGGCTCGGGCAAGACCGAGCTGGCGGTGTACATGCCGTCGCTGGGCCTGTTCGCCTACCGCCCGGCCCGCGGCGGGCCCGACGTGCTCGTCCCGTTCGGGACCCCGGGCGTCGGGTCGATCCCGGTGCCCGGCGACTACAGCGGCTCGGGGCGGGCCGAGCTGGCGGTCTTCGACCCGCACGACGCCCTCTTCGCGTACCGGCCGGCCTCGGGATCGGACGTCCTGACGGTCTTCGGCTCGGCCGGCGTCGGGGCCTCGCTGCCGGCGGCGGCCCCCCCGGGTTCGGTGGCGGCCCCGGGCGTCGTCCACGCCCGGTCGGTCGGCCCGGCCTCGGCGGTCGCCCCGAAGGTCGGCGCGGCGGTGCCCGCGGGCCGCGCGGCCCTGGCCGCGTCCCTCCGCCGGGCCGGGCTCGGCCCGGTCGCTCAGGACTTGGCCTGGCGCGGGCCGATCGCCCGGAGCGCCGGGATCGGCCCGGAGAGCTTGAGGTAGAGGTGCCGGGCGGCGTAGAGTGAGCAGCCCAGGGCCACGGCGACCATCGCGTTGGCCGCGAGGGTCGCCACGGTCGTCGTCAGGAACGCCGCCGCGTCGACCCGGCGCATCCGGGGGAGCCGACGCCAGGTGCTCCACTCCAGCAGGCCGAGCCCGACGAACGCCGTCACCCCGGCCAGGGCCGCCAGCGGTATCCGGCCGATCGGCCCCGAGCCGTACCGGACCAGCAGCAGGAGGAAGGCGGCGTGCAGCAGGTTCGAGGCCCGCGTCCGCCCGCCGCAGCGGACGTTGGCCAGGCTCCGCGCCGGGATGCCCACGCTCGGCGGGGCGCCGAACGCCCCGGCGCAGAGGTTGGCGATCCCGTACGCCCCCAGCTCCGCGTCGGCGTCGGAGGGCTTGAGGTGGCGATGCCGGCCGCGGAAGTGCTCGACCACCCGTGAAGTGATCAAGACGTTGACGGATGCGACGATCGCCAGGCCGAAGGCCGAGGGGAGCACGGTCGCGAGGTCGGACCTCGACCAGGCGAAGCTCGCCAGGGGGGGCCATCCGGCCGAGACGACGCCCACGGCCCGCTCGCGCCAGCCGAGCCGGTCGCCGGCGACGATCGCCAGGGCCACGCCGACCAGCGCCGCCGGGGAGCGGGGCCAGCGGCGGGCGACGACGGACGCGCCGACGACCACGATCGCCCCCAGGATCATCGGCTCGCGACGGGCCCCGCCCGCCTCCGCCAGGGCCGCCGCCAGTTGCCTCAGGGCGTTGGCCGAGGGGTCGCCGGTCGCGGCGGTCAGGCCGAGCAGCGTCCGGAGCTGGAGGATCACCATCATCGCGCCGACGCCGCACGAGAAGCCGGAGACGACCGCGTGCGGGACCCGGGCCACATACCGGCCCAGCCGGAGCAGGCCGAACGCCATCATGAACACGGCCGCCGCCGTGCAGAGCTTGGCGGCGCCGGCGATCCCGCCGTCGCGCACGGCCGCCGCCACGAACGGGACCGTGGCGCCGGCCGTCCCCCCGATCAGGACGGGGTTCCGGCCGAGCAGCGCCGTGATCGGTGCCGTCGCGATCGACGTGAACAGCCCGAGCGCCGGCGGCAGGTCCATCAGCCGCGCCATCGCCAGCCCGTAGGGCAGGGCGATCAGCGCGGCGATGGCGCCGCCCGAGGAGTCGCCGGCGAGGTCTCGCCAGCCGTATCCGACCCGCCTGGACTTCTCCGGTGCGCCGCCCGCGGCGTCAGGCATTCATCGCTCGGGCGAACGCGGCCCGGAACTTCGCCATCTCCTCCGCGGTCCCGATCGAGATCCGGACGTGGTTGGGCATCGACGCCCAGGTTCGGCCGATGGCGACCTTCTCCTTGATGAGGGCCTCGAAGACCTGCCGACCCGGTCGACGGGCGTCGAACATCAGCATGTTCGCCTCCGACGGCAGGCAGGCATACCCCTTCTTGTCGAGCCAGCCGGCCGTCTCCTCGCGGATCTCGGCGATGATCTTGCGGCGCGTCGGGACCAGGCCCTTCGCCTTGAGGCTGGCGGTCGCGCCCACCATCCCGGTCACGGGCAGGGCCCCGGCCCCGAAGGCCCGGATCTTCTCCAGGAGGTCGGGCCGGGCGAACGCCGCCCCGGCGCGGAGGCCGGCCATCCCGAAGAGCTTGGAGAACGTCCGGAGGATCACCACGTCCTTCTCGGCCACCACCAGCGGCGTGCCCGGCTCGGCCGTGGTCGAGAGGTGGATGTAGGCCTCGTCCAGGAGGACGACCGCCCCCTTGGGCTTGTGGGCCACGAGGTACTCGACGTCTTCCTTGCGGGTGACCGAGCCGGTCGGGTTGTTCGGGTTGCAGACGTAGATCAGGCCGGCGTCGGGGTCGACCGCGGCCATCGCCCGGGCGTCGTGCGAGCCGTCCTTGCGGAGCGGGACCCGGGTGACCTTGGCGCCGACGAACCGCGCGGCCTTCTCGCTCGCCTCGTAGCCGGGGTCGGCGATGACCAGCCCCTTGCCCGGCCCGGCGAACGCCAGGACCGCGCGGTGGAGCGGGTCGCTGGAGCCGGCGAAGGGCAGGACGGACTCGGTCGAGAGCCCCTCGACACCGGCGAGCGTCCGGACGAACTCCGTGGTCTCGCCGTAGAGGTACCGGCCGCCCCGGCAGACGACCGCCTGGATCGCCTGGATCGCCTCGGGGCAGGGCCCCATCGGGTTCTCGTTGGCGTTGATCCGGACGGCGTCGTCGGGCAGGTTCGGCATCGCCGAGAGCCCCTGCGCCAGCGCGGCCTCGTTGTAGAACGGCAAGGCCGCGCCCGCCGTCAGCAAGGCCGCGAGGCGGCCGAAGTCGCGGCGAGTATAGCCCCGACTGGCGAGGTCCCGACGCTGCTCCGGGCCGATGGGGTCGTGCATCGCGCTGCTCCTGGGTCGTTCGAAGTCGTCGAGGTGACGCGCCACCCCAGCCGGGCCGGACGCGGGGAGGGCCCGCGGGCCTGATGGGATGCGAAGGGCGGGCGAGGCGACTCGAACGGGGAGAGGACGGTCGCGAGACCCCGCGGGCCCGGGGGGAGGGGTGAGGCTCCCATCCACCGGGCCTCATCGGTCGGGCATCATTGTAGGCGGACCCGGGCGGTTCGTGAACCACCTTCTCCGGAATGAGGATCGCGATCGGCCGTGCCGGCGGCGTCGGCCTGGCCTTGGCGGCAAAAACGAACCCAACGGCCCGGCCAGATCCCCCGCGTCCGCCACCCCGGGAGATCCGAACCCAATCGGGCATTCCAATCCTCCGATCGCCCGCGGAAAAACGAAGCCAACCGCCGGCCCGGCCCTCGCCTTCCTCGGCATGCCCGTAAAACGAAGCCAGCGGCTTGCCAATCTCGCCGTCCCGCCCGGGATGAGCGAGGTCGGCCGTCCGCGCCGCCTGACCTCGCATCTCGCCCCCGGGAAAAACGAAGCCAACCGCGGGTGGCAGGGTTGAGCACGCCGCTCGGTTTCTGCCATCGAGACGCGCGGCCCCGATCGGTATCATCGCCCCCTGGCACCCACCGCTAACCGCTTTTTCGGGCCCGATGGGGTGGAAGCCGTCTCGGCTTGCGGAGGTGCGGCGGTTTGAATGGCCGTGGCCCGAAAGGCCCGAGCATGGGATTCGGATGGGCCGCCACTTCACTCCGGCCGCTCGGCCCCCGCCTTTCCCTCGGAGGGCGTCACGTCATACTGGGGCATGGGCTTGCCCATGAGGTGCTTGTCGAACCAGTTGATGATGTGCTGGAGGCGCTCGACGCGGTGCCAGGGCTTGCCGGATCGGGAGAGCTCGTGGGACTCGCCGGGGAAGCGGACCATGACGGCGGGCTTCTTGAGGGCCTTCAAGGCGCGGAACATCGCCTCGCCGCCGGCGGCGGGGGGCGTCCGGAGGTCGGCGTCGCCGTCGATCAGCATCAGCGGGGTGGTGACCTTGTCGACGAGGGTGATCGGCGAGCGGGCGGCGAAGTCGGCCGGGTCGCGGAAGGGGGCGTCCTTGAACCAGGTGGGCTGGAAGAGGGTGAAGTCGGCGGTGTACCACCAGGCCGACCAGTCGGCGATGGAGCGCTGGGCGACGGCGGCGGCGAAGCGGTCGGTCTGGGTGATCGCCCAGTTGGTCAGCAGGCCGCCGCCGCTCCCACCGGTGATCCCCAGGCGTCTGGGGTCGACGTAGCCCCGGCGGATCAGCTCGTCGACGCCGGCCATCAGGTCCTTGTGGTCGTCGCCGGGGTAGCGATGCTGGATGACGTTGCCGAACTCGGCGCCGTAGGAGCTGCTCCCGCGCGGATTCGGATAGAGGACCACGTACCCCCTGGCGGCCATCCACTGGAACTCGTGCGAGAACGTATAGCCATAGGCGGCGTGCGGGCCGCCGTGGATGTTGAGGATCAGGGGGTATTTCTTCGAAGGGTCGAAGCCGGGCGGCTTCTGGACCCAGGCGTCGATCTCGCGGCCGTCGAAGCTCTTGTAGCGGACCTGCTCGGGCGCGGGGAGGTCGAGGCCGGCGAGGAGCCGCGCGTTGAGGTCGGTCAGGCGGCGCGGGGGAACCCCGGCCTCGGCGAGGAAGACTTCGCCCAGGGCGGTCGGCGTGAGGGCGAGGACGGCGAACCTCGACCCGTCGGCGGCGGCGGAGAAGGCGGCGACGTCCTGGTCGCCGGCCGTGATCGGGCCGGCCTTGGCGGCGGCGAGGTCGAAGGATTCCAGGTTGGCCCGGCCCGTCCTGGCGACCTTGTCGACCAGGGCTGACCCGCCGCGGGCCCAGGCCGGGCGGGTGGGCGCCGAGCCCCGGGGGGCGTGCTGGTCGCCGGCGAGGCCGCCGCCGATGTCGTGGTCGAAGCCTTCGGTGAGATTCCTCGGCGGCTTCCGGGACCCGACGTCGACGACGAAGAGGTCGGCCGGGGTGTACGACCGGGCCGGCTCGGCGAGCGTCCCCCGGAAGGCGACGAGCCTGCCGTCGGGGCTGGGTGATGGGCCGGAGATCGCCCCCGGGATCTCGGCGACGGCCTCGACCGCGCCCCCCTCGGCCGGGACGGCGTGGAGCGCCGCGCGCCGCTTCTTGTAGTAGGGCTCGGGGTCGCGGGCCGAGACGAAGTAGATCCGCCGGCCGTCGGGCGACCAGGTCGGCTCGGCCTCCTCGAACGGCCCGGCGGTCAGTCGCCTCGGCGCGGGCTTCTCCTCGGGGTCGACCGGCGCGGCGACGGACCAGACGTGGGCGACATGCTTCGGGTCGCGATAGCCCGCGTTGTCGAGCCGGTACTCGGCGCGGGTGATGACCCGGACGTCGCTCTCGCGCGGGGGCGGGGTCCCCTTGGCCTTGGTCGCGGCCCTGGCCAGGTCCTCGGGCGTGGTCCCGCTGAGGAACGCGATCGACTTGCCGTCGGGCGACCAGGCGGGGGCGGCGGCCCCCTCGGGGAGGTCGGTCAGCGGTCGAGGCTCGCCCCCGGCCAGGGTCGGGAGCAGGTGAACCTGCGTCGGCCGGACCTTGCCCCCCTCCCCTTCCCCCCGGCGGAGGAAGAGGAGTCGCGACCCGTCGGGCGACCACCGCGGCCAGGCGTCGCGAGGGCCGGCCGTCAGCCGGCGCGGGTCGCCCCCCTGGGTCGGGACGACCCAGATCGAGGTCTCATAGTCGTCCTTGTCGCGGTCGACGCCCACGCGGACGAACGCCACGCGCGAGCCGTCGGGGGCGACCTGGGGGTCGGCCGCCCAGACGAAGCGGAACAGGTCCATCTCGGAGATCGGCCGCCGCTCGGGCCCGGCCGCCGCCGGCGCCGGAGGCCCCGAGATCGCCGCCAGGACGCCGAGGGCGATCGGCAACCGCCACGAGTTCGGGGTCATCGCGCGTTCCTCGAAGCGGAGGGTTCCGGGGCGATCTTCCGGGCCGCCATCTTATCCGCCCCGACCCCGCGACGCGACGCCCCGTCCCGCCGGCCCCCCCGCGGTCAGGTCAGACCATCTTCTCGCTCAGCTCCCAGAGCCGACGGGCCGCGCCGTCGTCGAGGGCGGCCTTGGCGGGCCTGGTCGGCTTGCACTTCACGAAGTATTCCCCCGAGACCCCCTCGACCTCCGGCGACGACGCCAGGTAGACCGTCGTCTTCGCCCCCTCCTCCGAGCTGATGCCGATGACCCGGGTCACCTGCTTTAACGCCCAGAGGGCCCACCCCTCGCCCGCGGTGAAGTTGGTGGCGACGACCCCCGGGTGCAGGCAGTTGGCCGTCACGCCCGATCCCGCCAGGCGGCGGGCCAGCTCGCGGGTGAAGAGGACGTTGGCGAGCTTCGACTGGCTGTAGGCCCGGAACGACTTGTACGACTTCTTGCCCTCGACGTCGTCGAAGTCGATGCCCGAGACCATCCGGTGCGCGTCCGACGACACGCTGACGATCCGGCTCGGGGCCGACGCCTTGAGGGTGTCGAGCAGGAGGTTGGTCAGGAGGAAATAGGCCAGGTGGTTCAGGGCCCAGGTCATCTCGATGCCGTCGACGCTCTCCCGCCTCGGGGCGATCATGGCACCGGCGTTGTTGATCAGAACGTCGATCCTGGGGTGATGGGCCTTGACCTCCCCGGCGAGCCGCCGGACCTCGGCCTGCGACGAGAGGTCGGCCAGGAGGTATTCGACGGGGGCGCCGCCGGCCTCGCGGCGGATCGCCTCGGCGGTCGCCTCGGCCTTGGCGCGGCTCCGGCCCACCAGGACGACCTTGGCCCCCGCCTTGGCCAGCTCCCGGGCCGCCACCTCGCCGATGCCCGAGGTCGCCCCGGTGATCAGGCACGTCTTGCCGCTCATCGTCCTGGCCGAGTCCGTCATGCCGCCCTCCGGGTCCCTTGGGAATGGTCGGGGGCATTATAGGCGCCGGCGACCCCCCGGAGGCAGGGCCTGGCGGGGACGATCGGGCGCGTTCGCGACCCTCGGACGACTCGCCGAGTCGTGAAGGCCGGAATCGGCTGTTAGGCCGGGGCTCGGGTCGCGATAGTATCCTGGGGTGCCTGGCTGTGGGTCCGGGGAGATTGGGTTCGTTCGGGAGAAGAACCACCGGGCCTCGGTTCGGCCGTCTCGTCGGGTGGATGAAATCCACCAGGCCGCCGGCTCGGCCCGGCCCCGGGCCCCCGTCGGGCGGATTCCGGTGCGATCGACCAACCGCCCCGGCCTGGGCGGAACGTTGGTGGATTTCATCCACCCCACGAAAGACGAGGGGCGTGGGTTCGTTTGGGGATGTCTCGGATTTGGGCGAAAGGTGGTCGGGCGGATGATGGTGGACGACGACTCGGGGCGGGCGGACGCGGCGAGGCGGGACGACCGGGACCCTCTGGGGCGGTTCCGGGCGGAGTTCCACGTCCCGGCCGGGCGGATCTACCTCGACGGCAACTCGCTGGGGCTGATGTCGAGGCGGTCGGAGGCGTCGACCTTGCGGGCGCTCGACGACTGGAAGGCCCGGGGGATCGGCGGTTGGCTGGAGGGGGAGCCCCCCTGGTTCACGATGGCCGAGGACCTGGGCGGGCGGATGGCCCGGCTCGTCGGCGCGGGGGCGGATGAGGTGGTGGTGGCGGGCTCGACCACGGCGAACCTCCACCAACTGCTCGCGACCCTGTTCCGGCCGGGGGGTCGGAGGCGGAAGATCCTCTGCGACGCCCTGAGCTTCCCGTCCGACCTCTATGCCGTGCGGAGCCAACTCCGGCTCCGGGGGCTCGACCCGGCCGGGGACCTCGTCCTGGTCGGCTCCGAGGACGGCCGGACCCTGGCCGAGGCGGCGATCGTCGGGGCGATGACCGACGAGGTGGCGGTGGCGGTCCTGCCCTCGGTCGTCTACCGGAGCGGGCAGTTGCTCGACCTGGAGGCGATCGCCCGGGGGGCCCGGGATCGCGGCGTCTTGATTGGGTTCGATTGTTCGCACTCGGTGGGGGCGGTCCCGCACCGGCTGGGGGACTGGGGGGCGGATTTCGCGTTCTGGTGCTCGTACAAGTACCTCAACGGCGGGCCGGGGGCGGCCGGGGCGTTGTACCTGAACCGTCGCCACTTCGGCGAGGCGCCGGGGCTGGCGGGCTGGTTCGGGGGCCGGAAGGACCGCCAGTTCGCCATGGCCCCGACGTTCGAGCCGGCCGAGGGGGCGGGCGGGTTGCAGGTGGGCACGCCCCCCATCCTGAGCATGGCGCCGCTGGTCGGGGCGCTGGAGGTGATCGAGGAGGCGGGGATCGACGCGATCCGCCGCAAGTCGCTGGAGCTGACCGCCTACCTCCGGGCGCTGGTCGAGGGGCGGTTGGGTTCGTTTGGCTTCGGCTGCGCCACGCCCAGGGAGGACGACCGCCGGGGGGGGCATCTCGCCCTGACCCACCCCGAGGCTCCGCGGATCTGCAAGGCCCTGATCGCCGACGGCGTGATCCCCGACCACCGGCCGCCCGACATCATCCGGCTGGCCCCCGTGGCGCTCTACACCAGCTTCGCGGACGGCTTCGAGGCGGTCCGCCGACTGGGCTCGATCATGGAGCGACGCGCCTACGAGGACTTCCCCGAAGGCCGGGGCCTGGTCTCCTGAACCATCCACGCGAGCGGGGGTTACGGCGATGGCGATGCGGATCTACGACGTGACCATCCCCGTCCGCGCGGGCCTGGCCGGCTGGCCGGGGGACACCCCGTACCGGTTCGACCTGGCCTGGTCGAAGGCGGCCGGGGCCCCGGTCAACGTGGGGCGGGTCTCGGCCAGCATCCACACCGGGACGCACGTCGACGCCCCGTTCCACTTCGACGACGCCGGCGCCACCGCCGACGCCCTGGGCCTCGACCCCTTCCTCGGCCCCGCGCGGGTGGTCGACGTCCGCGGTCATCCGCTGATCCGCCGCGGGGACCTCGATGGGTTCGTCTTGGCGGGCACGCCCCGGCTCCTGCTCCGGACGGGCGGCTGGGAGGACCACTCGCGGTTCCCCGAGTCGATCCCGGTCGTCGACGCGGACGTCCCGGACTACCTCCGCGACCGAGGCGTGATCCTGCTCGGGCTGGACGTCCCCTCGGTGGACCACCTCGACAGCAAGATCCTGCCGATCCACCACGCCTTGGGTTCGTCCGGGATCGCGATCCTGGAGGGGCTCGACCTGACGGCGGTCCCGCCCGGGGTGTACGAGTTGATCGCCCTGCCCTTGAAGCTCGTCGGCGCCGACGGTGCTCCCGTCCGGGCGATCCTCCGGGAAGGAGGGCCGGGCGGATGACGGTCATGATCGATCCGACCCGGACGCCGAGCACCCCTCGTGCCCCCCGTCATCATCATCGGCGGCGGAGGCGGAACTCCGGCCCGTCGTCGATCTCCAGGTGCAGCTCGTCGCCCTGCCGCCGGACCCGGACTGGCCGCCCTTCGTTGAGGGCGGGCGTGACGAGCCGGCCTCCCTCCAGGCGATACGGGCCGTCGCGCCGGTACGCCTCACCCCCCGGGGCGCCGGCCGGGGTGCCCGTCACGCCGATCCGGCCGTCGTCGCCGATCCGGAACTCGAACCGCATCGGGCCCCAGGCGGTCTCGCGCGCCTCGCTGAACCAGTCCCCCGCGATCTCGCCGGGCGAGTCTTCTTTGGAGGGAAAATCCGCCGGTCGTGCCGCCGCCGCCACCGCCAAGGCCCCCGCAACTGCGGGGGTAATCCCCAGCTCCTTCAGTCACCCGGGGACTTGCGAGAGGCGGGGCCGGTCGGCGCCTCCCCAGAGCCCCGGGGCCAATCGCCGCGAGGCCGTCAGCAACCCGGCCGCGACCGCCACCAGGATCATCCAATGCCGGAGTCGGACTCGGGCGCCGGGTCGTGGCATGATCGGGGCCTCGGGTGGATCGGCCGGCCGGCCGGAGATCGAAGGGCCGGGCTCCTGCCGGCGCTCGGTCCGGTCGATCGTAACTCCCGCGAGTGTGCCCCACAACACGCGACCGACCCGAGGGTGGGCCCAGGGATTCCGGCAGATGCCCGACTTTGCCTGCTTCCTCATCGCCGGCCGTCCCTCCACCCCGGCCCGCAAGGGGGGAGGGAGTGAAGATCTGGCCCCCTCTCCCCTTGCGGGGGAGGGCCGGGGTGGGGGTGGGTTCGACACGTGCCGGAATCCTCCGGCGCACCCCCGACCCGCCCGGGATCAGGGGAAGGTGAACTTCAGGAGGGTGCTGAACGAGCCGTTGAAGTAGTCGTGGTCGACGTTGCCGGAGATCCCGGGGACCGTGCCGGTGTCGGCATATTGCCAGAAGGTCCAGTAGCCCCAGGCGGGGGGCACCATCGGCGACGAGACGCCGTAGGCGGCGATCCAGAGCGGGCAGTTGAGGTTGTTCGTCGGGTTGCCGACGCTGTCGCGCCAGAAGTAGTAGCCGGTGTAGATGATCCCCGGCTTGCCGGTGAGCGCCTGGATCTCGGCCATGAACTTCTGGGTCCAGGCCCAGACCTGCGCGGGGCCCAGGCCGTCGGTCGTCTCCAGGTCGAGGACCAACTGGAGGGCTCCGGAGCGGTTGCCGACCTGGGTGACGAAGAACCGGGCCTGCGCGACCGGGTCGCTGCCGGGGTGGCCGTAGTGGTAGGCCCCGCGGACGATGTTCGCCCGCTGCATGTAGTACCAGTTGCGGGCGAACTGCGGGTCGGTGTAGGTCGTCCCCTCGGTTGCCTTGGCGATGGCGAACGAGTAGCCCGCGTTCTTGACCGAATACCAGTTCACGGCGCCTTGATAACTGGAAACGTCGATGCCGTGGAGTTGTGCCTCCGCCCGGGGCGTGGTCACGCCGAGGGCGATGGTGACGCCGAGGGCCAATGCCGATCGGGCGAACGTCCGTCGAGTCGCGTTCATAATCCCTGCCTTTGCTGCTTCGAGAGGGTATGGCGAGGTGATCGCGGGGCGGCGTCGGGTGCGGACCCGCGGCCCCGGTTGGCCGCCCCGGGTGTCGAGTAAGCCAGGCGCGCCGGCCGGACGCAAGGGGCGTGGTTTGAAAAAAATCCGACGTCGCGACCCGGTTAGACACCAATCATGCAATGATCCGAATCGGTCAAGTTGTCCATGATTTCGCCGGCATCAGCACTCGCTCACGCTGACGGGGATCTGGACGGCGAGGCCGCCCTCGGAGGTCTCTTTGTATTTGGTGTTCATGTCCTGGGCGGTGGCCCACATCGACCGGATGACGGCGTCGAGGGAGACGCGGGCGTCGCCGGGGTCGCCGGCCAGGGCGATGTTGCAGGCGGTGATGGCCTTGATGGCGCCCATCGTGTTCCGCTCGATGCAGGGGACCTGGACCAGGCCGCCGACGGGGTCGCAGGTCAGGCCCAGGTGGTGCTCCATGGCGATCTCGGCGGCCATGAGGACCCGGTCGACGGAGCCGCCGGAGACCTGGCAGAGCCCGGCGGCGGCCATGGCGCTGGAGACGCCGACCTCGGCCTGGCAGCCGCCCATCGCCGCGGAGAGCGTGGCCCCCTTCTTGAAGAGGCTGCCGACCTCGCCGGCGGTCAGGAGGAAGTCCTCCACGCACCGGGCGTCGGCCCCCCCGCCGAAGCAGTCGTGGTACATCAGGACGGCCGGGATCACGCCCGCCGCGCCGTTGGTGGGGGCGGTGACGACCCGGCCGAAGGCGGCGTTCTCCTCGTTCACGGCCAGCGCGAAGCAGCTCACCCAGCCGAGGATCTCGCGGAACTCCCGCCCGCCCGAGCGGATCGCGGCCATCCAGGAGTCGACGTCGGCGTAGGGCGTGTCCCCCAGCCGGCCGCGGCTCATCGTCGCCGCCCGGCGGACCACGCCGAGCCCGCCGGGGAGGATGCCGCCGGTCTGCGAGCCGCGGAAGGCGCACCGCCGCATCGCGTCCCAGAGCCCGGCGATCCCGGCGTCGATGGCCGCGTCGGCCCGCCAGGTCCGCTCGTTGGCCCGGACGACCTCGGGGATCGTCAGGCCGCGCCCCCGGCAGTGGCGGACGAGGTCGGCCGACGACTCGATCGGCATCGGCAGGTCGGCCACGCGGCCCGCGCCGTCGGGGTCCCCCTCGCGGACGACGAAGCCGCCGCCGACCGAGTAGAACGTCTCCTCGGCTTGCGAGCCGTCGTCGAGCGTGGCCTCGAACCGGACCCCGTTGGGGTGCGCCGGCAGGGTGACGTCGCGGTGGAAGGCGAGGTCACGCTCGAAGTCGAAGGGGATCTCCCGACCCCCCTCGCCGCCCGGGGCCAGCCGCCGCCGCGAGCGGATCGCGGCGACCTCCGGGTGGATCGCCGAGGGGTCGCACGTGACCGGGTCGCGACCCGTCAGCCCCATCAGGATGGCGACATCGGTGCCGTGCCCCTTGCCGGTCTTGGCCAGCGACCCGTAGAGGTCGACATGGATCGACGCGATCCGGCCGAAGTCGCCGCGGTCGCGGAGGATGGCCAGGAATCGCTGGGCCGCCCGCCACGGGCCCATCGTGTGCGAGCTGGACGGGCCCACGCCGATCTTGAAGATGTCGAAGACGCTGATCGACTCCACGCCCGCCTCCCCCCCGCCCGATCGAGAACTCGGGCCCGCGCCCCATCCCAGGGTAACCCGGATGGGCGAGGGAGTCGATCGCGCGCACCGGGGTTTGCCGGGGCGAACGTGCCACGTCTGGCCCCCCCCTCCCTCCGGGAGAGGGGCCGGGGGTGAGGGGCGGGGCCTCGCCGGTGGGTTCCGGTCGAAGGCGGCCTCGGCTCGCCAGCACGGCCACGCCCCTCACCCCGGCCCTCTCCCGGTGGGAGAAGGAAGAGGATTGCGCTCATCTGTCCATGCTTGATCCGGTCAGCGCTTTGGCTCGCGGACCTCGACGATCCCGGCGTCGATCGCCTGGCCTCCCCGGGTCTGGTGGCAGTGGACGGCGAGGACGTTCTTGCCGGCCTTGAGGGTGGCGGCGGCCTCGGGGGTGATGGGCAGTTCTTCGTAGCCGCCGACGTGGCCCTTGACGGTCGCGGCGAGCACGCCGTTGAGGTAGAACTCGGCGTCCTCGTCGTGGATCGCGGAGAGCAGGAGCTTCGAGGGGTCGACCTCGGGGAGGGTGAAGGCCCGGCGGGCCCAGATGTCGGGGGTGTCCCAGGTGGTCCGGACCGCGGCGCCCGGGGTGCTCGCGGTGCCGAGGACGCCGGGGCCTTCCTTCCAGGCGGAGGCGTCGAAGTCGGCCGCCTGCCACGGGCCCGAGGGCCTGTCGGTGCTGTACCGCCAGGGCTGGCCGGCCTCGGAGGACGTGGGGACGACCGGCCTGACCTCGGGGACCCGGGAGAAGTCGCCCCCGTTGGCGGCCCTGACCCGGGGGAGGTCGACCTTGATGATCTCGCGATCATACGTCAGCAGGCCGTTGGCCTCGGTCTCGACGTCGGTGAGCTGGGTGTAGACGAGGGCGTTGAGCCCCCGGGCGTCGCGGAAGCCCCACCCCTCGCGGAGCAGGCGCTCGTACTTGCGGGTCAGGTCGGCGCCGCTGGCGGTCCCCTGGTAGCCCCAGATCTCCTTCTGCCAGGTGTGGCCGTCGACGCCGAGGGCCAGGCCGCCGAACTCGCCGAGGACGCCGGCTCGGCCCGGCTCCAGGGGCGGGGCGGCGGGGCGGGGGTAGGCGTGGAGGTCGTGGACGTCGCCGACGCCCGCCCGGTCGGACCAGCCGCTGGCGGCGTCGACGAGCCGGGTCGGGTCGTAGGCCTTGGTCCAGTCGGCCACCCGCTTGGTGTCGAACTGGCCCCAGCCCTCGTTGAAGACGACCCAGAGGACGATGCTGGGGTGGCCCTGCAAGCCGTCGATCATCGCCTTGAGCTCGACGTCGTACTGCCGGGCCGACCCGGGGGAACGCTCGATGTCGGGGTCCTCGGGGCGGATCGACCTGTCGCCGGAGGGCATGTCCTGCCAGACCAGCAGGCCCAGGCGGTCGCACCAGTAGTACCAGCGGTCGGGCTCGACCTTGACGTGCTTGCGCGTCATGTTGAAGCCGAGCCGCTTGGTGACCTCGACGTCGTACCGGAGGGCCTCGTCGGTGGGCGCGGTATAGAGGCCGTCCGGCCAGAACCCCTGGTCGAGCGGGCCGACCTGGAAGACCGGCTTGCCGTTGAGCATCAGCCGGTTCACGCCCTTCTCGTCCTTGGCGACGGCGACCTTGCGGAGCCCGGCGTAGCTGGCGACGGCGTCGACCGCCCGGCCCTTGCGGGTGAGCTCGACCTTGAGGTCGTAGAGGAACGGCGCCTCGGGCGTCCAGGGCCGGGGCCGGGCGATCGCCAGGGCCACCGGCCTGCCGGGCGAGCCCGCGCCGTCGGTGGTGAAGCCGGCGCCGTCGGAGGCCGTGACCGTGACGTCGACCCCCTCGGCGTTGCCGTCGACCTCGGCCGTCACGACGATCTGGCCGGCGTCGACGTCGGGCACGATCTTGAGGGCCTTGACGCGGGCGTCGGCCGAGACCGGCTCGATCCAGACCGTCTGCCAGATCCCGGTGGTCGGCGTGTAGAAGATCCCGCCGGGCCGGTTCACCTGCTTACCCCGGGGCTGGGTGCCGGCGTCGGTGGGGTCGAAGACGCGGACGATCAGCTCCTGGTCGCCCCCGGGCTTGAGGGCGTCGGTGACGTCGAAGCTGAAGCCGTCGTAGCCCCCCCGGTGGGCGCCCAGCTCGCGGCCGTTGACCCAGACCGTCGCCTCCCAGTCGACCGCGCCGAAGTTCAGGAGGACGCGGCGGCCCGCCCAGGCCGCGGGGACCGAGAACGTCCGGCGATACCAGAGCCGGTCGGAGTGCTTCATCACGCCCGAGAGGGCCGACTCGACCGGGAACGGCACCAGGATCTGGCCGTCGAGCGCCTTGCCGACGGGCGGGGCGTCGCCGTCCCGGCCGAAGGCGAGCTGCCAGAAGCCGTTGAGGTTCTGCCACTCGCCCCGGACGAGCTGCGGCCGGGGGTACTCGGGCAGGGCCCTGTCGGCGCGGACGTTCTTGGTCCAGCGGGTGGCGAGCGGGCCCGCGGCCGGCTTCCAGTCGGCCGCCCGGGCGGGCAGTGCCGCCGCCAGGAGCAGCGGCAGCACGGCCATTCGCCTGCGGAGCGCGATGCGGATCATGGTGATGGCTCGATGGGATGCGGCGGCCCCCGCGGCGCACGACCCCGCGCGGCGCGGGGGGCCTCGGGCCCTCGAAGATCGTCGACGCCGGCCGGTTTGTCACCCCGAAAATCGGCGGTTGTCTCTGCTTGCCGCCGGGTTGATCCTCCTTGCCCGCCGCCGGGCCCCGTCTTGCCGCCGGGCCCCGGCCGGGGCATCCTGGAGGCCATCGCGAACACCCTCGGGAGCCCGACCATGACCACCGCCCGAATCCGGCCCCTCTTCCTTCCCCTCCTGATCGCCCTGGCGGTCCTCCTCTGCCCCGGGACCGCCGCGCCCGCGATCGCCCAGGGCGAGCCAACGCCCTCGGCCGCCATCCGCGGCGCGATGCAGGAGTTCATCGACGCCGGCGAGATCGCCGGCGCGGTGGCCGTCGTCGGCGACTCGCGCGGCCTCGTCAGCCTGGTGGCCGTCGGCCGCCGCGACATCGAGGGGAACCTCCCGATGGAGGAAAACACCCTGTTCCGGATCGCCTCGATGACCAAGCCCATCACCGCCCTCGGCGTCCTGATCCTGGCCGACGAGGGGAGGCTGGCGATCGACGACCCGGTCGAGAAGCACCTCCCCGAGTTCCGGGGGCAGGCGATGGCAGCCGGGGGGAGACCCAGCCGCCCGATCATCCTCCGCGACCTCCTGACCCACACCTCGGGCCTGCCCGACGGCTCGCCCCCGGGCTCGCGGGCCGGGCCGGCGACGACCCTCGAAGACGCCGCGGGGATCTTCGCGACCCGCCCGCTCTCGTTCGAACCCGGGAGCCGGTGGTCCTACAGCAACGCCGGGATGGGCACGCTCGGCCGGGTGATCGAGGTCGCCTCGGGTCAGTCGTACGAGGCGTTCCTGAAAGGCCGCCTGTTCGATCCGCTCGCGATGAAGGACACCACCTTCTACCCCGACCCCGGGCAGATGAAGCGCCTGGCCACGACCTACGACCGGGGCGGCCGGCTCGTCGCCGTGGCCTCGTCCCGCGTCGCCCCGGCCCGCGACAAGCGCCACCCCGGCCCCGCAGGCGGCCTCTACTCCACGGGGCCCGACCTGGCCCGGATCGACCGGATGCTCCTGGGCCTCGGCACGCTCGACGGCCGGAGATACCTGGCCGGGCCGACCCTGGCCGAGATGACCCGGCTCCAGACCGGCGACTTCCAGGCCGGCTTCACCAGGGGGATGGGCTTCGGCCTGGGCGTCGGCATCGTCCGCCGGCCGACCGGCGTCACCGCGATGCTCTCCCCCGGCAGCTTCGGCCACGGCGGGGCCTACGGGACCCAGAACTGGGTCGACCCCCACAAGGGGCGGTTCGCCATCCTCCTGATCCAGCGCGTCGGCCTGGAGAGCATCGACGACACGCCGATGCGGCTGGCCTTGCAGCGGATCGCCTTCGAAGGCCGGGACTGATCCGGACGCCCGGTGGCCCGGGGTTTGCCGATGAGTCGACCATCGGCGAACCCTCTCGCCACCACCTCCGGACATTCCGGACCTCCGAACGAGGAGCCTTGCCATGCCCCGGCCCGATGAGAAGGAATCCCGCCCGACGCCCGAGTCGAACGTGACCCGGCGGACGCTGCTCAAGGCCGGCACCACGGCCCTCGCCGCCGCCGGCGGCGCGTCGCTGGCCGGCCCGGCCGGCCGCTCGCAGGCCGCCGGCCCGCAAGCCCCCCAGGGAGGGGAGGGCGCGGCGGAGTGGCGGAACAAGCAGCCCGGGATGGCCTACCGCCGCCTGGGCCGGACCGGGATGATGATCTCCGAGGTCGTCTCCGGCGGCGACCCGATCACCCTGGAGAATTACAAGCACCTCGAACTCGCCCTGGAGATGGGCCTCAATTACCTCGACATGGCCCCCGCCTACAATAACGGCGACACCGAGCGGGCCTACGGCAAGCTCCTGGCCGGCTCCTCCGCCCGCCGCGACCGGGTCTTCCTCACGACCAAGATCAGCGACTTCACCAAGACCCGCGACGCGATGTACAGGGAGATCTTCGACGGCCTGCCCGGCGAGAAGCAGCGGGCGATCCGCGAGCGGTCCCGCGACCTCCGCGCCGGGCGCGGGGTCGAGCAGCCGGGCTACTTCCTCGAATACTTCCCCGGCGAGCGGAAGTCGTTCGAGCCGGCCTATCTCCGGGTGGCGATGCTCCCGGAGTACGGGGCGAAGGTCGAGGGCAGCTCCAAGCTCCGCGACGTGATCGTCTCGTCCCTCGAAGGTAGCCTCCGCCGGGTCGGGACCGACCACTTCGACCTGATGATGTGCCCGCACGGGGCCAACTGCCCCGAGGACCTCACCCCCGAGCTGGCCGAGGTGTTCCGCGACCTCAAGCAACAGGGCAAGGTCCGGTTCCTCGGCGTCACCTCGCACAACGACCCGGCCGGGGTCCTCCGCGCCGCGGCCGACGCCGGCCATTACGACGCCGCGATGGTCGCCTACAACGTCATCAACGGCGGCTTCCTCGACGCGGCGATCCGCCATGCCGCCTCGAAGGACCTGGGCGTGATCGCGATGAAGGCCGCCCACGCCGTCGCCACCCACCACAAGTCGCTCCAGCCCGTGCCCGAATGGCGGGTCGCCAAGGTCGAGCGGATCGTCCCGGGCGAGTGGAGCGCCCCCCAGAAGGCCTACCTCTGGGCGCTCCAGAATCCCCGGATCGCCGCGGTGATCTCCAACCTCTGGGATGAGACTTACGTCAAGCAGAACCTCGCCCTGGCCGGCAGGAAGGTCGAGTTCCGGCCGGCCTGAGCCCCGGGTCGGGGGCATTGCCGACGAGACCCCCGGGCGTGACGGGCCCCGACGGCCCGCCACGCCCGCCTCGCGCGCGGGCGGTGCCGGCCCGGCCCGACTCGCGTCGGCCTGGCGACGGCAAGAGCCTCTACGTGCTCGACTTCGGCGTCAACAAGGTCCTGCCGTCGACCGTCGTCGCCTACGGCCACACGGGCGTGCTCTGGAAGCTCGCGCGCAAGGGGGTGCAATCATGAGCGGCAACCCGATCTTCATCGAGATCGACGAGAAGTCCTGGGAGGGCCACCTCGACAACATCGAGGCCTGGCTGGGCGAGGTCCTGACGACGCAGGCGACGTTCCGCCAGCTCCTCGAAGACGTCGGGCCGAAGCTCCAGGAGCCGCATTTCCGCAAGTTCGTCGCCGAGGTCGCCGAGACGGCCCGGCATCACGAGCGGCGGGCGGAGTACTTCTACAAGATGATCGGCCGCGACCCCTCGGCCGCCCGCAAGCTCGCCGGCCCGGCCCTGGCCCGCGCCCGCAAGCTCGGCGTCGAGGCCCAGGATTCGGCCGGGGGCGCCGAGGGGTCCTGGCGAGGGCTCCACGCCCTCCTCCCCGCGGGCCTCAACGGCCCTCCCTACGGTCGCTCGATACGCCACCCGGGACCATCATGCCCGAATCCGCCGGGAGGCTAAGGCCCGACACCATCCGGCGAGCCCCCTCCTGCTATGTCATACGACCACGGTCGAGGCGACATGGCGCGGAGGGGGCCGCTCCGTGGCAAGTCGCGCGATCTCCGGGTATCATCTCCCGGGTCGATGGCTCCCCGGCGCGGGGGCCTGGGCGATCCGCACCTCCACCCGTCGAGCCGAGCCCCGGATGAAAGCCGTCGCCGTCCTGCCCGGTAAGCCGCACAGCGTCCACCAGCGCGAGATCCCCGCGCCCCGGGTGACCGACCAGCCGCACCCGCATGTCTGCCGGATCGCCGAGGGGCGCGGCGTGCTGGTCCGGGCGTTGCAGGTCGGCGTGGACGCCACCGACCGCGAGATCAACGAGGCCCTCTACGGCAACGCCCCGCCCGGCGGCGACTTCCTGGTGATCGGCCACGAGAGCTTCGGCCGGGTCGTCGAGGTCGGCGAGAAGGTCACCGAGGTCAAGCCCGGCGACCTCGTCACCTGCACCGTCCGCCGCCCCGGCGGCTCGATCTTCGACCTGATCGGCCGCAACGACGTCACCAGCGAGGAGTCGTATTACGAGCGCGGGATCAACCTCTGCCACGGCTACCTGACCGAGATGTTCGTCGACGACGCCGAGTACATCGTCAAGGTGCCCGTCGGGCTCGCGCATGTCGGCGTCCTCTCCGAGCCGGCCAGCGTCTGCGCCAAGGCGATCGAGCAGGCGTACCTGGCCCAGCAGCGGCTCCAGGTCTGGAGCCCGAGGCGGGCGTTCGTCCTCGGCGCCGGGCAGATCGGCCTGCTCGCCACGATGATGCTCCGGCTCCGCGGCCTGGAGGTCTACACCCTGGCCACCCGCCCCGGCCCGCACCTGAAGTCGGAGATCGTCGAGGCCTATGGCGCGACGTACGTCGGCACCAAGCAGACGCCGATGGCCGACCTGGCCCGGCAGGTCGGCAAGCCCGACCTGATCTTCGAGGCCACCGGCAACGCCGAGGTCTGCTTCCGCTCGATGGAAGTCCTGGCGCACAACGGCGCCCTGATCTGGACGAGCATCACCGGCGGCCGGTACGATGTCACGCTCGACGCGGCCAGGATCAACCTGGAATGGGTCCTCGGCAACAAGCTGCTCGTCTCCAGCGTCAACGGCAACCGCCGCCACTTCGAGCTGGGCATCCAGGCCCTCTCGATGGGCGAGCACACCTACCCCGGCGTCACCGGGCGCATCCTCACCCACCCCGTCGCCGGCCTCGACCGCTTCGCGGACGTGATGGAGCGGCTCGAAGACAAGGACGCGCTGAAGGTCTACGTCGAGATCGCCGGCTGACGGCCGCCGGATCGGATCGATCTGAGATCGCTGATCCGAGATTTCCAATCCCGGCGGCCGGTCGCGGGGATTTACCGGAACTCGCCCAACCCCCAGAAATCGACGTCGGGAGCCCCCATGAGCGGCCTGAACGTGAGCACCAAGCCTTCCGAGCTGGACTTCCTCTCCCTGGGGGCCCTCGTCACCCGGCTCGACCCGGGCATCATCCCGTTCCGCAAGGCCCGCTCGCTGGAGATCCACGTCTCGGGCGGCGAGTACAACGTCGCCGCCAACCTCGCCGACTGCTTCGGCCTGAAGGCCGGCGTCGCCACCGCGATGGTCAACTACGGGATCGGCGAGCTGGTCCAGGCCCGCGTCCGCGAGATGGGCGTCACGCCGTTCTACAAGTGGTTCGAGCACGACGGCGTCCGCGGCCCCAACATCGCCACCGTCTACAGCGACCGCGGCCTCGGCGTCCGCGCCCCCGTCGTCTTCTACAACCGCTCCAACGAGGCCGCCGCCCTGCTCAAGCCCGGCGACTTCGACTGGGCGTCGATCTTCGCCAAGGGCGTCAAGTGGTTCCACTCCGGCGGGATCTTCGCCGCGCTGTCGGAGACCACCTCCGGGGTCATCATCGAGGGGATGAAGGCCGCCAAGGCCGCCGGCGCCGTCACCTCGTTCGACCTCAACTACCGGGCCAAGCTCTGGGCCTCGGTGGGCGGGCCCAAGAAGGGCGTCGAGACGATCCGCCGGATCGTCGAGCACGTCGACGCCCTGATCGGCAACGAGGAAGACCTCCAGATGGGCCTGGGCCTCGAAGGCCAGGACGTCCACTCGCAGTCCAAGCTCGACCCGCAGAACTTCTTCGGGATGATCGAGCAGGTCCGCAAGAACCACCCCAACGTCAAGCTCGTCGCCACGACCCTCCGCGAGGTCCACTCGACCAACCGCCACGACTGGGCCGCCGTGCTCCATCTCGACGGCAAGAACTACACCAGCCCCACCGCCCGGCTCGACGTCGTCGACCGGATCGGCGGCGGCGACGGCTTCGCCGCCGGCCTGATCTACGGCCTGCTCGCCGGCAAGTCGCCCGAGGAAGCCCTCAAGCTCGGCTGGGCCCACGGCGCCCTGCTGACCACCTTCCCCGGCGACACCACCATGGCCAGGCTCCCCGAGGTCGAGGCCTTCGCCAAGGGCGGCTCCGCCCGCGTCCAGCGCTGATGTCCGCATCCCGGCGGGCCGGATCGACCCCGCGAAACCCCCGAGGAAGCGACCGATGCTGACCGCCGAAGGGTGCGCCTCCCGCCGAAAGCGGCTCTGGAACGTCGCCCCCGCCGGGTGCGACGCCCTCGTCGTCGGCCAGCCCGAGCACCTGGTCTATTTCGCCAACTACGTCCCCTCGCCGTTCCAATTCCAATCGGTCGAGTCGTCGGCCCTGCTCCTCCTGGAGCCGGGCCGCGCGACCCTGGTCGCCGACAATTTGGTCCGGGCCTTCGCCGACCGGGCGCACGTCGACGAGGCATTCACCCCGACCTGGTACGACGGCAGCATCCCCGCCGAGGCCCGCCGCCCCCGGCTCGTCGCGGCCACGCTCGAACGGCTGGCCTCGATCCCCGCGAGCCGCGTCGGCGTCGAGCTGGCGGCCGTCCCCGCCGGCGTGGTCGAAGGGCTCCGCGCCGCCCGGCCCGGGGTCGAGGTCGTCGACATCTCGCCCGTCATCCGCCCGCTCCGCCGGTCCAAGGACGCCGACGAGGTCGCCGTCCTCCGCCGGGCGATGCAAGCCGGCGAGGCCGCCCACGCCGCGGTCCTGGCGACGGTCGAGCCCGGCATGACCGAACTCGACGCCTATCTCGTCGTCCAGAACGCCGCGATGAAAGCCCTGGGCGAGCGGGCGATCGTCTACGGCGATTTCGCCTCCGGCCCCCGGACCGCGACCGACAAGGGCGGCCCGCCGACGTCGCGCGTGATCGAGCCCGGCGACCTCCTCCTGCTCGACTTCTCCGTCGTCGCCGACGGCTACCGGAGCGACTTCACCAACACCTTCGCCGTCGGGGGCCCCCCGACCCCCCGCCGGCGCGAGCTGTTCGGGGCCTGCATCGGGGCCCTCGGGGCCGCCGAGGCCCGCCTCAAGCCCGGCACCGTCGCCCGCGACGTGGATGCCGCCGTCCGCGGACACTTCCGGGCCCTCGGCATCCTCGACCACTTCCCCCACCACACGGGCCACGGGATCGGCCTCGGCCACCCCGAGCCCCCCTACTTCGTCCCCGGCAGCGACGAGGTCCTGGTCGTCGGCGACGTCGTGGCCGTTGAGCCCGGCCTCTACGTCGAAGGGGTCGGCGGCATCCGGGTCGAGCGGGACTACCTCATCACCGCCGGAGGATTCGAGACCCTGTCGAACCACGCGATCCGGATCGAGCGGTAGCGGGCGCCCGGCCGTCCTCGTCGGGTGGATGAGATCCACCCAACTCGTGTCGGTCAATCCGCCTTGAACCTCGTCGGATACTCGCGGAGGTAGCGTTCCCAATCGGTCGGCGTGGCGAAGTCGCCGCTTTTGGACCAGCCGGCCCCGGCGTAGTAGACGAACGGCCGGCCCGGCGTGACCCGGACCAGGACCAGGTAGTGGCCATCGGCCTCCAGGACGTCGACGACCCGGGCGGGGTCGGCGAGGATTCCGCAGGCGATGCTCCCATTCGGCCCGGCCGGCGGCTCCCAGTACGAGGCGAGCCCCCGGCCTTTGTCGAGCAGGGGCTTCCCCTCGCCCTTCCGCTTCGAGATCCCGAGCCCCACGGTCAGCTCGTCGGGCCGATCGGCCCGGATCGTGCTCTCGATCCGGCTGAGGTTGGAACCGGCTTCGAGCGCGATCCGCCGGGTCTCCCGGACATCCTGGCCCCCACTCTTCCAGGGGGCGTAGGTCACCTCGAACGAGGCCCGGTCGGGGCCCGACTCCAGGATCTTGAACGACTCCCAGACCCGCGAGACGTCGAGCGACTTGCCGTTCCAGATCCCCAGGCCGCCGCAGCCCCGCCCTTGGCCGACGCCGTAATAGTCGAGCCCCTCGCCGTGGTCCTTGTGATAGTCGCCCGATTTGTACCAGCGGTCGATCACCAGCTTGCGCGTCGACTTCGCCCAGACGTCGACGCCGCTGCCGGTCTGCTCGCGACGCTCCAGCGCGGGGCCGTAGATCCGGAACGCGATCCGGTCGTTCTCCCAGGCGATGTCGTCGAACCGCTCGGGCACGTGCCGGGCGAAGGCGTGGGCGGCCGGCGGGCCCGGCCTCGATCCCTGGGCGTCGGCCCGTCGCGAGGGTCCGACGGGGAGCATCAGGGCCGCCGCCAGGATCAGGGTGATTCGCCGTCCGACCATGCCCGGTCTCCCGTCGAGAAGTGGGCCGGCCTTGGGGGCCCCGCCCCGTCGACCGGGCACGATATCGCCCGATCGATCGCGAGTGTGCCTCAACGGTCGGGCAATTGCCAGTCGATCGGCGACTTCCCCATCGCTTCGAGGGCGGCGTTGACCTTCGAGAACGGCTTGGTCCCGAAGAACTTGGAGGCGGAGAGCGGCGAGGGGTGGGCCGAGGCGATGATCGGGTCCTTCTCGGGGTCGATCAGCTTCCCCTTCTTCTGGGCATAGGCGCCCCAGAGGACGTAGACGACCGGGTCGGGGCGGTCGCCGAGGGCCCGGATCGCGGCGTCGGTGAATTTCTCCCAGCCCATATCTTTATGGGAGTTCGGCTGGTGGGCACGGACCGTCAGGACGGCGTTGAGCATCAAGATGCCCTGCTCGGCCCAGGGCACGAGGTCGCCGTTGTTGGGGATCTTGCAGCCGAGGTCGGCCTTCAGCTCCTTGAGCATGTTGACGAGCGAGGGCGGCGGCTTGATCCCGGGCCGGACGGAGAAGCAGAGCCCGTGGGCCTGGCCGTCGTCGTGGTAAGGGTCCTGGCCCAGGAGGAGCACCTTGACCCGATCGAAGGGGGCGAGCCGGAAGGCGTTGAAGACGTCGGCCTCGGGCGGGAAGACCTGGTGCCCGGCCCGCTCGCGGTCGAGGAACTCGCGGAGCATCCCGAAATAGGGCTTGTCGAACTCGGCGGCCAGGGCCGCGCGCCAGGACTCGGGCATCTGATCGGGGCTCATGCTCTCCCCCTCTCGGGTGGGGCGCTGTCCGGCCCCGCACCGGGCGGCGGCCGGCTCCATCGTAGGCCGGGATCGCCCGGTCGCCCAGGGCCCGGCGGCCGGCCCGGACGGCGGGCCATCCGCCCCCGGGCCGATCGGGGACCGCGAGATGACCCCCCTCGGGACGCCCGATCGATCGGGGTGGGGCCCCGATCGTCGGGTCCACAATTCGATGAGATCGAGAAAATAGCACCCCATGATCCTCCCTCTTTGAAGTGGTTTCGGATATCATGCGAACCGGATCGATGGGGCCTCGTTCGAGGGCCTTCGTCGCGTCCGACCGGGTCTCCGAAGGGGTTCCGCCTCGACCCGAGACCACCGCGATTCCGGCGCCGGACGACCGGGCAACGGTCGCCCCGTGGCGGCGGGCCCGGGAGGGAAGCCGATCATGTCGAAATCGCCGGGCCGGGCCGAATACTCGATCGCCGCGGTCTCGAAGTTGGTCGACGTCAGCTGTCACATCTTGCGGGTCTGGGAGCGCCGCTACGGCTTCCCGGAGCCCCGGAGGTCGGAGTCGGGCCAGCGCCGATATTCGCCCGAGCAGGTGGCGGTGCTCCGCCAACTGGCCGGCCTGGGCCGCTCGGGCCGGCCGATCGGGGCCCTGATCGACGACCTCCGGGCCGGGCGGCTGGAGCTCTGCGGGACGTCGACGGATCGCCCGGAGGCCGGGGCCGGCGGCCCGCCCGCGTCGACGGCGGTCGTCGAGCGGCTCTGCGCGGGCGACGAGGCCGGCGCCGACGCGATCCTCGACGATCACGCCGGGCGGATGACCCCGATCGACCTGGTCGAGCAGGTGATCGCCCCGGCGATGATCGACGTCGGCGAGCGCTGGTTCCGCCAGGAATGCGACATCTTCCAGGAGCACTACGCCACGCGATGCCTGCTGGCCCGGGTGGAATGGCTGCTCGGCCGGGCGCGGCGGGCGAACGCCCACCCCCGCCGGAAGATCCTCGTCGGCACGATCGAGGGCGACCGCCACGGCGGGGGCGTCCTGATGCTGAGCCTGGCCCTGGAGCTGGCCGGATGGCGTGCCCTGTCGCTCGGCGTCGACCTCCCGGTCGGCGAGTTCGCCAAGGCGGTCGACGCCTGGCGCCCCGACGCGGTGGGGCTGTCGTTCGTGCTCTCGCGGAACATCAACAAGCGGTTCGAGGAGCTTTCCAAGATCCGCGACGTGCCGGTCCTCGTCGGCGGGCGGAGCATCGTCAACCACGTGGGGCTGGCCCGGCGTTATGGCCTGATCCCCCTGTCCGGCCCGCTCGCGACGTCCTCGGCCCAGGTGGCCCGTGAGGTCGAGGACTGGGAGCGGGAACGCCTCCGCCCCCCCCGGCCCGGGTCGTGAGCGCCCGCCCGGATCGGCCCGGGGCGCACGAAAGCGGGCGACGACTCCCGTTCCCGGAGGTCGTCGCCCGTCGATCGAGAGGTCGCCGTTGCGGCCGGGCCAGGACGGGCCGCAACGCTGGGGACTCGCGATCAGCCCTGCGGGGCGGCCTTGATCGGGGCCTGCGGGGCCGGCGAGATCATCGGGGCATACTTGGCCGGGGCCTGCGCGGCGGGCATCACCTTGGGCGGGGCCGGCGCGACGGGTGCCGGGGCGTACTTGGCCGGGGCCTGGGGGGCGGGCATCACCTTGGG
>JAABUX010001027.1_pt1 | contig 44151 bp, 48 predicted proteins | sample 5561851 | NCBI WGS metagenome assembly JAABUX01 (sample SAMN10711883, study PRJNA513361) | rock metagenome | isolation source: Antarctica rocks | place: Antarctica: Victoria Land, Richard Nunatak red sandstone | collected 2016-01-03 | reverse complement strand
GGCGTCAGGCGGCCGTCATGGGTGACGTTCGCCTCGTCGAAACGCTCCTGCAAGGTCGCGTGGCGACGCGCCGTGGCGGCCGTGGCCTGCGCTGCGGGGGCCTGCGCTGCGGGGGCCTGCGCTGCGGTCGGCGCCCCGGTGGTGCCGGTCAGCGGCGTTTGCGCCAACGCGGGGACAGCGGCGAGCGACAAGACAGTCAGGGCAGCGATCAAGCGCATGGAATTCGATCCTTTTAAATCGGCTTCACGACGATGCGGCACCATACCGATTATTTTCGATCGCGTCACGAATTGCCGCTTCCGCCTCGACGATGTCGGCGCGACTCACGTCGAGGTGCGTGCACGCCCGCGCCCGGGTGCGGCCCATCACGGACACCAGGGCACCCCGGGCCTGCGCCCGACGCGCCAATTCCGCAGCGTCAATGCCGGTCCCAGCCGTGTCGAAAAACACCAGGTTGGTTTCCGGCAACTCGACCGTCAGGCCCGGAATCTGCGCCAGTCCGCGCGCGAGCAGCCGGGCGTTCTCGTGATCGTCGGCAAGCCGCTCGACATTGTGGTCGAGCGCGTACAGGCACGCGCCGGCGCACAGCCCAGCCTGCCGCAGGGCGCCCCCGAGCCGCTGTTTCCAGCGCCACGCCGCGTCGATGAAGGCCGCGTCACCCGCCAGGACGGCCCCCAACGGGGCGCCCAGGCCCTTGGTGAAATCCAGCCACACGCTGTCGTACTCAGCCGCCATCTCATGCGCCGGCACTCCCGCCGCCACCACGGCATTCATCAATCGCGCGCCGTCCATGTGGGTCGCCATGCCGTGCGCATGGGCGAAGGCGGCGACGTCGTGCAGCAGGTCAGTCGGCCAGACCGTTCCGCCACCGAGATTTGCCGTCTGCTCCACCGCCAGCAAGGTTTGCGACGGGCTGTAGCGGGACTTGTCGCGTAGTGCCGCCTCGACCGCCGCCACGTCGAACTGGCCGCCGAAGCCCCGCAGCCCGGTCACTTGGACGCCGGCGAGCGCCATCGGCGCGCCGCCTTCGGTGCCCAGGATGTGCGCCGTCTCATGCGCCAGGACCTCGTCGCCGGGCCGGCAATGGGTCAGGATCGCAATCTCGTTGCACATGGTTCCGGTGGGCAGGAACATCGCCGCCTGCTTGCCCAGCAGGGCCGCCATGCGGTCGCACAGCACGTTCACCGTCGGGTCGTCGCCATGCTGCTCGTCGCCCACCGGTGCGTCCATCATGGCCGCCTTCATCCCGGCCGACGGCCGGGTCTGCGTGTCGGAGAACAGGTTTACCCGGACCGGCGTCGCGTGGGTTAGCCGTTCGGGCGCGTACATCAGACTTTGGCCGGGACCGAATTGGACACCGCCAAGGTGGCCTTGGGTGGCCCGTACACGTCCCGCGCCCGCTTCAGGAAGGCGTTGACCATGCGGCGGACGGCCTCGTTAAAGACCACCCCAATCGCCGCTTGGAGCATGCGGCTGCGGAACTCGAAATCGACGAAGAAATCGGTGCGGCAGCCGCGCGGGTCCGGCGTGAACGTCCACTGGTTATTGAGGTAGCGGAACGGCCCGTTCTCGTATTTCACGACGACTTTGTGCGGCCGCTCCAGCACGACGCGGCTGGTGAAGCTCTCGCGGAAAGGGCCGAAGCCGATCGTGAGGTCCGCCACCAGCTCCGTCTCGGTGCGGCTGCGGACCTTGGCGCCGACGCACCAGGGCAGGAATTCGGGGTAGTGCGCGACATCGGCGACGAGGTCGAAGAGCTGATCGCACGTGTACGGCACCAGCTTATGCTCGGCATGGGTCGGCATCGGCGCTAGCGGGCTGCGAGTTGGTCGGCGCGGACGTCCCGCAGGGCGGCGAAATCGGTGTCCGCGTGATAGGAACTGCGGGTGAGCGGGGTCGCACTGACCATCAAAAATCCTTTCGCGCGCGCCATGGCGGCATAATCCGCAAATTCGTCCGGAGTCACGAACCGATCCACCGCCGCGTGTTTCACGCTTGGCTGGAGGTACTGCCCCAACGTCAGGAAGTCCACGTCGGCCATCCGCAGGTCGTCCATCACCTGCAGGATTTCCGCCCGTTGCTCGCCCAGGCCGACCATCAGCCCCGATTTGGTGAAAATAGCGGGGTCGAGCGTCTTGACTTGGTCCAGCAGGCGCAGCGACTGGTAGTAGCGCGCGCCGGGCCGAATCGACGGGTACAGTCGCGGCACCGTTTCCAAATTGTGATTGAACACGTCCGGGCGCGCGACCGCGACGGTCTCGGCGCCGCCTGGCTTGCGGAGGAAGTCGGGGGTCAGCACCTCGACCGTGGTGTCCGGCGCCGCCTCGCGAATGGCCCGGATGACGGCGGCGATGTGCCCGGCGCCGCCATCGGGCAGGTCGTCCCGGTCGACCGAGGTGATGACGACGTGGCGCAGTCCGAGTTTGGCCACCGCGTCCGCCACCCGCGCCGGCTCGGTCGCGTCCAGCGCTTGCGGCTGTCCGGTGCGGACGTTGCAGAAGCTGCAGGCGCGGGTACAGGTGTCGCCCATGATCATCATGGTGGCGTGGCGCTGCGACCAGCACTCGCCGATGTTCGGGCACGCGGCCTCCTCGCACACCGTCACGAGGCCGTTGGCGCGCATGAGGGCGCGGGTCTCGTGGTACACCGGGTGCGACGGCGCGCGGACGCGAATCCAGTCGGGCTTGCGCGCGACCGGGTTGTCGGCGCGATGCGCCTTCTCCGGGTGCCGCACGGCCGCGGTGCGATGGTCGATCAGGAGCCGGGTGGACATGCGCTTGCCTCTCCGGGGAACGCCCCGCGAACGAGAGTGAGAAGTGGCGGGGAGCGCGCGGCTCGTCAAGCAGGGCTGGGCCTGCCCGGCTAGAGCGTCGCTTTGAGCGAGAAAAATATGCTCCGGCCTGGGTTCGCGAAATACAACGCCTCCGACGGGGGACCAATCGTTTGGCCACCGTACCCGATCAGGTGCTTGTCGTTGAATAGATTGTACACGTTCACGTCGAAGCGCACTCGTTTGCCGTGCACGGGCAGCACATAGCCGGCGTTGAGATCGACCTGGTTGTAGGACTTGATCGGGACGCTATCGAACTGCCCCACATTGGCGGTGTCGAGCCCATATTGCGGGCCGACGTTCTTGGCGAAGACGCTGGCGTGCAGGTCGTCGCCCTCCCGCACCAGCCCGCCCTGGTCGTAGAGCAGCGCGATCGCCCCGGTGCGCCGCGGCGTCTGCGCAAGGTTGTTCCCGTTCGTGTCGTAGGCGCTGTCGTTCAAGGTGCCGTTGGCATACAGTGCGAAGCCGCGGGGAAGCTTCACCGTCCCCTCCACCTCGACGCCCTTGTACACCGCGCCGCCCTGGTTGAAGAACGTCGTCAGCCCGCCTGTTGTCAGGCTGTTAACGTAGTTGTTGTATTGAATGTAGTAGCCATCCACGCCGAGGTTAAGCCAGTCGCGCTGGAACACCGTGCCAACCTGGAAGCTGTTCGTCGTCGAGGGGCGCACGGACGTGACGGCGGTGGTCGAGAACAGGTTGAGGTTGGGGGTCAGGTACCCCTCCGCCGCCTGCGCGTAGACCGAAAGCCCCGGCGCCACGCGCCAGTTCGCGTCGATCGAGGGCAGCGCCTTGTTATAGCTCGCGTGATTGTTCTGCGGCTGGCCGGTCAGGCCGACCGGCCCATCGAGGGACCGCGTCGCCGAGCTGTACTTCAGGCCCGCCGTGACCGTGAGCGTCGGCAGCGGCGTCCACGCGAACTCCGCGTAGGGCTGCACGGTGGCCAGCGTCGACTGATAGTGGTTGACATAGGCCGAGACCGTCGGGTCCGCCGAGTACGGAAGTCCGTGCCGGGTCAAGTCGACGTTGGTGGTGTAGGTCGTGAACCCTTCGCGCTCCACCCAAAGCCCCGCCCGGGCTTGGCCATACGGCGTGTCCTGGGTGATGCGCAGCACGTTGCCCCAGGCCCGGAAGTCGTTCTGTCCGGCAAGGCCCGGCACGTCGCCCGTCAAATCGACTCCGGGCACGCCCTGGAGGGCATAGACGCCGGCCAGGTTGGGCGCCTGCCCGCCGGGGTCGAGGCCCTGGGAGTGGCGCTGGTAGTACGACATCGTATAGACCTTGTCCTCGACCGTCAGGCCATTGCCGAGGTCGCTGTGGACGCCGAGGTACTCGAAATCCGTGGTGTAGTTGTCGCGGTTGTAGCCGCGGAACGTCTGCGAGGTCGGATCCTTGTTGAGGGCGTAGTTGGGTCCGTAAATCTTGATGTTGTTCAAGGTCGCGCCGTATGGCGTGTTGGTGTCGGCATTGTCGACGTTGGCGACGAACGTGACGACGGTGTTGTCGCCGATCGGCTGCTCGAGCTTCACGAAGGCGTTGCGCCGCTCGGTCGCAGTTCCGCTCGTGGCGCCGCGCGCTTCCTCCCGGGACAGGTCGATGTAGCCGCGGGCGCCGCCGAGCACGGCGAGGTTGCCGGTCTGCGCCTCGACGCCGAACAGCTTGGTGCCGTAGCCGCCCAGGGTGGCGTACGGGCTGACGCTGCCGCCGCCCGAGAGCGTGGGCGAGGCGAGGTCGATGTAGCCGCCGAACGTCGCCGACCCGATCGCCGACGCCTGGCCCGGCCCCCGGTGCACGGTGATGCTGCCGAGGTCGTGCTCCATGAAGTATGCGCCGGGCTGCGGGGCCAGGTTGGCAATGTAGCCGGGGATTTGGATGCCGTCGTACAGCACGCTGAACTGCGTGTATTGCAGCCCGCGGATGCTCTGGCCGAAATCCTGCTGCAGGCCGGGCCCGACCGGGGAGATGTCCATGGCGCTCGGGGTCAGCCGCACGAGATCGTTGTAGTTCTCGGTGGGGACCGCAAGCTTCTGCAACGTCTCGGCGCCGATGGTGCTGGTCGGCTCGGTCTGGTTGAGCTGCGGGCGGCTCGGGGCGAATTGCGCGGCGGTTTGCGGCGCTTCGGGCGTCGCGGCCGGTCCCGCGCCGAATGCCTGCGCGGTGCCGATATCGCCGCCGGACCCGTGCGGCAAGGATTGCCCCTGCGCCGGAACCGCGGCCGCGAGACTCCCGCCCAGAACGACAGCCACCAGCCCGCGGCGGTCGCAATGTCTCAACGTCATCCAGACTTCCCCCTGTGCGGGCGGCATCTAGCGCGACGCGTCGTTCACGGGCTTGTTATGGTTTTATGTCATAGGCCATGGCTCTGCCCTGGACCCGCTGGGGCCTGAGGCCCCAGACCCGCATTTATGAGGGTTTCCAAAGGTATCATGCCTTTGGCGAAGTTTGAGGCAGAGCCTCAACCTTCCCCTTGCTTTCGGCGGTCGCACCAACAGGCCGCGGGCATCACATGCCCAAATACGCCCGGCGCACCCCGTCATCGGCGGCGATGGCGGCGGCCGGGCCGGACATGACCACCCGCCCCGTCTGCAGTACGTAGGCGCGGTCGGCCAGCGCCAGCGCCTCGGCCAGGCGCTGCTCGACCAGCAGCACCGTCACGCCCAGGTCGCGGATGCGGCCGATCGCGGCCAGGATGTCGTCGACCAGCCGGGGCGCGATGCCTTGGCTCGGCTCGTCCAGCATCAGCAGGCGCGGCTGGGTCATCAGCGCGCGGCCGATCGCCAGCATTTGCTGCTCGCCCCCGGACAGCGTTTCGGCCCGCTGCGGCAACCGCTCCTGCAGGCGCGGGAACAGCGTGAACACGAGGTCGAGCGGCGCGAACCGGTTGGCCTCGCCCCGCCGCGCATACGCGCCCAGGCGCAGGTTGTCCTCCACCGATAGGCGTGGAAACAGCCGCCGTCCCTCCGGCACCATGCCGATGCCCCGGCGCGTGACCAGGTGCGCCGGCACCCCGCGCAGGGTCGCGCCGTCGAACATGATCGTTCCCTCGGTCGCGACCAGCCCGGCGATGGCGCGCAGCAGCGTGCTCTTGCCGGCGCCGTTCGCGCCGACCACGGCGACGATCTCGCCGCGCGCGACCTCCAGGCTCACGCCCTGGAGCGCCTTCAGGCCCTTGTACGACGCCGAGACGCCCTCAAGCCGCAGCATAGCGGTCGCCGAGATAGGCCCGGATCACTTCGGGGTCGCGCACCAGATCGCGCGGGTGCCCCGACGCCAGCACCCGGCCCAGGTTCAGCACCACCGCCCGGTCGATCAGCGGCAGCAGAATTTCCATCACGTGCTCCACCATGATGACCGTGACGCCGCGCGCGCGGATGTCGCGGATGAGCTGCACGCCGGAGTGCGCCTCGGTCGGCGTGAGGCCGGTCAGCATCTCGTCCAGCAGCAGCAGGCGCGGCCGGGTCGCGAGGGCGCGGGCGATCTCCAACCGCCGCTTCTCCGGCGGCGTCAGGGCATGGGCCGGCGTGTCGGTGCGGGCGGTCAGGCCGGCGAAGTCCAGCACCGCCTCGGCCTGCGCCATCGCCTCCCGCGTCCGGCTGGCGCGGCAGAACGCGCCGACCATCACGTTCTCCAGCACTGTCATGCTGTCGAAGCTGCGCACCACCTGGAACGTGCGCGCGACCCCTGCCCACGCGCAGGCAAGCGGGCCGGCGCCGGAGATGCGCCGGCCGGCCAGCCTGATCTCGCCCTGGTCCGGGACGACTTCGCCCGAGATGGCGTTGAACATACTGGTCTTGCCGGCGCCGTTGGGGCCGATCAGCCCGAGGATTTCGCCCTCCGCTACGTCGAAGCTGATGTCGATGTTGGCCGAGACCCCGCCGAACGACTTGCTGACGTGGGAGACTTCAAGCAGGTTTGGCACCGTCGCCTCCCGCTGAGCTGCGGACGCCGAGCAGGCTGACCAGGCCCGCCGGGCGCGCGAGGGCGACCAGCATGATCAGGGCGCCGTAGATCATCAGGTCCACGCCGCCGGCCCCGCCGAGATAGCTGCGCGTCAGCTCGCTGACGGGGATCAGCACGGCGGCGCCCAGCAGCGGCCCCCACAACGTGCCGACGCCGCCGAGCACGGCCGGGAGCGCAATCAGGATCGACAGGCTGCCCGCCAACACGCTGTCCGGGTCGATGTAGCCGACGTACTGCGCGAAGATTGCGCCGCCGACGCCGGTGAAAAAGCCGCTGATCCCAGCCGCGGCCATCTTGGACGGGAACACCCGGACCGCCAAGCTGCGCGCGGCGACCACGTCGTCCTTCACCGCGCGCCAGGCGAAGCCCCAGCGCGAGCCCTCCACCAGCCATGCCGCCCCCCAGGTCGCGGCGGCGAACGCCAGCACAATATAGTGGAATGGCAGCTTGGACGTGCGGAACTGCAGGTTGACCCAGGATTGGCCGTGGAACGGGACATACACGCCGGTGGCGCCGCCGACGAAATCCCAGTTGAGGAACAGCAAGAAGCCGATCTCGCCCACCACTACGGTCGCGATGGCGTAGTAGTGGCCGGACAGCCGGAAGCACCGCCAGCCGACCAGCAGCGCCAGCGCCCCGCCGACCGCGCCGCCCGCGAACATGCCCAAAGTCGGCGGCACCCCGGCGTTCACGAACAGCAAAGTCGACACGTAGCCGCCGACGCCGAAATACAGCGCGTGACCCAGCGAGATTTGGCCGCAGTACCCCCCGAGGATGTTCCAGGCCTGCGCCAGCCCGGCGTACAGCAACGTCAGGATGATCAGGTTCTGCGTGTAGACGTCCCGGATCGGCAGCGGCAGCACGGCCAGCACGGCGAGGACGATCGCGCCGGCGATCAGCTCGGTGCGCCGCCGCCGGGTGATGGCGTTGCTCATAGCTTGCCGAACAGCCCACGCGGCCGGAACATCAGCACGGCCAGATAGATCGCGAACATGCCGACCTGTTTCAGCGACGGCTCCAGCAACTGCGCCGTGACCGCCTCCACCTCGCCGATCAGCAGGCCCGCGACCAGCGCGCCCAGCATTGAGCCGAAGCCGCCCAGCGCGACCGTGACGTAGGCGATCACCGCGAAATTGGCGCCGACGTTCGGCGACACGTAGTAGAAGCTGCTCAGCATCACCCCGGCTACGCCGACCGCGGCGGCGCCCAAGCCCCAGCCGAGCGCGAAGATGCGGTCGCGGTCGATGCCGATCAGCGCCACCGCGTCACGGTCCTCCCGCGTGGCTTCCAGCGCGCGGCCGAACTCGGTGCGGCCGATCAGCAGCAGCGCCGCGAACGCCAGCAGGCACACCGCCGACGCCGCCAGCTGCGGCAACGGGATGAACACGCCGCCAAGGTCCAGCGTGCGGTTGCTCAACCAGGCGCCCTGAACGCTGCGGAAATCGCCGCCGAACGCGAACTGGGCGGCGCCGCGGATGAAGATCGCCAGCCCGAACGTCACGAATATCTGCACCATGCCGCGGTTGAACCGCACGCCCAAAGCCCGGCCGATGAGCCCGCGATAGATCGCCACCCCCAGCCCGAACATCCCCGCGGCCACGATCGGCAACTGCAGCACCGGGTCGAGGCCGGTGGCAGCGCCGATGAAGAACGTCGCGTACATCGCGAGCATCAGCAGCTCGCCGTGGGCGAAGTTCACGATGTCCATGAGCCCGAAAATCAGGCTCAGCCCGGCGGCAACCAGCGCGTAGATGAGGCCCATCAGCAGGCCGCTGATCGCGACCTGCAGCATCAGGTCGATGGCCACGCCCTACTTGCCGACGTTCCAGACTGGCTCCTGCACCGCGATCTCGAACGGGTAGATCGTGTGGTACACCCCATCGGTGACCTGCTGGATGACCGGCGTCGCCTCGGTGTTCTGCCCGGTGGCGTCGAACTTCACGCCTTTCCACGGCATGATCGTCTGGTCGCCCGGGATATCGGTGGCGACCAGGGCGCGCCGGATGTCCTCGGGCTTGGTGCTGTCCGCGCGGTCGATCGCGTCGGCCAGCGTCTGCACCGCCACGACCTGGCGCGAGGTGTTGTCGTTCAGGTCCTTGCCCGCCTTTGCCCGGTAGGCGGCGTTCACCGCGGCGATCGCCGGGCGGGATTTCACCGCGTCCAGCGCGAAGCTCGACCGGCTCATGACGCCCTCGGCCAGCGGTCCGGCGGCGGTCAGGAACGACTGCTCCTGGAACCCGGCCGCCTGCGCCATGATGGCGGGGGGCTTGTAGCCGATCTCGTTCATGCTCCGCAGGATCAGGATCGCATCGGACGTGTAGGAGGACGGCATCATCACGTCGGCGCCGGCCGCCCGCAGCCGCTGCGCCTCCGACGACAGCGACGGCGAGTTGGCGCGGTATTTGATCTCGGCGGCGACATTGATGCCGTTCGCCGCAGCCAGCTTCTTCTGTACGTTGCTGCTGTCGGTACCGAAGATGCTGTCCTCGTAGAACAAGGACACGGTTTTCACCGGATGCCCGGTCTTGGCGCCGACATCCTTGAAAAACGCGAACATCGCGGCGGTGAACATCTCGTCGTGCGGGCTGGTGCGAAAGAACCATTTCAGGCCGCGTTGGTTCAGGCTCGGCGAGGAGTTGTCCATCGAGATGTACGGCACCTCGTAGCGCTCGGCGACCTGGCTGATGGTCGCGGCGGTGGCGCTGGTGTAGCTGCCGATCAGCGCCACCACGTGGTTCTGCGTGATCAGCCGTTCAGCTTCCGCGCGGGCCTTCTGCGGGTCGTTCTGATGGTCGGCGAACACCACCCGGATATGCGCGCCGTCTCGATGCGGCAGCCCGCCGCCGTGGCCGAGCAGCATCGGGATCGGCGGGTGGTCGGTGTTGACGATGTCGCTGATGACGCCGATGGCGGCCTGCGCGTCGGCCCCAATTTGCGCGGCGTTGCCCGTCAGCGGATAGATCGCGCCGATGAGGATGTCGTCGGCAGCCCTGGCTGGGTTGAGGCTAGCGACGAGAGTGAGGGCCAGCACGAGGCGCTGCATGGCTTGATCTCCGGTTCGAAAACGATCGAAGCACGGCCTGTGCCAAGAGGTAAGAGCCGGGGGCTGTGAAGATTTGGCCTTTGACCGGCGTTGGTCTGGCCCTCGGGTGTCGTTTGGGTGTGTAGCCGAATCTGGGGCGAGGTGGCCGGTGTGCGGTGCGCTGGCAATGGGTTGACCGGCCGATCGAGGGGCGAGGCGGGGCTGGGATCAAGCGAGCCGGTGGGGTTGTCGGCCGTAGATTGCGGCCAGGGCTTCGGTTCGCAGGATGCGGATGGCGTTGTGCGACATCGCCTGCCAGGAGGAGGCTGCCCGCATTTTGGTCAGGCCGCGCACCGGAACCTGCCGCCTTTCGCGGTTGCGGCACCCGGCGTTCACCGCCTCGATCCCGCGCGCCCGCGGGCGTTGCCGCCAAGCGTGATCTTCCGCACGTTGACCCATGGCTTCCGCTCGGAACGGGACACGGCCAACGGCCGGTCCGCGCGCAACGCTCACCCGTTCCACTGGACCAAAACCAAAGTCCGTTAACAACAGCTCGAACCCGGTTTCGCCGTCCAACGGTCTGGCTACTCATTGACCCCGCAGGCGAACGGCGTCCAGTCCCCCGCCTGCGCGCAGCGTTGCAGCCAGTCCCGCACTTCGGCCGCACCACCGAAGACCTCCGGTACGAACAGCCCGGCGCCGCCGAACAGCCGGGCCGCCTGCATTCCATCCTCGTCCGTCACGTCGTCGCCGATGAACACGGGGGTGCGGCCGGAGAACGGCGCACGGGCCATCAGCGCTTGCACCGCCGATCCCTTGTCCACCCCGCGCGGCCGGATTTCCCACGCCATGTGCGCGGGGATCATCTGCAGCCCCGGATAGGGGGACAGCATCCCCTCCAGGGCCGCCCGCAACGCCGGACCACGGTCCGGCGCAAGCCGGTAGTGCAGCACGAACCCGCGCGCCTTGTGTTCGAGGATGACGCCCGGATACGGGTCCGCCAGGCTCGCCGCCTCGGCCCGCAGCGTATCCGGCAGGTCCGGCAGCGCGGCACGCTCCAGCGCGGCGCCGGGCGCCGGGCGGATCGCACCGCCGTGCTCGCCCGACACCGCGGTCAGCACGTCCGGCAGCAGTGCGTCGATCTGCGCCACCGGGCGGCCGGTCACGACCGCGACGGCCCCCCCAAGCTGGTCCCTCAGGCGCGCCAGCGTGTCGGCCAACCCCGGCGCGACCACGACGGAGTCCGGAGTCGGCGCGATGTCCAGCAAGGTTCCGTCCATGTCCAGCAACAGCGCGGCCTGGGCGAAAGGAGGTAGCGCGTCCATCAGCGGCAGGCCACCACGTGCACGTCGTAGATCGGGTTCTCCAGCATCGCCACCGCCGGTTCGCCCGAAAACATCCAGCCGTGAAATCCGGGAGCGCCCGCTCGGTTGTCCTTGATGTCGAGGAACGCCGCGGAATCTTGCGGCACATCCGGCGGGCGGATGGCGCAATTGCGGAGCGCGATCGTCAGCGAGCCATTCTCGACCTGCTGCCCGACACGGAGAGTCAATGACGTGGCATGGGCGCTCAACTTGTCGACGACCTGGATGTCGGCAGTCTGCCGAGGCAGCCACGGCTCGGGGCTGAACGGCTGGGTTGCCGAACCCGTCTGCGCGAGGGCGGGCGTCACGGCAAGGGCCGTCAAAACCAGGATGATCGCCGACCTCATCGGCGGTTTGGACCCCGCAACCCCGCCACCATGTCCGCCAGCAAGGCGCGCATCGCGGCCGCGTCCACGCCCATCAGTACGGCATCCTCGAACGCATCCTGCATGACCTGCGCCAATTCCGCCTGGTTCTCGACCAACACCTTCAGCTTCTCGCGACAGGCGACAGGCGTCCCATCGGGCTGCAGCCAGGCTGTTTCAGTCACGGTGGGTCATGCTTCTTGTCGCGCAAAAGCTGCTTCTGCGTGGCGTCCGCGAGACTGCCGACGTTGAAGATGAACTTGCCAAGCAAATCCTCCAAATTCGCCGCCGACTGGGTGATGGTGATGGTCTGCCCGTCGCCCAGCGTCTTCTCGTCGCCGCCCGGCGAGAGCGAGAGGAAGTTGCCGCCCAGCAGCCCGCCGGTCGCAATGGACGCGCTGGTGTCGGCTGGCAGCTTGATCCCGTTCTGCACCGTGAACGTGGCAACCGCCTGGTAGGTCTTCTCGTCGATCGCCAATTTCGTCACGCTGCCGACCTTGAGCCCGGCGATCCGCACGTCGGCGCCGGTGGAGATGCCGCCGATATTGTCGAACCCCGCGTGCAGGGTGTAGCCGCCGGTGGTGGCGCGGCCGGTGTTGACGACCGCGTAGAACAGGAACCCGGCGGCGATGAGCAGCACGGCCGCCCCGGTCGCGACCTCGGCGAAGTTGCGGCGGGCCATCGTCAGCTCCCCGGCGTCCAGGACTCGTAGTCGCCCGTCGCTGGGGCGCGATGGCCCCCCTTGTAGTCGTGGCCCGGGGGCCGATAACCCAGCGCGGTGCCGGTCAGGTTCGGCTCGTGCGGCTTCTGCCAAGCCTTGCGCACCACATCCGGCAGCGGGGCATCGGTCGTATAGTGCAGCCAGCTATGCCACTCCGGTGGGACCAGGCTCGCCTCCGCCTCGCCGGGATACATCACCCACCGCCGCAGCCGATGGCCGGGCCGTGCGCGGCGCTCCTCGAAATAGCGGTTGCCCGTCGGGTCGCGGCCGACGATGCGACCACGGAAATAGGTGAACAAGCGTGTGCCGATGGTCATGGGCGCATGTATAGGCATGGCCAGCCGCGCGGTCCATCCACAGGATTTTGTGGTGCATCGCCCGCCAGACGCAAAATGCGGCTTCCCGAGTCCCCCTCGCCCGTCCTAGGGTTCGGCCATGAAAACCGATCGCATCTGGCATGGCGTCCGTCTGCGGCAGATCGAGGCGGGCGTCGATCCCGACACGCCGCCCCGCGCCATCCGCCTCCCCGCCGCGTGGGACGACGCGGCGGCGGGCGCGATCGCCGAACTGGCGCCCGGCGACGGCCCGGCGTCGCTACCCGGCATGGTCCATGACTGGCTGCGCCCGTTGCTGGCCCAGGCGCCAGAAAACGCGGAAAAAAAGGCCGAGCTTGGCATGCGCCTGCAGGATCTGCTGCTGCGTCGCCGCGGAGCGCCGTCGGCGAGCGTGTGGCGGCGCGAAGACGACGATTCGCCCGGTTTCGTGCTGAACCTGCCCGCATTCCACGATGCCGGTATCGGCTTCGACGTGGACGCCTTCGCCGCCGCCGTGGACACCGCGGCGGCCACGTTGCGGCTCGCAGCGCCGGACGCGTCGCGCTACGCCATCGCAATGGCCGATTTGGCTGGTCTGCTCGCAGCCCTCGGCCTCGACTACACCCAGACCGCCGCGCGCGACGTGGCCGCCTGCCTCGCCTCGGTGCTGCGCGGCCGGGCGGACGCGGCCCTGGCCGGGGCGCAACTCAACCTGCTGGCGGACACGCCCGACTGGCCGGCGCCGCCCGCCTGCATCGTGCCGGGCCTGACGGCGGCGGCCGAGCAGGCCCGCGCCGCCGCGATGCGCGCCGCCCCGTCCGTGCCATCCACCGCCATACTGCTCCCCGGCCCGATCGACGCGCTGCTCGGCGTGGAGACCGGTGGCATCGCGCCTGCCTTCGCCCCGGTCGGCCCCGGTGGACTGACCCGCACCGCCCGCGCTTGGCTCGCCGCCCGCGGCATCCCCGTCGAGTCCGCCCTGGCCGCCTCCCTGGCGCGCGAGCCACTGTTCCCCGCCGCCACCCCCGCCGACCACGCCGCAATGCACCGGGCGGTCGCCCCCTTCCTGCACGCCATGCCCCCCTGCCCCGCCGACCGGTCCGCGCCCGGCGTCCTGCCACGCCACGAACTGCCGGACCGCCGCCGCGGCTACACCCAGAAGGCCGCGGTTGGCGGCCACCGTGTGTTCCTGCGCACCGGCGAGTACGAGGATGGCCGCCTCGGCGAGATCGGCATCGCCCTGCCACGCGAGAGCCCGACCGTGCGCGGCCTGGCCGACTGCTTCTCCTCCGCCGTCAGCCTGGGGCTGCAGCACGGCGTGCCGCTGGACGCGTTCGTCGAGGCGTTCACCTTCACCCGCTTCGGTCCCGCCGGCGCCGTCGAGGGCGACCCGGCGGTCGGCGCCGCCGAGTCGATCCCCGACTACGTGTTCCGCAGCCTCGCCGCCGCCTATCTCGGCCGGTCCGTCGAACCTGAGGTCGAGGCCCGCGCCACCGGAACGCACGACGACGCGCCGCTGCTGCCGCTCGATTTGCCGCGCAGCCGCCGGGCCGCATTGCGCCTGGTGAAAGGATGACGGGACGGATCGAGGCGCGCCTGGACGAACTCGGCATCGTGCTGCCGAGCCCGATGGCACCGATGGCAAACTACGTACCCTGGGTCGTCACGGGCAAGCTGGTCGTGGTGTCGGGCCAAGTCCCCGCGATCGACGGCGTCATCGCGGTCACCGGCAAGGTCGGGTCCGAGATTTCGGTCGAGACCGGCCAGGCGGCGGCGCGGCAATGCCTGGTGAACGTCTTGGTCCACCTGAAGGCGGCGTGCGCCGGCGACCTCGATCGGGTGGCGCGCGTCGTGCGGCTGGGCGGATTCGTCGCCTGCGCGCCCGACTTCGCCCAGCACGCGGTGGTGATGAACGGCGCGTCCGACCTGGCGGTCGCGGTGTTCGGCGAGGCGGGCCGGCACGCGCGCAGCACGATCGGCGTGCCGAGCCTGCCGGGCAACGCCGCGGTCGAGGTCGAAGGCATGTTCGAAGTCGGATGAGGCAGCGTGTCAGGCTCGCCACCTAGGTTGTCCGACGCGCCGGACGCCACGGCCCAGTTGCTGGCGACCTTCGCGGAGTTCTATCGCCAGGAAGTCGGCGCGGAGGAGGATATCCATCGCGCGCTGCCGTTTTTCGGCACCGCCCTCGGCATCGTGGTCGGCGCGCTGGCCTACGTCGCCGGACGCCTCCCCAAATGGCCCGGCTCGATGGCCGAGCCCGGCACGGTCGCCTCCCTCGCCGCCAGCGTCCTGATCGGGCTGGCCATGTTCGAAACCGGGTGCGTGCTCGTCTGGCTGTCTCGCGCCATCGCCCGCCGCGACTATCAGCGTATCGGCCCGGAGGCGGCCTTGCGGGCGAGATTCGCCGAATTGCAGGCCTACTACGAGACCCAGGGCATCGTGGGCCCGCAACAAGACCGCGAACTGGTCAAGGACATGCGGCAGGTGCTGCTCGACAGCTACACCGCGGTCACCCCGGTCAACCGGACCATCAACCAGCGCCGCTACAAGTTCCGCGCGCTGGCGTCCTCGCACCTTGTCAGAAGTTTAATCTGGGCGCTCGGTGCAACCAGTGTCATATTCATCGCCGACAAGCTTGGCTATCTTCCCAAGGTGATCGCATGAATAAGATGAAGCTCGAGAAGCCTTCGATACCAGCGCCCCAGGGCCCAATCCAGGGCACGACCGCCGACCGCCGATCGCAAACCAGGGCCCTGCCCGCCGCCGTCGCGAAACAGAAGCCGAGCGGCGCCGTAACCTACACGCTCTCCAACGGGGCCGACGTTTGGCCGCGCAGCCGCCAACGGACCACCAAGGCTGGCTAGAATGCCTCGCTGAGCATCCCGCGTGACACTTCACGGCGGCGGGTAGCCACAGCCGGATGCCGCGACTTCAAACCTTCCTGTCGGCAGTCACCGAACGATGGTCGCCACTCGCAAGGCTCCGCTCCCGCCCTAGCGTCCCCGCCCCCTTCCGCTATATCCGTCCCATGCCCGACGGCTCCGCCCTCCTCACCCTCACCTTGCATCCCCGCATCGCCGATGTTCCCGCCAGCGACTGGGACGCCTGCGCCGGCGACGACAACCCGTTCGTCAGCCACGCCTTCCTGTCGGCCGTCGAGGATAGCGGGTCGGCCGGCGCGCGGACCGGCTGGCTGCCGCAGCATGCCGCCCTCCGCGACGGCGCCGGCCGGCTGGTCGCCGCCGCGCCGATGTACGCGAAGTCGCACAGCTACGGCGAATACGTGTTCGATCACGGCTGGGCCAATGCCTACGAGCAGGCCGGCGGGTCGTACTACCCAAAGTTGCAGGTCGCCGTGCCGTTCAGCCCCGTGCCGGGCCCACGCCTGCTCTGCCGCCCCCACTCCGGCGTGGCGCCCGAGGCCCTCGCCGCAGCGCTCGCGCAGGCGTGCGGCGAGCTGAAGCTGTCCTCCGTCCACGCGACGTTCTGCACCGAAGCCGAGTGGGAGGCGCTGGGCCGAGCTGGCTGGCTGCAGCGCATCGGCCAGCAGTTCCACTGGGAAAACGCCGGCTACGACACATTCGACGACTTCCTCGGCGCGCTCAGCTCCCGCAAGCGCAAGGTGTTGCGGCGCGAGCGGCGCGACGCCAACGCCGCCGGGCTCACCTTCCGCGCCCTCACCGGAGCGGAAATCACGCCTCAGCACTGGGACGCGTTCTACCGCTTCTACCAGTCCACCGTGGACCGCAAATGGGGCAGCGCCTACCTGACCCGGCGCTTCTTCCCGATGCTGTCCGAGCGACTCGGCGACCGCGTGGTGCTCATGATGGCGTTCGACGGCGCAACCCCGGTTGCCGGCGCGCTCAACCTGGTCGGGCGGGACGCGCTATACGGCCGCAACTGGGGTGGCCGGGGCGACTGGCCGTTCCTGCACTTCGAGCTGTGCTACTACCGCGCCATCGACTACGCGATCGAGCACGGCCTCGCCCGCGTCGAGGCCGGGGCGCAGGGCGAACACAAGATCCAGCGCGGCTACCTGCCTCGGCCCACCTACTCCGCGCACTGGATCGCCCACCCCGGCCTGCGCCGGGCCATCGGCGACTACCTCGACCGCGAGCGCCCCGCCATGCTGGCGCAGATCGAGGACCTCGCCACCCTCTCACCGTTCCGCAACGACGGCGCGGCGGACTGATCCCAAACTAAGTGGTGACAGCCTACGCGCAGTTGGCGTCGGCCATGATCCTGGTCGGCGCCAACGTGCCGGTCGGCAAGCTGCTGGCGGCGGAATTGCCGGTGCCGGTCATCCTTTTCCTGCGCTGTCTGCTCGCCTGCCTCGTGCTGGCGCCGATGGGACGGCTCGCGCGGCCGACCCGTGCCGCCGGCTGGAACCTCACCTTGCAGGCGCTACTCGGGACCGTGCTGTACAACGTGGCGTTGCTCGCCGGCCTTCGCCGCACGGGCGCGCTCGACGCCGGGCTGGTGCTGGCGACCCTCCCCGCAATCGTCGCGGTCGGCGCCGCCCTGTTCCTTCGCGAGCGGCTGACACGGCGGTCCTGGCTGGCGGTGCTGCTGGCGGCGGGCGGCATGGCGGCATTGGCCAGCGCACGGCCAGCGAGTTCCGGCACGCTCGCCGGCGACGCGCTGGTGCTCGTGGCGGTCTGCGGGGAAGCCGGATATGTACTGCTCGCCAAACGCAATAGCGGACGCCTCAGCGTCATTTCGTCAACGTTTTGGATGCAGGTTGCCAGCGTGATGCTCCTGCTGCCGTTTGCCATTCCCGCGATCCCACACACCGTCCTCACCTGGCGCCTGACCGGGCTGCTCGCCTTCCATGGGCTGACCGCGAGCGTCTTGGCAGTGCTGCTATGGTATGGCGGACTGAGGCGCGTTCCGGCGGCAACCGCGGGGGTGTTTGCAGGCCTGCTGCCCTTGACCGCGGGCATTTTGGCCATTGGACTGCTCGGAGAGACGCCGGATGCGCCGCAGGTCATCGGAGCCGTACTTCTGCTCGGCTCCATAGCGGCCGCCACGGTCAGGCAAGGACGTTGCCCCTGACCCACTGGGGCCGGCGGCCCCAGACCCCTTGCCTTACGCCGACAATGGCTCCGCGATGCTTTCGAGCGATTTGCCTTCCGCATCGATCCCCAAATACGCCTCCGCCACTGCGCCGACGATCATCAGCACCGCCGCCACCGCGTATCCGCCGCTGAGCGCCCAGGCCGACTGCAGCCCGATCAGCCAGCCGAACAGCGCTGGGGCCGCCGCTCCACCGATCAGCGTGCCGAGCGCGTAAAACACGGCGATGGCCAGCGCCCGGGTTTCCAATGGGAAGATCTCGCTCGCGGTGAGGTACGCCGAGCTGGACGCAGCCGAGGCGAAGAAGAACACCACCACCCACGCAATCGTCTGGGTCCGGGCGTCGAATGCGCCCAGCCCAAACAGCACCGCCACGCCGATCAGCAGCACCCCCGTCAGCCCATACGTGCCGGCGATCATGCGCCGCCGCCCGACGGTGTCGAACAGCGGGCCGAGCAGCACCGGGCCGAAGAAATTCCCGATGCAGAGCGGCAGGATATACAGCCCGATATCGGTCGGTGCGACATGCTCGTAGTTCGACAGCACCAGGCCGTAGGTGAAGAACACAGCGTTGAACAGGAACGCCTGCGCCGTCATCAGCGTCAGCGCGAGCACGCTGCGTCCCTTGTACTTGCCCAGCATGGCGGTGAAGATCAAGCCGAAGCCGAAGCTCACGCGCGGATGCACCGTCAGCGTGCCCTCTGGCTTGGCCAGCACGCCGCCGGTCTCCTCCACCCGGCGCTCGATGTCGCCCACCGTTTTCTGTGCCTCGTCGTTGCGGCCGTGCGTCACTAGCCAGCGGGGACTTTCCGGGACGAAGCGGCGCAGCACGAGGATGAACGCGCCCAAGACCGCGCCGATGCCGAAGCCGAGCCGCCAGCCGATGTCGATGGACACCATCCGTCCCGAGAGCAGCGGGATCGACGCCGCTGCTCCCGCCGCCGCGCCCAGCCAGTAGCTGCCGTTCACCATCAGGTCGATGCGGCCACGCAACTTTGCCGGGATCAACTCGTCGATTGCGGAGTTGATCGCCGCATACTCGCCGCCGATGCCGAGCCCGGTAATTACCCGGAATGCGGCAAAGCTCCAGAAATCCCACGCGAAGGCCGACAGCAGCACCCCAACCACGTAGATGCCGAGGGTCACGTTGAAGATCAACCGCCGGCCGAGCCGGTCGGTCAGCCAGCCGAACCCGAGCGCGCCCACCACCGCGCCGATGACGTAGAACGACGCGACGCTGCCGACGTCCTGCGGGCTGAGGTTGAGCGTCCGCTGGTCCTGCAGGATCGGGCCGAGCGAGCCCACGATGGTGACTTCCAACCCGTCCAGGACCCAGGTGATCCCGAGCGCCAGCACGATCAGCGCGTGGAAACGGCTCCAGGGCAGCCGGTCGAGGCGGGCGGGAATGTCGGTCTGGATCGCCGGGCCAGCGGCGCTCACCCCTGTGGCTCGGCGATGATGGAAGACCTGCCGCAGCGCTCGACAGCGGCGAAGCGCACCTGCTCGAACCGTTGCAGCCTGTGCTGGCGCAGCACGGTCATCAAGTCCTGCTCCAACCGGCGAAGGCGGCGCACGCGTCCGTCATGGCATTGATCTTTCGTGTAAATAACGATGCGGCCGATCGTCTCGGCTGGCCGTCAGGAGTTTCGAATTCGTAATTAAAGCCTGCTTCGAGTTCGTAGTTGACAAGATTGGCGCCGAGCATGGAAAGGGGAACATGAAAAGCGGAAACGGGTTCCCGCAAAGACGAGATCAATGCCTTCCACCCGCCGGAGCCGGAAGGTTCCAGATCCCATTTTGTTAACAAGCCTCCAGTACGATGCGAAATGTTTTTCGCCTGGGCGGGTTTGGCTGGCGGTATTCTACACGGACCAGTTGACGTCGCGGGTGATGCGCGCCGGCAGCTTCTGTGGACGCATAAGCTGCGGCTGCTGCGGGCAGCCTTGACGCCGGACATCGCGGATTGGCCGATCCTGCTCGATGTCCGGCTGCTGCGGGCCGGGCGGGCGGTCGATGCCGTGATCCTCGCGCCGCGTTGCATCGTGGCGTGCACGCTGCGCTCAGGGCGGCGTCATGCCGCCGGGAATGAGGCGGAGGACGCGGCGCTCGACCTCCACGACTTCCACGCCGGCAGCCGGGTCCATCCCGTCGTCCCACTCCTGGTTACGGCGCAAGCGCCACCTGGAATCTCGGCCTGGCCGCTCATGTTGCCAGGCGTGACCGCTTGCCAGTTCGCAAATGCCGAGACCTTCCGACCCTTGTTGCGGGAACTTGCCTGCCTGGCGCCACCCGGTCCGTCCCTCGACGCCGAGTCCTGGAGTGCCGCTCCCTACCGTCCCATGCCGGGCCTGATCGAGGCAGCCTGCACGCTCTACGCCCGGCATGGGGTGGCCGACATCGCCGGGGCAGGCGCCGAGGCGGGCAGCCTCCACGCGACCCACACGGTGATCTCGGACGCCATCGCCGCCGCAGCGGCACATCGTCGCCCCACCATCGTGTTCGTCACCGGCATTCCAGGCGCCGGCAAGACGCTGTGCGGCCTGAACGTCGCGCTCGCCGGGGATGCCTGCCACGCGACGTTCCTGACCGGCAACCCGGCTCTCGTGCACGTCCTGCGCGAGGCGCTCGCCCGCGACTCCGCACCCACCCGAGGCGCACTCCGTGCAGCCCGGCAGCGCATGGACAGCGTCATCCAGGCCCTGCCCGCGTTCCGCGACTGTTACGCCTTCGCCGGTGCGCCACCCGAGCGCGTGATCGTCATCGACGAGGCGCAGCGATGCTGGACCCAGGCCCACGCCGTCGCCAAAACCGCCGAACGCCGCATCGCGCTCACCCAGTCCGAGCCGGCCCATCTGCTGGACATCATGGCGCGCCGCCGCGACGGCCCCGTCATCGTCTGCCTGGTCGGCGGCGGACAGGAGATCCACGACGGCGAGGGCGGCCTGGCCGCTTGGAGCACCGCGCTGCAGGACCGGCCGGATTGGCAGGTTCATGCACCCGCCGCCGCCTGCGCCGTGCCGACCGCCCGTCAGCGCCTGTCGACGTCCATCGCCACTGCCGACGACGCCCTGCATCTTACGACGTCGATCCGCTCGCTCCGCAGCCGCGACGCGCCGGCGTGGGTCGACGCCGTGCTGGCGGGCGAACGGGAACGTGCTCAGGAGCTTGCCGCACAGCACGCCATGCCCTTCACGGTGGTCCGCGATCTCGCGGCACTTCGGGCAGGCCTGCGCGGGCTCTGCCGCGGCACACGGCGAGCGGGGCTGGTCGCCAGCTCCGGCGCGCGCCGGCTCCGTGCAGAGGGGCTGGGCAGCGTGCTGCCCCACGACGACCCGGCCGCCGTCGCACGCTGGTTCCTGGATCGTTTTCCCGATATCCGCGCGTCGGACGCCCTGGAAACGGCCGCGACCGAGTTCTTCTGTCAAGGGCTGGAGCTGGACGCCGCCGGGCTATGCTGGGACGGCGATCTCGTGTGGCAGGCCGGCGCCTGGAGCACACGGGCGTTCCGTGGGACGGCGTGGACGCGCATGGGCGCCGAAAAATCCGCCAACCGGCTGAATGCCTACCGCGTGCTGCTGACCCGGGCGCGCTATCATACCTTCATCTGGGTTCCCCGTGGCGATGTTGCCGACCCAACCCGCGATCCGCGCCTGCTCGACGACACGGCGGATTTCCTGCTCTCGTGCGGCGCCCATCGTATTATGCCGCCCGATCCGCCGGGACCTCACGCCGTGCCCCTCGTCCCCCGACCTCAGGACCTGTTCGCATGACCCGGCTTCTCCTGCTCGCGCTTCTATTGCCCGGCGTCGCACACGCGACGGAGCTGAAGGTCGCCACCTGGAACCTGGAATGGCTGACGGCCCGGCCCGATGGCGATCCAGCCCTCCCGAGCGACGTGCATCCCAAGACCGCCACCGATATCGCGAGGCTGCGCCGCTACGCTGACGCCTTGGATGCCGACGTCGTCGCGTTGGAGGAAGTGGACGGCCCCGGCATTGCCGCGGCCCTGTTCCCGCCTGACCGCTACCGCCTATTTTTTACCCAGGACGATGTCGTGCAGCGCGTAGGTCTCGCGGTGAAGCGGGAGTTCTCGGTCACACGCAACCCGGACCTGACCGGGCTGGACCTCTATCCCGACGCCCATTTTCATCTTCGCAGCGGGGCCGACATCACGCTCGATTGGCCCGGCGGCCGGCTGCGGATCATGGCCATCCACCTCAAAACGGGATGTCAGCGCGACCGGCTCGACACGTCCCATCGCCCGCAATGCAGCACATTACGGGGCCAAATTCCGGTGCTGCAGGGATGGATCGCGCAGCGCCGGATCGAGGGCGCGCCCTTCGTGGTGCTAGGGGACTTCAATCGCTGGATGGATGGAACCGACCAGGTGTTCGCGTCCCTGAACGCGACCGCGCCGCTGACCCGCGCAACCGAAGGGCGAGACAGCCCGTGCTGGGGAGGTGGTCACTTCATCGACCATATCCTGGCGGGGGGTGCTGCACGAGGTTGGATGGAGCCGGACAGCCTACGGGTCATGACCTACCGCGAGAGCGCGTCGGAAAAGGAGCACCTTTCCGACCACTGCCCCGTCTCGGTAAAATTCAAGCTGCCGGAGTAGAAGTGGCAGGTTGCATCTAGAGTGGAGTGTCCAGAGGCCCCGCCTCTGATGGATTCAAAGGGCAAAGCCCTGGGCCTTACGCCGAAACCTTTACGCCCTTCCAAAACGCGACCCGCCCACGAATATTCTCCGCCGCCTGCTTGGGCTCCGGATAGAACCACACCGCGTCCCGGTTGGTCTGACCATCGACCTCAAGGGTGTGGTAGCTGGCGGTTCCTTTCCAAGGGCAGACGCTGGTGTGCGTGCTGGGGCGCAAATACGATTGATGGACGGCGTTCGCCGGAAAATAGGCATTGTTCTCGACCATGACGATATCGTCGCTTTCGGCCACGACCGCGCCGTTCCAGACTGCCTTCATGCTGGGATCCTTATACAGAATAACGCCGCCGGGTTGCCCCGGCGGCCTCATTGTTCAGTCTACCGTTTCCGGCTCCTTCTCCGCCTCGCCTTCGTCGCCGTCGCTTTCCGGCTTTGCCTGCTGCGACGGCGGCGCTTCGGTGTAGGCGAAGGCCAGCTTGCCCTCCACCAAGGTCACGCTGACGGAGCCACCCTTTATCAGCTTGCCGAACAGCAACTCCTCCGCAAGCGGCTTTTTGATGTATTCCTGGATGACCCGGGCCAGCGGCCGGGCGCCATACAGGCGGTCGTAGCCCCGCTCCGCCAGCCACTCCTTGGCACCCGACGACAGCTCGATGGTGACGTTGCGGTCGGCCAATTGCGCTTCGAGCTGCATCACGAACTTCTCGACCACGCGGCCAACGGTCTCCTCGGTCAGCCCGGCGAACGCGATGATCGCATCGAGACGGTTGCGGAACTCCGGCGTGAACAGGCGCTTGACCGCCTCCTCATCCTCGCCTTCGCGTGCGTCCCGACCAAACCCGATCGCTTCCTTCGCCATGTCAGACGCGCCGGCGTTGGTCGTCATGATCAGGATCACGTTGCGGAAATCGACCGACTTGCCGTTATGGTCGGTAAGCCGCCCGTGATCCATCACCTGAAGCAGGATGTTGAACAGGTCCTGATGCGCCTTCTCGATCTCGTCCAGCAACAGCACGCAGTGCGGATGCTGGTCGATGCCGTCCGTCAGCAAACCGCCCTGGTCGAAGCCGACATAGCCCGGCGGCGCGCCAATTAGCCGGCTGACGCTGTGCCGCTCCATGTATTCGCTCATGTCGAAGCGGATCAGCTCGATCCCGAGGGTCGAGGCGAGCTGCCGCGCCACTTCGGTCTTGCCAACGCCGGTCGGGCCGCTGAACAGATAGTTGCCGATCGGCTTCTCCGCCTCCCGCAGCCCGGCGCGGCTGAGCTTGATGGCGGCGGACAGCGCATCGATCGCGGTATCCTGACCGAACACCATCGCCTTCAGGTCGCGCTCCAAGTTGCGGAGCGTCTCCTTGTCGTCCGCCGACACCGACTTGGGTGGGATGCGCGCGATCTTGGCGACGATCTCCTCGACATCGCGCAGGGTCACGGTCTTGCGGCGCTGGCCCTCGGGCAGCAGCATCCGCGAGGCGCCGACCTCGTCGATCACGTCGATCGCTTTGTCCGGAAGCTTGCGGTCGTTGATGTACTTGGCCGACAGCTCCACGGCGCCGCGGATCGCCTCGTCGGTGTAGCGGACCTTGTGATGGCGCTCGTAGTTGGTCTTGAGGCCGCGCAGGATCTTGACCGCGTCCTCCTGGCTCGGCTCCGCGACGTCGATCTTCTGGAACCGACGCACGAGGGCCCGGTCCTTCTCGAAGTAATTGCGGAATTCCTTGTAGGTCGTGCTGCCGATGCAGCGCAAATTCCCCGACGCCAACGCCGGCTTCAGCAGGTTGGAGGCGTCCATCGCCCCCCCGCTGGTCGCGCCGGCACCGATAACGGTGTGGATTTCGTCGATGAAAAGTACGGCGTTAGGCTGCGCCTCCAACTCGGTCACAACCGTCTTCAGCCGCTCCTCGAAGTCGCCGCGGTAGCGGGTGCCGGCGAGCAATGCGCCCATGTCGAGCGCGTAGATCGACGACTTCGCCAGCACTTCCGGCACGTCGCCCTCGACGATGCGCTTGGCGAGGCCCTCAGCGATCGCGGTTTTGCCGACGCCAGGATCACCAACATACAGCGGGTTGTTCTTGGTGCGGCGGCACAGGATTTGAATCGTGCGCTCGACCTCCATCTCCCGCCCGATCAAGGGGTCGATCTTGCCGGCCGCAGCCTTTTTGTTGAGGTTGACGCAGTAGGTGCTCAGCGCGTCCTGGTTGCGGCGGCCTGGCTTCTCCTCACGCTCGCCATCACCGGGTCCCTCTGGGCGCTCGCTGCTCTTTTCGGGGCGGGCGGCCGGCCGGCCGGGCGCCTTGGCGATGCCGTGGCTGATGAAATTGACCGCGTCGAGCCGGGTCATGTCCTGCAACTGCAGGAAATAGACGGCGTGGCTCTCGCGCTCACTGAACAGCGCGACCAGCACGTTGGCGCCAGTGACCTCGTCGCGCCCACTTGATTGAACATGGATGGCGGCGCGCTGAACCACGCGCTGGAAGCCGGCGGTCGGCTTCGGATCGCCGGGCCGATCGGTGGCGAGGCCGGGCAGGTCCTTATCAAGAAACTCCCCCAGTTCCTGCCGCAACTTGTCCAGATCGACCCCACACGCGCGCAGCACGGTGGCGGCGTCGCTGTCGTCGGTCAGTCCGAGCAGCAGGTGTTCGAGAGTGGCATATTCGTGACGGCGCTCGCTGGCGAACGACAAGGCCCGATGCAGCGTCTGTTCTAGGTTCCGTGACAACATGGGATCGACGCTCCTTCGCATGGGCCGCTCCACACCATGCCGGGTCGGCACAGGATATCGCAACCACCAAGACTAGAGGTTAATTTGTAACCGCTCAGTGACATGGGTGGCGGCGACCTAGATTGCAGCCCTCATTCTTTCTCGATCGTGCACTGGAGAGGATGCTGGTTCTGGCGCGCCAAGTCCATCACCTGGGTCACCTTGGTCTCGGCGACCTCATAGGTGAACACGCCGCACACGCCGACGCCCCGGCGGTGGACGTGCAGCATAATGCGGGTCGCCTCCTCCCGCGTTTTCTGAAAGAACCGCTCCAGCACGTGAACCACGAACTCCATCGGAGTATAGTCGTCGTTCAACATTAACACTTTGTATAAAGCCGGTTTTTTCGTCTTGGGACGCGTCTTGGTGACGGTTCCGACATTAGGTCCCTCGGCGCCGCCGCGTTTGTCGTTGTCGCTCATGCTCGTGCTCTTCCCGGCCGGGCGACGCAAAATGGGATCGCGCGCCCCCGGTGATTGGCTGTTCATCGAGGCAGCATATCGGATTGGCGAGGGATGGGAAAAGGGCGGCGGCAACGGCCCTCTTAAAATGCCGAAGGCCCGGACATCTGTCCGGGCCTTCAACATCAAATCTAGCAGATCATCCAAATGTGAGCGGCGACGCCGTCCTGTCGTTCGGTTGCCAAGCGGCTACGCCGTCTTGGAGAACTTCTCGACCGCCAGCGTCATGCGCGCCGTAATGGGCGCGAGCGTCTGCTCGGTCAGCTTGATGGAGCTGTCGGCGATCTGACCAGTCTGCGCGACCGCCTTCTCGAGTGTGGCACGGGCCAAGTTCTGCTGCAGATCGGTCGCCTCCTTCAGCGACCTCACCGAGGACATCGCCTTCATCGTGCTGACGGTCTCATCCATCGTGGCCTTCGCCGTCGCGGCCACACACTGCGACAAATCCTGCATGCCGGACGCGAAAATCTGGCTGGAATGGGCGATCGCCTCGATGTTGCCCTGGTAGAACGAGAACATATCCTCAGCCGTCTTCATCGGCCGCTCGACACCGCCACGCATCTTCTCCTGCGCCTGCTCCATGCCGACCGTCGCCTGTGCCGCGCCATCCTTCAAGCCGGACACGGTGCGGTCACGGTTCTGCTTGGCTTGCGCGTTGGCGGCTTCCATCGTGGTGGTAAACTGATTGTTCATCCGGAGTCCCCTAAATAGGCCAAATTAGCTCTCGCGGGGTAGGCTGAACCATCGACGCCAACCGCGGAATTCTATGCTGCACTGCAGCACGATCGGTAAATAGAGCGATCATTTCTCCTGGTCAAGAAAAATTGTGCATCGCGGCAGATTTTCTGGCATCGCTCCGAACACCACGAGAAAAATGCTGTAACGCCCTTGAAATAACATATTATTCTGTTGATTGCTGGACAGCAAAGAAGGCTAGTGGATATATGAATCCGTCCATCCAGGAGTTGTCGGACATGCCGCCCCGGTCTTTCTCAAGTTGTCTGAGGCACGCGGCGGCACGTCTAGCGAAGCCTGCGACAATCGTTCGGCTGCCATTCGCCCGGTTTCTGCCCGCGTGCGTGGCTACTCTCCTCGGCGTATTCCTCGCCAATTCCGCCCAGGCGCAGATCGGCTCGGACCGCTACAGCTCGATCGTCATCGACGCCCAGACCGGTGAAATTCTAGAGGCCGCCAGCGCCGACGACCTGCGCTACCCGGCCAGCCTCACCAAGATGATGACGATCTACATGCTGTTCGAGGCGTTGCGGGACCGCCGGATCAGCCTCACGCAGATCGTGCCGGTTTCGGCCCACGCCGCGAGCATGTCGTCGTCCAAGCTCGGCCTCATGCCAGGCACGGCGATCACCGTCGAGCAGGCGCTGCTCGGGCTCGTCACCAAATCGGCCAACGACGCCGCCGCGGCGCTGGGCGAATTGCTGGGCGGCGATGAGGACCGCTTCGCGCAGATGATGACCTTGCGCGCCCGTGCCCTCGGCATGAGCCGGACGACCTTCCGCAACGCCTCCGGTCTGCCCGACGCCAATCAGTTGAGCACCGCCCGCGACTTGGCGCTGCTCGCCCGCCATCTCGTTCAGGACTATCCGGTCGAATACCGGTATTTCAGCACGCCCAATTTCGTGTTCCACGGACGCACCATCTGGAACCACGACCGGATGCTGCAGTCCTACCCCGGCGCCGATGGTCTCAAGACGGGCTACACCGAAGCGTCCGGATGCAACCTCGTCACCTCCGCCGTGCGCGGAGAGGTGCGATTGATCGGCGTCGTGCTCGGCGCCTCCACCGGGTCGGAGCGCGACCTGCACATGGCGGCCCTCCTTGACCAGGGCTACCAGCGGCTCGGCATCCCGGTCGGACGCTACGCCGCTCCCCCTAATCGCTTTCCAGCCCTCATCGCCTCGGCGTCCGCCGCGACTCTGCCGCGAATGGCTATCCGCCTGGCCGCGCTACGCGGGTTCGTCCATTCCGCCCCGCAATTCGGCGGCGAAACCGCCACACGAGTGCATTTTCGAACGCCGGCGCTCCTGCGAGCCGACTCCGCATCCCGCGTGCCGGCACGGCAGGCCCGCCATACTCGGAGCTGAGCTGTCGGCCGAACTTGCTCACCGGGCCGCCACAATTGGGCGTAGGCCTTGCACCAAGCCGGTAAGGTGAGCATTTTCGCTCGTTCACTCTGACATGCGAAACGCGGGGCTGACATGGACGGCGGCACAGATGCGCGGCGGATTACGATCCATCCGCCCGACGAATTCGAGGGAATGCGGGCCGCAGGGCGCCTTGCGGCCGAGGCGCTGGACCTCGTGACGGCCCACGTCCGCCCCGGCGTCACGACCGCCGAGCTGGATGCGGTCTGCCATCGCTTCATCCTGGACCGCCACGCCATCCCGGCGCCGCTCAACTACCGCGGCTATCCGAAGTCGATCTGCACCTCCATCAACCACGTCGTCTGTCACGGCATCCCCGGCGAGCGGCGGCTGATCGACGGCGATATCCTCAATATCGACGTCACCGTCATCCTGAACGGCTGGCACGGCGACACCAGCCGCATGTATGCGGCCGGGCAAGCCGGCACCAAGGCGCGCGTGCTGATGGACGTCACCTACGACTCGCTTATGCGCGGGCTGGCCGCCATCCGGCCCGGCGCCACGCTCGGGGATGTGGGGCATGCCATCCAAGCCTACGTCGAGGGACACCGGTTCAGCGTCGTGCGCGATTTCTGCGGTCACGGTATCGGCCGCCGCTTCCACGAAGCGCCGAACGTGCTCCATTTCGGCCGTGCCGGCGAAGGCCCGGTGCTCCGGCCCGGCATGTTCTTCACCGTCGAGCCGATGGTGAACGCCGGCCGCCCCGAGGTGAAGGTGCTCGACGATGGCTGGACCGCCGTCACCCGCGACCGCAGCCTATCGGCGCAGTTCGAGCACATGGTGGGCGTGACCGAGGAGGGCTGCGAGATTTTCACCCACTCCCCCGCCGGCTACACCAAGCCCCCCTACGTCTGATGCCGGACGCGTTCGTCACCACGCATAAGTTGCGGTTCAGCGACTGCGACATGGTCGGCCACGTCAACAACGCGATCTACTCGGTCATGTTCGAGGCGGGGCGGACCGACTTGATGCAGGCGGCCGGCATCTACACCCAGGACTCCGCCTTCTCGATGGTGATTGTGCGGCTGGAGATCGACTTCAAGCGTGAGATGAGCTGGCCCGGCGATGTCGTCATCGAAACGTATATCGAAAGAATTGGCAATAAGTCCATCCACATGCACCAGCTACTGAGATCGGCCGGCGAGGTCCGGGCGGAAGGGTTGTCGGTTCTGGCCGCAATCGACCGCGACAGCCGCCGCGCCATCGCGTTCGACGATTCCTGGCGAGATCGTTTCGCTCCTTGGACGAAAGCCGCCTGACATGCGAACCTATCAGGATGGACGAAGCGCCGCTTCCGCTGCTCGATAACCTCCGGCCACCCTCGCCGATCAGCGCGGCCGGGCACCGCCAGCGGATGCGCCAGCGCCTGCTGACGACGGGGGGCGACAGCATCGCCGACCACGAGTTGCTGGAAATGGTGCTGTTCCTCGCCCTGCCGCGACGGGACACCAAAGCGGTCGCGCGCGCGCTCCTGTCCCGATTCGGCAGCTACGCCGGCACAATCGCGGCGCCCGTGCCGGACCTGCTGCGGGTCGAGGGCGTGGACGACGCCGGGGCGGCCGCGCTGAAGACGGTGCAGGCGGCGGCGTTGCGCCTGGTCCGCGCCGAGGTGACGAACCGCCCCGTCCTGGCCAACTGGGACCGGCTGATGGCCTACCTGAATGCCGCGATGGCGCGGGAACGGGTGGAGCAGTTCCGCATCCTGTTCCTCGACACACGCAACCGCCTGCTGGCCGGCGAGGCGCAGACCCGCGGCACGGTGGACCACACGCCGGTCTATCCGCGCGAGGTCGCCAAGCGCGCGCTGGAGCTTCACGCGGCGTCAATTATTCTGGTGCACAACCACCCGAGCGGCGACCCGGCTCCATCCCGCGCCGACATCGACATGACGCGTGAGGTGAAGGCCGCGCTGGCCATGCTGTCGGTCGCGGTGCACGACCACATCATCGTCGGCAACGGAAACTGGCTCAGCTTCCGGCAGGAGGGACTGCTGTAGACCTACGCGACCCGCTTCGCCCGCCCCACGATCTGGGTCGGGTTGACGAAGCGCAGCGCGATCAGCAGCCAGATCAGCGTCGTTCCCATGTACAGCACCGCCATCGCGTCGATGGACTGCACGGCGCGCACCCCGGCGGCGAACACGGCGTAGTATAGCGCGACCACCAGCGTCTGGCTGGTCGGGCCCGCCACCAGAAACGTCAGCTCGAACATCGCGATCGTGCGGACCAGCACCAGCAGCAGCGCCGCGAGGATACCCGGGAGCAGCAGCGGCAGCAGGACGTGCAGGAACAGCTTCGGCGTCGTCGCGCCGAACACCCGGGCGGCGGCCTCCACCCGCGGGTCGATCTGCTCGATGAACGGGATCATCACCAGGATCACGAACGGCACGGTCGGCACCAAATTGGCGACGACCACCCCGGCCATGGAGCCCGCCAGCCCCGTCTGGTACAGCACCGTCGCGAGCGGAATGCCGAAGGTGATCGGCGGCACGAGCAGCGGCAGCAGGACCAGCAGCATCACCGCGCCACGGCCGGGGAAGCGACGCCGGGCCAGCGCGTAGGCGGCCGGCACGCCGAGCAGGCCCGAGATCGCGACCACCAGGAACACGACCTCGAACGTCGCGATCAGCACGTCGTCGAGCTGGAACTCGTCCCAGGCCGAGGCGTACCACAGGGTCGTCCAGCCCAGCGGAAACCACGTGCCGAGCCAGCGCGTGGCGAACGAGCTGACGACCACGCTGGCGATCATGGCGGCGAGGTTGAGGATGAAGAACCCGACGACCGACCAAACGCCGACCACCCACAGCCGGGCGGCGACGGTCCGCTCGCCGCGCATCAGCCTTTCCCCCCGCTGGCCGGCCCGCGATAGAACAATCCGCGCGCGCCGACGACCGCCAGCACGACGGCCAACTGCACCGCGCCCATCACCATCGCGACCGCCGACGCCAGCGAGTAGTCGTACTGCTCGAACGCCGCCTCGTAGGCTGCGATGGAGATTACCCGCGTCGGCCCGGCGGGCGCGCCGAGCAGCACCGCCGAAGGGAACACCGAGAACGCCTGCACGAACGAGAGGCAGAAGGTGATCGCCAGGCCCGGCGTCAGCAGCGGCAGCAGGATGTGACGGAAGCGCGACGGGGCCTGCGCACCCAAGGTTGCGGCGGCCTGCTCGAGCGCCGGATCAATGCCGGACAGGTAGGATAGCGTGAGCAGGAAGGTGAACGGCAGGCCCGTGATGAGCAGCGAGAGGAACACGCCCCAATAATTGTGCACCAGCCGCACCGGGGCGGAGATCAGGTGCAAGGATATAAGGACTCGGTTGAACCAGCCCTGCGGCCCGAGATAGGTCAGCAGCCCTTCGGCCACCAGCACGGTGCCGAGCGTGATCGGGATGACCAGGATCGCGGTCAGGAGCCGCTGCCGGCGCATCAGCCGCACGCGCAAGGCCACCGGCACCGCGATTGCCAGGTTGAGCAGCGTCACGGGGACCGCGAGCCGCAGGGTTTTCCAGATCGTGCCGTACAGGAAATCGTCGCCGAAGAACCTGGCGTAGTTGCCGAGCAGCGTGCCGTCCTGCGGATGGAACGACAGAAACAGCCCGTACAGGAACGGGTAGACGAACAACGCGAGCAGGAATAACGCGGCCGGCACGACCAGCAACGTCACCGCATCGACGCCGCTCGCGGCCAGACGCTGCCCCAACGGCACGCGCGTCCGGCCCGGAGCGGCGGCGCTCATGCGGCAAAGACCAGTGCGTGCGCCGGGTCAGGGCGCAGGCGGACGGGGGCGCCAGGGGCGGCGCGGCCGGCGGCGTGGAACACCAGCTCGGTGCCGTTGGCCATGCGGGCGAAACCGGTGAAGTCGCGTCCGCGGAACTCGCAGGCCGACACCGTCGCCTGCAGCCCGTCCTCGGCCAGTTCGAGGTCCTCCGGGCGCACCGCCAGGAACGCCGCCCGGCCCGGACCTACGGCATCGCGCGCACGACCGCTCACCTGAGCGTTGCCGACCGCCAGCACTGCGTGCTCGCCGTCGCGGGACACGATCCGGCCGGGGATGCGGTTGCGGAAGCCCATGAACTCCGCGACGTCGAGGTGGTCGGGGCGCGCGAACAGGTCCGCGGGCGTGCCGACCTGGCGCACGACACCGTCCTTCAGCACGACGATGCGGTCGGCCAGCGACAGCGCCTCCTCCTGGTCGTGGGTGACGTAGATCGTGGTGGCGCCCAGGGTCGTGTGGATACGGCGAATTTCGGCCCGCATCTCCAGCCGCAGCTTGGCGTCGAGGTTCGACAGCGGCTCGTCCATCAGCACCAGCGGCGGCTCGACCACGATGGCGCGGGCGATGGCGACGCGCTGCTGCTGCCCGCCCGAGAGCTGGCCCGGCAGCTTGTCCTCCTGCCCCTGCAGCCGCACCAGGGCCACCGCCTCCGCGACCCGGCGCAGCGTCTCCGCCCCGCCGACGCCGCGCATCTTGAGGCCGAAGCCGATGTTGCGACGCACCGTCATGTGCGGGAACAGCGCGTAGTTCTGGAACACCATGCCGAATCCGCGCTGCTCCGGCCGTAGCGCGTCGATCCGCCGCTCGTCCAGCCAGATGCCGCCCCCGGTCGCGGGAAGCAGGCCGGCCAGGCAGTTCAGCGTGGTCGACTTGCCGCAGCCCGACGGCCCCAGCAGCGCCACGAACTCGCCCCGCTGCACCGTCAGCGTGACATCGCGCAACGCGTTGAGCGCGCCGAAATCCCGGCTGAGGCGGTCGATTCGCAGCTCACGGAAGCTGGCGGCGTGGATCGCCACGGCTACTTCGTCTTTCGCGAGCCGATCTGCTCGTCCCAGCGCCGGAACGCATACACCAGCGGCTCCGCGTCGAGCGGGATTTCCTTGGGAACGTCGGCGATCAGCCGCTTGTACTCGGGCCGGCCGAACTCGGCGATGGCCAATTGGCTCTCCTGCGACGCCATCGTCAGCGTCACGTCCTTCACCGCCGGGCCAGGGTAGAAGTAGCCCTGGTCGTAGGTGACCGCCTGCTGCGGCTTCTCCAGCATGAAGCTCATGAGGTCGAGCAGCACCGCAAGCCGCTCCGGCGCCACGCCCTTCGGGATGCACATGTACTGGGCGTCCACGACCCAGTGGAACCCTTCCAAGGTGGCGACCTTGACCTCCTTCGGCACGATCCCGAGCACGCGCGGGTTGATGTCCCACCCGGTCGTGGTGACGATGATGTCGCGCGAGCCCTCGCCGAGTTCCTTCATGGTGGCGCCGGTGCCGGTCGGATAGTACTCGATCGAGTGGTCGAGTTCCTGCAGGAACGCCCAGGTCTTGTCCCACCCCCTCTCCGGATCCTTCGGGTTCGAGTCCCCCAGCAGATACGGCAATCCCATCAGGAAGGTCCGCCCCGGGCCGGAGTTGGCCGGGCGCGCGTACATGAACCGGTTCGGATGCGCCTTCGCCCATTCCAGCAACGCAGGTGCGGAGTCGGGCCGCGACGGGACGCGGTCGGGCGCGTATTCCAGCAGCGGGCCGGACGGGTAGTACACGACGACCACGCCCTGCCCCTTGGCCAGCCGCTGCATCTGGTACGCCGGGTCGAGCAGGATCGACTTGAGGTCCGGCAGGGCGTTCGCGTGCGCGGGAAACAACTCGGTCCAGAGGCCCTGCGCGATGCCGGCCGACAGCGCGTCGGTACCGGTCAGCACCAGGTCGATATCGACCCGCTTGGCGTCCTGCTGCGCCTTGAGCTTGCTGGGCAATTCAGGCGCGGGGGCCTTGGTGTAGATCATGCGCGACACCACGCCGGGCTTCGCGCGGCGGTAGGCGTCGAACGCCTTCTGGGTCAGCGCCAGCGCGCCACCCACGTCGACGATGCTGATCGCAAGCGCCGAGGTCGGCTTGGCCACCTGCGCCAAGGCCGGACTCGCCGCGACCAGGGCGGCCCCGGCCACGAAGCGGCGGCGTGGGAAAGCGATCATCGGCGTATCCTCGATTATGGTTCGCGCTTCGTTGCGCTTACCTCTTGCGCGATGCCTCGAAGGCAGCGCGAGTCTTTTCGTCCGGCGGGTAGGTCCCGGGCAATGGCGCGCCCTCGGCGATCCGTTGCAGCAGGAACGTTTCCAGGGCTTCCTGCTCGGCGCCGTCGCGGGCGATTTCGTCGGCGAGGTGCGCGGGAATGACCACGACGCCGTCGGAATCGCCCACCACGACGTCGCCGGGATAGACCGCCACGCCGCCGCACCCGATCGGGACGTCGATGTCGACCGCGTGGTGCAAAGCCAGGTTCAGCGGCGCGCTCGGCTTCGCGGCGAACACCGGGAAACCCATCCGGGCGATCGGCTGGCTGTCCCGGATGCCGCCATCGGTCACCATGCCAGCAGCGCCGCGGACTTCCAGCCGCGTCATCAGGATTTCGCCCCCGGACGCCACGCGCGCATCGCCCCGGCAATCCATCACCAGCACGCAGCCAGCCGACGCCGTCTCCACCGCCCGGCGCTGCGGGTGCATCGGATCGGCGAACACCCCAACATGGTCGAGGTCCTCGCGGGCCGGGATGTAGCGCAGGGTCATCGCCGGACCGACCATGTTGCCCGGCGCCTGAACCGGCGTGATCGGCAGCACGCCTTGAAGGTACACGTTGCGAAACCCGCGCTTGAACAGCAGCGTGGTGATGCTGGCCGTGCTGATGGTCCGCAGCAGCTCGAGCGTTTCGGGTGTCATGCGCCGCAAAACCTCCCCAGCTTGACCGCGGCGGTCCGACGCCGCACCATATGATGATAGCGATACCATTAACTCTTGGTCAAACAGAGCCCGATGCCGCTACGCCGACCCGCGCTCGACGATGCGAAACGGCACGATGACGCGGCGCGGCCCTGCGACGCCGCCCAGCCGCTTCAGCAGGCAATCGGCGGCCGCACGGCCGATCTCTGCCCCGTCGACAGCGACGGTGGTGATCGGCGGGTTCATGGCGGCGCTGATTTCAAAATCCCCGAAGCCGCAAACCGCCAGCTGGCCCGGCACCGCCAAGCCGCGCGCCTGCGCCTCGATGACGGCCCCCGCCGCCACCAGGTCGGAGCTGCAGAACACGGCGACCGGCTGGTGAAGGTGTCGCATGGCGGCGGCCACGGCATCGCGCCCGCCCTGGATGGACGCGGGCGCCGGCATGATGGTGTCGAACAGCACCGCGCCGCCGCCCGCGCGCACGGCGTCGGCGAGGCCGTGCCGTCTTGCGGCCGCGCGGGGATCGTCGGCGCCGATGGTGGCGAAGCGGCGATGCCCTTTGGCGCGCAGGTAGCCCGCGGCGGCCGCCCCGACGGACGCGTGGTCGAAGCCGACGATCATGTCCGCCGGGTCATCGACCATGTCCCAGATTTCCACGACGGGGATGCCGGATGTCGCCAGCCGGAGCCTCACCGCAGGCGAGTGCTGTGCGCCGGCCAGCATGATGCCGTCGGGCTGCCGCCCCAGCACGGCGGCGACCAGCGCGTCCTCGCCTCCGGGCGCGTAGCCGCTGAGGCCGAGCACCACGTGGTAGCCGGCGTGCCCGAGCGCGTCCGTGAACGCCTGGATGCTGGTGGCGAACACCGGCGTTGCGATGGTCGGCACGATGGCCGCGACGATGCGGGAGCGGCGCGACGACAGCCCGCCGGCGATCAGGTTGGGTACGTAGCCGAGCTGCTCGATCGCCGCCCGCACGCGCAGCGCGGTCGCCGTCGCCACCTGGCCGGGGTTGTTGAGCACGCGCGAGACCGTCATCGGCGCGACGCCGGCCAGGGCCGCGACGTCGGTGATCTTTACGGTGCTGCGCGCAGTTGACACGATGCCGACGCTAGTCCGGGCTTCGGGCGCGCGAAAGGGAGGGGCAGACCATGACACGCAAGACGCCTGAGACGCTGCGCAGCTTCCGCTGGTACGGCGTGGCCGATTTGCGCAGCTTCGGCCACCGCAGCCGCACCAAGCAGATGGGCTACGCGGAGGCGGACTGGAAAGGCAAGCCGGTCATCGGCATCCTGAACACCTGGTCGGACATCAACCCGTGCCACCAGCACTTCCGCATCCGCGCGGAGGAGGTCAAGCGCGGCGTCTGGCAGGCGGGGGGCTTCCCGCTCGAAATCCCGGCGCTCGCTTTGCCCGAGAACTTCATGAAGCCGACCACGATGCTGTACCGCAACCTGCTCGCCATCGAGGTCGAGGAGATCGCGCGCTCGCTGCCGCTGGACGGCCTAGTGCTGATGGGCGGCTGCGACAAGACCACGCCGGCCATGGTCATGGGCGCGCTGTCGATGGATTTGCCCACAATCTTCATGCCCGCGGGGCCGATGCTGCGCGGCAACTGGCAGGGCCACACGCTTGGTTCCGGCTCCGACACCTGGAAATACTGGGACGAGCTGCGCGCCGGGACCATCACGCAGGACGATTGGAGCGGGGTCGAGGACGGCATCGCCCGGTCCTGGGGCACGTGCATGACGATGGGCACGGCGAGCACCATGACGGTGTCGGTGGAGGCGCTCGGCCTGTCGCTGCCGGGCAGCAGTTCCATCCCGGCGCCGGACAGCAACCATGCGCGCATGGCGACGGCGACCGGGCGGCGGATCGTGGACATGGTGTGGGACGACCAGCGTCCATCCCTCCTGCTGACGTCCGCGAGCTTCGACAACGCGGTGCGGGTCGCGATGGCGCTCGGCGGCTCCACCAACTCGATCGTGCACCTGATCGCGATGGCGCGGCGGGCGGGGGTGGCGCTCGACCTCGACCGGTTCGACGCGCTGAGCCGCGAGACCACGCTGATCGCCAATATCCGCCCGAGCGGTCAATATTTGATGGAGGATTTCCACTACGCCGGCGGATCGCGGGCGCTGATGAACCGCATGGGCGCGCAGCTCGACCTCGATTGCATGACGGTCACGGGAGCGACCCTTGGCCAGAACGTCGCCGGCGCGAAGGTGCTGAACGACGACGTGATCCTGCCGCTGGACCGGGCGCTGCCCCAGGGCGGCGTGGCGGTGCTGCGGGGCAACCTCGCCACCGACGGCGCCGTCATCAAGCCGAGTGCCGCCGACCCGCGCCTGCTGCGCCACACCGGGCCGGCAGTGGTGTTCCAGGACTACAACGACATGGCGGCCCGGATCGACGACCCGGCGCTCGTCGTGACCGCCGACAGCGTGCTGGTGCTGCGCAACGCCGGGCCGATCGGCGGCCCCGGAATGCCGGAATGGGGTATGCTGCCGATCCCGAAGAAGCTGCTGCGCGAGGGCGTCCGCGACATGGTCCGCATCAGCGACGCACGCATGTCCGGCACCAGCTACGGCACCTGCGTGCTGCACGTCGCCCCCGAGAGCGCCGTCGGCGGGCCGCTGGCCCTGGTGCAGGACGGCGACCCGATCACGCTGGATGTGCTGGGCCGGCGCATTTTGCTGGATGTGGCCGCCGATGCGCTCGCCGCCCGACGCGCCGCCTGGACGCCGCCCCCGCCGCATTACGCCCGCGGCTTCGGCCTGCTGCACAGCGAGCAGGTGAGCCAGGCCAACGACGGCTGCGACTACCGGGTGCTGGAGGGGACGGCGCGCACCCCGGAGCCGGAGATCCATTGAGCCGGCGTCTGGCGCTGCTGCACACGGCGGCCAGCAACGTGCAGGTATTCGAGGCGGCGCGCCGGGAGTTAGGTCTGCACGAGCTGACGCTCAGCCATCAAATCTGCGCCGACCTGCTCAGGGACGCCGAGGCCGCTGGCGGACTGACGGCCGAGATCGCGACGCGGACCCGGATGCAGGCGATGCGGCTGGCGGCGGGGGCCGATGGCGGGCGCGGCGCGGCTCTGCCGTAGCGGAACGGTCCTGACGAGCCGGGACGCGGCTCTGTTTCAAGCCGCCCTGTGTAGTTACCGCCCGAGGCAAGACGGAAGGCCATGGCGCTGCCCTGGACAAGCTGGGGCCTGAGGCCCCAGACCCGTATTCATTTGGGTTTCCAAAGGCATCATGCCTTTGGCGGAGTTTGAGGCAGAGCCTCAACCTTCCACTTGCCCTTGTTGCCTTCGACGGTCGCACCAAAGGGAAGCTGGTATCAGGACGGCAGCCGCCTCCAGGTAGCGAGTTCCTGATCGCGCAGGGTATCGAGGCGAGCGATGGCGTCCACGCTCGAAAATCGCTCGCGGGCCCGCCGCTCCCCCCTGACGGACAACTCCGTCCGCAGCCCGGTATCCCCGGCCAAGCGTCGCAGCGCCTGCGCGATCGTGGATGGCCGGTCCGGATCGATCGCGAGCGCTGCGTCCCCGACGATTTCGGCAAGGCCGCCACGCCCGGAGCAGGCGACCGCCGCGCCGCACGCCATCGCCTCCAGCGCGGTCAGGCCGAATGGCTCCTCCCACCGGCTTGGCACCACCACGATCGCGGCGCGGGCCATGGCCTGCAGCACGGCCACGTGGGGAAGATGGCCGTGCAGCGCCACTCCCGCGGCGGCGGCGTGCGGGCGCAAGCGGCGGATGAAGTCGGAATCGGGCGCGTCGGCCGAGAAGCCGTCGGCCCCGATCATCTCCGCGCGCCAGCCCGGCAGGTCGGGAAGCGCCTGGGCGCACGCGGCCACGAAAGCGTCCGGTCCCTTATCGGGCACGACACGGCCGGCGAACAGGATCAGCTTCTCCCGCGCGTCCATCGGCGTCCCGGCCGGCAATGCCGCCATGTCGAGCGCGTTGTGGAGGACCAGCGGCGGGCGGTCCGGCGCCGCAACCCCGTCGAGCAGGCAGCGGCGCAGGAAATCCGAGACGGTGACGATCCGGGCGAGGCGTCCGAGCAGGCGCCGCCTCGCCGCGGGCGACCGTGCGCCCCGCATGGTGCGGGGGTCGTTGTGCAGGAACAGGCTGACGGGGCGACGCGGGAACAGCCGGGCCAGCCAGAGCGCCACGTCGGGCTTGTTGTGCACCTCGATGAGGCCGGGCGGCAACCGCGCCAACACGAACGCCAGCTTGGCCGCGTAGCGCTGGGTCGGCGTCAGCGGCAGCCAGTTCGGGACGCGCGCGGGCACGAAATCGATGCCGGGAAAGCACGGGCCGGGGAATGGCGGCCCGACCACGAGAGCGCGGTAGCGGGATGGGCTGGCGGCGAGGCGCTGCACCACCATCGCGACGGCGCCGGCGGATGCCGGGCCGAATGCTTCACGGTGCGGCAACACGATTGTCACGCGCCGCGAAGGCAAGGTATCAGACGGCATTGAGCCCGCACCGTATCCGGCCCCGCTGAATGCAGCGAATCCTCGTCATCAAGCTCGGCGCGCTCGGGGACTTCATCCACGCCTTCCACGCCTTCGCCGCAATCCGGGCCCAGCACCCTCGCAGCCACATCGCGCTGCTGACGACGGCGCCGTTCGTGACGCTCGCGCGGGCGTCGCCCTGGTTCGACGAGGTCCTGGTCGACCCCAGGGCGCCCTGGTGGAACGTTCCGGCGATCGTTCGCACGGTGCGGGTCGCGCGCGGCTTCGACTTCGTCTTCGACTTGCAGACCTCCAAGCGATCGGGCCGCTATTTCCACCTCGCCGGACGGCCGCAATGGTCGGGGATCGCCGCAGGCTGCTCGCATCCGCACCGCAATCCCCTGCGCGACTCGATGCACACCGTGGAGCGCCAGCGGGAGCAGTTGCAGTCCGCCGGGATCACGACTTGGCCCGCGCCCGAGCGGGAGTGGCTGATCCGCCTGGGCAGCCGGCACGGGATCAACGAACCCTACGCCCTGCTGGCGCCCGGCGGCGCTGGCGTCGGGGACGTCAAGCGATGGCCGGCCAGAAGCTACGCCGAGGCGGCCCGGCGGCTGCGGGCGGATGGCCTGACGCCGGTGATCATCGGAGGCGAGCCGGAACGCGGGCTGGCCAGGACGATTCTGGCGGCCTGCCCCGACGCCGTGGACCTTACGGGCCGGACCTCGATCGAGGATATCGCGGCGCTCGGCGCCCACGCGACGCTCGTGCTGGGCAACGACACCGGTCCGGTGCACCTGGCCGCTTCGGTCGGCGCGCCGACGGTGGTCCTGTTCTCGGCCGCGGGCACGCCGGAGCAAGCCGCGCCGCGCGGCCCGAATGGCGAGTGGGCGACCATCCTGCGTGTCCCCGACCTGGACGACCTACCGGTGGAGCGGGTCATGCAGGCGGTTCGGGACGAGCTTGGGATCGCTTGATCGCCGCGCCTCGGCGAGGCCGAACCCCAGCAGCAGGAAGAACCAGCCGCCGATCGGGAACGACACGATCGGGCTGGTAGACGCGACCGGCCACTCCTGGATCAGCGCCGCGACGAACAGGCCGACCCGCAGCGGGTCTGGGCGACGGAGCAGCCCGTCGCCCAGCCGGTATAGCCACACGCCCACCAGCGCCGTGAACAGCGCCAATCCGGGCAGACCGGCATCCGTCACGGCCTGCAGATAGTGATTGTGCGGATGCATCACGCACAGGGCAGCGCCGCCGCCGTCGCCGTGCGCGATGGCGCCGGGCCAGTGCCAGTCCTGGAAGTAGCGCGGCTGCGGGCAGCCGGTGCCGAACCCGCCATAGCCGCGCCCGATCCAAGGGTGCTGCTCCGCAATGGCGACGGCGCGCTCCGCGATGAACCCGTAATGGCTATCGGCGAAGTCCCCCATCTGCCGCGAGAACTTGGTGACCAGCCGGTAGAAGGTCGGCGGCGACACCACGGCGGAGGCGGCGATCAGGGCGCCGCCGGCGAGGATGGCGACGGCCACCGACGCGCGCAGCCGCGGCAGCAGGAGGCCGCTCACGAGCAGGCCGAGAGCCGCCAGCAGCACCGGCATGCGCTGGCCGATGAGCACGACGACCAAAACGCCGCCGACCACCAAGGCCGCTCCGCTCAGGGCCGACCGCAGCCCGGGCCGGGCCAGCAGGGACCCCACGGGGGGCAGCAGCACAGGAAACAGCATGCGGACGAAGGTCGGCGCATCCCGGGGCTTGCTGAAAGGTCCCGTGAGTTCGCCGTCGCCGGACCGTGGGTCGCCGTAGAGGTTATAGCCGGTCGCGAACTGCAGCAGCGTCTGCGCCGCGACATACAGGGTGGCGACGCCGAGGCTGGCCCACAGCCAGCGCCGTTCGCGGGGGGCGTGCAGCACCCAACTTTCGAGCGCCGCCGCGAAGACGAGGAAGCGCACGACGGCGAGCGCCTGCACCAGCGCCGTCCCGTCCAGGCCGAAGCGGGCGATGTTCATCACGGTGCAGGCCACCAGCCAACCCCACCAGGCGAGGCCGATCGGGACCCAGTCCTGCCGAAGCCACTCCCAGCGGCGCTCGACGGCGCAGCGCAACAGGAAGCACACGCCCACGACGTCGACGCTGATCTCGGCGGCCGCCCGCATATGCAGCAGGAACCAGGGCAGCAGCAGCGCCAGCCCGAAGGCCGCGCGATGGAGGGTGCGGATCAAAGTTGGACGTCTCCGAGCAGCCGGCGAAGACGCTGCCTATACGGATACGAGCGCCTCGACGCGAGCCGGGGCCTAGGTATAGTGCAGCGCCGTCCCGCAGGAGCCCGCCACGCCCGAAGGCCATTCCGTCCACCGCCTCGCCCAGGCCTTCGACACGCACTTCACCGGCCATGTCGTCCAGGCGTCCAGTCCGCAGGGGCGCTTCGCCGAGGGAGCGGCCGTGCTCGACGGCCTGCGCCTCGCATCGGCGGAGGCGCAGGGCAAGCACATGTCCATGGGGTTCGCCGACGACACGGTGTGGCGACGGGTGCATCTCGGCCTGTATGGCGGCTGGCGGTTCCACGGGCCTGGCCTGGCCGGGCTCGGCCGCCGCACGCGCGACCCGGTGGCGGACGACCTGCCTGTCCCGCGCGGCGCAGTCCGGCTGCGCCTGCTGGCCGGGGCGCGGGTCGCCGACCTCAGCGGCCCCACCGCGTGCGAGGTGCTGTCGCCCGCCGCCAAGCGCGCCGCCATGGCCCGCCTCGGCGAGGACCCGCTGCGCCGGGACGCCGACCCGGCCCGCGCCTGGGCGAAAATCCACGCCTCCCGCAGCGCCATCGGCCTGCTGCTGATGCGCCAGGACATCGTCGCCGGCATCGGCAACATCTATCGGGCGGAGCTGCTGTTCCGCGCCGGCATCGACCCGCATTTGCCCGGCCGCGCGCTCGATCGCCCGACCTGGGACGCGCTTTGGGACGACCTGGCCGCGCTGATGGCGGACGGCGTCAAGACCGGCCGCATCGTCACCACGCGGCGGGCGCGGACGGGAGCGGTCCGGCGTGGCGAGGCGAACTACGTGGCGCACCGGGCGGGCAAGCCGTGCCGGGTCTGCGGCGGCGCGGTCGCCATGGAGGACATGGCCGGACGAGCGTTGTACTGGTGCCCGGCCTGCCAGCCCGCGACGCCCCTGGCCAGTCCCGCCGCTGCCGTGGGATGATCGCGACGCCTTGAGCTAGGAGCGTGCATGGCGGCTGACCCGTATCAAACACTGGGCGTGTCCAAGGACGCGACGGCGGACGACATCCGCAAGGCCTACCGCAAGCTGGCCAAGAAGCACCATCCCGACCTCAACCCGGCGAACAAGGCGGCCGAGGAGCGCTTCAAGACCATCGCCAGCGCCAACGACCTGCTGTCCGACCCGGACAAGCGCGGCCGTTTCGACCGTGGCGAGATCGACGGCGCCGGAGAGCCGATGCCGGAGCCGCCCCGCTACCGGAATTATGGCGATACCCACGCCGGCCGTCGCTACGCCCAAAACTTCGGCGAAGACGAAGGCATGGGCGACATCTTCAGCGAGTTTTTCACCCGCGGGACCGGCGGTGCGGAGAGGCGGATGCGTGGGCGCGACATCAGCTACACGCTCGCTGTGACCTTTCTCGACGCCATCTCCGGCGCGTCGCAGCGCTTGGCCCTCCCGGACGGCCGCAGCCTGGACGTCCGCATCCCGCCCGGCATCGAGAGCGGGCAGGTGATGCGCCTGAAGGGCCAAGGCGGCAGCGGCCTCAACGGTGGGCCGGCCGGCGACGCGCTGATCGAGATCGGCGTGCAGCCGCATGGGTATTTCCGGCGCGAGGGCAACGACATCCACATCGACGTCCCGGTGACGCTGAAGGAGGCGGTGCTCGGCGCACGGATCACCGTTCCGACCCCGACCGGCTCCGTCGCGATGACGATCCCCAAGCGCTCCGACACCGGCGCCCGGCTTCGCCTGCGCGGACGCGGCGTTCCCGAGCACGCCGGGCGACCGGCCGGGGACGAGTACGTGACCTTGAAGGTGACGCTGGCCGGGGCCGACGAGGCCCTGGAGGCGTTCCTGCAGCAATGGTCGCCGGCCGCCCCAGTCGAGCCGAGGCGGGGGATGGACCTGCCGGGAGACAAATCCGGAGACAAGCCATGATGACGATCGATCGGCTCGCCAGCATCGCCGGGTTGGGCGCAGCGGATATCGAGCGCTGGGTGCAGATGGCCTGGGTGCGGCCGGATGGGGCGCCGGGCCAGTGGATGTTCCGCGAGATCGACGTCGCGCGCGTGCGCCTGATCCTGGAGCTGCGGGACGGGCTGCACATCGAGGAGGAGACGCTGCCGATCGTGCTGTCGCTGCTGGATCAGTTGTACGACACCCGCCGCCAGCTCCGTCTGCTGCACCGGGCCGTGGAGGACACCGCCCCCGACCCGGTGCGCGCCCGGTTGCTGGCCCTCCTGAAGGATTAAGACTTGCCCAGAACGATTAGCAACCCGCTGATAAAGGTGCTAAATCAGCCTCTCCGGACGTGTTTACGCCCGAGTTCATAGGGAGAACGGCGATGGCCAAGGGTCAGAAGCGCAGTACGCGCGAGCCGAAGAAGCCGAAGGCGGACAAGAAGCCGGCTGGCAGCGCCGCCGCGATCCTGGCGCCCCGTCCGCCTGCGGAGCCTCGCAAAGGGGGAAAGTGATGGTTCAGGCGCTGCATAAATTCTCGGTCGGCGCCGCGGTTCGTTTTTCCCCCGGCTCGTTCGAGTCCGCCGCCGTCAGGGGCAGCTACACCGTCATCCGGCAACTGCCACCGGAGGCCCGGGATTGCCAGTATCGCGTGAAAAGCTCCCAGGATGGGCACGAACGCATCGTGCGGGAGTCGCAACTGACGCCGGGCCTCGCCTGACGGGTGCGGACGACCGCGCTTGCGCTGCCGGGGGCGACGCCGGGCATCCAGTATGAGCTGACGGCGCACGCGTTCGGCTCCGTGGGTGGGCGGCCTAAGATCTACGTGCAGGCCGGACTCCATGCCGGCGAAGCGCCCGGCATGCTCGCCGCCCACCATCTTCTCGGGCTGCTGCGCACGCATGAGGCGGCCGGGCGCATCACCGGCGAGATCGTCGTGGTCCCGCTGGCCAACCCGATCGGGCTTGGGCAGCGCGTGCTGGGCACGGAACTCGGACGCTTCCACTTGGCCGATGGCGTCAACTTCAACCGCGACTACCCCCTGCTCACCCCCGATATCGAGTGGACCGACGACGCCGATGCGAACCGGACGGCGTACCGCGTCGCGCTGTTGGCCGCCAG
>JAABUX010001026.1_pt1 | contig 44258 bp, 35 predicted proteins | sample 5561851 | NCBI WGS metagenome assembly JAABUX01 (sample SAMN10711883, study PRJNA513361) | rock metagenome | isolation source: Antarctica rocks | place: Antarctica: Victoria Land, Richard Nunatak red sandstone | collected 2016-01-03 | reverse complement strand
TTGAGCCCCCCCAATAATGCAGAAAGACAATCGCAACCTGGCCGCTGCCCTTCTGCGCGACGTGCAGGTTTAATCCGTTAGCGGACACGGTGGTCGATGACGAATGCATTACTAGCTCCTGATGGTAGAAAGTGTTACTCGCGTTACGCGGCCTTCCTGCCTTAGAGCCGACCGTGGCTCATCCGCTTGAGCGGGACGGTCAAGGCGAGCAGGATCAGGCCGGAGACGATCGACACGGCGACGAGGAACAAGAACAGGTTGATCTTGTACGCTTCCAGCTCGTGTTCCAAGATCCCGGCCAGGTAGTTGGCCACGGCGGTGCAGAGGAACCAGACGGCCATCATCAAGGACGCGATCTTCGGCGGGGCGAGCTTGTTGACCAGCGACAGGCCGATCGGCGACAGGCAGATCTCGCCCACGGTGGCGAAGAAGTAGAACCCGACCAGCCACTCGGGGCCGATCAGCCTGCCCGAGGCGCTCATCGCCTCGGCGCCGACCATGACCGAGAAGCCGATCCCCAACGAGATCAAGCCCAAGCCCATCTTGGCCGACGACGTGATCTTGTACCGGGTCTGGTCGAGCCTCGACCAGAAGATCGAGAACAACGGGGCCAAGGTGAAGATGAAGAACGGGTTGACCGACTGCAAGAGCGACGCGGCGAACGGCTTGTCCAAGGCCCCGTAGAGCGTCCGGTCGGTCTTGCTGTCGGCGAACAGGTTCAAGGTCCCCCCGGCCTGCTCGAAGCCCATCCAGAAGACGATCGAGAACAGGGCGACGACCAGGATCACCGCCAACCTTTGCCAGTCGACGGCCTCCTCGGTCCCCGCCTTGGCCGCCATCATCGAGAAGACGTAGATCATCGCCAAGGCATAGACCGCGATGATCGCCGGCACCAGGTATCGGGCGTAATATTGGATCGAAGGCCAGGCCAGGCCGATCCCGTAAGCCGTCCCCAGGCAGATCAGCGAGCCGCCGATGACGTGGGTCCAGTCCATCACGGTCAACCGAGCCGTCCCGGCGGCTTCCCGGCCCGGGGGGTATCCGCCCGACAGCAACCTCTGGAATGACAGGAACGAGATCAAGCCGAAGACCATCCCGACCCCGGCGGCGGCGAACCCGTAGTGCCAGCCGAAACTCGGGCTTTCGCCGAGCGCCCCGCAAACCAGCGGGGAGAAGAAGGCCCCCAGGTTGATCCCGACATAGAAGATCGTGTAGGCCCCGTCGCGCCTCGGGTCGTTTTGCGGGTAGAGGTTGCCGACCATCGTCGAGATGTTCGGCTTGAAGAAGCCGTTGCCGAGGATCAGGAGGCCCAAGGCGAGGTAGAGCCGGTCCTCGAACGCCATCGCGAAGTGGCCCATCGCCATGACGATCCCGCCGATCAGGATCGCCTTCCGCTGGCCGAGCACCTTGTCGGCCAGGAACCCGCCCAGGAGCGGCGTCAAGTAGACCAGGCCGGTATACGTCGCGTACAGGGCCAAGGCGTCTTTGCGGGCATAGTTGACGTGCTTGGTCAGATACAGGACGAGCAAGGCCCGCATCCCGTAGTAGGAGAATCGCTCCCACATCTCCGAGCCGAACAGGACGTAAAGCCCCCGGGGGTGGGCGGTGGCGGCGGGGGGCAATTCGGCTTGGGGCGCCCCGGACTCGGCGATGATGCTCATGGTTTGGCTTTCCTTCCGCTTCGAGGGCGGGCTTCGGGCGCGAACCGGACGGTCGAGGACCGAGGATGGTCGGGGATGGGTCGCTGCCGGCTGACTTGATGGCGGGACGAAATGGGGAGAGGAGGCCGTCACCGTCGATCGGAAAACAGGATAACCCAACTTCGCGCCGTACCCAAGACCTTAGCGATCGGCCCGGCCCGAGTCGGCCACCTGCTTGAGCCACTCCAGCAGGATCGGCATCGACGCGATCGGGCCGGGATCGGGGAACACTAAGGGCGCCCGGATCAGTTCGAGGTGGTTGGCGTGGATCACCCGGACCTCGGGCACACCATCGAGCCTCGCGCTGGCAACCGACACGCAGCCGTCTCCCAAGGTGTCGGTGATCTCGTCGAGCGGGCCACCGAGCCCGTCGGCGAGCAATTTGCCCAGCCCACCGATCCGGCCCGCCGCCGAGAGCCGGGATTCCACTTGCCTCCGCGACTGCAAATTCAAATAAGCCGAGTCGCCCGCCAAGATCCGGTAACAGATGCCGCTTCGCCTCGGTCGGGCGTTGAGCGCATTCAGGTAGGCGCTCCCCGGCGAAAGGTCGTCCGCCGCCGCCCCCAACCCGTCGCCGAGGTAGGCCAGGGGGTCGGTCCGACGCTCGCCTCGGACGCTCTGGAGGGTCTGGACCGTTTGGAGCAAGGTTTGCCCGTGGGCCAGGTTCGACCCGTGGTTCGGCGGGGCGATCATGAGCAGGGCCGACACGTCGACCGGCTCGTCGTCCTTGGCCGACTCGACGTGGGAACGGGCCAGGAGCGCCCCCATCGAGTGCGCCAGGATGATCCATCGACCGGTTTCGCCGTTCTGGCGGCGGAACGTCGACCAGTCTCGCCCGAAGTCCGCCGAGGTCTCGTCGAGGTCTCGGTTATACGGGAAGTCGTAGGTCACCACGCCGTATCCGGCCGCCTCGAGCGCGGGGGCGAGGTGCTTGAACACGGCGGCGGTCGAGTTCAGGCCGTGGATCAGGCAGATCGTCGGGCGAGCCGGGTCGTTGGGGCGATACGATGGCCGACTCCGAAACCCGTACCGGCCCCGGCGGTCCGCTTCGGTCCGGGTCTTGGCGGCAAGCTCGACGAGCCGACGGTTCCAATCCGCCCCCCCTTTGCGGTTCGAAGGGTCGGGGCCGACGTGGAACGAGACGAACTCGGGGCCAAGTTCGACCCGGACGTCGGGCCGGAGCGCATCGGTCAGGTAGCGGACGGTGAGCGGCCTGGATCGCCCCAGGGTCGGCAACTCGACCGGGACGGCGAGCTTGAGCGGTTCCATCGTTGTTTCCGTCGCCTCGGCCAGCCGGTTGACGACGGCGGCGACGTCGACCTCGCCATCGGCGTTCAAGGCCACCCGGACGACCAGCCCACCCGCCGGTTCCGCCTGGTCAACCGACCCGGCGAGGACAAGCCCGAAACCGATCATCCATCCGATCATCGACTCCGCCCTCGCCCGGCCCGAGGCGAATCCGACGACCCGGTCGCCGCGTCTTCCTCGGTTGCAACGCCCCGATCATAAACGAAACCGGCCGCTCGGGCAGCAGGCCCCGAGCGGTCTCGGTTGGCGAGTCGTGAATCAGGGTGGAATCAACCCGACGCGGGATCGATCAGCGGCGACGCTTCGACGAGTTGAAGAGTCCGCCGAGAATCCCTTTCCGCTGGGGGGCCTGCGCCGGGGAGGCCGAGGGCGGAGGACCGGCGAGCACGGTCGGATCGGCGCTCAGCTCGGAGGCGATTGGGGTCGACCCGCCGGGCATCGGCGCCGCGGGCGACGGCCCGAGGTTGGATCGGGCCGACGAGTCGTTCGAGGTCAAGGTGGCCTCGGGCGCGAGGGCCAACGTCCCCGGGTTGAAGTCCGATTTCTCGGCGGAGGGGGCCGCGGTCGGCGGGGCCATCGGGGGCATTTCGAGCAGTCCGACCGTCGCCGACGAGCCGCTCGTGGACGAGGTCGCCGGGGTGGCCCCGGGTCGGGAAGCCGGAGAGGACGACCGCGAAGTCCGGGGCGCCCCGGTCGAGTCGGGCGCGACCGGCTTGGGGTTGACCTCGGGCGGGTTCAGCTCGGCCCCGAACGGCGAGCGGCCGGTGGGGTTGGGGACCGGCGGCATCGCCTCCTCGGGCGCCCTCGAATCCATCCCCGGGGCGGTGTCGTCGGGCGGCAGCCCGCCTTCGATGTCGTCCTGGACGATCGGCTTGAACTTGTCGCGCGGCTGGTCGGCGAACGCCGCGACCCGGTTGGGAAGCTCGGGGTTGGGGCAGGGGCAGCCCCAGCCGTCGGGGAACTTCGACCAGCAGGTCGGGTAGAAGCCGTAATAGTTGCGGCGGACCGTCGAGTAGAACGGCGGTTCGGCCGCGCACGATTCTTTCTGCCGGGTGATCGTCCGGTTGGGGAACAATTGGGCCTCGGCCAGTGCCGGCAAGGCCGCCACCAAGGTCAAGCCCAGCCAGGCCGGGGTACCCATCCGCCTCCGTGTCGATCGCATCACTCTCACCTCCTGAGTCGGGGTTGGCCGTCGCTCGCCCATCGAAGCACGATGCACCCAAAAGGCCGGATATCCAAAGGCGACGTCGTATCCGCCGTTCCTCCGTTCGATCGGATGTTTGCGACTTGGGGCTTCAGGGAACTTGCGGTGTCCAAGTGGATGGAGACCTTGACGCGATTTGAGCAATATGGCGAATGATCGGATTGTGAGCGATCGAAAGTTATTTGGAGGCGGGCGGGAGGAAAACGTCATGCGAGATGTTCGCGGGGGACGATCCTGGAGAGATTACCGGATCGATCGGCCCAATGATTAGTCCCGAAGGAGGTTGAACATGTTTCAGCGGTGGACCCGGAGGTTGATCGCGGCCTCGCTGCTGGCGGGCTCGACCTTGTCGGCGACCGAGTCGATGGCCCAGTTGAACCCATCGCCGGCCGTCGGGGTGCCGACCGCGGCCCCCCCCTCGATGCTGGCCAACCCTTACCTCAACCCGTATCTGAACCCTTACCTCAACCCGGCCGCCACCCAGAGGCCGATCAGCGGTCGAGACGCCGCTGTATACCTTTACATGGCGAACTCGGCGAACGGCGGGATCGGTTCGGGGCAGATCAGCCAGACCCGGCCCGCCCCGGGGATGCGGCCGGGGCAGATGGCCGGCCAGGCCCAGGCCCAGGTCCAGCCCAAGGCGGCGGCGGGTGCGACGAAATCCTCTCGATCGAGGGGACGGACTCTCGCCGCCGAGATGCCCGACTCGGCCTCGAAACCAGGTTCGGGCGCGGCCCGGTTCTTCAACCCCAGTCCGGTCAACGTCAACGGCGCGGGGCGTTATTACGGGCGACCAAACACGTATTTCAACAATAACGGTCGGTGATCGACGGCCAAAGGGGGATTTGATTGGAGTAAACCCCAGGGTTATTCCGATTTCCATCATTGCCGGACGAATCAACGCCGCGACACCTCAACCTCTCGCGGTCGTGGGCCCGTCGCCCAGGCCCGCGCCGACCGCTCTTTGAGAGTGCGGGATCGACCAGGTCGGACGGGAAAACACCGACCTCACATCCCGGCAACGGCTTGCCGGGCAGGAGTATGGCATGGATCGCACATGGGGTGACCGCCGCTGGATCACTTGTCTTCTGCCGATGGCCGTCCTCATGGTTTGCGGCTGCCAGACGGTCAAGACCCCCGAGGAGAAGATTGCCAAGAGCAATATCCCCCGGGAACTCAACATGGTCTCGTTGCCCGACTACGTCGTCGAGCCGCCCGACATCATCATCGTCGAGGTCCTCGAAGCCCTCCCGGGCCGTCCGATCACCGGGGAACGCTTGGTCCGGCCCGACGGCAAGATCTCGCTCGGCTTCTACGGCGATATCTACGTCGCCGGCCTGACGACCACCGAGATCAAGGAGAAGGTCGTCCTTCACCTCCGGAAATTCGTCAGCGACGAGATCCTCGGACTCCAAGGACTCAAAGACGGCAAGCCGATCGAGATCGCCCCCGACAATTCGAGCCGGGTCTTCGTCGATGTCGTGTCGTACAACAGCAAAGTTTATTATGTCCAGGGCGACGTCGGGACTCCTGGCCGCTTGCCGATCACCGGCAACGAGAGGGTCCTGGACGCCTTGATCTACGCCGGGGGTCTGATCCCCACCGCCTCGGTCCCCAACATCCGACTGGTCCGACCCGCCCCCCCGGGGGCATGCTGCGAGCAGACCTTGCCGGTCAACTACGCCGCCATCGTCAACGCGGGGGACCCGACCACGAATTACCAACTCTTGCCCGGCGACCGCCTGGTCGTCTACCGCGACCCGATCGTCCGGACGACGATCTTCCTCGACCGCTTGGCCGCTCCTTTCAACAGCGTCCTGAACTCGATCCTCCAGTACTCGTTCACCGCCCGGTCGGTCAAGGCGATCAACGCCCCGATCAACGGCGTAACGACGGGAACGGTCGGCCGAGGTACCGGTTTGAACAACGGGTTGACGACGCCCGCGACCGGATTCAACCTCGGGAACGGGGCCAGGTAAGCATCCTGACCTGAGACTCGATCGAGACGCGACGGGCGAGAGGTCGGCTCACCGAGTCAACTTCTCGCCCGTCACGCTTCGAACTGTTCGAACATTTTTCATCCGGAGATCAGGAAGGGAGCTTGCCGACGGCCAGCTCGTCTTCCCACTCGTCGAGCAGCGGCCAATCGACGGCGCAGGTCCCGAAGTCGGCCAGGTGCATGTACGATTCGAGCCGGGCGATGGTCGACTCGACCTGGCCGTTGTCCTTGCGGAAGATCGGCCCGTGCGACGGGAGGAGGAACTTGACGTCGCTCTCCCGGATTCGCCTGAGGCTGGCGACGTAGGCGACGAGGTCCGAACCGTGGTGCGCGTCGATCGCCCCGACCGACCCATCTCGAAACAGGTTGTCGCCCGAGAACAACAGCTCGCCCATCCGGAACGTCAGTTGCCCCGGGGTGTGCCCCGGGGTGCTCCAGACTTCAAGCTCGCGGCCGCCGATCCGCAAGACGTCGCCCTCGTTGATCGTCTTGTCGACCTTGCAGCGCGGCATCTCCATCCGGATGTCCTGGGCGTCGATCCGGGCGAACGTCGAGATCTCGTCGCCTTCTTCGAGCGGGGCGACGGTCGTCGGGTGCGCGTAGACGGGGCACTTCAAGACGTCCCGGGCGCGGGCCAACCCCTGGGTGTGGTCGACGTCGGCGTGCGAGACCAGGATCATCTTGCAGTTCGAGAGGCTGTAGTTCATCTTGCGGACGAGTTCGAGGACGTCGCCCAATTCGTCGAGGAAGCCGACGTCGAGCAAGGCGTATTCCGACCCTCCGTCGATCAAATAGATATTCACACCCAGGCGGCGACGCGCCTGGACGTTCATCTCGATGACGCCGGGGAACACAAAGCGACGCTCAACCATGCCGGGCGGATCTCCGAAGTGCGACGCGATCGGGTGGGCGGTGCTTGAGTCGCGGATCGCGTGGCTCGAAGCGTCGATATTACGGGCCAACGCGAGAATCGACAACCACCCCGCGCCCCCTCCACGCCGCAATCCGGAGACCGCCCCGGGTTCCCGCTCGACCAATCGGATCAACAGCGCATCTCGCGGCTTGTGATCGGGGGACGTTGTCCAGTATCGTTTCAAGTCTCGCGTGTCTCCGGCCCGGCGAAGCGTCGGGCTGTCCGGATTTCCCCTCCTTTCGACCACCTTGGTCCCATGAACATCGCTCGCTGGCCGCTCCTGGTTGTCCTGATCGGGCTGGGCGCGGTCCGGGCGTCGGGTTACCTCGTCTACGCGGCGGCGAGCCTGCCTTCGCCGCTCGAAACGTTCCACCTCGAAGCCAAGATGGTCCTGCTGGCGTACCGGGCCGAGCTGGGGGAAACCTTGTATCCCGCCTGGCGCGACTATCCCCACGTCACGAATTTTTATGGCCCCATCTACTTCGGGTCGGTGGGGCTGATCGGGCGAGCGTTGGGGGCCGACATCCCCGGATTGTTCCGGATCGGTCGGGCGTTGAGCTTCGGCTCGGGGTTGCTCACCTCGATGATCGTCGGGTTCGTCGCGGCGAGGCGATATGGCCGGATCTCCGGGATCGCCGGGGGGATCGTCAGCCTGGGCTCCGCGCCGATGCTGGGCTTTTCGGTGATGGTCCGCCCCGACTTGATGGCCGAGTTCTTGGGTGTGGCGGGATTTGTCCTGGCCTTCGACCGCTCTCCAGTCCCTCGGCTCCTCGGCGCCGCGGCCCTAGTCCTGGCGGTGTTGACGAAGCAGACGACCGGGATCTTCCTGATCGCGGCCTCGCTGGGTTGGGCTTTGGAAGGGTCTTGGAGGCGGGGCTTCCTGCTCGGGCTGGGTGTCCTGACAACGCTGGTGGCGGTGGTCTGGACCGGGACCTCGCTTTTCGAGCCGAACTTCGCGGGTTCGCTGGCGGGCGAGTCGAAGACCCCTTGGGATCTCGGGACGCTCGCCCGGACCTTGAAGCGGGCCTGCATGCTGTCGCCGGACATCCTCTATTTCCCCGCGCTGGGGTTGGTCCTCTGGATCACGGGTGCGACCGGCCGGCGCGAGGGGCGGTTGACGGCGCTCTCGGCACTGCTGCTGGCGGCCGGCGTCGGGCTTTCGGCCAAGAGGGGGGCCGACCTCAACTATTACCTGAGTCTCCGAGTGGTCGAAGCCTTGGCGGTCGGCGCCCTGTGGCGAGCCTGGTCGATCTCGACGAATCCGAGAAGATCGGCGGTGCTGGCGTCGGCGGCGCTGGTCGGCGGCCTGGCGATGGTCCCAGGGACCGAACACATGCTCCAGCAGGCCCGAATCGAACAAGGCAAGGCCCGGTTCCTCGGAGGGCCGGACGGCGTCGAACTTCGGAGCTATTTCCGGTCGATCTGCTCGATGGCCGCCAACCCGAAGTTTCACCTGCTGACCGATTCGGGTTTGTTCGAGCTTTACCAGGGCGGTCGGGCTGCCTTCGGCGACCCCTGGCTGTTCCGGACGATGACGGAAACCGGCCGGCTCAACCCGACCTTGATCCGAGATCGGATCGATTCGAGCTACTACGACCTGATCGTCACCACCGCCGAGATCGAGCATCCCTCGTACGACGTCTACGAATTCGGTCTACCCAAAATCTTGGCCGAGCGGGCGAGGGAGCGATACGTCCAGGTGAATTACCAGGCCGGGCTGTTCCTGTATCGTCGGCGGTCGGAGGTAAAACCAGGGCCTAGCCCCGACTCCTCGACCGCCGGCCAAAGTCGACCCTGACCTCGAAACCTCGGAATCCGCAGGATTGCAAATCGCAAAGAACCCAGAAATCAAGGGTTTTTGATCTTTTGCGATCCTGCGATCCTGCGATCCTGCGATCCGCAATTCTTGATCCCAGAGAATCCCCGCAATTGAAAGCTACACCCCGACGTTCTCCCGACCGGACATCGTCCTGGCGACGAGGGCAAGGTTTGTGCTACGATCACCTTTTCCTCGATCTCGAAGAAGACGCCGACCAACCCGAAAGGGCACGACCCTTCGATGCCGGTTGGCTTCGTTTCGCCTGGGGCGGATGGTCATCGATGAGCGTCCTACTGCCGCAGCCATTCTGGTTCCGGGTCGCGCACCCGTGTCGACGGGCGGAAGCCATCCCCCGGGCGAGGGGGCGGCTCCTCGACCTTTCCGAAGCCCATGAGCTGGTCGACCTGGGCCGGCTCGACGGCAAGCCGGGTTGGACCCGGGTCCGATCCGCCTGGAATGACCAGGGGCTTGGGTTTTCGTTCGAGGTCGTCGACAAGGTGGGCCGGATCTCCCCAGACCCGACCCGACCCTCGGGGACTGACAGTGTCCAAATCTGGATCGACACCCGAGACACTCGGTCCGTCCACCGGGCGACCCGATTTTGTCACCGATTCCAGGTCAACCTGATCCCGTTGGGGCGGGAACTGACCGCCTCGGTCATCCAGAAGCCGATCGCCCGCGCCCTGGCCGACCCGCCGATGACCGGGGGGACCCTGGTGAAGAGCCGGGCCGAGCGGACGGCGTCGGGCTGGCGGCTCGAACTGTTCTTCCCGGGCGAGGCCCTGACCGGGTTCGACCCCGGAGAGAACCGCAGGCTGGGCCTGAGCTACCAAATAACCGACCCCGTTCGCGGCGACCTGTTTTCCGGGATGGGTCGCGAGTTCCCGGTCGGCGAAGACCCGTCGCTCTGGGCCACGTTGACCCTCGAAGACGAGGTCTGAACCCTCGTCGGGGCGCCCGAAACGGCCCCGACCCCCGCTACCTCCTCCACCAATCACGATGAGGATGACAGGCCGATGTCCGACGAGAAAGACCTCCGCCCTTCGACGAGGGATGCCGCGATTGATGCCGCGCTCGACGCCGCCACCGGGCGAAAGCCCGCCGTCGCCGACCCCAACGAGTTGTCGTTCAAGCGGCACTGGGACCCCGAGCTTGACGACGAACTCGAAGCCGCGATGGCCGGGTTCGATGCCGACTTCATGGAGGTCAACATCCCCGGCCGGCTCCCCCGCGACGAACGAGCCGGTGGCCAGGCCCCCAAGGGGGGTCGAGGCCAGGAGTCGCGCCAGGGGCCTCAGATCGGCAAGGTCATCTCGGTCCGGGGCAAGAGCGTCTTCGTCGACCTCGGGGCCAAGAGCGAAGGCGTCGTCCCGACCGACCAGTTCACCGGCGAACTCCCCAAGCCGGGCGACTCGATCGAGGTCCGCGTCGACCGCTTCGACACCGAGGAAGGCATCCTCATCCTCTCGCTCAAAGGCGCCGCGGTCGAGGCGAGCTGGGAGAACCTCCGAAAGGGCCTGATCGTCGAGGCCAAGGTCACCAAGACGAACAAGGGCGGCGTCGAAGTCGAGGTCGACGGCATCCGAGGATTCATGCCGATCGGCCAGATCGACATCAACCGGGTCGAAGATGCCGCGATCTACATCAACCAGAAGTTCAAGGTGGTCGTCACCGAGGCCAACCAGCGCGACAAGAACCTGGTCGTGTCCCGCCGCGACCTCCTCGAACAAGAACGAGCCGAGAAGCGCGAGGAAACCTGGAAGACCCTCGAAGAAGGCCAGGTCCACAAGGGCGTCGTCCGGTCGATCAAGGATTTCGGCGCCTTCGTCGAGATCGGTGGGGTCGACGGCCTGATCCACGTCGGCGACATGGCCTGGGGCCGCGTCACCAACGTCGGCTCGGTCTTGAAGGTCGGCGACGAGGTCGAGGTCAAGGTCCTCAAGATCGACCGGACGACCCAAAAGGTCGGGCTTGGCCTCAAGCAACTGATGCCCAGCCCCTGGGACCGCGTCGAGGAGAAGTATGGCCGAGGCATGACCCTGACCGGCAAAGTCACCCGCCTGATGGACTTCGGCGCCTTCGTCGAACTCGAACCGGGGATCGAAGGCTTGGTCCACATCTCCGAGCTGTCGCCGAGCCGGGTCCGACGGGCCAGCGACATCGTCAAGCCCGACCAAGAGGTCGAGGTTCGAATCCTCAAGATCGAACCCGACGCCAAGAAGATCTCGCTCTCGCTCAAACCCTTGCCAATGCTCTCACCCGCGCCCGACGCCGCGGATGAGGACGAAGACGAGGGCGACGACACGCCGAGACCCCCTCGCCCCGAACCCAAAGTCCCGCTCAAGGGCGGGCTTGGCGACCGCGACCCGTTCCTGTCGCCCCCCAAGAAAAGCTCGGCCCCCGGGGCTTGACCTCCTCGACCGACCCGGCGGGTGGGCCGCTCCGCCACGCCAGGCCGTCGTCAAAGTTTAGCTCGTAGACAGGTAATACCAATCCCGGGGATTTATTGCAAATCGCACATTGCGGATTGCAGATGGAAAGTCAATCAGGACAATGATTTGCAATCCTGCAATCGGCTATGCGGAAAATCTCCGGGCACCGGATCATTCCCATCGGCTGAACATGTACTCGGCGACCTTCGACGTCGTCGCGTCGCGGCTCGAATCGTCGGGCGAATGCCAGTGGATCGGAGTCCCGCTCGGTGCGACCGACCCGAGCGGGGCGGCGCCCGACGGCGCGTCGATCGCCCATCGCTTCGACGACGACGCCCCCGCCCCGGCGTTCGGGTCCGAATGCTCGATCGAGCCGATCAGCGATCGAACCGCCGCCGCCTCCGAGAAGCGGATGCTCAAGGCCAGCCAATGGCTCTGGTCGAGGCCGTCGGTCGATCGCCGAGGCTCCTTGACCTCGAACCCGTGCCAGGTCAGCCAGTACCGGGCGCGATTCAAGGTTTCCGGCGAGCTGAAGTGGTGGGAAAACAGCATGGGATCTGCCCCTTCTTTAGAAAGAAGTCGAAGTGGTGGGAAAACGGTTCGTCGATGAGAGATGAGGATCGAGGGGCGCGACGGGGCGATGGCGTGATCGATCATTGGGCATGAAGCCGCTCGATCACGGGTCGACGCGAAGGCCGGGAGGAGGGGTGGGGAAGGGGCTAGCAGCGAAGCACGGGGGACCGCAGCGCCGACCGGGGCAGGATCGTCGGGTGCGGGTTCGAAACAACAACGCCGAACGGCGACCGAGCTTTGGGCCAGCTCATCGAAGGGGAGCCGATCCCGAACTCTTTGGTGTCGTCGGTTTCCTCGTCGTTGTCGGACTCGAACAGGAGCCAGCCGGCCTCATCCGGCTCGTCGCCGGCGAGCGGGCCAACCAGGCTCAAAGGGGCGGGTTGGAGGGCCGTCGCGTCGAGGGACGAAGCGAGGGAACTGCCCGCGACCGACACGGCTAGGCTCGGGGACGCGGCGAACTGGGTCGTCGCGACGAAGAGCCAAGCTAAAGTGAGCATCGTCGTCGGCATGGGTCGCCTCTCGACTTCTGATCGACTTTTCGGACGAGGCCGAAGCCTGATGAACCATACCTCCGGGATCAAGCCCCGACAAGGCGAATCTCGATGAAATTGCCCTCAAGGAGGGTCGTCGTCGCGGGCCAAGGCGTCGCTCGGGGCGTTCGACTCGACCACGGCCCAGGCGGCGACGCGACGCCCCCGGGCATCGACTCCCACGGCTTTGAACACCAGAGGGCCGTCGTCGGGTCGGACCCCCGGCAAAAGGATCGGCCTCGACCGCAGGGCGCCCCGGGCCGGCAGGGTCGAGGACCCGAACGCCGAGGCGATTTCTTGCCGATCCAAGGCGTCGTGGCGGAACCCCGGAGCATGGAGGTCGGCGGCCGGGACCAACCGTTCCCAGGCCAGGGCCTCCAGGCGGACCGGCGTCCCGCCCGCCTCGACCACCCGGGCGCGGACCCGGACCGAGCCATCCTCGACGATCCAGGGGCGGACGACCAACTCGGGTCGGGCCAGCGCGGCGGGGAGCGAAACCACCGTGACCTGGACCTCGGCGCCGGGTGGGCCTTCGACCTCGACCCTGATCGATCCGGGTGCCCCCCTGCCGACGAGGACGTAATGCGCCGAGGTCCCCTCGGCGTTCCAGGTGTGCGGCGGCCCGCCCGGTTCGACGACGGTCGTCCGAGGACCCGCCAAGACCCAGTCCTCGAGTTCGCCCCGGAGGTCGATCGAGCGGTAATCGCCGCCTATGGCTGACTTGGGGTCGAGGCCGCTCAGGTAGAGCGCCACGCTCCAACGGCGGAACAACTCGGCGAACGGCAAGCCGGTGGCGGCTTCGAGGTTGGCGACGCCTCGCTTCGGCGACCGGATCAGGTGATCGAGCAACTTCGGCCCGTGTCGATCCAAGCACCACCGGAGGAAAAGGTACGTCGCCCCCCGGTTGCCGTGGCTCCGGAACAGGTCGGCGGAGTAGTAGTCCTCCACGACGAGCCGATACCGCTCGGGCTGCGACAAGAACGCGCTGACGCGGTAGTCGAGGTTGGACCGGGAGAAGCCAAGATCGTCCTCGACGAGGTGGGCCAGGGCCTCGTCGAGCCAGCCGTCTTCTTCCTTCGAAGCGTCGAGCGGTCCGGTCGGGTTCTGGTCGAGGACCTTCCTCGAAAACGTCACGGAGTGGGTGTATTCGTGGGCCAGCACGGTCCGGAGGTGCGGGCCGCCCTTGAGGTTGGCGTTCAGGTACATCATGTCGGAGCGGTTGCCGAACGGGGCCGCCTGCCTCCGGTCCATGTCGGCCCCCCGGACGAACCCGTCGACGCGAACCTTGCCGTCGGCGAGCCGACTCAACCAGCCCGTCAGCAGGATCGTGAATCGGCCATCGCCGTCGACGTCGGTCGCCGGCCCGAACCGCTCGGCGACCTTGGGCCAGACCCGAGCGTCGAAGGTCTCCACCAAGTCTCGAAGCGTCGCTACGTCCACATTCGCCTGGTCTGCCGCGTCCACATAGATCTGGACGCGGCGACCCACGGCCCGGAGCCGAGACGGGATCGCCCGGTAGCTTGCCGGAGAGGTCGCCAGCCCCGACTGCATCATCAAGTGGAACGTCCGCTCGGTCGGGGGCAACTTCAATGTTGCCGCGCCGATCGCGGGGACGGCCGGGAGGTCGAGGCTCGGCGACCGGACCGTTGGCTTCGTTTCTTCAACGATGGGGCGGGGCTTGTCGAGGATCGGCCGGGCTTTGATCGCGATGGGGAATGGCCCGGGTGCCTGCGCCAGGCTCGAAACGATCACGAGCGACTGACCGCCGGCCTGCTCAACCCTGAGGTCGAAGCTGGCCCGGCCCGATTGGACCGCGACGCTGATCGTCGGCGCGGAGATGATCAGATTTGATGGGGGCGAGCCCGACGGGTTGGCGTCGACCGGTCTCGCTTCGGCTATGGCCGACGCGGAACAGGCCAGCACCCCGAGGATTGCCGCCCGAAACAGCCTGCGTCGCGTTTTTCGATTCGATCGGCGGACCATCATCCGGCAGGCATCTCCCGCGTCCGAGCCAATTCGACCGGATCTTGCCCTTTTCGATCGGGTCATGGGCAGGTTCGGCTTGAACGGATTGGCGAGGTCGGCGCGTTTCGAGGTGTTGGGAGGAAAACCGGGGTTGATCCGCCAAAAAGGTGAAGTTGAGGCCGTGAGTTGACGGTTTCGTCGAGGGGTGGTGTTGGGGGCGAAATCGGACGAAGAGATCGTCTATAATTGAGTTTGAGTCGCGTGCGAGCGTCGGCGTCGTCCGTCGACGTCCGAGCGGTCAGTCCCTTGGTTACTTTCGGTCGCGGTCAATCATGTCACGCTCGCGTTATCTCATCGGGATCGACCTCGGGACGACAAACTGCGCGGTGGCTTACGTCGACACCAAGGGCCGCGACCGTCCGTCGGCCGACGTCAAGCCGTTCGAGGTCCCGCAACTGGTCGCGCCCGGGGAAACCGCGCCCCGGGCCATGCTCCCGTCGTTCCTGTATCTGCCGGGTCCGCACGAGCTTCCGCTCGGGGCGGCCCGGCTCCCCTGGCGCGACGACGCCGACCGGATCGTCGGCGAGTTCGCCCGGATTCAAGGTGCCAAGGTCCCCAACCACCTGGTTTCGAGCGCGAAAAGCTGGCTGTGCCACGCCGGGGTCGACCGGGAAGCGGCGATCTTGCCTTGGGGGACCGCGCACGACGCCCGAAAAGTCTCGCCGGTCGAAGCTTCCGGCGACCTGCTCGCCCACATCCGCGACGCCTGGGATGACAGGTTTGCCCGCGACGACCCCTCGCAACGGTTTGTCGACCAGGAGATCATCCTCACCGTCCCGGCGTCGTTCGACGAAGCGGCCCGAGAGCTGACCGTCCTGGCCGCCAAGAATGCCGGGATCAATAGCCCGGTGCTGCTCGAAGAACCGCAGGCGGCGTTCTACTGCTGGATCGTCACCCACCAGGAGGGATGGCAGCGCGAGGTTCGCGGCGGCGAGCTGATCTTGGTTTGCGACATCGGCGGCGGGACCACCGACTTTTCCCTGATCACCGTGGTCGAGACCCCGACCGGCCCGGGTTTTCGCCGGGTGGCCGTCGGCGACCACCTGATGCTCGGCGGCGACAACGTCGACCTGGCCCTGGCCCACCGGGTCGAGAAGAAGATGGGGGCCAGCCGCCTCGACTCCGAACAATGGGCCGCGCTCCGGTTGGCCTGCCGATCGGCCAAGGAGAAGCTCCTGGCCGACAAGCCGCTCGACCGCTGGCCGGTGACGATCGCCGGGCGGGGGTCGAAGCTGATCGGCGGCAGCCTCCAGTCGGAATTGACCCGAGACGAGGTGTACGAAGTCGTCCTCGACGGCTTCTTCCCCCGATCGGGCCGGGACGACGAACCGGGGCGAGGCAACCGCGCCGGCCTCCAGGAATTCGGACTCCCGTTCGTCAGCGACCCGAGCATCCCCAAGCACCTGGCGTACTTCCTTCGGCGCCACCAGAGCGAGGTGGCAGGCTCGAACGCCACCATCGCTCGGCCCGACTCGATCCTCTTCAACGGCGGGGCCTTGACACCCAAGTTGCTCCGCGACCGGGTGGTCGACGTGGTCCGGTCGTGGTTCCTCGACGATCCCAACTACTCTCCCCGAGTCCTCAGCAACGCCTCGCTCGACCTCGCCGTAGCCCAGGGGGCGGCTTACTACGGGGTCGTCCGCCGCGGCGGCGGCATCCGGATCGGCGGCGGGACGGCGCGGTCGTATTACGTCGGCTTCCAGGCCGAAACCGCCGCGACCCCCTGGCTTTGCGTCGTCCCGAGGGACGCCGAGGAGGGCGCCGAGATCACCATCGACCGCCACGACTTCGACCTCCTGATGGGCCAACCCGTCGCGTTCCCCCTGGCCGGCAGCTCGGTCCGCCCGTCGGACGCACCCGGCGACTTCGTCAAGGCCGACCCCGACTCGATCTTGGATCTGCCCCCGCTGGTTGGGGTGATGCGGGTTGGCCGGAAGGCGAAGGCCGAGCGGGTCCCGGTCCGGCTGGTTTCGCGCGTCACCGAGGTCGGGACGGTGGAACTCTGGTGCCAGTCTCGGTCGGACGATCGCCGATGGCGGCTCCAGATCCAGCTTCGGTCGGCGGGAAGTTCCCCACCTCCCGCCCCCCTCGGCTTGCCGATCACGTCCGCCGAGGCCGACTCCGTGGTGATCGAGCAGTCCGAGGTCGACGCCGCGATCCTGGCGATTCGCTTGGCCTTCGCCCACTCAAACGGGAACGACGACGCCGGCCCGGCCCGACTGATCAAGAAGCTCGAAGAGGTCCTCGACACCCCCCGCGAAAGCTGGCCCCCCTCGGCCTTGCGGGCGATGTGGGAACCGCTCCGTGAGGCGACCGAAGCCCGCCTGAAAAGCCCGAGGCACGAGTCGCGCTGGTGCAACCTGGCCGGGTTCTGCCTCCGGCCGGGGACCGGCTACCCGCTCGACGAAGCCCGGATCAAACCGCTCTGGTCGGTGTTCCACCTCGGGGTCAAGCACTCGAAAGATCTCCAGGTCTGGGCCGACTGGTGGGTGATGTGGCGTCGGGTCGCCGCCGGCTTGAACCGCGCGCACCACGACGAGATTTACCGCCGGATCGCCCCCTTGATCTTGCCGGGCAAGTCGGGATCGACCAAAAAGCTGGCCCGGCCCAAGGTCGAACCCCACGAACTCGCCGAGATCTGGCGGTGCGCCGCGTCGCTCGAACGGTTGCCGGGCAACCTCAAGGAACCGCTCGGCGACACTTTATCCAAAGAGATTGACCGGGCGACCCTCGCCCCGATCCCCGTCCACGCCCTCTGGTCCCTGGGTCGGATCGGCGCCCGAGTCCCGCTCTACGGCCCGGCTAACACCGTGGTCGGCCCCGAGAAAGCCGCAAGGTGGATCGACGGCCTCGTCAACCGCCCCTACGCCCCCGGTCGAGAAACCGGGGACGCCGTGTTCGCCCTCGCCCAGATCGCGCGAATATCCGGCGACCGCTCCCGAGACCTCGACGACGCCACCCGAGCCACCGTCCTCGACCGCCTGACCGAACTCGGGGCCGACGAGGCGACCCTCGGACCCGTCCGAGAATACCAGGAAATCGAGGCCAACCAGCAAAGCCAAGCTTTCGGCGAGGCTTTGCCCACCGGGCTCCGCTTGGTGTCGGCGACCGACGGAGCCTGATCAGGGTTTGTCGATGATCCCCCGAAGAGTTTCCAGGTCGCCTTCGACGATCTTCCCCTCGGGGTTGATCAGGACGACGTCGCCGAGTCCCCACAGACCGAAGCTTTCCCGGGTTCGGAAGCTCGGGTCGATCAAGGTTGGGAATGGCAATGACTTGCCGCCCCAGACATGATTGACGATCGGCTTGAGGCTGCGGTCGAGGTCGGCGACTGTTTTGATCTTCTCGTCGTCGTCGATGAACACGGTGACGATTTCGAATCGGTCGGCTTGTTTGACGTGTGTCTCCTGAAACTTCATCAACTCGGGTAAGCTCCGGCCCAGGCAAGGGGCGCAGCCCATCCCCCAGAACTCGATCAACTGCCACTTGCCCGGCGATCGGCCTGGTTGCCAGTCACGGGCGATCCCCTTCGCGTCGTCCGCGTAGATCATCGGGGGAGTCTGCCCCACGAAATCCTTCAGGTCTCGCCAACGACCGGCGCTCTTCGACTTTTCGATCTGAGAACGGACATTATCGGGGGTCTTGGTCAGCAGAAGGACACCGAGGTCAACTTGCCGTTCGGAACCGGACAAGTTGAGGTCCGGGCACGGTTGCACTCGCCCGCCGTCCTCATCATAAGCGCGCAGTTGGTACTGGCCGGAGGGCAAAAGCATCGAGAAGTCAGCCTCGAAAGAACCACAACTAACCAATCGAAAAGTATCGGTCGGCCGGTCAACCGCCTCGCGCCTCATACCGTAAACATGGGTCCATTTCGGCTTCCGACCCATTTCCGGTCCGCGAATCTTTCCGGTCACCCGGACCAGAGGTCCCAAGGTGATCGTGATCGGCTTGCCTTCCTCCCCTTTGGGGACGATTCCCAACCCCCCTAACGAACGATCCGCGCTCAGGGCCAAGACCTGGTGCCTACGCCAGTTGGATTCAACCCGGAATGACCCATCGGGTCCGGTCCGCATCTGTTCTTTCGCGGTCCAGGGCAAGAACTCCATCTGACCGACATTTCCCCAAAACTTGGCCAACTTCTCGGAGTTTTCGAGGTTGACCGGCTTGTTATCCTCAAGTCCCTTGATGCCATTCGCGCTCCAGAACGTCCCCACATCGACGTTCGCCACCGGCTGGCCATTCGGATCGACTACCTTCCCCTCGATCCACTCGGGAGGCTTGTCATCGGCGAATGAGCCTTGTCCCATCAACACGAGCAGGCCGAGCACGAACGCGGGTTTGAGCATGGCGGAGACCCCGAGCCAGAAATGAGATAATTGTCAAAGTCTGACTCAAAAATAAACGCGGCAGCGGTTGAAGTCAACGGTGCCGTGCGAGTTTTGCTCGAAGTTGGGTGTGACTTTTGATTTTGGGAACTCGGAGTCGATCCCGACGGGTGCCACGGGTTCGGTACCCCAACCCCGTGCGTTCGGTTCCGCCCCCAGGGCCGTCGCCGACCTTCCCATCGAGCGGCACGGGGTCGGGGTACCGAACCCGTGGCACCCAACAAAGCCCGATCCGCCAAGATTGAAAGTCACACTCTCGAAGTTTACCGGGTGGTCGTGCTCAGCTTGATCGAACCGGACGCTTTAGCTTCGAAGGTGACGGGAACGGTCCAGACGAAGTTCTTGACGGTGCAGAGGGTGTTAGGCAAGCAGACGAACGCCGAGACCGAGAGCTTGACGCTTAGTTCCGAACCTGTCGCCGGTTGCTTGGCCAGGGGGACTTTGACGGTGAACGACGGGGTGGGGTGCTCGATCGACTGGGCGGGTTCGGCGGTGATCGCGTCGGCGGGGTTGGCTTCGACGAGGTAGATTAGCGGGGCCTCGGCGCTCAGCTTGTAGCCGGGGGGGAGGGCCAGGGTCACATCGAAGGTCAGCTCCTTGCCGGGCCTCACCGATGCGGGGGACGTTTCGATCTGGGTGGCGCCCGAAAACCGGGGGGTCCTTGGTCGTGATGGGGCCTTCACCGAGGCGAGGTCGAGGGTCCTGACTTCTTTGGTGGACAGGTCCACGGCTCGGATCTGGTGGTTGTTGGTGTCGGCGACGTAAAGCGTTTCCCCCAGCAGGGCAAGGCCGCCGGGTTCGTTGAACCGGGGGGGCTGGTCGCCTCGGCCTCGGTCGTGGGTCCCGACCAGGGTTTGGACCTTCTTGGTTTTCGGGTCGCAGACCTTGATTTTGTTGTTGTAAGTGTCGGCCACGTAGAGCTTGCCGTCGCCGAAGGCCAAGCCGAGGCAATGCTGCAAGCGGACGGCGGGTCCGATTCCGTCGATGTCGCCGAACTTGAACAGGCCCAGCCCGACGATCGTGCTGACGCGGTGGTCGGCGGCATTGAGCGAGATCGAGCGGAGGCCGCTCACCTCGGAGTCGGCGACGAACAGGTGTTGGCCATCGGTCGCCAGGCCGCTCGGTTGGGCGAACCGGGCCTGAAGCAACGTCCCGTCCTGGATATTCTCGTAGCCCGATCCCGCCCAGTGGCCGATGGTCCCCTTGGCGACATCGAAGCGCCAGATCTGGTGAGGACCAGCCATCGCGACGGCGAGGGTCCGCGTGCCTGGGATCGGCAACACATCCCAAGGGCTGCTGATCGCGGTCGATTTCCCCGGCCCGCCGCCTTCGAAGGCGTGGCTTTGTTCGCCGGTCCCCGCGATGGTCTTGACGGTCTTGGTCTTGAAGTCGACGGCCCGGATCGCGTGGTTCTCGGTGTCGGCGACATAGAGGGTGTCCTGGAACAGGCATGTCCCTTGCGGTCGGCTGAAGCTGGAAGTCGCGAAGTCGCCATCTTTCAAGCCGGGTTTGCCGTCGCCGATCGCTTCGAGGAACCGTCCGTCGAGGTCGGTGACGACGATCCGGTTGTGCCCGGTATCGCTAATGTAAAGTCTCCGGGATTCCTGATCGGCGGTGATCTTCCCCGGGTAGAGCAGTCCGCCTTCGCTCGACTTGTCCATCTCCGCAGGGAACTCGACTGGCGTCTCGTCGAGTTCGCCCCTGGCCCTGGCCTTGGCGATCAGTTTTTGGATCTCGGTGTCAAGCTGGGCGTAATGTCCCTCGCCCGCGAACATCCCCCCGGGTTGCTCGGCGACCCGGACGAGTTGGCCCGAAGCATCGATCAAGGCCAGGGTCGGCCAGCTCCGGGCGCCGAAGCGGTCCCAGATCACTTGGTTGGCGTCGTTGGCGACGGGGTGCTTAATCCCGTACTCGCGGACCTTCGACCGGATGTTCTCGGTGTCCTTCTCGGCCTCGAACTTGGCGGTATGCACGCCGATGACGACGAGCTGGTTCTTGTACTTCGCTTCGAGCTTGGCCAGGTCGGGCAAGACGTGGTGACAGTTGATGCAGCAGTAGGTCCAGAAGTCGAGGAGGACGACCTTGCCCCGAAGCTGGTCGAGGTGGATCGGCCCGTCGGAGTTGATCCAGCCGGTCGCGCCTTCGAGGGTCAACTTCTCCCCTTCGGCTTGGGGGTGGAAAGCTGTCAGCTTGATCGGGATGACCGGAGCCGCCGCGATCTTCGAAGGCCGTCGCCGCCCTCCGCCAATCCCCAGGACCGAGACGATCCCGACCGCGAAAACGACCGCCACCAGCAAAATTCCAGCGACGATGGCCTGCTTGGGGGTTCGAAGCATGGGCGCGTTCCTTTGTGCTGTGACAAGACTGCCCGATCCCGGGGATGACCCACGCCCGAACCGCAGGCTCTCGCCCCCCACAATACTATGGGAAACGGGTCGATAAATAAAATGGCGATGGGTCGATCAACCCGTCCAATCGACCATCGAGCTCTCGGTCAGGATCATGGGTTGGGTCCTACGGACGACTGGCCATCGAGTCTCCGGCGCGTTAAGATCCGACGCCTTGACCATGCGGACAACGGGTTGAACGTGAGGGGCGAGCGAGGAGCATGGACCAATCGCTGATCTGCTCAGCCAAGCAAACCGACCCGTTCGGCGAACTGAAAATCTTCGCGGGGCGGGCGAGCGGCCCCTTGGCCCGGGCCGTGTGCTCTCACCTGGGGATCGAAGTCGCCCGATCGGAAACCAAAATCTTTAGCGAAGGGAACGTCTTCGTCAGGGTCCTCGAAAATGTTCGAGGCCGCGACGTCTTCGTGATCCAAGGCACCGAGAACCCGGTCAACGACAACTTCATGGAACTCCTGTTCTGGATCGACGCCCTGAAACGCGCGTCCGCCACCCAGGTCACCGCCGTGATCCCTTACTTCTCGTATGCCAAGGGGGACAAAAAGGACGAGCCTCGCGTCTCGATCCGGGCGAGGGTGTGCGCCGATGCCCTGGAAGCCGCCGGGGTCGATAGGGTCTTGATGATGGACCTCCACAGCGCCCAGATTCAGGGGTTCTTCAAAGTCCCCGTCGACCACCTGATGGCCATGCCCGTCCTGGTCGACTATTTTCGGAAGAGGCAGATCCCCGACCTGGTCGTCGCGTCGCCCGACGTCGGGTTCAGCAAGCAAGCGGCCAAGTTCGCCCAGGCGATGCGAGCCGGTTCGCCGGTGATCGGCAACAAGGTCCGCAAAGACCACACCGAGAGCGCCACGGTCCTGGACATCATCGGCGACTGCGAGGGGAAGAACGTCCTGATCGTCGACGACTTCACGATCTCCGGCGGAACCCTGATCGAGATGGCCCTCGCCTGCAAAGAGCACGGGGCCAAGGACATCTACGCCTGCGTGTCGCACGGGCTGCTGACCAAGGGGTCGTCCGAACGGATGGCCGCCAGCCCGATCAAGGAACTGGTCCTGACCGACACCGTCGGCCACCGGGCCGACCCGTTGCCCCCCAACTGCCGGATCGTCAGCGTCGCCAACCTCTTCGCCGAGGCGATCCTCTCGATCCACCGCCGCGAGAGCGTCAGCCGGTTGTTCGCGGTTTGAAATCGGTTGAGTCCACCGAAAAAGTCAATCAAAATCATCCACATCGATGGGCTCAGGGCGTGAGGCTCGCTGGACGGCCAGGATACGCACTTCATCGTTGACCACAACGAATAAGATTCGAAAACGCCTTCCCTGTTTGCCATGCATCAAAACGCGAACCTCTCGACCGAATGCGGTCGATTCGGGGTCGACCGGACAGCGGAACGGTAGCGTCTTCAACGTTCCGATCGTCGCTTGGATCTTGTCCACCCAACCGACGGCGATCCTCGAGTTCTTCGAAGTTTCGAGAATCCATCGGGCCATCTCCGCGATCTCGCGTTCCGCCCTCGGTTGGATGGCCAGGCGGAATTTCATGCATCACCTTTCGCCATCAACTCCGCCTTGAGTTCGTCGAAAAACTCGTCCGCCGGCCGTCCCTCTCCACGCTCGATCGAGGCAAGCCCTTCACGGATCGCCTCAATTGTCGCCAACCGTTCCGCTTGGTCGAGCAGTTTCTGGTAGGACGCCGTATCCTGAACGACAAACTCCGGCTGGCCGTCGACGGTCAAAACGACGGGTTGTCTAGTCTGTTTGAGTTGAGCCAAGAGTTCCGAGCTATTACTCTGAAAGTCAATGAGGCTGTGACAATCCCAAGACTGGTTCATAAACACTCCTTTATAACGATGAGCGAGCCAACTCGATCTTAGTCCAAACGTCCGGGAATCCCAAGACGATTCGTACCAACCAAAGGACGCGCGGGAGGTGTCAGGACTGCGGAACCCACCTACGACATCAGGCTTCGCCTTGGCGGCCATCGAGTGGTCGGCAGCCGATGGTTCAGCCAGGAGGCCGTCGCGCTTGAACCCGCCACACCCCAGGTCGACATCATCATCGGGACGGACCTGCCGATCCGGCTCAAACCGAGATGGCGAGGTCCGACGCGGAGCGGTTTCCCGCAATACTGGCAAACGAGCAGATCCCTCGCCCCCAACTGCCGAGATGTAACGCGCGGCGGATTGGATATCGCGCTCCGCTCTCGGCAAGATGACGACTCGGTAGGTCATGATTCGGCTAAGTTTTCGAACGCGGCTTCGAGTTCGTCGAAAAACTCATCCATCGGCCTGCCTTCACCCCGCTCCGCTTCGGCAAGAGCCTCCCTGATCGCTTCTTGGTGTTCGAAACGTTCGAGCGAGTCGCGCAACTTGCGATACGCGGCGATGTCCTGGACAACAAACTCCGCCTCGCCATCGACGGTCAGGAAGATCGGATCGGCGGATTCTTTGAGGTCTGCCAGGAACTTTCGCGAGTCCTCCGTCAAGTCCGTCAAAGGGCGAACGACCAAGCCGTGAATCATCACCGATCTCCTCAGATTCGATCCGTCGCGGATGAAAGGGTCGAGGCCAGTCCCGGTTTTGCGACCGAGTCGCTTCGGTCGCCGGATTCAAGGACTCCTGCATGGGCGATCCGACGATACTATAGCAAACCGATCGACCGATCGAAACATCGCCCGGCCTCTCGATTGCGATGGGTTCGTTTGGGTACCAACGAAAATTAAGCTTGCCCGCGTAAAGTCGATCGACCATAATTTACTGAACAAAATGTCAGACGCGGTGGCGCGGGGAAGGGACTGAAGCGCGTGATCACGATGGTTCGAGGCATCCTCCGTTCGGTGTCCGAGGAGGAGTTGACGCTGGCGGTCGACCCTTGCGAGATCGAAGTGGCGATCCCCGAGATGGCACGTCGTCAGTTGCAAATGAAGGTGGGGGAGCTGGTTGCGCTCCATACCTTGTTTTATATCGAAGGCAACCAGATGGGCGGGCGGATGAGCCCCCGGCTGGTTGGCTTCCTTTCGGCGATCGACCGCGAGTTCTTCGAAATCTTCTGCTCGGTCGACGGCGTGGGGGTCCGCAAGGCGCTCCGGGCGATGGTCCGGCCGGTCCGCGAGCTGGCCCGGACGATCCAGGATCAGGACGTCAAGACCCTGGCGACCTCGCCGGGGATCGGCGAGGCGATGGCCGAGCGGATCGTCGCCAAGCTCCGCCGCAAGGTCGGCAAGTTCGCCTTGATCGTCGGGGCCGACGCCGACGCCGCCTCGGCCGCGCAGGCCAACGGGGTCCTCGACAACGCCGAGCCCGATGTGATCCGCGACACCTTCGCCGCCCTCATGTCGGTTGGCCACAACGAGAGCCAGGCCCGGCAGGCGATCGACCGAGTCCTGGCCGGCAAGAAGAAATTCAAGAGCGTCGCCGACATGATCGACGCCATCTACCTCCAGCAGCGGCCCGAAACCCCTTGAAAGGTGGCCCACGATGAGTGCCCGAGAGCCGATCATCCGGGGGGGCGGCCCCGGAAACCTTCCCCCCGAACCGCCTCGGACCTCCGAAGACCGCCCCGAAGACGGCGGCGACGAGAAGTTGCGCCCTCAGCGGTTGTCCGAGGTCATCGGCCAACGAGCCGTCGCCGAGCGGCTGGCCATCGCGCTTGCCGCGTCAAAGAAGCGCGGCGAGCCGCTCCCCCACATCCTCTTCGATGGCCCCCCCGGTTTGGGGAAGACCACGTTCGCCACCGTCCTGCACAACGAGCTGGGCGTCGAGCTGAACATGACCTCCGGCCCGGCGCTCGACAAGAAGATGGACGTGATGCCCTACCTGACCAACGCGGTCGAAGGGTCGATCCTCTTCATCGACGAGATCCACCGGATTCCCAAGACCGTCGAGGAGTTCATCTACCCGGTGATGGAAGACTTCCGGGTCGACGTCGTCTTGGGCGAAGGGATGTCGGCGCGGACGATCAACCTCCCGCTCAAGAAGTTCACCATCATCGGCGCCACGACCCGGAGCGGGATGCTCTCCGGGCCGCTCCGAGACCGCTTCCACATGCACGAGCACCTCGAGTTCTACGACGTCGAGGACCTGACCCGGATCGTCCAGATCAACGCTTCGAAGCTCAGGACCACCATCACGGACGAAGCCGCCTGGGAACTGGCCCGGAGGAGCCGAGGGACCCCGAGGCTGGCCAATGCCCGGCTCCGATGGGTCCGAGACTACGCCACCGCCCGCGCCGACGGCCAGATTGACCTGAGCATCGCCCGCGACGCCCTGGCGATGCAAGATATCGACGTCGTCGGGCTGGACCGCCAGGATCGCCGCTACCTCGAAACCTTGATCCGCGTGTTCCGGGGCGGCCCCACGGGACCCGGGGCCTTGGCCGCGACGATGAGCGTCGCCGTCGACACCTTGGAAGAAGAGGTCGAACCGTTCTTGCTCCGCCGCGAGTTCATCATGCGGACCCCCCGAGGCCGCAAAGCCACCCACCTTGCCTACCGCCACCTCGGCCTGGCCGAACCCGAGCCTGATCTCCCCACCGACCTCAATCTATTCGATCAAAGACGTTTGTTCGAATGAATCCCAACCGTCGTCGCTTGGTGGTCCTGAACGCGAAGCGACGACGGTTGGAGCCGCGAAGCCTGCCGATCTTTCGAACAGTCCGAACTTTTTTCCCAGCTCGAAGCTTGGTCCTTCTCGTAAGCTAAGAGCGGAAATTGCCTGTTCGCCCGAGATCGATCGACAAGACAGTTAATTTCTCCGAAATCAGGATCAATGGATTTTGGCAGTCTGTCTTTCCTACAATAGGGAGCCTTGGGCGCCGATCAACAAATACCTCAGCCGGCGTCAAGCCGAACTCCCTTCGGTGATTCCTCGCGTCTCGCCGGAACTCGGAGCCACGATGACGTTTTCCACCTTGCCCGTCGGGTCGAGCCTCCTCCTGATCGTCTCGTTGCTCGCGTTCCCTTCGCTTTCCAGGGCTGGCACCGATGAACCGGCGGCTTCCGCCGAGCAGCTTCGCTTCTTCGAGACCCAGGTCCGCCCGGTCCTCGCCGAAAGCTGCAACGGGTGCCACGGGTCGACCAAGGTGAAGGCGGGGCTTCGGCTCGACTCGCGGGCGGCAATCCTCGCCGGCGGCGATTCGGGGCCTTCGGTCGTCCCCGGCGAACCCGAGCAAAGCCCCTTGATCGCGGCGATCCGCTACGAGGGGCCGGAGATGCCCCCCAAGGGAAAGCTCCCCGCCAAACAGGTCGAGGCGATCACCCGGTGGGTCAAGATGGGCGCCCCCTGGCCCAAAAGCGACGACGCCCCCGCCGATCCCGCGGTCGGCGCCGAACCGGCGTCGAATATTCGAAAGCCCGGCTATGCCGTCACCGACGCGGATCGGTCGCACTGGGCGTTTCGACCGTTGAAGGCCCCGAACGTCCCGAGCAACCGGGCGTCCACCCCGATCGACGCTTTCCTGGCTTCGGGCCGCGAGGCGAAGCATCTCGCCGCGAACCCTCCCGCGAGCCGGGCTGAGTTGATCCGCCGGGCAACCTTCGACCTCACCGGCCTCCCCCCTTCGCCCGAAGAGGTGAAAGCGTTCGTCACAAGCTCCGAGCCTGACGCTTACCCGAAGCTGATCGACCGCCTCCTCGAATCGGCCCATTACGGCGAAAAATGGGGAAGGCACTGGCTCGACCTGGTCCGCTTCGCCGAGACCAACAGCTACGAGCGCGACGGCGCCAAGCCGAACGCCTGGCGATTCCGCGACTATGTGATCCGCTCGATCAACGCCGATAAGCCTTACGACCAGTTCGTCCGCGAGCAGCTCGCCGGCGACGAGATCCCCCAAGCCGGGATCGACGGCCAGATCGCCACCGGGTATTACCGCCTCGGCCTCTGGGACGACGAGCCGGCCGACCGCGACCAGGCCCGCTACGACGAGTTCGACGACGTGGTAGCCACCACGAGCCAAGTGTTCTTGGGCTTGACCGTGGATTGCGCCCGCTGCCACGACCACAAGCTCGACCCGATCCCCCAGAAAGATTACTACCGCTTCCTCTCGTTCTTCCGAAACGTGAACGGCTACCGCAACGGCGGGCCGACGGACGAGTTGCCCTTCTTCAAGGACGACGAGGCGAAGCGAAAATTCGAGGACGACCATCGCCGGTTGATCGCCAGGCGGAACGAAATTCAGGCGAGCTTGACGGCGATCGAGGCCGAGTTCCGGTCGGGCTACTCGAAGAAGCAGGATCGGTCGGTCGCGTCGGTGGATATCGACGACCTCAAGTACCGTTACTTCCGCGACACCTGGGACAAACTCCCCGACTTCGACGCCCTCAAGCCCGAAGAGGTGGGGGGCCTGCCCGATGGCCTGTTCGACCTGAGCAAGCGGACCCGAGACGTCGCGATTGGCTTCGTTTTCGAGGGGAACCTGGTCGTCCCGGCCGACGGGCAATATACCTTCACGCTCGACTCCGACGACGGCTCTCGCCTGACCGTCGCGGGTCAAACCCTGTTGAGCAACGACGGGATTCACGGCGAGATCAAGCCCCAGGCCGCGACCGTCGCCTTGAAAGTCGGCCAAGTGCCGATCCGGCTCGACTACTTCCAGGCGAAGCATGGGCTTGGGCTTCACGTCACCTGGTCGGGACCCGGATTCGCCGCTCGATCGCTGGCCACCGGCAACCCCGACGAGGATGCTCCGAAGAAGACGAATCAGGCCGTGGGCAACTTCGCCCGCCTGTTCCGCAAGGAAGGGGCCTCGATCGTCGGCAAGGAGAAGGCGGCGCGTTATGGCGAGCTTCGCAGGGAACTCGACCGCTTGAAGAAGCAAGACGCCCCGGCGGACCGGGCCTTGGTGGTGACCGAGGTCGGCCCCGAGTCTTTGTCCACCAACGTCATGCTCCGAGGCAACCCGCACAACCCGGGCGACGAGGTCCAGCCCGCCTTCCTCCAGGTGGTTTCGACGTCGCCGCCGGTGTTGCCGACCCCCAACCCCGCCTCGAAGACGACGGGGCGGCGGCTGGCCCTGGCGAATTGGATCGCCGACCCTGACAACCCGCTCACCGCCCGGGTGATGGCCAACCGGTTGTGGCAATACCACTTCGGTCGAGGGATCGTCCGGTCGTCGAGCAACCTCGGAACCCAGGGCGACAAGCCGACCCACCCCGAACTCCTCGACTGGCTCGCCTCCGAGTTCATCAAGGGGGGTTGGCGGCTCAAGCCGATGCACCGCCTGATCATGCTCTCCGACGCCTACCGGATGTCGTCGAAGGCCAACCCCTCGGCGCTTGGGGTCGACCCGATCAACGACCAGTTCTGGCGGTTCGACATGCGCCGCCTCACCTCCGAGGAGATCCGCGACTCGATCCTCGCCGTCACCGGCCAACTCAACGACACGATGTATGGTCCTGGGGTCTACCCCGAGATTCCCGACGAGGTCAAGGCGGGGCAGTCGCAGCCCGGGTCCGGCTGGCGGAAGTCGCCGCCCGAGGACCAGGCCCGGCGGTCGATCTACGTCCACGTCAAGCGGTCGCTGATGCTGCCGATCCTGGAAAGCTACGACCAGGCGGAAACCGACCGGTCGACCCCCGTCCGGTTCGCCACCACCCAGCCGACCCAGGCGTTGGGGATGATCAACGGGTCGTTCATGAATGCCCAGGCCCATGCGCTCGCGGCTCGGCTCCGTCTGGAGGCTGGGACCGACCTCGAACCGCGGGTCACGCTCGCCCTCCGGTTGGCGACGGGTCGAGAACCGACCGCCGCCGAGGTCCGTCGCGGGGAAGACCTCGTCGTTGGCCTTGAAAAAGACGGGGTATCGTCTTCCTCGGCGCTCGACACCTTCTGCCTGGTCGTGCTCAACCTCGACGAATTCATCTACCTCGATTAAGTCCAAAGGCCCCGGTGATCCCGCCTCGCCGCCGGTGGTGCGAGGCTTACAAGGGTGGAATATGAGCCAAAATCAGAGCACTGGCGGCGAACCGAGCGGAACGTTTTGCAGGCGGACCCGCCGCGAGATGATCTGGGAAGCGGGCGCGGGGTTCACCGGCCTGGCGATGGCCGGTCTGTTCGGTCGCGACGGCTTCTTTGGGGGTTCGGCTCATGGGGCCGACGTGGCGAAAGGGGCGGGGTTCAGTAACCCTCTCGCCCCCAAACTCCCGCCGCTCCCGGCGAAGGCCAAGAGCGTGATCTTCCTCTTCATGTACGGCGGACCGAGCCAGGTCGACACCTTCGACTACAAGCCGAACCTGTACGCCCTCGACGGCAAGACCATCCCCGTCAAGACGTTCGGTCGCGGCGGCAAGAAGAACGAGGGACGGGTCGTCGGGCCGAAGTGGAAGTTCCAGCAATACGGCCAGTCGGGCAAGTGGGTCAGCGACCTGTTCCCCAACCTGGCCAAGAACGTCGACGACATCGCGTTCATCCACTCGATGACCGCCGACTCGCCGATCCACGGCTCGGCGATGCTCCAGATGAACACGGGCAAGATCCTCTCGGGGAGCCCTTGCCTCGGGTCGTGGGTCAACTATGGCCTGGGGAGCGTCAACGAGAACCTGCCCGGGTTCGTCGTCATGCTCGACCCGACCGGCGGTCCGATCTCGGGCGCCAAGAACTGGTCCTCCGGCTACATGCCCGCGACCTACCAGGGGACGATCCTCCGGTCGGCGGGCGCCCCGGTCCTCGACCTCAAGCGGCCCGAAGGGCGGACCGAAGCCCAGCAGCGGCGGATGCTCGACGCCTTGAACGGGTTCAACGCCGACCACCACGCCGTCCGGCCCGACAACACCAACCTCGCCGCGCGGATTGCCTCGTACGAGATGGCCTTCGCCATGCAGCGGCACGCCCCCGAAGCCGTCGGGATCGACGGTGAGTCGGTCGAGACCCGGGAGCTTTACGGGATCGACCAGGACAATACTCGAGACTTCGGCCGCCGCTGCCTCCTGGCCCGACGCTTGGTCGAGCGCGGGGTCCGCTTCGTCCAGCTTTACGCGGGAGGCGCCCACAATGACAGCAACTGGGACGCGCACGGCGACCTCGTCAACAACCACAACCACCACGCCGGTCGGACCGACAAGCCGATCGCCGGCCTCTTGACCGACCTCAAGCGGCGTGGTTTGCTCGACGAGACCCTAGTCATTTGGGGCGGCGAGTTCGGTCGCCAGCCGACCGCCGAGTACGCCGAGGGGACTGGGCGCGACCACAACGCCTACGGCTTCACCATGTGGATGGCCGGCGGCGGGATCAAAGGGGGCGTCAGCGTGGGCGAGACCGACGAGTTGGGTGGGACGGCGGTCTCGGACCGGTTCCACGTCAAGAACCTCCACGCCACCGTCTTGCGGCAGATGGGCTTCGACCCGAACAACCTCAGCTACTTCTACAACGGCCTGGACCAGAAGTTGGTCGGGGTCGAAGGGGCGGACCCGATCCGCCAGATCATCGCTTGATCGGATCGTTGGTCGCTCACCTGGGATCGAGGCACGCATGCGCCGGTCTGCTCGTTTGGCTTTGTTGACGATCTTGGTCTTGGCCGGCGGTTCGAACCGAACCTTCGCGCAGTCGCCCGAAAGTTCGTCGACCGGCCCACCTTATCGGGTCCTGGGGCAGGATCGCGGCCACCTGGCGATCCTCGGGGTTGACGGCAAGGTCGAGTGGGAAGTCCCGGTCCGGCACAACGCCCACGACTTGCAAATCCTCCCGAGCGGCAACATCCTGGTCGGGACCGACGCCTCCACCGTCATCGAGATGACCCCCGAGAAGAAGGTCGTCTGGAAGCATGTCTCCAAACCGACCGAGGGCAACAAGGGGCGGGTCGAGATCCACGCCTTCCAGCGCCTCCCCGACGGCTTGACCATGATCGCCGAGTCGGGCAACCGGCGGATCATCGAGGTCGACGCCGAGGACAAGATCGTCAAGGCGATCCCCCTCATGGTCGAGCACCCCGACGCCCACCGCGACACCCGGCGCGCCCGCAAACTGGCCAACGGCCACTACCTGGTTTGCCACGAAGGCGACAGCGCGATCCGCGAATATGACGACTCGGGCAAGGTCGTCTGGAGCTATACCCTTGACCTCGCCGGTCGTCCCCGGACCGGCGGGCACGACGGCCACGGGACCGAGGTCTTCAACGCGATCCGCAAGCCCGACGGGAATACCTTGATCGCCGGCGGGAACAACAACCGGGTGATCGAGGTCGACCCCGCCGGCCAGGTGGTCTGGAGCATCGACCACGACGAACTACCCGGGATCGAGCTGAAGTGGGTCACGTCGCTCATGCTCAAACCGAACGGAAATGTGGTGTTCGGCAACACCCACGCCGGGCCGACCAACCCGCAGTTGATCGAGGTCACGCGCGACAAGAAGGTCGTCTGGACCTTGCGTGACTTCAAGAATTTCGGCAACGATCTGGCCTCGGCCTGGGTGATCAACGTTGAAGAGGGGGTCGTCCGCTGATGACTCGGAAGATTCGCTGGGGGATCTTGAGCACCGCCAAGATCGGCGTCGAGAAGGTCATCCCCGCAATGCGGCGAGGCGCCTTGACGGAGGTCGTCGCCATCGCGTCGCGGTCGGTCGACAAGGCCGAGGCCGTCGCGTCGAGATTGGGGATCGCCCGCGCCCACGGGTCTTACGAGTCGCTCCTAGCCGACCCCGACGTCGACGCGATCTACAACCCGCTCCCCAACGACCAGCACGTCCCCTGGTCGATCCGGGCACTCGAAGCGGGCAAGCATGTGCTCTGCGAGAAGCCGATCGCGGTCTCGGCGAGCGAAGGCCAGGCGCTGGTCGACGCGGGGGCGAAGTTCCCCCACTTGAAGTTGATGGAAGCGTTCATGTATCGCCATCATCCCCAATGGAAGATGGCGAAGCAGTTGACGGCCTCGGGCCGGATCGGCGGCCTCCGGACGATCCAGACCTTCTTCTCGTTCTTCAACGATGACCCGTCGAACATCCGTCACGACCCGGCCAAAGGGGGCGGCGGTTTGATGGATATCGGCTGCTACGCGATCTCGCTGTCGCGCTGGATCATGGACGCCGAGCCTGGGCGGGTGATGGGGCTGGTGGAAGTCCACCCCGAGTGGGGCGTCGACCGGACCGCGTCGGCGATCCTCGACTTCGGCGATCGGGGGTCGGCGACGTTCACCTGCTCGATGGCCGTCGCGCCGTTTCAGGTCGTCCAGATCATCGGGACCGGGGGGCGGATCGAGCTTTCCGAGGTCCCGTTCAACGCTCCCAAGGACGTCCCGTGCGCGATCCGGCTCCAAACCGGCGACGGCCCGGTCGAGCGGATCGAGGTCGAAACCTGCGACCAGTACACGATCCAGGGGAACCTGTTCTCGCAGGCGATCTTGGATGACACGCCGGTCCCCACGCCGATCGGCGACGCCGTGCGGAACATGGAAGTGATCGAGGCGATCCGCAAGTCGGGCGCGACAGGGCAATGGGTCAAGCCGGGCCTCTGACCCGAAAAACTGGGCCACGGATTGACACGGAGGGGGCACGGATAAGATAAAGATCAGGATTGGTTTGCCCGTGCATCATCCGTGTTCCATCCGTGGCTCTTTTGGTCTTTGACCCCATGAAGACTCGACCACTGGGAAGGACGGGCTTGCAGCTTCCCTGGCTCAGCTTCGGCGCGTCGTCGCTCGGCCAGGAGTTCCGCACGGTCGACCTGGACGAAGCCCTCCGGTCGGTCCGGGTCGCGCTCGATCTGGGGATGAACTTCATCGACACTTCGCCGTTCTACGGTCGGGGGATGAGCGAATGCCTCCTCGGCGTCGCGCTCCGAGGCGTCCCGCGCGACTCGTACCTGCTCGGCACCAAGCTCGGCCGCTACGACCGCGACCATTTCGACTTCTCGCCCAGGCGGGTCGTCGAGAGCGTCGACGTCAGCCTGCACCGGATGGGGGTCGACTACCTCGACATCCTCCTGTGCCATGACATCGAGTTCGTCGACCTCGACCGGGTCATCGAAGAAACCTTGCCCGCGCTCCGGCGAATCCAGGGGGCCGGGAAAGCCCGGTTCATCGGGGTCAGCGGCTACCCGATGAAGATGTTCCGCCATCTGATCGAGCGGGCGGAACTCGACGTCGTCCTGTCATACAACCATTACACGCTCCAGAACACGATGCTGCTGGACCTGATCCCCGAACTCGAAGCGAAGGGGGTCGGGATCATGAACGCCGCGCCGTTTTCGGCCCGGCTCTTGACCGACGCCCCGCTCCCAAGCTGGCATAAGGCGACGCCGAACGTCCGGGAAACCGTCCGCAAGGCCGCCGAGGTCTGCCGGTCGAAGGGGGTCGACATCGCCCAACTCGCGCTCCAGTACGCCTTGGTCCCCGAAAAGCTGTCGACCTGCGTCGTCGGGTCGGCCAACCCGAGCAACATCCGGAAGTGGGCCGATTGGTCGGAACTGCCGATCGACGAGGAGCTTTTGGCGGAGGTCCTGACGATCCTCGAGCCGATCCACGACTGGCACTACACCGAGGGGCGGCCCGAGAACAACGACCCGCCTTCCGGGGTGTAGCTTTTGAATCTGGAGATTCGGATTGCAGATCGCAGAATCGCAAATTGCAAAAAACTCGGAAAATGAGATTCTTCAACCCTTTGCGATTTGCAATCCTGCGATTTGCAATTCTTGATCTCGAAGAATCTCCAGATTCGAAAGCTACACCCCGCCTTCCGAACCCGGCGTCTGAATTTTTGGGCAGGCGGTTGCATCCTCCGCCGGCTCAACGGAGAATGTCGCGCATGAAAGCCCTTCTCCTCGAAGCCCCCAAGAAGTTCTACCCCATCGACGTCGAGCCGCCCGGCGACCCCGCGCCCGGCGAGGCGCTGGTGCGGGTCCATCGGGTCGGGATCTGCGGGACGGACATCAGCGGCTACCTCGGCAAGATGCCGTTCTTCTCCTATCCGCGAATCCCCGGGCACGAGCTGGGGGTCGAGGTCGTCGCCGTCGGCGAAGGGGTGACGAACGTCCGCCCCGGCGACCGATGCTCGGTCGAGCCTTACATCAACGACCCCGGCAGCTACGCCAGCCGCCGAGGCTTCCCGAACTGCTGCGAGCGGCTCGAAGTGCTCGGGGTCCACCGCGACGGCGGGCTTCGGGCCGAGTTCCTCCTGCCCGCGCGCAAGCTCCACCCGTCGAGCATGCTGGCGATGGAGCAACTGGCGCTGGTGGAAACCCTGGCGATCGGCTGCCACGCCGTCGATCGATCCGGCCTCCAGTCCGGCGAAACCTGCCTGATCATCGGCGCCGGGCCGATCGGCCTGGCGGTCCTCGAGTTCGTCAAGTTGAAAGGTGTCGCGCCGATCGTCCTCGACATGAACGAGGGGCGGCTCCGATTTTGCCGAGAGGTGATGGGGGTGACGCGAACCATCCTCGCGTCCGCCAACCCGGAAGCGGACCTCCGGGACGCGACGGGCGGGAACCTCGCCGACGTCGTGGTCGACGCCACCGGGTCGAGCGGTTCGATGGGCGCGGCGTTCGGATATGTGGCCCCCGGCGGTGGGAGATTGGTCTACGTCGGGATCACGACCGACGAGGTCCGGTTCCGCCACACGACGTTCCACAGGCCCGAGGGGACGCTGCTCTGCTCCCGGAACGCCTTGCCCGGCGACTTCACCCGGATCATCGAGGCGATCGAAGCCGGCCAGATCGACACTCAGCCCTGGGTGACGCACCGGACGTCGTTTGATGACTTGCCGATGAACTTTCCGTCGTATACACAACCGGACAGCGGCGTGATCAAGGCGGTCGTCTCGCTCGACTGACCTTCGACCACCGGGAGGCTGTTTCTGAGATGGATCAGACTTCGCCGTGCGTCCCCCTGGGTCTGAGCGCGAGCTTCGGGTTCGGCGACCGGATCGGCCTGGCGACGCCCGGTCACGTCGAGGCGATGGCGAGGGCAGGCTCGGGGATCTCGGCGATCTTCCCCCAACAGTCGATCCGCGAGATGGCCCGGACCGGCCGGACCCCCGAACAGGTCATGCGCGAAGCCCTGACCGCCGCGAGGCGTCTCGGCTACTCCGGCCCGATCGGCGCGGATGCCGACCATCTCAAGACGGTCGAGGACATCGACGCCACGGTGGGGGCGGGTTTCACCTTCTTCACGCTCGACCCTTCGGGCTTCGTCGACCCCCTGGCCGACAACTACGACGAGGCGACGCTCCGGGCCAAGTTCGCCGCCGTCGAACCCGAGCTGCCCTGGTTTCGAGGCTACCTGGGCCGATCGATCTCCCTGGCCTCGGGCACGACCGTGGTCATCGACGAGGAAGCCTGGTTCCGGGCCGGCGTCAAGTACGGTCGGGCGCTCAACCACGCCTGCGAACTGGCGAAGCACCTCCAGAGGGTCCACGATGACCTCGGGCGGGGTTACGAGGTCGAGTTGAGCGTCGACGAGACCGACCAGCCGACGACCCTGGCCGAGCATTACCTGATCGCCGACCGTTGCCTGTCGCAAGGCATGAAGCTGGTCAGCCTGGCCCCCCGGTTCGTGGGCGACTTCGAGAAGGGGGTCGACTTCAAAGGGGACCTCGCCAAGCTCGAAGCATCGCTGCTCGATCATGCCGCGATCGCCGAGGCCGTCGGGCCTTACAAATTGAGCCTCCACTCGGGGTCGGACAAGCTGTCGATGTATGCCGCCCTGGCGAGGGCGGCGAAGGGGCGGTTCCACGTCAAGACGGCGGGGACCAGCTACCTCGAAGCCCTCCGCGTCGTCGCTCTCGAAGACGACGCCTTGTTCCGCGAGATCATCGGGTTCGCCCGCGAGCATTACGACCGCGACAAGGCGACTTACCATGTTTCGGCGACGCTGGGCGGCTCCCCCGCGCCGGAAGTCTCGACCCATGAATTGATCCGGTGTTACCTGGGGGCCTGGTCCGACGTCCCCCAAGGGCGTGGCTTCACCGAGCCGGGGCGGCAGATCCTCCACTGCACGTTCGGGTCGACCCTGACCGACCCGACGCTTGGCCCGGCGATCCGAGGGACCTTGGAGCGGCATCAAGACCGGTATACCGACATCCTGGCCGAACACTTCGTCCGGCACCTCGAGGCGCTTCGGGCCGGTTGGAATCCTTGAATCCATCCTCCAAATCCCGAGAAGGGGAGTTTGGCCGCCATCATGGTCGAGTCGTTTTTGAAGGGGTTGTTCGGCCTCGAAGGGCAGGTCGTCGTCGTGATCGGCGGCACTGGGGTCCTTTGCGGCGCGATGGCCGAGGGGATCGCCCAGGCGGGGGCCGGCGTGGTCGTGGCCGGTCGCGACGCGGCGAAGGGGGCCGATCGCGTCGAAGCGATCGAGCGGCTGGGCGGTCGCGCCTTGTTTTTGCCGGTCGACGTCATGACCCGAGGATCGATCGAAACGCTGCTCGCGGAAACGCTGGCCAAGTTCGGTCGGGTCGACGGCCTGATCAACGGCGCGGGCGTCAACAATGCCTCGGCCTACTTCGACGCCGACGATGACGACTGGGACCGGGTGATCGCCGGCAACTTGAAGGCGGTCCATTGGGGTTCGCAAATCTTCGGCCGCCGGATGGCCGAGAACGGCGGCGGGGCAATCCTGAACGTGGCGAGCGTGTCGTCGCACCTCCCTTTGTCGAGGGTCTTCGCCTACTCGGCGTCGAAGGCGGCGGTCGTCAACCTGACCCAGAACGTCGCCCGAGAGCTGGCCCCGCGGAACGTCCGGGTCAACGCGATCGCCCCCGGCTTCTTCCCCGCCGAGCAGAACCGGAAGATCCTCGACCCGGCCCGGGTCGAGAAGATCCTAGCCCAGACGCCGATGAACCGGTTCGGCGAGCCGGGCGAGTTGGTCGCGACGACGCTCTTGCTGCTCTCCCCCCGGGCGGGAAGTTTCATCACCGGCGCCACCTATTATGTCGACGGCGGGTTCACCGCCATGCGGCTCTGAGCGAGGCCCCTCGCCGCCGGGCCGTTGCCGATTGTTCGATCACCCAAAGCCCAAAGGCCCACTCGTGATCCGCTCCGCAGTGACGATCTCTTTGGTCGAGGAAGCCGCCGCCGGTCCGTTCGTGTTCCACCGCGACCTCGCCAAAGCCTGCAAGCATGCCCAAACGCTCGGGTTCGACGCGGTGGAGTTGTTCTTGCCCTCGGCGGACGCCGTCGATCCCGCCCGCCTCCGGCTCTTGCTCAACGATCACGGGCTGGCCCTGGCGGCGGTCGGCACCGGGGCGGGTTGGTTGCGGCGCCAACTCCACCTGAGCCTGGCCGACGCCGAGATGAGGGTCCAGGCCCGCGACTACGTCCGGTCGATGATCCACTTCGCCGGTTCGATGCATGCGCCGGCGATCGTCGGCTCGATGCAAGGGCGAAGTTGCGAGGAGGTCCCCCACTCGACCGCGCTCGGGTATCTGGCCGACGCTTTGGAAGACCTCGGCGAAACGTCGAAGGAATACGGCGTCCCTCTGCTCTTGGAACCGCTCAACCGCTACGAGACGAACCTGATCAACACGATCGACGCGGGGGTCCGTCTGATCCACTCGATCGCGTCGGGGAATGTCCTGCTCCTGGCCGACCTGTTCCACATGAACATCGAGGAAACCAACCCGGCCGGCGCGATCCGGTCGGCCGGTCGGGCGATCGGCCACCTCCACTTCGTCGACTCGAACCGGAGGGCCGCCGGGTTCGGCCACATCGACTTCGCCCCGATCGCCGAAGCGTTGCACGAGGTCGGATTTCAAGGGTTCGCCTCGGCCGAGGCGCTGCCGTACCCCGAGCCTTACGCGGCGGCCTCGCAGACGATCCAGACGTTCCAGAGCTACTTCCGACGCGGCTGAACGAAGGGGCGATGCGGATGCTCAAGCAGCTTTTGATCCATCCCAAGATCAACGAGGTCCTCGGTCGGGCCGGGCACCATGCCCGCGTCCTGATCGCCGACGGCAACTACCCCAGCTCCTCCAAGAAAGGACCGAATGCCGAGGTCGTCTGCTTGAACCTGATGCCCGGGGTGGTCAACTGCACCCAGGTCCTCCGAGCGATCCTATCGAGCGTCCCCGTCGACGCGATCCACACGATGGGCTACGAGACCGAAGGCCCCTACGCCCTGACCGCCGACCCCGAAGCCTGGGACGAGTACCGCCAGGTCGTCGCCGCGAGCGGGTTGTCGATCTCCCTGGAACCGATCTTCAAGTGGGATTTCTACCAGGCGGTGGCCACCCCCGACCACGTCCTGACCATCCAGACCGGCGACCAGCGGCCGTTCGCCAACATCCTGCTCTCGATCGGCGTCCGGCTGATGGACCCCCAACCATGAAACCGATCACGGTCGACGCCCATCACCACCTCTGGCGACTCGGCGGCGCACTCGACTATGGCTGGCTCGACCAACCCGGCCTCGAACCGATCCGCCGCACGTTCAGCCCGGAAGATTTGCTCCCTCGACTCCAGGACGAAGCGATCGATCGGTCGATCTTCGTGCAAACCCTCGCCGACCTGGACGAAACCCGCTGGGCGCTCGAGCAAACGACGCTCTACCCGTTCATCGCCGGGGTGGTCGGCTGGGTCGACCTCCGGAGCCATGATTGCCGGCGGCAGGTCGAGGAGTTTCGACAACATCCCCGGTTCGTCGGCGTCCGTCATGTCGTCCACGACGAACCCGACGTCGACTTCATCGTCAGGCCCGAAACGATCCGAGGGCTTCGGGTCCTCGAATCTCTGTCGATTCCTTATGACCTCCTGCTCCGGGTCGAACACCTCCACCACGTCCCGACCTTGGCGAAGAACTTGCCGAACTTGCCGATGGTGATCGACCACCTCGCGAAGCCGTTCATCAAGGCGCGGAGGATCGAAGGTTGGCTGGAGCTGATCCGCGAGGCGAGCCGCTGTCCCAACGTGTCCTGCAAACTTTCCGGGATGGTCACCGAGGCCGACCACCGGTCTTGGACCGTCGAAGACCTTCGCCCTTACGTCGAGACGGCGCTCGACCTATTCGGCCCCGCTCGCCTGATGTTCGGGTCGGACTGGCCGGTCTGCGAACTCGCCGCCTCGTATGGTCAGGTCCATCGGTCGCTCCGAGGACTCCTCCAGGACCTATCCGCATCCGAGAACGCCGCGATCTTCGGGATGACCGCGGCCAAGTTTTATCAGCTTCCCGCCGACGAATCGTTTGAAGTGGCCTGAAACGAGCAAATCCCGCTCGAACTCACCTGGAATCGGGCCAGGGCCGCTCGAAGAGGTTGGGCCGGACCTTCGATCCGATCGTAATGAAAAGAGGAGAACCAAGCGTCCACCCCGCCGGGATCGAGTTGCCGGGGGCCTCGGATTTCGATGATCTCCGGCTCGATGAGAAGGACCTGGCCGGTCGCTTGGGCACCCCTTTGAGGAGGTGGGATCATGCGTTACTTGCTGGCCTTGGTCTGCCCGCCGCTGGCCTTGTTAGTTTGCAGGCGCCGGGGGCAAGCCTTGATTTGCTCGGGGTTGTGCCTGGCGGGCCTCGTTTCGGCCCGCTGGGGACCTGGGGTCTTGTTGCTGTTTGGCTGCATCCTCTGGGCGGTCAATGCCGTGGGGGATGATCGAGCCGCCGCCGTCTCCGACCGCTTCATCCGGGCCGTGAAGCCGATCCCGATGACTCGCGACTGATCGATCGGCTCGAACGACCCGGATCGTTCAAAGCCCCGGCGGCGTGGGAATTTCGCGCCGGGGGTCCACCAACCCCACGGGGTCGTTGGCTTGGGAACCCTCCCAGGCCGGGGTATCCCTGTCCGGCGACTCGTCGCCGGGCGAGGTCGGGGGGTTTGGATGCGGCTCGTCACCGCCCGGGGGCGTGGAGGGGTTTGTCCCAGGTTCATCGGGATCGGGCTGTGTCGGTGAGGGATGACTCATGGGTTGACCTCTTCGCTTGGAGTGAGTTCGCCGATCTGGGCTGATCGCTTTGTATTTCATGGTTTTTGCAATCGTCGTGCCGGATGGTGCGGATCGAGAGCGAGGTTTGGATACGTCCAGCCTCTTGAAATGAGCGAAATGAGTATTTTTTGTTCGCACCACGACGATCTTTTCGCGTAACACAAGCAAGCTCCGTCGTTGGCGAGCATCCTCTAAGGCGGATTCGTCCGTCGCACCTCACCATGTCTCAGCCGGTGATATCCTTCAGGGACGATGACATCATCGAGAAGCGAGCCGGTCACTCGGGGGTTCCCGCCGTCGGGATCGCCGACCTGGGCCGACCGACATCGGGTTCGCGGAGGTCCGCATGATCACGCTCCGGCTCGTGGTTCGGTTGGCGGTCGTCGTTGCCTTGATCTCACCCCTGCTTGGGGCCGGGGCGATCGCGTCGGCACCCGTTGAACCAACAAGGCAGGTCGAGCGGTCGGGGAGTGTCGTCGGCCTGGTGGTCGGACCTGACGGTCGGCCAGTCCCCGGGGCCGAGGTTTTCGCCTCGATCGACCGTGATGAAGGGGACAACGCCGGCGACCCGGGGACCACCCATCGCGCGACGACCGACGATTCGGGGCACTTCCGGCTCGCCGGGCCCGACCTCGCGACCGGGCGCGGGCTCGCCTCGGTCTGGGTCCACCAAACGGGTTATCGGTTGGGCCGGGCCTCGGTGGCTTCGGGGCAAGCCGGCTCGACCGTCCGGGTGGTGCTCAGTCCGGTATCGGGCGCGGCGGCGGCTTCGTTCCAGGTGGTCGGCCCGAGGAGCGAGCCGATCGCCCTGGCCCGGATCGTCCCGACCCGCTGGTTCGAGGCGGATCTCGCCGCCGATTCGGCCCGAACCTGGTCGATCCCGCCCCTCGTGGGAGAGGCGGTCGCGGTCCGGACCGACGCCGACGGTCGGGCCGTCGTCGAAGCCGTCCCGTCGCTCCGGTTGTCCGCCGTCGCGGTGGATTCGAGCCTGGGGACTCAGGTCGCCTCCTGGGACGAGACGATGGTCGCCCGCCACCGTCAGGTCAAGCTCCGGCCGGTCGGTCGGGTCGTCGGCCAGGTCAAGGCCGAGGACCAAGCCGCCGTCGCCGGCCTGACCGTCCGGGTCACGACGCGGGTGGGGCCTCGACGGGTCGGCCTGGCAACCACCCTGACCGACCGATCCGGGGGCTTTCAGGTCGAGAAGGTCGCGGTGGGCCTGGTCGAAGTCCGCGTCGAGCCGCGATCGGGGGCGATCGAACTCCCCGCCAACGTGGTGTCGCGGGCACTCGACTCCGGGAGCACGCTGACCGCCGAGGTTTCGCTCCGCCGGGGGGTTCGGGTCGGCGGCGTGGTCCGCGAACGCGGCCAAGCCCTGGCGGTCGCCGACGCCTGGGTCGCGCTTCGAGGGGGCGGCTCGACGAGTTGGGCCCGGACCGACGCCCAAGGTCGATTCTCCGCGGTGGTCCTCGCCGGCCCGACCTCGGCGGAAATCGTCGCCGCACCGTCGCCTTTCCTCCTCCCCTCGCCGCACTCGAATGCCCTTCGCCCCGAGGTGCCCGACGCGATCGCGGGCTTCGAGTGGCCCCCGATCGAACTCGATCGCGGGGTCGCCTTGCGAGGGCGAGTCCTGGATGACGATGGGCAACCGGTCGAGTCGGGCGTCGGCGTGGAAGCCCGATGGACCCGGCGCGAGGGGCGTGCCCACGACAAAGTCTCGGAGGTCGGTTGGACCTCGGCGGGCGGGCGATTCGAGGTGGGACCAGTGGCTCCGGCGGTCGACGTGGAACTGAGGGTCCATCGCCCGGGTGATCGACTCGGCCCACCCATCCTTGTCGCCGCCCAAGAGGCCGCTCGACCCATCGACCTGCCGCTGCCCGGGCCGGGAGCGACGGTCTCCCCTTCGGGGCGGGTTGTCGACTCGACCGGCCGCCCGGTCGCCGGCGCCTTGATCCAGTTCCGGGCCTTGGACGCTCATGGGGCCATCCACGGCCCGAGGTCGGGGCACCGGATCGTCACCGAGGGCCTCGACGCGGTCGTCACCGACGATCAGGGGCGCTTCGAGGCACCGGCCCGGTTCGACACGAGGCACCGCTACCTCGCCTCGGCCGAGGCGAGCGAATGCGAGTCGGGGCGGACCCGATCGATCTCGGGCCGCTCCTCGACGGGGCGGGTCCTCCACTTCCCCGACCTCGTGGTCCACCGCCACTCACAGCGTCCCGTCGTGGTCGGTCGAGTGGTCGGGACCAACGGGGAGCCGATCGGCGGCGTCACCGTTCGAGATCCCGCGCGGCATCAGGCATCCACCGACGACTCGGGCTGGTTCCGGATCGAAGACTTTGGCGACGGTGGTCCGTCCTTCCTTTTCGCCCAAAAGGCGGGCTATCGCTTCTTCGGTCGGTCGGTCCTCACCCGGAACGGCGAGGCCGACGAGCCGCTCAACCTCGTCATGACCCGGCTCGACGAACCGGCGACGGACCGCTCGATGACCGATCGGGGTCGAGAGCCGGCGGGTCGGGCACTGGCGGCGACCCTGGCCCGATCGGTCGTGGTCAACTCCTCCATCGAGCGCATCCTGGCCCGCGACGACTCGGTCGCGATCTCGGTCTTGCTCGAACATCTCGCCAAGGTCGAACCGGGTCGGGTCGCCGCCTGGCTCAAGGCGGGGATCATCGCCGACCCGAGGGTCGCCGACGGCCTCCGCTCGATCACGTCGCGCAACCTGGCGGGAAGCGACTTCGACGCGGCGGAAGCGCTCGGCACTTCGATCGAAGACCCCGCCGCCCGTGCCCGTGCGGTCCTCGAAGCGGTGGATGCGGCCGGTCCGCTCGAACCGGGCCGGAAGGAGGCCGTGGTCGAACGAATCGAACGCGACTCCCGGTCGATCGAAGACCCGGCCTGTCGGGTGATGGTCATCGCCCGGTTGGCCGAGAGCTGGTTGAACTTGAGCGAGGTGGTCCGGGCGAAGCGTTGCCTCGACGAGGGGCAGGCGATCGCCGCGTTGTTGCCGAGGGCGACGTCGGGGGCCCGAAGCTGGTGCTCCTTGATCGAGCCTCTGGCCCGGCTCGACCCGAAGCTCGCGAAAAGTCGCCTCGATCACTTGCTCGATCCGGTCGACTCGGATCGTTGTCGGCTCTCGATCGCTGTGAGGTTGGCCCGGGTCGACCCGACCGAGGCGGCCCGGACGTTCCATCGAATCCGCGACCCGAAGCTCAAGCTCAGGGCCGCCCCCGAGCTTTGCCACCTGCTCGCCTTGAAAGACCCGGCAATCGCCCGGAGCCTCCTCGACCCGATCGCCGCCGCCCACCCCTCGGAAGCGGCCTATGCGCTGGGGATGATGGCCGCGAGCCTGGCCCGGACCAACCGAGCCGCCGCGACGAACCTGCTCAAGGAAGCGTTCGACCGGCTCGAATCCCTGGTCGAGTCGGGGTCGTCGGCGATCCTCGACGACGCGGTCGACCCCGCCGCCGTCGCCTCGACGCTCCTGCCGATCGTCGAAGCGGTCGACCCGTCGATGATCCCCGAGTTCTTCTGGAAGAGCGTGTCGCTTCACGTCCCCCGGGTCCGCTTCAGCCCCCGGTCCGAAGCGATCCTGGCGCTCTTCCTCGATCGCTATGACCGGACCGCCGCCCGCCTCCTCTTCGACCCGAGTCGAATCCAGCGGTCGATGATCGCCCCCTCCGACCTCTCCGCCCTGATGATGGCCACCGCCCGGCTCGCGCCCGAGATCGCCCTCCGGTGGGCGGAAAATCGGACCGAAGCGGCCGAGCCCAACGCCTCGACCCCCCTCGCCGACGACCAGGCCCACCTCGACCTGATCACCGCGATGACCCTTTCCGACCAGGCCCAACGCGATCAGGCCACCCGTCGATTCCTCAACCTCTGGACTCCCGGCGAGTCGGTCGACGCCAATTGATCGCGAGGCTCCTCGGAAATCGAAGCCAAATCCGTGATTTTCGTTTGACAACCTCGTCCCGCCGTACCAATACTGTATGAGTTGACTAGCACGGTAATCGAAGCGGGAGGGCTGATGTTATTCGCATTGAATCATGCGACGGATCGGCCGATCTACGCGCAGATCGGCGACCGGATCAAGTTCGCGGTGGTGGCGGGTTTGTTGAGGCCGGGCGAGCTG
>JAABUX010001024.1_pt1 | contig 44264 bp, 40 predicted proteins | sample 5561851 | NCBI WGS metagenome assembly JAABUX01 (sample SAMN10711883, study PRJNA513361) | rock metagenome | isolation source: Antarctica rocks | place: Antarctica: Victoria Land, Richard Nunatak red sandstone | collected 2016-01-03 | reverse complement strand
CCCTGCACTCAGTACTCAGGCCCGTTTTTGTGTCCTTCCGCATCATGAGGGCAGCCTGAAACGCCATTTGAACGGGCGAAGTTCCCTCTCTAGCCCTTCTCGGCACTTTGACGACAACCTTGAGCCTTTCCCTATAAAGCTCGTTTGCCCCTGGTCTCAGCTTCGCTCTTTCCACCCCCTCCACGGCCGCCTGCATCTCCTCGCGTGTCCCTCGACCCAGCGATACGTGCGTGAGGCCGACATAACCCCGCCACTGGTCGTTGCCGTCACGCAGTGTGTGGGCCACGTAGCCCACGTAGAGAGCCTCGCCGTCTGCATCGATGAGCCTGGCCTCCAGAAGGTCGAGGGCACCCACGGGCCGCCAGATAATCGGGAGCGACGCGGATGACGAGCGGGCTGTGATGGGCTGCGGGGTCATGACGACGTCGCCTGTGCCGCCTCTATCTCTCGTAGCCTCTCGACGATCCATTGGCGCACAAGCACAGAGATGGGCAGATCCTCGTCGCAGGCCAGGGCGCGTATCTGCGCGTCCTGCTCCTCGGTCAACACCACACTGATCGTGCGCGTCTTGGCGGTCTTCCCGGCCGGTCGTGGCATCATACCGTCCTCCCCTGGCTCGTCAGGACCACCATAAACCATCATGCTGAATCACCATCCCATTTGAGAGAGCTAGCACCCTGGCACACCGCGCCAGAGGAGGGGGTGCATAGTCCGGTCACATCGGTGACGGATAGAATCGCGCTTGTTGACCGCTGGGCGGCGTGTTCCACGCTTGTGAGAGGTGCGTGACACCCCAAAAAGCAGCCGTTGCATCCGTCAAAATCGTGACCAACATGTGTACCCTATCCTCCGACGTGGTGTGCACTCTGGCCCTCCCTCTCCACAGGACCGTTCGTGGTTGGGGCTGCGGCACCGTCGCTGTCAGCAACACGAGCACGGGACCGCGCTTGACGGTCCCGTGCGTCCTCGTCCGTCCGGCGCTGCTTCTCCGCCCGCTTCTCCACGCGCGTCGCGATCTCCTGGTCCCGGGCTGCTTGCACCCGCCCCCGTGCGGCCGCTCTCTCCTGCTGCACCACGCGCTCACGCTCAGCGCCTGTGCTTTTGCTTTGGTCCCTGGGCATGACACGTTCCTCTCTGCTCATCTGTCCCGCTGCGCGGCGCGCTGCTCTATCGCTGCCTTGGCCTCCTCTAGCGAGACACCCTCCACCAACGGCGTCATCCCGATCCCACCCGTCGGCAGTGCGTCCCAGAGCGCGCCGTTTAGCCCGTCCTGCCGCTGACGGAGCACATCGGTAGAGGGGCGCTCTTGACCGTCCCGCCGGTACTGCCACCAGGACGATGTCTTGCGAACCCACTCACCCGTCATGATGCTCCTCCTCGCCCAACGACCCGGTGCCGTCCATTCCGCCGACATCCCCCTCCACCTGGAGCGGACGGCAGGCCACGCACACGGGCACCTGTGTCAGGCCGCTCTGGTAGTATCCTCCCCCTCTGGGTCCCACGCGTGGTCGCCCGTGCCGCGAGAAGAGCGCATCCGGCGCGATGTCCGCGCCACAGTGCCCACACACGAGGGGCTCCACGGCCTGATACGCCGTCGTCGTCGTGCCATCGGACTGCCGCGCCGGCCCCACAATCCGACTCTTGCCGGGAGGCCACACCCGATGAAAGCGGGAGGTGTCGCTCATAGGGGCACGTCGATCTCGCGCGTCATGCTGATGAGGGCCTGCGTCAGCATCTGACCGTCAGCCCCCAGCGTCGCATGCGTTCGCCTCCGCTCTAGCAGACGGTGGGCCTCCCCGAGCACGCGCTCCCGCTCCAGAGTACTGGGCGGCTCGGGCGTGATGGTCACGCTAGGGGCGTCCTCTATGATGGAGATATGCACGGTGTACAGGACGTGCTCAGGCTCGCCAGCGGCCAGCTCGACCGGCGCGACGATGACGTGCTCGGTAAGGTAGCCCTGGACGACCGCCACGGCGCGCTGCTGCTCATTCATGCGTGAGCCGCCCTCTCTGTGCATAGCGTTACGCGCATTGCCGGAACGTCCCCAGCACCGACCTCAATGTTGGCAGTACCGGCTCTTCCTGCACGACAAGAGCATTCACCTCGACTTGCCACCCTTCGTCGCGCGCGACCCAGACGGCTCGCATTTCGACCAGTTTATACCCACTTTGGGTAACCATCACAACGAGCAGGTCGGCTCGCGTCCCATCGACGGAGATCGTGCCGACCCGTCGCGCGGTGTAGGCAAAGCTGGAGTCGTACGCATGCTGACGTGATAAGTCGAGCAGGACAACTTTGGTGAAGCTATCCGTATCGAGCCCGATCGCGGGCGGGAGCGATTCGCCCCGGACCAGGATGCTGGCATGCAGGCGTAGACTGGTGAACGTATCCTCATCGTAGGACGTCGGCCCGTACAAGAAATGGCCTCGCGGATCACGCGTCGAGCTTCCATCAGCTGTCCATTCAGAGGGATAGCCAACGCTATACGGCAGATCGCGCGAGATGTAGCGCTTGTAGCCGGCCGGTAACGGCGGGAGGGGTGCAGGCGTCGGTCCCGCGCACACCCTCACCGTGGGCACGGACGGACGCGCGACGCGGGCGGGCTGTCCCCACTCTTCCCGCGCATGAGCGCCTCCCATGCCGGGCATCAGCGACACGGCCACGGCCGTTAGCGCGCCGACGATTCGTCCTCGCCCTGTCCTCATCCGATAATCCCCTTATCCATCACTCATCGTTGCCATGATCTCTTTGCCGCGGGGACCGCGGCGTGCCCCGACCGCCCTTGTGGGCTTGCACGTGCGCGGCGTAGGCGTCCAGCCACTCCGGCGTCGTGACGTGCAGGTGTCCCACGCGCTCGGTACGCAGTTGACCACGGCGCACGGCATGGCGCAGCCCGCTGGGGTCTTTTAGCCCCAGGCGCTCGGTCGCCTGCCGCAAGGTCAGATACCCATCCATAGCAGGAGTGTACCTCATTGTCACAGCACGGTGACAGAGTAACGAGACGCTCCTCCAACGGCGACGCCCGACAGCGACGGATCAGCACCCCTCCTTTAGTCCTGCACACGCGTCGAAAGTGTGCACCGGCGTCACCACACGCGAGGCGCGTGTGCGGATTCCGCAGCGACAGGGTCACCAGGCACGGATAAGGGCAGCGGCAGGGGATGCACGGCTGGCGCGCCCTTGTCTCTAGACGCCGCCAGCGGCGGGATACGTGGCGCTGGGGGCCGTGCGAAATCCGCACATCTTGGCCCGGAATAAGCGTCGCTGTCACCACGTGCAAGGTAGCCTTATAGGAGAGCACTAAAAAGTCGGGGGTACCACGACGAGCGGGTGAGCGTCATGTGGGCGCGCGCTCCGCTCCCGTGGCCATGGCCGCGAGGCGCTGGAACGCCGTCGGTGGCCGACCATTGTCGAGGCGCTGGCGGATCACAGCCGCACACTCCTCTGCACTGAGCACCGAGGTATCGACCTCCAGGTCATAGATACCCGGCACATGAACAGCCTGCTGCCACAAGCGCACTGCCTCGGGCACCGCGCCGTCATCGGTGGTGCCGTCATCGGCGGTGCCGTCGGCGACACCCCAGGTCGCGCGCCGGCGGTCCATGACCACCGCGAGGGGGCAACGCACGCCGACGAACAATACCGGGAGGCCCGTCAGTTGCCGGGCACAGGCGGGGAGAATCCCTCGCGGGGCAGCATAGGCGTCATGGTGCCCGACATCCACCACGACGTTGAGGCCCAAGCGGTTGTGCAGCGCGATGGCCTCATACATGGCGCGATACAGGAGGACAATAAGCGGCTCGAGGTCGGGGCGCTCACCCCCGGGTCGTAGCCCGATCCCAGGCTGGTAGCGGTCGGGAGTCATCGGCTTGAATCGATCAACCCCCAGATTCATCCACACACCTGCAAACGTGTGTTGGATCACGGCGGCAATGCTGGACTTCCCGGAGCGCGGCGTGCCGTTCAAAATCACGATCTGGCCGGGTGTCTCTACCTGTCCCATGCGTGTCCTCCAGAGCATAACACCCCCGAGAGTAGCAGTGTGACCAGCGTTGGAGCGCCAATCGCCGCCCTTCCCGCACCGGCCGACGCGGGTGCCGAGGTCATGGCCTGCCCTCACTACAGGTGTACTTATAATAGGTGTTGCGCGAGATCCCCACGATCTCGCAAATCTCGCGGACACTGCGCCCCGCGTCCTTCTTCAACGCCAGCGCGGCTTTCTGCTTCTTCTGGTCAACGCCTTTGGGCCGTCCGCCTGTGCGCCCTCGTGCCCGCGCTGCTGCTAACCCCGCATTCGTGCGCTCACGGATGAGGTCACGTTCGAACTCAGCCAGGGACGCAAAGATGTGGAAGATGAGTTTGCCGGCCGAGGTCGTCGTATCAATCTGCTCCTGCACGCTCTTGAAACCAACCCCACGGGCACCCAGATCGCGCACCGTCTCCACCAGGTGTGGCAACGAGCGGCCCAGGCGGTCGAGTTTCCAGACCACCAGGGTATCGCCGGGCCGGCACATGCTGAGCGCCGCGGCGAGTCCCGGCCGGTCCACGCGGGCGCCGCTGACCGTATCGGTGAACAGAGGCTCGCACCCGGCGGCGTGGAGCGCGTCGGTCTGCAACGCGAGGTTCTGCTCAGTTGTTGAGACCCTGGCATAGCCGATATGCATGGGCATGCTCCCTTCTGCCGACATCTGTCAGCGCTCTTGTCCCAGGAAACCCATCTCGTGTCGATGCCCGTGGGACGTAGATTTCATAGACCAGTTTTATGGTACGATAATGAACACTATGCCGGTCGCGGGAGGCGTGCCTTCACATCGGATAGAGGGTACCACGAAAACGACCGTTTTTCTGCACACCGCCGACCTCGCTGCTATCTGCCAGGAGAGCCACAGCACATGAGTGCCGCCAAGACATCGGCAGCCGTCACGGTGTATCAACTCAAGGTCTCGCTGCGCGCCATCACCCCCCTGATTTGGCGGCGCCTGCTCGTGACCAGCGACACGACCATCGCCCAGCTGCACGATGTGCTGCAGATCGCCGTGGGCTGGGAGGACCTGCATCTGCATCAGTTCCGCATTCATGGCAAGGCGTATGGCGTCTACCGCGATGGAGGCATCAGCTTTGCCGACAATCCATGCGAGGTCACCTTGGCTGCCTTCAGGCTGCGCAAGGGGGAGCGGTTCATCTACGAGTATGACATGGGCGACCTCTGGCAGCACGACATCCGGCTGGAGCAGGTGGCGCCGCTGGAACCCCGCACGCACTATCCCACCTGCAGCGACGGAGCGGGAGACTGCCCGCCGGAGGACTGCGGTGGTCCTGGGGGATACATGAGCCTGATGGAGGAGCGCTCCTCCTGGCCAGAGCTGTGGCAAGCGCACGACGACATGGGGCTGATCGCGCAGCGGCTGCTTGCGTGGTATGAGGGGGGGCCACGCCCGACCGACGACGATGACGAGTTCAGCGCGGCCCTGGAGCGGATGCACGACCGGCTGGAGCAGGCGCCCCGTACTTTCAACCGCCGTACCGTGAACGCGGCCTTGCGCAAGAAGAGGAAGGAGACACCATGCACGTCCGCATCCAAGTAGTTGCCGTCGGGGACGATGGCACGGAACACCGGCAGGACATCGCCACCCTCACCCGCGTTGAGACCAGGAGCGAAACGCTGGGGCTAACACTGGAGGAGAGCAAGCAGGTGCTCCAGACGCTGCAATGCGCGCTCATCGAACGGCAGATGGCGGCCTATCTCGACCAGCAACGGACGTGCCCGCACTGTGGGAAGCAGCACCAGCTCAAGGACGACGGCAGCGCGCCGTTCCGCACCCTCTTCGGCATTGTGCGCGTGCTCAACCCGCGATGGCATCGCTGTCTGTGCCAGCCGCACCTGACGAAGACGTTTCGACCGCTCGCGGCGCTCCTGCCCCAACGCACCAGTCCCGAATTGCTCTACCTGGAGACGAAGTGGGCCTCCCTCGCGTCTTATGGCTTCACCGTGAAGCTCCTGCACGACGTCCTGCCGATCGACCGGAAGCACAGTGCCGTTACCGTGCGCAACCACACGCTCGAAGCCGCGCGACGCAAAGAGCAGATGCTGGGCGCAGAGAAGACCATGTTTCTAGAGGGCTGCCAGGCTGAACGCGATCGATTGCCTCTTCCCGATGGCCCCTTGTCCGTGGGTCTGGATGGTGGCATTGTGCGGGCGCGCCGCAGCAAGACGGGAGAGAAGACGCCCACCCTGTTCGAGGTGATTGCCGGCAAGAGCATGCTGTCCTTCCACCGTGACGATCCCGACGATGTGCCCCCGTCCAGCAAGTGCTTCGCTCTCGTGCAAAGCATCGACACGAAGCCCAAGCGTCGGCTCTTCGAGCTGCTGCAGTCCCAGGGTATGCAGGCCAACCAGCAGGTCACCTTCTTCTCCGACGGCGGCGCCACCGTGCGCACGCTCCCCGCGTATCTCCACCCCGAGGGGGAGCACATCCTCGACTGGTTCCACTGCACGATGAAGATCACGGTGCTGCAACAGTGCGCGCGCGGCCTGGCCAAGGCGACGGCCAGCGATGCTGCCGACGAGCGGACAGTGGAGCGGCGGCTGGACAGCGTCAAACACTATCTCTGGCATGGCAACAGCATCAGGGTGCTGGAAGAATTGGAGGACCTGGACACTGATCTCGACACCTGGGGGTGCGACGGCGAGGGAGACAAGCAGCCCCGGCCTGATAGCGATGCGGCGGCGCGGATGCTCAAGTATGTGCGAGAGTTGGCCACGTACATCGCCAACAATGCGACATCGATCGTTAACTACGGCGAGCGGTATCGCAATGGCGAACGGATCAGTACCGCGTTCACGGAGTCCGCCATCAACCAGGTCGTGAGCAAGCGCATGGTCAAGAAGCAGCAGATGCAGTGGACGCCCGAGGGGGCTCACCTACTCCTACAAGTGCGGACGCAGGTGCTCAACGACGAGTGGGACGACACGTTCCGGACCTGGTATCCAAGCTTCCGGCCTGTGCAGACGCCGGTCCCAACGACACGTACAGCAGCCTGATACCCCCGGCTTTTTAGTGCTCTCCCCATCTTAGGTGTCGAGTAGCAGCGGACCAGAAAACACCGCTAAGCCGTTCAGTAAACTGAACAGACACGGGCGCATAGGCAGCTCACGCAGCAAAATAGGGTCGCGGTACGCATCGATCCGCGCCGCTAGACGCGTCCCAGGCAGGCCACGTCCTCACGCCAGCACGACGATACCCATGCTGTGCCTTCCTGACATGTGGTGGCCCCGCTTACCCCTCAGCGATGGTGCCAGGACAGGGGCGAGGGCGGTGTCAGCCGCGGCAACCGACCCGACCAAAGCTCACGTAGACTGTCACCGTTCAGCAAACTGAACGGCTTAGCGGTGTTTTCTGGTCCACTGCTACTCGACACCCGTGGACGGCTGTTTGTTCGGTCGGTACAAGATTACATAGTTTTGCATAGATATGTACCGATCTGCTATCGTTAGGCATAGCCAGTCCAACGCGAGGTGGAGGACACGGATGGGGCAATCGACGGCTGAGCGTAAGATGCTCACGCTACGGGAGGTCTGTGACGTCCTCCGGATCACGCGCCGCACGGCAATGGGCTTGATCGGTCGCGGCGAGTTAGCTGCCTTCAAGGTCGGTCAGGCGTGGCGGATCGATGCGCGCGACCTGGACGCCTTCATCGAGGGACAAAAGCAAGCCGCGCAGCAAGGCCGAGACGGGGAGGACGTGAGATGAGCAAGGTGAGCGCGAAGATCCTGGCCGTGGGCGCGCAGAAGGGCGGCGTCGGGAAGACGACGACGGCCATCTATCTCGCCGCCCGCGCGGCGGAGCTGTTCGGCGGAACCGCGGACCGTCCGGTCGTTGGGCTCGTGGACCGGGACGAGAGCCAGAACCTGACGGCGCTGGCGCGCATGCGCCCCGAGATCCTGCCCCCTGGGGTCGTGCTGCTGCGAGGGACCGACCTCCCGCCGGCCGACGCCGGCCTGGAGCTAGTCATCATCGACACGCCGCCCGGACTCTCCGCCATCGACTCTCTGCAGGAGGCGAACCTGGTGGTGATCCCCGTGCTCCCGGAGGAGCAGGGTGTCAACAACTTCGCCGTATACCTGCGGAACATCGACCGCTACCGCATCATGGCTAACCCAACGATGCGCCTGGTGGCCGCGCTGCCGACCCTGGTCGAGACGCGTAGCGCGATGCACAAGGCCCTGTTGCCCGTCGTCGAGCGGGTGGCCCGCGAGCACCAGCCGCCGCTGTCCATCCTCCCCGCGGTGCCGCGCCGCTCCCAGGTTAGAGACGTCGATCTGCGCGCGCCGTACTACGACGAGCCCGCGAAGGAGTTGTGGGACCATGCCGGCATCGCGCCCGTCGCGCTATAAGGGCCGCTACGATAAGCTGCTGGACGACAGCCTCGCCATCGTCCAGTCGCGCGACTTCTCGACAGAGGAATTGGCGCAGACGGCCGAGGACGCCTTCAAGCGCGTCCCCGGCGCCGTGATGGTTCCCATCGAGAGGATCGAGCCAAACCCCGACAACCCGCGCCAGACCATGGACGAAGCGGCCATGGGGAACCTGGCGGCCTCGATCGCCGAGCGAGGCCTGCTCCAGCCCCTCGTCCTGCGTCGCGATCCTGCACGCCCCGGACGCTACGTCGTGATCGCGGGCTCGCGGCGTCTGCTGGCCGCCCGCATCGTCCACGGCGACCCAGACGAGGCGATCCGCGCGCGCGCGGCCCAGCTCCCGAGCATCATCAAGGACTTGAGCGACAGCGACGCGTTCGCGGACGCCCTGCTGGAGAACCTGGCGCGCGCCGACCTGTCCCGCGCGGAGACGATGGACGCCCTGTTGCGCCTGCACGCGGACTACGGATGGTCCGGCAACCAGATCGCCAAGCGCACGGGCCGCAGCCAGGGGGACGTGTCCGAGTTGCTGGCCATCGCCCAGGACGCCGAATTGGCGGAGCTTGTCCGCGCGGACAAGCTCCGGCCATCGACGGCGACCATCATCAAGCGCATGCCGCCGGAGGCGCGCGCGTCCACGATCGCCGACGTGAGGGCCGGGCGGCCGCCGACCGCCGAGGAGGTCAGGCGACGCTATCACGCGGCGACGCGACCGGCGGATCGTACCCCCGACGCGCCGGCGCGCCCACACCCGTTGGAACTGCCGCCGCTCGTCCCCTCACCAGATAGTCGCGCCGGGACAGAGGTATCGAATTCGATACCCTTGCCTACGGCCACACCATCGACCCCTGCGACCCCACAGGTCGTCGCCGACGGTCCGGGGGTATCGAATTCGATACCTCTGCCTCCCGCCACCACGCCGACGACCGCCCCTTCCCCGCGCGTCGTCCCCTCCGCCGCTACCACTCGGGATGGGTCGGACAGGGCGGCGGCCGCTATCCCCGCGCAGCTTGAGGCGCTCGGCTCCCTGGTCGCGATGGTCGACGCTGGGACGGCATCCGGGCAGGCCGTGCTGGCGTCCGTGGGGCGCGACCTCACCGCCGCCTACGACAAGCTGGCGGCCTACGTGCGGCACCTGGACCGAAGCGAAGAGTAATTCGTGTGCCGCCCGACGGCCCAGTGGCCCAGCGGCCCGGCACCGCCAGGCCATTAAACCGAATGCCGCTGCGGATCCTTCCACGCTTACCTAGCGGCAGGGGCAGGAGCGCGTGCGGTCCTCGAGGTCTACCTCCCCGCTTGCCGTGCGTGGATGTCGCTGCGCCTGTTTGCGCTTGAACAGGGAGAGGACAAGCCCATCGTTGCCCGTGCGGCGACGGGGTACACTATCTCCAGGGTGACCTGGGGCCACGTATGGGAACACGGGAGCGGAACGCATGGCGCGGACATCAATGACATCGCCCTCGTCGGACGTGTGGATGCAGGCAGTGCAGAAAGCGCAGCGCGTGCGCGCTTGGCTTCATAAGAACGCGACGCCGCTGGACACCGCCGCTGTCGCAGAGTTCAGCGCCGCCTTCAGCGCCTACGCTGCCGCCTCAGGGCTCGCCGAGCGACTTGCCGAGACGCGCGCCGATATGGTGACGCTCGAGACGGCCGCCGCCGCGCAGGCATGGGCGTGGCGCGAACACACGCTACTCCCCGGACTCGCCGCCGAGGCGCCCCTCTGGCGACCGCGGATACCCGTCCCGCCCTGGGTCATCGCCGCGCTCCACCTGGAGCAGAGGGGCGCGCCCGCCGAACGACCGGCCAGCGCCCCACAGCAGGCCCGTCGGGTCCCGTTCATCCCTCCCGCTGGCACGATCGTCTCGGAGGCCATGGCGCAACTCGCCGTCGAGGCGCTGCACGCCGCCGCCGACCAACGCCTGGAGCGATGGACGCAGCCGCCCGACGCCGCCCCCTACTACGCCGACAACCATGGGCGCACGGTGATCGTCAACGAGACCGAGCAGCATACGGGCCTCTCGCAAGCGCAGGGCGAGCGATTCTGGAACACGGTCATGAACCTGGACGACGACACGGTGGCGGTCTTCCTCATCTGTCTGGCTAAATGGTTCAGCGCCCAGGACGATGGCGCCAGCCTGGCCGATCACCGCGTCCACGTGACCGACATCCTGGCCTTCCAGGGCGCGGCGAAGCATAAGCACGGCGGCTACCACAAAGAGCGCAAGCAGAAGGTGGCGCAAGAGATCCTGACCCTCAACAGCATCTGGGTCGCCGGTCCGCAAACAGTCTACGAGGAGGATCGGCGCGGCCGTCGGCGCGAGAAGGTCGTCATGGTCAATAGCCGCCTGATCGAGGTCGCGATCGAGAGCCAACTCGACCTATGGGAGGAAGGCACCCCGTACGCGTTTCGCATCCGACCCGGGGCCTGGGCCCAGCCCTACATCGGCAGCCAGAACCGCATGACCGCCCAACTGCTGCGGCCGGTCATGCAGTATGATCCTCGACAGGGCGTCAGCCGGATGGCCATGCGCCTCGGCATCTACCTCACCTTCCAGTGGCGCATCCGGGCCAGCCACGGCACGTACGACCAGCCCTGGCGGGTGCGGACGCTCCTGGAGGGCGCCCACCTCCCCATCCCCACCGATCGGCGCATCTTCCAACGATTCCGGGACCAGGTCCAATTGGCCCTCGATGCGCTGCACAAAGATGGGGTCATCGGCGGTTGGGCCTACGCCCGAGGCAACGACGACCAACTCCCGCGCTACGGGTGGTTCCCGCACTGGTTGACCTGGACCATCACTATCGATCTGCCCACCGTCCTCGCAACCCACTACAGCGCCATCCCCGGCGCCAGCCGTCACCCCAATGCCCCGCGCGCCTCCGCATCCACCCTCGACGCCCACTCAACGTCCTGAGCGATACCCCACCACGGGCTGCGACATTCCATCCATCAATGTGTGCGCCGCGCACCCCACCATGGACTGCGACATTGGCACTTATCCACAAAGTCTACCCCACCGTGGGCTGCGACATTCGGCCCGATATCAGGTGCCAAACCCACCATCAGCTGTGACAAACCCCACCGTGGGCTGTGACATTCACCAGAGATGAAAGGCCTCCTACTATATCTAGTAGAAGCGAGAGGGGTCTTGAACACGTGTCATACTGAACGACAATGATCATGCTCAGCGACTGTAGGAGACGGTATGTCACGTAGCGCGCCAAGCGTCTGCCAACCGCGCGCGAGGCGCTGCCCCTCCACGCTATTTCACACATCACCAATGATGTGGATGTACCGGTGACTATGATCAGAGGACCCCTCAAGGAGGACGTGAGGGAAGTGACTGTGCACTTGCCGCCGCTATTGGCGCCAATAGCGGTCGTTCAAGAACGGGGTCCATGCTGTATCCTGCACAGCATGAGGGTAACGATGTCCTAAATCACGCGTGCGCAGCGCGCGGCCTTTTACGGCCACGACCAATACTCGGATTTGCCTGACGGCAACGGTGAGGGTGTAACGCCTGGCAGCCAACCACCCAAACCGCCTGTAGATACGTGTTGGCCCGGAACCACACAGGAGCGGGAACTCCTGAAAAAGTAGGGTCCAGGCCGACACGAGACCTTTTGTGCATGAAAGGACCTATCGTGCAGCATAACGCCATGCCCGTCGCCTGTCAACCCCCTACATTGCCCACGGCCAAAAATGACACCATCGCTGCCCGTTTCGGAGCCGAGGTCTGCGCCGCCGGTCACACCAGCACCCCCAACCTCGTGCGCCGCTACTGGTCGCGCCTGGGTGCCACCGCTGGTGACTACCTCTGCTACGAGACCATCGTCGAGTTTCAGCGCGGCGCCGCCCCACCCCAAGTCTACGTCCCTCTGCTCGCCGCAGCGCTGGGCCAGCCCACCCCAGCGGGCGAGCGCCGCGTGCGTCAGCACACCGCTCACTTGGTGGCGCTCGGGCTGCTCCAGGTCACGTACACGGGGCGCGCCAACGTCTACGACTTTAGCCCCCTGTATCGGCGCGTCGCTGAACTGAGCGCGGTCGCACCTCCCCCCGCCGTCTCGCCAGCGGTGCCGGCGCCGACCACAGCCGCGCCACCCGAAGCGCCGGTCAGAGCGGCGGAAACCCCCCGCTCTGACCGGCAGGATAGCCCCCCCTACGAAGACGTACCTACGTCTCGTCTCGCCTCGATTCCCCCCTACCCCCCATCGACCGCTATGCTACCGACCCCAACGGTAAGCAGCGACGAAGCCTCCGCCGTCGCGGCCCTCGTCGCGGAAATCGGCGCCGAACTGGATGACATGGCGCCCCGCTCCAGCCGGACCAGGGCCGAGGCGCTGCGTCAAGCCCACGCTCTGGATGCCGCCACTTTCGCCGCGCTAGCCGACCAGGCGCGGCGGGTGGTGGACCGTCGGCGTCGCAAGGGTCCGCCGTTGCGGCGTGCTATGGCGTACTGGTTCGACGTGCTTGCCGCCCTACTTACCGATGCAGGCCGCGCCGGCGACGAAGCGGAAGCGGAAAGCACGGATCAACGGGTCCTCCCCCTACCGCTAGGGCCACAGGCCGCCTGGACGCGGGGGCGGGACAAAGAGCCGTCTGCGGCAGGTGTGGATGCATCCCCCGCGCCGGCCTGGTCGCCAGCGGACCTCCCCGCTCACCAGGCGCCCGTGGACATCGTGCCCGCTGCCAGTGAGACACCGCTAGCGGACGCCGGGCCAGGGGCCGAGTTATGGCGGTGCGTGGCGGCCGAGCTTGCCACCGTGATGACCCCCGAGAACTACCGCCAGTGGATCGCGCCTACAACAGCGGAACTGGCCGACGACCCTACCGGAGCCGGCAGCCCGGTGCTACGGGTCACAGTACCGGGCGCCTTCCATCGTGAGTGGCTGGAGCGGAAACTGCGCTGCAGGGTGGAACACGCTCTGCAGCGCGTCGAGGGTGGAGTGAAGACCACGGTGATATTTGTGGCAGCCGTCTCATGAGCACGTGTTTAGGGTCCACTACAACGATTCCTCCGAAAATCGTGACGTCGGCGACCACTACGCTGCCGAAGCGGGCGCAAGGGGCGTCTTCACTTTCTCTTCCCGTGAGGGAGCGTGTGTCAGACTACCTCCTGGCACCGAAACAACCGATGTGTACACTACTGTAGAGGACGCCGCTTACAATCTCATCCGCTTGCAAAGGATCTTCGTGGCGCACATTGCTCTCGTATGCCCGCCGTTCTCCGGCCATCTCAATCCGATGACAGCCCTGGGGTGCGCTTTGCAACAGCGCGGACACCGGGTGACAGTCCTGGGTGTGGCCGATGTGAGGACGAAGGTACAGGCTGAAGGGCTGGAGTTCTACCCTATCGGCCACTCCGATTTCCCGCTTGGCTCCATGGCCGAGGTTATCGCACAACTTGGAGCGTTGCATGGGCTCGCCGGCGTTCGCTACGAACTCGCCGATATCCAGCGACGAACGATCATGCTTTGCCGCGATGCGCCAGCGGCTCTCCGCGCTATCCAGGCGGACGGCGTCGTGGTCGACCGGATTGAGCTATCTGGAGCAACGATCGCCGAGTCATTGGGATTGCCGTTTGTCACCGTGTACAACGCTCTCATGATCGACCGCGACCCGTGGGTCCCGCCGGTCTACACGCTATGGCCGTACCGTACAACGCGGTCGGCGCAACTGCGCAACCGTTTGGGGGCCGCGCTAGGGCTGTATATCACGCGCCCTGTTCGCTCCACTCTGAACGCCTATCGTCGCCAATGGCACCTCCCGCCGGTGCGCAGCGACGCCGACTTTCTCTCACCCCTGGCGCAGATTAGCCAATTGCCGGCCGCGTTTGACTTCCCGCGCCGCTCCCTACCTCCCTATTACCACTACACCGGGCCATTCCTGGCGCGCGCGCGCCCGTCAATCCCGTTCCCCTGGGACCGCCTGACCGGGCAACCCCTCGTCTACGCGTCGCTGGGAACGCTACAGAACCGGGCACGCGCCGTGTTCCACGCCATGGCCGCTGCCTGCGCAGGACTAGACGTGCAGCTCGTGCTCACGCTCGGCGGCGGCGGGAAGGTCAGCGACTACCATGACCTGCTCGGATCACCGCTGGTCGTGGAGTATGCGCCGCAACTCGAGCTGCTGGCCAGGGCGCGGCTGACCATCACGCACGCGGGCCTCAATACAGTGCTGGAGTCGTTGAGCTACGGCGTCCCGCTGGTCGCGATCCCCATCACCAACGACCAGCCGGGAGTTGGCTCCCGGCTCGCCTGGAGCGGCGCCGGCCGCGTTGTCCCCCTGGCGCGGTTGGATGCATCCCGGCTGCGCATCGCCGTGCGCAGCGTCCTGGCCAACCCCAACTATCACCGGCAAGCCGCCCGGTTGCGGGACGCTATCCAGGGGAGCGGCGGCGCGCCCCACGCTGCCGCCATTGTGGAGCAAGCCGTGCTCACACATACGTCGGTTCCAAACACTACCACGTGATCCTAGCCCCTCTGACGGACTCCCTGCGGCATGGCTTCGACGATCGCGTGTGCCAGGAAGAGATGCCACCCGTCGGGTTCGGGATACCGCGAGACCAGGATCGGTAGCTGCGCCGCGCCGAGCGCGGCTACCAGGACCGAGCGGACGTGCGCAAAGCGTGCAGTGTCCTTGGAGATAAGGTCTCCCGGCGCGAGGGAGACGCTACCGAGGGATAGGGAGCACGGCTCCTGTACGGCGTGCGCGGCGCGCAAGGCGGAGGGCGGGAACAGGCTGAGCCAGCGCGCCGCTTCCCGCGCGATGTGGTGAAGTTCTACCGGCACTACCCCCGTCCGACACCACGCGTCCACGTCGTCAACCAAGGCGGTGTCCATATGCTCATACAGATGGATCAGCCTTTCTGAGCACACCACCGTCATGTCGCGTACGTCCTCTTGCAACCGAATGATCTCTGCCTGGAGCCGACGCGGCGAGAGGCGCAGGTGCGCCTCCCGCACCTGTTTAATCAGCCTCCAGGCCAGCGCGATGGCACGACTCTGCAGGAGGCGCGTCCTGCCCCGCTCCCGCTCGGGAGCAAGGGTAGGGGCGGCCAGTATCGCCACGATGCGCGCGGCTAGGTCGGCGTGCCAGGGCTCTCGGGCCAGCCTGTCCTCTGGCCGCTCCGACCATTCTGGGCTATAGAGACACGCCAGCACCAGCACCACGATGCGCCAGATGTCGCTGTCGAACGACGAGGTCCCTGCTAGCACCCTGCCGGCGGCGTCGGAGGCGATCGCCTCAGCAACCGCGGCCGCGCTCACGCTACGGCCATCGGCGACGTGCCGCGCGCCGATCATGGAGCGTCGGAAGACGATCCACCGCACAGCTTCTACCGCCCCACGCTGGCGGTAGAGGGGTAGCCCCGCTGTTTCGGCGTACGCCGCGACCGCTCGGACACTCGCACCATCGTCGAGCGTACAAGACTCAACCAGGCGCTCGCTCAAGACCAGGTGAAGGTCCACCATCGTCGAGAAGATGCGCCGCATAGCGTCGTGTGTCCGCACGAGTAGCCGCCATTGCGCTATGTTGCTGACCACCGCTGGGTAGATGAAATAAATCCACAGGGTCTGCGCGGCGGCGACGACGGCCGCGAGCACGAACAGCAAGATCATAACGGGGCGCAACGATGTTGCCGGCCCACCCATACCGAGCCCGTTGAACACGGCCTGCGCCGCGACAAGCACGCCCTCACCGGCCCCGACACCATAAACGAACAGCAGGGTCAGCGCGTTCTGGTCGCGCGACGAGTCGGGATGGCGTCGCTGCAGTCGCAGCGCGGCGGCGCACACGAACACGATAGAGGCGCCAAGGGCAATGTTCCACAGCAGGAGCGCCGCCGGCCGGCCATAGTACCCCTGATAGAATAGGCGCGGGAGATCGCGCCCGGCCGCGGCGCGAGCAATGGCCCACAACGTGGTTAGGCCGGCCATCACGACGCACCAGACGCCGACCAGCAACCAGTCCGTGGCCGCGGCCGTCCCCTCCAAACGCGTCGCATACAGGCCTTGCAACACGACGCCAAGCTGGAGGCAGAACACCAACAGGAGCAGGCCCAGCCCCGGAACGCCCGACACCTGGTCGAGGAGTTGACCATTGTCCGGCGGGAACAGGCTGATGCCAAAGCCACAGGTCAGGTAGGCGATCAGCGCGATGACGCCCGCCCGCGAACGCACCGAGTAGAACACCCAGCATCCCGCTATTGCACAGATCGCCCCGACCGCTACGAGCACAAGCCTGAACGTGGCGGGCAGGAGGGGCAGGAGGCCGCTCATCCGTCCCGCCGCGCACGCAACGCCCTAAACTGCCGCACGCCCCGCAGCGCGCGCGGCGGCATCGAGCGGGAGCGTGCTGGACAAGTCGCCCGCGGACAAGGGGTCGGACAACGAAAGCTGCGTAGAACAGCCACTTGTGGCACGCCATGTACGTAAAGCGCCAATTTCTACAGTTGATACCTGGTTTAAACACCCTATTAGCGGTAGAGTCGCGTTAGAGGAGCAGTTTTCGGCCGGATACGCCTCCCTCACTCGACCGCTAACAGGTCCACTATCTTTGCACTTTTCGATTATTGTCAAGTAGATGCCGCTTTGCGCGCCACATCTAATGGTTCAACGGCTCTTACAACCGCTACATGTAGTGGTTAAACAAGAAGTGCAAAGATAGAGCAGGTCGTTTGGCTACTAAACTCGACCGCTAATGCCTGTTTGGGGACCAGTTTCTCCCTCTCGCAGCTGTTATTGGTCAAATGGCTGTTCTACGCAGCTTTCGTTGTCCCACCCCTACGATGATTTCACCCCGGCGGCGTCGCTGGCCTTCCTTGAGTATCTACGCCAGGTGCCCAACCGGGCAGCGGCCCAGCGGCTCACCCCCGTGCTGGTGACGGTCCCCGACGGGTACCCGGCACGGCGGCTCGCGCCCCCGACCATCAATTGCATCTTTGCCGCGGTGTCCTCGTTCTATGAATACCTGATCGTGTCCGGTTGCTTCAGGGATAGCGAGAATCCCATCCGGATGATGGACGACACGGCGACCGCGCGCGTCCCGCAACGGCACCGGCCTGTGATGGGACGCGCGAGCCGGCAGCGGCCGATTCGACGGGAGATCCAGGTCAAGACCGTTCAGCGCCTGCCGCGCCCCCTCGACGAGGCGCACATTGCCCCACTCTTGGCGTCGTTGCATCGCGAGCGGGACCGCGCGATGATCCTGCTGATGCTGTAGGGCGGGCTGCGCCCCGGCGAAGTCCTCACCCTGCACCTCGACGACATCCAGTACGGGCGGCGCCGCGTCACCGTGTGTTATCGCATCGACCACCCCAAAGGGGTCCGCACCAAGTCGCGCCAGGAGCGCGTGGTCGATCTGCACGAGCCGGAAGCCCTCGCCGCCGTGAGCGCCTATGTGATGCGGGAACGCCCCGCCGACGCCGACAGCCCCTTCGTGTTCCTCGTCGGCGGCCGAGGCGCGAAGCGGTGTGAGCCGCTGGGCTACCAGGCCCTCTGCAAGCTGTTCGCCCGGCACTGCGCGCGCCTCGGCATCAGGGAGCCGTGGGTCACCCCGCACGCGCTCCGGCATACCCACGCCACCCGGATGTGGGAAGGTTTCGTTGGGTCGTGCTGAGGTGAGGTATGCTGTGGCCTGATGTGGATGCGGAGAGGAGAGCGGCATGCAGTGTCAGCGGTGCGCAGGGGGCACGTTTACGAAGGCGGGGCGCGATCGATCAGGTCGTCAACTCTACGGTTGCGGCGCGTGCGGGCGGCGGCAAACGGACCGTTCTACCTCGGCCTTTCGCGGCTACCGCTTCCCCGACGATATCATCGCCCTCGCCGTGCGCTGGTATCTGCGTTTCCGCTTGCCCTACGCCGATGTTGTGGAGCTGCTGGCGGAACGGGGGGCCCACGTGGACGCATCGACCGTGTTCGACTGGGTGCAGCGCTTCACGCCGCTCTATAAGGATGCGGCCCGCCCGCATCGCCACCGTGTCGGCACCCGCTGGGCCGTCGATGAGACCTATATTCGGCTGGCTGGACGCTGGGTCTACGCCTACCGCGCCATCGATGAGGACGGCCAGGTGATCGACGTCTACCTGAGCGACACGCGCGATACGGCGGCCGCCACGGCCTTCTTTGAGCAGGCGATCGCGCGCACCGACGTGCGGCCCCACCGTGTCACGGCGGACAAGGCGGCGGCCTATCCGCCCGCTTTGCGGGCCGTGGTGCCGGAGGCGGAACATATCACGGGCAAGACGGAGCAACAAGGCATCGAGCGCGATCACCAACACCTCAAAGGGCGGACGCGGAGCATGCGCGGCTTCCAGCAGATCGGATGCGCCCAGGTGGTATGCGACGGCCATGGCTTCATGCGCAACCTGCGGGACGGCTTCTACCACTTAGGTGAGCCAACCGGCGACCCACGCATCCCGCAGGCTCCACGGTTGGCTCACGCCTGGGACGACCTCACGCAGATCCTTGCTGCGGCATAGCTGTCCCCGTCAACGGCCTATAAGAGCGTCCTCGGAACGGCGTGTAGATCCCGACCTCAGCACGGCCCAACGACACCATACGGAAAGCCCATCGTCCCCTCCTCCGCGCACCTCATATAAATAAAAGGAAAAGGATACCCGATCGACTGGCTATCGACCATTACTGATTCTGAGTCCTGACGCATCCCGCTCAGGACCAAGTGACACTGCGCAGACTCATCTGTAAGGAGAGGAGGCGATGAGGAAAAGTTTTAGTATAATTTTAGTTGTTGACAATCGTGTAATAACGGTCTATTATAGGTAAAGAGTTCAAGGGAGCAGTTCCGATGGCACAACGGCCCACCATAAAGGACGTGGCGGACGACGCGGGCGTATCGCTCGCCACGGTCTCCCTCGTGCTCAACGGCAGAGTTGGGGTCGGCCTTGAGACGCGCCAGCGCGTCCAGCAAGCGATCGAAAACTTGGGCTATCGGCGTCGCGGTCAGCGTCTGGCGATCGGCCTGCTGATCGAGCGGTTGCCGGTCCCGGTGGCTGCCGATCCGCTGGTTAGCCTGATGCTTCATGGGGTCGAGGTCGAGGCCAGTCGCCAGGGTTATCACGTGCTCCTTGCGAGCATCGAACGCGGGGCCACGCAGTTGCCCGCGATGGTCACGGAGCAACAGGTCGGCGGCCTGGTCGTGGTAGGCGGCGGTGACATCTCCGATTCCTATATCCGTGCCGTCGCCGCCACCGGGTTGCCGCTGGTGTTGGTCGATAACTATGTCGATGGCCTGGCGGTTCCCTGTGTGCTCGGCGACAACGTGACCGGTGGCTACCTGGCGACCCGACATTTGATCGAGCGTGGGCATACCCGGATTGCCCTCCTTGAAGGTCCGCGCAAGTACAAAACGCTTATGGAGCGCCGCGAAGGGTACCTCCGCGCGCTGGACGAGGCGAATCTACCCATTGATCCTGGCTTAATGGTCAAGCCGCTGCATATCGGCCCGCGCAAGGGATACCATGAGACGCGCGGCCTACTAGCCCTTCTCCCACGCCAGCGGCCCACGGCCATCTTCGCCATCAGTGATAAAGCCGCGCTCGGCGCCCTCGCCGCCGTGAAAGACGCCGGCCTCCAGACGCCAGACGACATTGCCCTGGTTGGATTCGACGATCTGTCTGACAGCGAGCAGGTGACGCCGAGCCTGACGACGGTGCGCTTACCTGCCCATGCCATGGGAGAAACGGCCGTGGATAGGCTGGTCAATTTAATGGAAGGTTCCGACGCGCGGCCAAGTAAGATTGTCCTCTATACCGAGTTGGTCGTGCGTCAATCGAGCGTGGCAACGAGCGACAGTCGTCTGAGCCCGGGACTAACAACGGAAGGGAAGGGAGGTGAGGACGTCCCCGATGCGCTGTTGATCGTTGGGAACGAGGGAATGAGACGATAACAGGCTTGCGACACGCCCAGTTCGCGGTTTTATGATGGCGATTTTGATGCGTACAGATGCGTACAAAGGAGTAGGCCCTATGGCTCAGCACTCTCAATCACCAGGCGATCCGACAGGCGACAGGAGCGTCGTCGGACCGAGCACCGATGCAGCAACGTCGGACACGGGCTGTCGCGTAGCCGTGGATCGCCACGGCTTCTTGACCGGCGCGGCGAAGGTTGCCGCAGGCTTGGCTGCGGGGGGCGTGGCCCTCGGCGGGGCACCCGCGATCGCCCTCGCGGACCAGGATCGCTTACGCAGTATCAACATCAACCGCAATGCGCCCGTCACGATCAGTATGACCATCAACGGAGCGGCGGCGGACCAGGCTGTCTTCCAGAAGATCGCCGCGTTGTTCCATGCCCAGAATCCGGGCATCAACGTGAACGTGTTGCTCTTCACCGGCACGGGGTGGAGTGACTATTTCGAGAAAGTGCTGACGCTTGTTGCTGGGGGGCGCGCCCCCGACATCATTCGTATCGCCACCGAAGGGGCGAAACTCTTCGGAGCCAGAGATCTTGCATTGCCGCTCGACTCATTCATCAAGCGCGACGCGCACGAGCTCGGGGACTACTTCAGCGATGTCAGCCCGAAGCTGGTCAACGTCTTCAAGTACAATGGCGCGCAACTCGCGCTGCCCTTCGAATGGAACAACATGGTCATCTTCTACAACACGAAGGTGTTTAAGAAGGCCGGGATCGCGCCTCCCAGCGCGAGCTGGACCGGCGACGACTTTATGGCCATTGGGCGAAAGTTGCTTGCCTCGGGCGCGTACGGCTTCAATCCCTGGGCCGCCGGGACATTCGGCATCGTTGCCTGGATGTACGCGGCGGGCGGCGATCTCTACAACAGCACCTGGACGAAGTCGACGGCCACGAATCCCGCGAACGTCAAGGCGATGCAGTTCTTGCAAGATCTGATCTGGAAAGAGAAGACATCACCCCGGCTCGGCTCCCCCGACTTTCCGCTCCTTGAGGCTGGTCGTATCGGTATGATCGGGGCGGGACGCTGGCCCGTCACCAGCTTCGAGCAAGCCCATTTTTCCGACTACGACGTGCAGTATTTCCCCAAGTTGAGTCCGGGGCGCAAGACGATCTTCGGGGTGGGGGCGCATCCCATCTTCAAGCACAGCAAGTATCCGGAAGAAGCGTGGAAGTTCATCAAGTTTCTGAGCAGCGCGCAGGCGCTGCGCTACTCCACGCAGCTCGGTTTCAGCATCCCGTCGCGCCGCTCAGTGGCCTACGATCCCACGCTGATGGTCCCTCCCAAGAACTTCCGCATCTACTATGACTCGTTGGCCGCAGCGGAATCGATCCCGGCGCCGGCCCAATTCAACGAGGTTGAGAGTGCGCTCGATGCCGTCTATAGCAAGATGATGGCGAATGAGATGACACCGGCGGCGATGTTGCAATCGCTCGATCAGCAGATCACAAGTATCCTGACCAAGCCGGTCTAACCGCACTCTCAGCGCGACGACGGCCCATGGGCGCGGACCTTCGCTCGAATAGTGTGAGGTTCCGCACCCATGGACGCCAAGGACGCCGATCACACGAAGGAGTGGACCAGTGATGCCTTTAGACTCCGGCGTGCAGGAGACCAAGGCGCCGCCTGCCCTGGCGCCCAGGCTCAATAGGCGCTTGATGCAACATCATGAGACGCGAGCAGGCATGCTGTTTCTGCTGCCCAGCGCCGTCCTTTTCCTTGTTTTTGTTGCTGGCCCGGTCATCGCAAGCCTGGCACTGACATTTTTCCAGTGGGACGGGTTGTCTCCGGGTCAGTTTCTTGGCTTCACTAACTATGGCGCCCTCATTCATGACCAACAGGTGTGGACCGTCTTGCTCAACACCATTGTCTTCACAGTGGGCGATGTGGTGGGGAAAACGGCGCTTGGGCTCTTCTTGGCCGTGGTCGTGACGCGCTACCTTCGCCGCGTGCTCCAGACCATTTTCCGGTCCATCCTATTTTTCCCCGTCATCGTCTCGGGCGTTGCCATCGGCATCATCTGGAGTTGGTTGCTGAATACGACCCTGGGCGTGGTGAACTACTACCTGGGGATCATCGGGTTGCCCGCAGTCGCCTGGCTTGACTCCAGCGCGCACGCGCTGCCATCGCTCATCCTGGTCGATATCTGGCGCAACGTCGGGTTTACGTTCGTGGTGTTCGCGGCGGGCCTCCAGGGTATATCAGCGCAGCAGTACGAAGCCGCCGCGATCGACGGAGCCGGTGACTGGGCGCAGTTCCGCTGGATTACCCTGCCGCTGTTGTCGCCGACCACGTTCTTTGTCCTGGTGATCAATCTGATCGGCGCATTCCAGTTCTTCGACCTCTCCTACGTGATGACACAGGGGGGGCCGGGAGACGCCACGCGCACCATCGTCTACTACATCTACGACACGGCGTTCCACTTCTTCCGATTCGGCTATGCCTCGACCATTGCGTTCCTCCTCTTCCTGATTCTGGCGGCGCTGACCTTCCTCCAGGTACGCCTGAGCCGCCGCTGGGTCTTCTACCAATGAGCGGTGTGAGCGGGCCACGGCCCGCGCCAAGGAACGATCAGAGATGAGTGTCACAACTCCGTCCGTCATCGGCTCGCCGGCCGCACGCCGGGGCGTGTCGGTCGCGCAACGATCTCTATTCCGGATGCTCCTCTACCTCCTGTTGGCGATCGTCGCGGCCCTTATTGCGATTCCATTCATCTGGATGATATCGAGCGCCTTTAAGGATCAGATAGGCATCTATGCGAACCCGCCTACGTGGGTGCCGAGCCCGTGGATTACCGATAATTTCACGGCTGCGTGGACGCAGGTCCCATTTGGCCAATTCTTCCTCAATAGCTTCAAGGTAGCCGGCCTGAACACCGTTGGGCAATTGATCACATGCACGCTAGCCGCCTATGCCTTTGCCCGGCTACGCTTCCCCGGACGGGACATCATCTTTGGCGTCTATCTTGCGTCGCTGATGGTCCCCAGTCAGGTGACAATCATCCCGTTGTACATCTTGATGAAAGACCTTGGGCTGGTCGATAACCACGCGTCGCTGATTCTGCCCGGCCTATGGAGCGCGTTCGGGACCTTCCTCCTGCGTCAGTTCTTCCTGACCATCCCACGCGAGTTAGAAGAGGCCGCAATCATTGATGGCGCGGGGTTGATGCGGGTCTTGTGGGCCGTGATTCTGCCCCTCTCCACGTCGGCGCTCGCGGCGCTGTCGATCTTTACGTTCAACTTCTTCTGGAACGATTTTTTCAGTCCCTTGATCTTTCTTGACACGCCCAGCAATCTGACGCTGCCCGTTGGACTCAGTCTGCTGCAAGGGCAGTATGCGGGGACCAGCCCGGCGGTGATGCTGGCCGGCGTGTGCATGGCCGTGGTACCGGTGCTGGTCGTGTTCGTCATTGGGCAGCGCTACATCGTGGAAGGAATCACCTTGACGGTCCTGAAGGGATGATCCGTGCCTGTCACTATCGTCTGAGTGGATGTTTAGACGCTCAACGGGACGCCAGGGAGCGCCGGCCGGCGCGCGCAAGGCCATAGCGCCGGTTGATAGAAAGGGAGAGACGCATGGTCGTGGCGACGGACGTAGAACAACAACGCGGCGGCATGGGATGGTTCGACGCCACCGCGATCGAGGCCGCCTTCCCATTAGGGGGCGTTGGAACGGGCAACATCTCGATCGGCGCCCGCGGCAATCTGCGCGATTTCGAGATCTGGAACGAACCGCGTAAGGGCCTGACCCTTCCCTACACGGACTTCACCCTCTGGGCGCAAGCAGGTGCGCAGCCCAGTGTCACGCGCGTGCTCGAGGGCCGTATCCCGCCGCCCTACGCGGCCTCGCATGGCATCCATCCAAACCAGGGCGGCGGCCTGCCGCGCTTCGCGACGAGCCACTTCCGTGGCCAGTATCCGGTGGCCGAGTTGGAGCTGCGTGATCCCGATGTACCGGTCGAGGTCAGGCTCCTGACCTTCACCCCCTTTGTGCCGCTCGATGCGGACGAGTCTGGTCTCCCGTGCGCCATTTTCCAGTGGACGCTCACCAACACGGCCGACGAGACGGTACGCGCCACGGTCGTGGGGTCAATGCTCAACCCCGCCGTCTATTGCGGCACGGACAAGTTCGGCAATGTGAATGGCTATCCTGACGGCGACACGCATAACCGCTGGCGCGACGACGACGAGGCGCGCGGTGTGTTCTTCCAGGGGCCCGATGTTCAGGACACCGATCTGGCCTACGGCAACGCCGTCCTCGCCACGACCGCTCCGCAGGTCACGGCGAAACCGGAGTGGTTTCGCGGCGGCTGGTATGACACGCTGCGCGAGTTCTGGGACGATCTGTCGTCCGACGGCTTGCTCACGGATCTCGGTTCCGACCGGCCCGTGGAGCAGCGCCTGGTCGGGCCGCAGGTCGCCACCATCGTGTCCGGTTCGGTGGGCACGCCAGTCGAGTTGGCGCCCGGCGAGAGCGCGACCGTCACGTTCATCCTCAGCTGGTACTTTCCGAACCGGGTCAATGGGTGGGATCGCGCCTCTCCGACTCGGCCGCCCACCGCGCGCGTGCGTTACGCCGGCCGCTTCGGCAGCGCGTGGGAGGTCGCCCTGTATGTGGCGAGGAATCTGACGAGGCTTACGGAGGCCACGCTGCGCTTCAGAGACGCCCTCTTCGGGAGCACCCTGCCGCCGGCCGTCATTGATGCGCTGGCGGGGACGATGGTTGTGACACGCAGCAACACCTGTTTCTGGCTGGACAACGGATGGTTCTACGGATGGGAAGGGTGCTTCGACCGCGGCGGCTCCTGCCACGGTAACTGCACGCATGTGTGGGCCTACGCGCAGACGCTAGCGTTTCTGTTCCCGAGCCTGGAGTTGAGCATGCTCCGCACCGCGTTCCTTGACGAAGTCGAGGACTCGGGAAAGATGCGCTTCCGCGCCGGGTCGCATTTTGGCCAGGTCTTCGAGGGCTATCCAGCTGCGGCGGATGGGCAACTCGGGTCGCTCATCCGGTTGTGGCGTGCCTTCCTCCTGACGGGAGATCGGCCATTCTTACAGCAGTTGTGGCCCCGTGCGCAAAAGTGCCTCGACTATGCGCTCAGGACGTGGGACACGGACGGCGACGGGCTGCTGGACGGAGAGCAGCACAACACGTATGACATCGAGTTTTGGGGGCCAAACCCGCTGTCGAGCGTCCTGTTGTTGGGCGCCCTCCGGGCCATGGAAGAGATGGCGCTGCGTGTGGGGCAGGAGGACGAGGCGCGTCACTACCGTGCTCTATTCGAGCGGAGCCGGGGACAGGTCGACGATGTGCTGTGGACCGGCGAGTATTACACCCAGGCGCCCGACGAGACGGAACGGCACGCCTATCAACATGGGTTGGGCTGCCTGTCCGATCAGATGCTGGGGCAACTGCTGTCGCACGTGGCGCAGTTGGGCCATGTGCTGCCACCCGAACGCGTCACGGCCGCGCTGGACAGCATCTATCGCTACAACTTCCACCGGCCACTGGGCAACCACGTCAATCTGCAACGCGCCTACGCCTTTGCGGACGAAGACGGGCTGATCCTGTGCAGTTGGCCGCACGGCGGGCGTCCCACGTTGCCCTTTGTGTACTCGGACGAGGTGTGGACGGGCGTCGAATACCAGGTCGCCGCGCACCTCATCTATGAAGGGCGCGTTCAGGAGGGCCTGACCCTTGTGTCGTCCCTGCGCGCGCGGCACGATGGATATCGGCGCAACCCCTGGAATGAAGTGGAGTGCGGGCATCACTATGCGCGGTCGATGGCCAGTTGGGCGCTGCTACCAGCCCTGAGCGGCTTTGCGTGCGACGTGGAAGATCGAACCTTGCGGTTCAAGCCGGTCGTGAGCGAACCGGACGGCAGGTTCCACACCTTGTTCACCTGTAGCGCCGGCTGGGGCATCTACGCTCAACAGGCCCACGGCGATGATGTGCGACCGGAACTCACGGTTCTCGGAGGCACGCTCGATGGCTTCACGGTCCACGCGGGCAGCGGTTCCTGGCAGGTTGCCGACGGGCATTTAGCGCCGGCGCCGCATGATGAAAAGGCAGAATGATGAATGAAAGGAAGATAAACGTATGGCCATCGTCGGCGTCTTGACGTTTTCAGATGGGCGCGCCTTCGTGGCGGAGCAGGTCGACACGCTCAATCGGGGTTTCCAGGATCGCTTGCGGCACAGATTGGAGGCGGACGGATACACGGTCGTGACCGGCGACGAGGTTGTCTGTACCAACGAGCAGGCGGTGCGCGAAGGCAAGCGCCTCGCCGCGGCGGGGTGCGATTGCACGATCTTCAACTTCGCCGTGTGGTCTTTCCCCCACTTGCCCGCCCTGGCCTCGCGCTTCGCCCCCGGCCCCCTGTTGCTATTCTCGCAGGTCAATCCCGAGTATCCCGGCCTCGTCGGGATGCTGGCGAGCGCGGGTGCGCTCTCGCAGGCCGGCACACCCTATGCCCGCGCCTACGGCGAGATCGAGGACGACGCCGTCTACGCCACGGTGCAGGCGTTCGTCCGCGCGGCCAGCGCCGTTGCGCGCCTGCGCGGGCAGACCTTCGGCCTCGTCGGCGGTCGCCCCATGGGCATGTATACGACCACGGCCGACCCCGCGCAATGGCTCAAGATCTTCGGCGTCGACGTCGAGCATATCGACCAGGGCGAGATCGTGCGCCTCGCCGCCGAGGTCCCTGACCGCGTGGTCGAGCCAGCCTTCCAGTGGCTGACCGAGCACGTGGGCCACATCCACTATGACGGCCAGCAACTCACCCCTGACAAGCTCAAGACGCAGATCCGCGCCACCGAGGCCATGAAGCGGCTGATCCGCGAGTATCGGCTCGACTTCTCGGGTATCAAGGGCCAGCCAGAGCTCACCAACACCTTCTGCACGATGGACGTGACCGAGGCCTTCCTCAACGACCCCTACGACTGGGACGGGCCGCACGAGCCACACATCTGCGCCACCGAGGCCGACATGGACGCCGCGCTGACGATGCAGATTCTGAAGCACCTGGCCGGCACGCCGGCGCTCTTCGCCGACGTGCGCCACTACCACGCCGACCTGGAGATTTGGGACCTGTGCAACTCGGGCGAGCACGCCACCTACTTCGCCGGCCGCTCTTTCGACCCGAAAGACAATCTGCCGCACGTCCATTTCTATCCCGAGGGCTTCTACTTTCCCGCTGGCGGCGCCAGCGTGCAGCACCTGGCCTATCCCGGCGAGGCGACGTTCGCGCGGCTGACGCGGCAGGACGGCCGTTACCGCCTGGCTATCCTGAGCGGAGAGTTCGTGCGCTTCGGCGATGAGAAGGACGCCGCGCTGATGCGCCAAACGACGTTGGAGTGGCCGCATGCGTTCGCGCGCTTCACCTGCTCGGCCGCGGAGTTCATTGGCAGCTACACCAGCAATCACATCCACGCCGTCTATGGTGATTGGACCGCTGAGTTACGTCTCGTGGCCGGCCTGCTCGGGGTCGATGTGACGGTCTACGGGGAGAAATAGGCAATGGCGGACGGAGACCTCGTCTTGGGGATCGACGCGGGGACGGCCGGGCTGCGCGCGGGCCTCTTCGACCTGCGGGGACGGCCGAAGGGCTTTCATGACCAGGGATACCCCACCCACTACCCGCGGTCCGGCTGGGCCGAGCAATTACCCACCGCGTGGTGGGAGGCGCTCGTCGCCGCCGTGCACGGGTGCCTGGCGGCGAGCGGCGCCGACGGGACGCGGGTGGTCGGGCTAGCGATCGACGCGCCCTGCGATATCCTGCTCGTCGATCGTGATGGCGCGCCGTTGGCCAACAGCATTATGTGGATGGACTTGCGCGCGACGGCGCAGGCGCGGCGGCTCACGGCGACGGGCTCCTCCGTGCTGCGCTATTGCGGCGGCGAGGTCCCGGCCGAGTGGCCCTTGCCCAAGGCGCTCTGGCTCAAGGAGCGCGAGCCCGCGTTGTGGGCAAGGGCGGCCTATCTCGTGGAGCAGATCGCCTGGTTGACCTGGCGCCTGACGGGCGTGTGGGCCATCCCGCGTAACACGGCCACCGCCAAGTGGCAGTATCGGACGGCGGCCGATGCGGACACACCCGCGGGCTGGCCGCACCAGTTGTTGCGCGATGTCGGGCTGGAGGAGTTGCCCGACAAGGTTCCAGGACTGGTGATCGCTATGGGCGAGAAGGCGGGCGGGCTGACGGTGGAAGCCGCCGAAACGCTGGGACTGCGGCCTGGGACGGTGGTGTCCATGAGCGGGATCGACGCCCACGCCGGGATGGTCGGCATGGGTGTTTTAGCGCCCGGCGCGCTCGCGCTCATTACCGGCACCTCGACCTGCCAACTCGCCCAGTCGCCCGGCCCCGTCTTCGGGGCCGGCCTGTGGGGTCCGTTCGAGGACGCCGTCATCAGGGGGGAGTGGACGCTCGAGGCGGGACAGGCCAGCACTGGGGGGACCGTGCGGTGGCTACTCGATACATTGGGGGGCGCGTTACCAGGAGGGGACGAGCGGTACGCTGCTGCGGATGCCGCCGCCGCCGTCATCGTGCCCGGCGCTGACGGTCTCACGGCGCTCGACTTCTGGCAGGGCAGCCGCACGCCTATCAAAGACCCCTTGGCGCGCGGGACGATCTGGGGGCTGACGACAGCCCATGGGCCGGGCCATCTGCTGCGCGCGGTCTACGAGGGCACCGCCTACGGTAATCGAGCCATCATCGAGATGCTGCGCGGGCTGAGCGTTCCTACCGATCGTATTCTTGCCTGCGGCGGCGGGACGCGCAGCGCCCTCTGGCTGCAGATCCTGGCCGATGTCGCCGGCCTGCCGCTCACGCTCACAGACGCGCCCGACGCCGTCGCACTCGGCAGCGCCATGTGCGCGGCGGTTGGGGCCGGCGTCTACCCCGACTTGCGCGCGGCCGCGGTGGAGATGGTGCGCGAGGCGCGCACGGTTGAGCCGGACCCCGCGCCGCGCGGGGCCTACGACGAGGGCTATGCTCGTTACAAGGACACCTATGCCGCGCTGGCGCCACTTTTCCAGCGTGTGTGAATGGGCCGTCGCACGAAGACGTAGACCCACAGCGCGTAAGTTGAGAGAAGGGACTGATGGCATCAGATTTTTCATTGGAGGGGAAGGTCGCGGTCGTCACGGGGGGCGCGCGCGGCTTAGGGCTGGAGATGATGCGAGCCCTGGCCGAGGCTGGTGCCGGCGTGGCGTCGGTCGATCTCCTGCGCCCACAGGGTGAGGAGGCAACGCGGGATATAGCGCGCGACTATGACGTCCGCGCCGTCGCATACACAGCCGACGTGACGGACGCGGACCAGGTCACCGCGACCTTTGGCGCGATCGAGCGGGACCTCGGGGCCATTGACGTGCTGGTCGCAGCGGCCGGCATCGTGGAGAATGTCGCCGCTGAGGACGTTGATGCGGCGGCGTGGCGACGCATCATCGACGTCAATCTGACCGGCGTTTTCCTGTGCGCGCAAGCGGCAGGACGGACGATGATCGCGCGCCGTCACGGCAGCATCATCCTCATCGCCTCAATGTCGGGCCTCATCGCCAACCGCCCGCAGAAGCAAACCGCCTACAACGTGTCCAAGGCGGGAGTCATCATGATGGCGAAGAGCCTGGCGGCTGAGTGGGCCGATCACGGTGTCCGTGTCAACGCCATCGCGCCCGGATACATGCGCACGGCCTTGACCGATCAGGTCTTGATGGGGCAGGAAGGCCTGCGCGAGACATGGGAAAGCTATATTCCGTTGGGGCGCATGGGCACACCGGAGGAGTTGCGCGGAGCGGTTGTGTATTTAGCCTCTCCCGCATCATCGTATGTGACGGGGCACGCCCTTATCGTCGATGGCGGATATACCGCATGGTAGGAAAATCGTTGGAGATCAAGGGTGTTCAACGACAAGTGGAGCGGCTCTGGCACACATTCCGTCCGTGCTCGCCCCCCTACCATGCCGTACTCCTCCTACCGCCCTGATGGTGGTTCAGGAGGTTGCGATGCGCTTGACGACCTTGCTCCCTCATCTGACTGGAACGCGTAAGTTGTACGTCGCCCTGTGCGGCGATCAGATCTTCCTCAACGGCTGGACCACGATCACGGCCCTCGTCGCGTTCCCACCCGGAAGGGCTGCCGCACAGGTGCTCTGGAAGTCGCACTAGGTCACGCCTATCGTCACCCTCCGGAGCGCGGGTAACGATGCAGGGCAATGATCGCACGCCTTCTTGCGAACGATCAGTGCATCGCAGGTCAGAAAGTGCACCTTTTTGAGGGGTTATGCATACCCCCCCAAGTTTTGTTAAGTCTCCACAGACGGGCCATCGGGCAAATAGATCGTTGGCCGTCTATCGCACAGAGGGCGTGTTGACAGAATCGTGAACTCCTAGTACCCTATCAAATAAGGGTAATCGTTTGCGTAATCGATTAAACAGATCGAACGAGGGACGGTATGCCGACGATCAAGGATGTGGCGGAGCGGGCGATGGTCTCGACCGCGACGGTGTCGCATGTCCTCAACGGGACGCGCGTCGTGCATCCGGACACCCACCAACGGGTCAGCCTGGCCATCGAGGACCTGGGGTACGTGAAGGATGGTATCGCGCGCAGCCTGCGCGTCCGCTCCACCTCGACGCTGGCCCTGATCATCCCCGACCTCGGCAATCCGTTCTTCCCGGAGTTGGCCACGGCGATCCAACATGAGGCGACCCGCGCCGGCTACGATGTCGTGCTCTATAGCGTCGACATCCCCGGGGGCAATCGCCACGAATTATTCCAGCACTATCTGCGCGCCGTGCGCGGGAAACGCTACGATGCCGTCATCCTGGTCGAGACCCTGCCCATGGACCATAGCGCGCGACAACAACTCGTCGCCTCCGGCGTCCCGGTCGTCCTGATCGGCGGCACGCCGCACCTGGAGGCGGATCGAGTCTACATCGACGACTACCAGGCCAGCCGCGACGTGATGGACTACCTCGTCGCCAAAGGCCACCGCCTCATCGCCCACATCAGTGGGGCCGATGGCATGACCTCGGCGCGCGATCGCCAGCGCGGCTACTGCGACGGTCTGAGCGCGGCCTCGCTCCCGGAGGAGCCCGCGTTTAACGTGGCGGGCACGTTCTTGCGCGCGGGAGGGTACACGGCCATGCAGCACTTGCTGACCCTCACGCCGCGCCCGAGCGCGGTCTTCGCGGCCAACGACCTGACCGCGCTTGGCGCCATCGTGGCCTGCCTCGACGCCGGCCTGCGCGTCCCCGACGACGTGGCGATCGTCGGTTTCGATGATATTTCCCTCGCCGCCGATTTGCGCCCGTCCCTGACCACCGTCTACCATGGGCAGCAGGAATTGGGACAGGCGGCGGTGCGCCTGGCCGTGGCGCGCATCCGCGGCGATACGCCGCCGGAGCGACAAACAGTGATCGTTCCGCATCGTCTCGTGCCGCGAGACTCGGCATGAATCCGGTGTGGCGCATCCCAATCCAGCTATCTGGCCCGCGACGATCACGGCCACGAAAGGAGGTGAATCGGCCGACCACGCGGCTTATCATTGCTCTCGTCATATCCAAAGGTTGACCAACACCGAGACGTGGTTGTCTCGGGGCATACGTCTCTCTGTTCTTGAGGAGGACATCATACAATGGCTGTACAGACTCATCCGGATCATCCGGCGACCGACATCACCGCAGACTCACCGGCCGCCGCGTCCGACACGACACCAGTTCCGTCCCGTAAAGACTTCCTTGGCGTCGCCGCCAAGGCCGCCGCGGGCGCGGCGCTCGCGGGAAGCGCACTGAGCGCGACGCCCGCCCTCGCGGCCGGCTCCCGACGCCTGCCCGAGATCCTGCGCCGCGCCAGTCCCGTGACCCTGACCTACTACTTCGGCGCCAACCCGGCCGAGGCGCAGACGCGCCAGAAGCTGTTCAATCAGTTCATGGCCGCCAACCCCGACATCAAGATCGTCAATCAACTCGACAGCGTGGCGCACCTGCAGAAGTTCAACACCGAGGTCGCGGGCGGTAACCCGCCCGACCTGACTATGTCCTGGGAACTCGACTACAGCGAGTACGCCAAACGCGGCGTGTACATGGATCTCAAGCCCTTCATCGCGCGCGACAGCCAGTTCCAGGAACAGGTCATGAGCCAGCAGTATCCGGCCCTGCTCAACATGTTCACCTTCGAGGGCCACCTCTACGTGCTGCCGGAGCAGGTCACCGATACGGTCCTCTTCTACAACAAAGACCACATGGCGCAAGCCGGCCTGACCATGCCGACGTCGTGGGACGACAAGACCTGGACGTGGGATAAGTTCCTGAGCTACGCTCAGAAGCTGACCCAGCGGCGGGGCAGCCGCGTCACGCGCTACGGCTACACCGAGATGTGGGGTTGGGCGCTGACGGCCTGCAACGTCATCGCCGCCGCCAACGGCGGTAACTGGTTTAACCAGGCCGTCAATCCGGCGGCCGGCTCGAGCAACCTGTCCGATCCCAAGATCACGCGGGCCGTACAGTGGTACGCCGATCTGACCAACGTCTACAAGGTAGCCGCCAGCAACGCCACGACCACCACCACGCCCGGCTTTCAGCTCTTCCAGACCGGCCGCGCCTCAATGGGCATCGTGGGGCACTGGTTCTACCCCGCCTTCGCCGGTACGGCGGGCCTGCACTTCGACATCGCGCCCGTCCCGATCGGGCCCAACGGCGATCCCCACTCGCGCACCAACGTGGGTGGGACGGGCATCTCGATGAGCGCGAAAACCAAGTATCCCGAGCAGTGCTGGCGCTTCGTCAAGTTCTGGGCCGGCCTGCAGGGCCAGCAGGGCGTCGCTCAGTCGGGCCTGTTCGTACCCGCGCTCAAGAACATCGGCCAGTCGAGCGCCTACACGGGGTCGAACAGCGCGCTCAGTCACTCCACGCTCTTCACCAAGGTCCTGGGTGAGGGATACGTGCACTCCCTGCCCATCAGCCGCGCCTGGCCCGAGTTCGCTATCCCCTGGACCAACGCCCTCGTCTCCGAGGTCTGGCAGGGGACAAAGTCCGCGGCGCAGGTGTTCCCGTCGCTCGACCAGACGATCAACGCGGATATCCAAAAGTACGGCTAGCGGCTAGGCGCTAGGCATGATCAAGGAACCATCTTTGCGCCGGAAGCGACTTCAGTCGCCGTGGTTTGCCATGCGACTTCAGTCGCAGGCGTCCGTAGCCCGGTAGTCGGAGAGAAGGTCCGCCACCGGCGGACCTTCTCCTCACCTCACTCTCTCATCTCTGGCTCGCTCCCAGCCCGACGAAAGGACGATTCGTGGCTGTCGCAACATCTCGCGTGGACACGTCGGCGCGCCGTGACAAGCGACGCCGCGCGTTTCGCGCCTATCTGCCGGCCTACCTGTTCCTGCTCCCCAACCTCCTGGGCGTGCTGGTCTTCATTGCCTTCCCGGTCTTCTTTGCCCTCTACATGAGCTTCCAGGACTGGAATGGATCGAACCCGCCGCGCTTCATTGGCCTGGGCAACTTTGGCGACCTCTTCGCCTCCCCCCTCTTCTGGCAGGCGCTCGGCAATACCGTCGTCTATACGCTGCTGACCGTCCCGCTGGGCGTCGTCTTCAGCCTGGGCGTCGCGGTCCTGCTGCATCAGAAGGTGCGCGGCCTCGCGTTTTTCCGTGCGGCCATGTTCGTGCCCGTGGTCACGTCGGCTCTTGCCGTCGCGGTGATCTGGAAGTGGATCTACGACTACGATAATGGGCTGGTCAACGATATATTGAGCACAGTCTTCAACGGGTTACAGATTCCCTGGCTGACGAGCAATCCATGGCCCCTGATCGGTCTGGCCATCATCGGTATCTGGAAAGGTTTCGGCCTCACCGCGATCATCCTCCTGGCCGCCTTGCAGGGCGTCCCCGAGTCGATCCAGGAAGCCGCCTCGATCGACGGCGCGGGCGCCTGGCGCCGGTTCCGCAGCGTGACGCTGCCGCTGATTGCCCCATCGATGCTCTTCGTGACCATTACGTCGTTCATCAACTCGTTCCAGGTGTTCGACCAGGTCTACTATATGACGAGTGGCGGACCCAACTATGGCACGACGGTCCTGAACTTCCTCGTCTTCCAGGACGCGTTCCAGCAAAACCGCTTCGGCGCGGCCTCGGCCCTGGCCTATGTGCTGTTCGCCATCATTTTCGTCGTCACCCTGGCGCAGTTGCGTATCGGGCGCCGGTTCTCCAACGCGGCGTCGGAATTCGATGCGTAGTCTCATGCCAGGCCTCCGTTAGGGGCGGTGCGAAAGGAGCCATGCCCACTATGCAAGCACATGCCGTAGCGCCCGCTGCCCACCGGAGGCGACGGGGCGTCGCATCTACTGCCCGCTGGCGCCGCGGGCTGTCGACCACGATTGTTTATCTGTTACTCACGATCGTGTCCCTCATCGCGATCATCCCCTTCTTGTGGATGCTCAGCACGTCGCTCAAGACGACGCTCGAGTCCAGCACCTATCCGCCAACCTTGCTCCCGGCGGCGCCGCAGTGGCACGATTACACCGATGTCCTGTCCGCCGTTCCGTTCCTGACCTACCTGCGCAATACCGTGTTCTACTCCACGGCGGTGACGCTCGGCCAGTTGCTCTTTTGTTCGACGGCGGCCTTCGCCTTTGCCCGCCTCAAGTTCCCCGGCCGCGACGCGCTCTTCCTGGTCTACCTCGCGACGCTGATGATCCCGCTGTCCGTGACGCTGGTGCCCGCGTTTATCCAGATGAAGTGGTTTGGGTGGCTAGACACGATCTGGGTCATGACCGTGCCCGGCATGCTGGGCAGCGCCTTCGGCACCTTCCTGCTGCGGCAGTTCATGTTGACCATCCCACGCGACCTCGACGAGGCGGCGACGATCGACGGGGCCGGGCTCTTCCGCATCTTCTGGCAGATCATCCTGCCACTGACCAAGTCGGCCCTAACCGTCCTGGCCGTGCTCACGATCATGACGGTCTGGAACGACTTCGTCTGGCCATTGGTGATGCTCAACAGCAATGAGGTCACAACGCTCACGCTGGGACTGGCCATCTTTGCAACCGGTGGCACCCAGGAGTTCCTGAACGTCCCGCTGGCCATGGCAGCGGCAACCATGACCGTCGCTCCGCTGATCATCATCTTCTTCTTCGCGCAGCGCTATTTCGTGCGCGGCATCGCCCTGACCGGCTTTGGCGGACGCTGAGAGGCCTAGCAATGGAACATGTACAACTGGAGCACGACCGCCTGCGCGTCGTCGTGGACGGGGCGTCCGGCGCCCTGCGCGAGGTCGTCCACGTCCCGGCCGGGCTGGCGTTGGTCGCGTCGCCGGACATCGCCGCGCGCCACCCCTTTCTGGTCGTCATGGACGACGGCACGACGCGACGGACGTGGCTGACGTGCCTTGTCGAGCACGACCGCGACGCACGCGCGGCGCGCGTGTCCTGGACCATGGCGGACGGCCTGCGCCTGGAGGCGCGCCTGCGGCAGGACGCCGCCTCGGGCGAGGTGCGCTGCACGATCCGGCTGCACAACCCGGCGCGGTTGCCGGTCGCGGCGGTAGCCTATCCCTGCATCGCCGGCATCGGACGGCTCGGCGACACGCCCGAATGCGACGAACTCGTGCATCCCTATGCCACCGGCTTCCTGGTGCGCAATCCCCTCGACCACCTGCCGCCGGTCACGTCTGAGACGGCCGGACAGGAGCCGGTCGTGCTCGGCCTCTATCCCGAGGGCTTTAGCGGCAGCACGATGTCGTTCATGGCCTACAGCGCCGCCGGGCGAGGCGGCTTCTACGTCGCGGCGGAGGACGCCGCCGGGCGCGAGAAGTGGCTCAACTTCTACCGGCACGGCGAGGGAGACCTGCGCCTGGCCGTCTGGCACGGTCCGGCGAATGACGCGGAACGGCAGACCCTCGCGCCGGACTACGAGACCGTGCTCGCCCCGCTCGACGGCGGCTCATGGTACGACGCGGCCGACCGCTACAAGGCCTGGGCGCTGGCGCAACCCTGGGCGGCGCGCGGCCCGCTGTGGTCGCGCCCTGATCGCCCGCGACGGCTGCTGGAAGACGTCGGGCTCTGCACGTTCGGCATCAACGCGCGCCACGACCGCGTGCCGTGGATCGCGGAGATCGACCGCATCGCCGGCACGCCGGTGCTGCATGTGCTGGGACCGAACTGGCCGCGCACCGGCGCGGACTATATGAACAATTTGCCCGGCGGCCTGGACGACTGGTTCCCGGCGCAATTCAACGCCAGCAACCTGGAGATCATCCGGCGCAACGGCGACATGGTCACGCCCTTCGAGTTCGACCTGCTGTTCGGACGGGGCGAGGATCGCGCCGACGCGGAGGCCGGCCGTCAGGCCTTACAGCTGTTCCCCACGCCGCTCCTCAGCCGTGACGCCTACCACTTCCCCTTCCTGTGCCCGGTCAGCCCCTTCACGCGGGAGTTACACGTCGCCCGCGACCGTACGCTGGCGGAGCAGGTCGGGGTTGACGGCGTCTACTACGACATCTCGGTCAACAACGTGCGGCACATCTGCCTCTCGGCCGCGCACGGCCACCAGGCGGGCGCCACCGTTGCCCTGACCGCCGCCTACCGCGACCTCTTCGCCGAGACCGCCGAGGCGATGCGCGCGGCAGGCAATGGCGACGCGCCACTGCAGGGCACGGAGATGATCAACGAGCAGATGCTGCCGGTCATCTCGTTCTACCAGGCTCGCGCCGAGGCCAGCCCGGCGTCGCCCTTCGAAGCAAAGCCGTTCCGCGCGTTGATCAAGCAAGGCGTGGCGGACAAAATTCCCCTGTTTGCCTACGTCTACCATGCGTATGGGCCGTTGCGGCTCGACGGGTGGGCCAAGCTCAGCCGCGAGCAGGGCGACTACGTCTACTTTGTGCTGGGCCGCGTCTTCCTGCAGGGGGGCTTGATCGAACTCAACGACGAGTTCAGCCCGCTTGAAGACCTGGGCGACGCGCGGGATGATGTGGCTGACCACTACTGGCGCTTTGATCACCATCACTATGCCATCGACCCCGACCTTGCCCGCTTCGTGGGCCGGCTGGCACGCGCCCGCGTCGGCCGCGCCAACCGCTACCTCGCCTATGGGACGATGCTGCGGCCGGCGCCGCTCACGGTGGACGGCGATCAGGACCTGCGCCTGGAGTATTTCCTCTACAACTGCGACCGCTCGTTTGACGAGTACGAGGATCGCGGCGCGCTAGCCGTCCCAACCGTGCTCCAGGTCGCCTGGCGCGACCATGAGGGCAACGTTGCATGGCTGTTGCTCAACCTCGCGACCGACAGCCGGACGGCGCGCCTGGAGATCGCCCCCGCCACGCTGCCGCCGACCGTGCCGTTAGCGTGGACGCTGACCCTTCATCAGGAAGACGAACCTGCCGTGGACCTCGGAACGCTGGACGGGCGGCGTACCGTGACCCTGACGCTCCCATCGCGCCGTCCAGTCATGCTCGAAGCCGTGCCGGTCGCGCGACAGTGAGCGCGATGAGCGACGCCGTGATGGAGGATGCGCCTCACAATAGTGGAGAGGCCTGCGACTGCGGTCGCATGGCAAACCAACGCCGACTGCGGTCGGGTGGGGGTCCGTCGGCACGCTACCCCTCGTCCCGGTCCAACACCGTAGTGCTGTACGCTGCCATGCGACCCATGCTTGACCCGCCCCCGACCAGCTGCGCTTTGCGGACTGGCCCCGACCAGTTGCGCTTTGCGGCCGGTCCCGGTCCAGCCGGCTGCGGCCGGTCCCGGTCCAGCCGGGCAGTCGCAGGTTCGGATTCCACAAGGTCAAGATGCACCCGTGACGGACGGCAACGTTTCCTTGCTCACTTCAACACGTTCATGAGATAGATGACCAAAAGGGAGGATCAAATCGATGTCTTCAGATCGCTTTACCGGCCCCGGTACCTCGTTGCGCGACCTGGCGCGGGCGCGGCCCGGACGGCGACAGCGCGCCTCCAGTTGGGATCGTAGCGGCGGCAACGACGACCGTATACGCCTGCGGCCCGGAACAAGCGCGCCGTTGCTGGACATGTCCGGCGCCGGCATCGTCACGCACATCTGGATCACCACCATGTGCGACGAGCCCGACCACCTGCGCAAAGTCGTGCTGCGCATGTGGTGGGACGGCGAGGCGCAGCCGTCGGTGGAGGTCCCGCTGGGCGACTTCTTCGGCGTCGGCCACGCCCGCACCGCGCCCTACCACTCCGCCGCTTTTGCCATGAGCGCCGAGGACGGCAAGGCGCTCAACTGCTTCTTCGCCATGCCCTTTGCCCAGGGGGCGCGCATCGAAGCGGCCAGCGAGTGCGCGGACCACGACGTGATCTTCTACTATTATGTCGACTACGAGGAACACGACCGGCTGGACGACGACCTGCTGCGCTTCCACGCCCAGTGGCGCCGCCAGAACCCCTGCGACGGCCTGTCCCAAGAGCAAGCCGAGGCGATGACCAACGAAGAATTCGAGTTCGGGGGCCGGAATATCGGCGGGGCGGGCAACTACGTCCTGCTGGAGGCGGCGGGGCGCGGCCACTACGTGGGCTGCAACCTGAGCGTCACTAACCTGCGCCAGACCGATCGCTGGAACTGGTACGGCGAGGGCGACGACATGATCTGGGTCGATCAGGAGTACACCGACTGGCCGCCGCGCCTGCACGGCACCGGGACGGAGGACTACTTCAACACGGCGTGGTGCCCCTCGCAAGTCACCAGCACCCCGTATCACGGCATCCCGCTGCCCGGCGGACCCAATTGGTCGGGTCAGATCAGCCTCTACCGCTTGCACATCGAGGACCCAATCCAGTTCGAGCGCAGCATCCGTGTGACCATCGAGCACGGCCACGACAACAGGCGCAGCGATGACTACGCCAGCACGGCCTACTGGTATCAAGCGGAACCGCACGCGCCCTTCCCCCCCCTGCTGCCGGTCGCGCAGCGCCTGCCTATCAGCCTTCCCGAGGACTCTGCAGTGCCCGGTGTCTCCGAGGCACCCGAGGTATGACCGTGTCGTGGCGTCATCACCACTCCCTGGCCATCGCGCTAAGTATCGCGCTGGGATGCGTCCTGAGCGCTGGTGCCCATCATAGCGCCGCCGCTGGACTGACGACCGGGCAACCCACGGCGGTAATCCCGTTCCCCTATCAGGTAGGCGGCGTCACGCGGGTGGCCCAACTCATCGGTCCTACTCCCGGCAGCCCCTACGCCGCCGGCGCCGCCTCGCCCCACTCCATCAACGACACCACGCGCTGGGGCATTTGCGGCGGGGATCTGGGCAGCCTGATGGAAGATCGTGGGACGGCCTACATCACCCTGGGCGACAACTACGCCAGTTGTCCTCCGGGCACGGGCGGACCCGGAGCTGGATTGCAACCGCCGGATTGGCGCTCGAATACCGTGGGCGTCATCTCAAATCCGACGAACTTCTCGCATGGGTTGCGTATCGCGCGCTGGATCAGCGGCGACGGCCGGCGCGCCATGGAGGTTATCCCTTCAGCGCATAATGCGGGCGACTGTGAGGACACGCAAACACCGCGCTGCGAGGTGACCAGGATTCCGACCTACGGCTTTGCCGTCCAGGGCCGCCTCTTCCTGGCCTACATGAGCGTGCACCACTGGGGTGATCCAGGGATGTGGGACGTCAACTACTCCGGCTTTGCCATGTCGGCGAATCGGGGGCAAACCTGGACGGTTGAGACGCGCGCGGCAACCTGGGGGCCGCGCAGTAATTTTGCACAGGTGGCCGTGACGCCCGATCCCGGCGGCCGCTACCTGCTGTTCTATGGCATTCCGGGCGGGCGCTTCGGGGCGGTCCGGCTGATGCGCACCCCCGCCATCTGGCGGGATGTCCTGACCGCCCGGTCGTACCAGTACGACACCGGGACGGACGCCAACGGCGGACTACGGTGGAGCGTGGACGCCGCCCGCGCCGTGGTCGTCGCGGACGCGCCGGTCGGAGAGCTCTCCGTAATCTACGACGCGGGCCTGAGAGAGTGGCTGATGACCTATCTCCAGGGGAACGGAGACATCGTCATGCGCGGCGCCGCCCACTACTGGGGACCGTGGTCCGGTCCGGTCACGCTTGCCACGCAGGCCCAGTTCCCGGGGTTGTATGGAGCCTTCATGGAGCCTCACTTTCTGACGGACAACGGGCACACGGTCTACTTCGTGATGTCGCAGTGGAACCCCTATGCCGTGTTCTGGATGAAGGCGGCGCTGACCAGGGAGAGATAGCCGGTCGTCCCATCGCGGAGCGGGCCAGGGCCGATCTGTTCCACGGGGCATTGTAAGGGGAATCTTCATCATGCAGACATCAGCGATGACACCCGCGACGACGGCGGAGGACCTGGCGAAAAGCCGCTCATGGGTAGGGCAATTCGTTTCCGCCGCGGAGACGCTACCGGTGTCCTTCAACTACGATGGGAAGGACATAGCCGGTATCCCTCGTGAGTGGGCTCCAACGGTCCAGAAACGGCGCATCGATGCGCGCCTGATAGAGACAGCTTTCGAGGGACATCACCTCACCACCGGTCTGCGGGTACGGGTTGAGTGCCTGGAATATCTCGACTATCCGGTCGTCGAGTGGACAGCGTGGTTCGCCAACACCGACGATAAGCCTACGCCGCCGCTCCGCGACATCCTGGCGCTACAGGGCGCGTTCGAGGGGACCTCACCCGTCGTGCATCACTGCAACGGCGACTTCGACAGCGAGGACGGCTATACGCCGCGAGAAACCCCTCTGCGCGCTGGAGAGGTTCTGACCCTTGCTCCCACCGGCGGCCGCCCGTGCGACGGCGCTTTCCCGTACGCGCGCATCACGTTCGACGGGTGTGGCCTGACCATAGCCGTGGGCTGGCCCGGCCAGTGGGTGGCTCGCTTCACGGGTCGTGATGGCGGCGTGTCCGTGGCGGCCGGCCAGGAACGGACAAACATGCGACTCGGGCCTGGAGAGCGCATCCGCACCCCGAGGATAACCATCATGTCGTGGACAGGCGACACCTCCAGGGCTATCAACGTATGGCGTCGATGGTACTTGGACCATGTGCTTCCGCGGCCCAACGGCAGGCCGCTACGGCCGTTGCTGGCAGCGGCCGGGACGGATGAGGGCGAGGAGTTTACGGCCGCCACCGAGCAAAACCAGTTTCTGTACATGGACAAATTCAAGGGCGCCGGATTCGATTATGACGTGTGGTGGATCGATGCCGGATGGTACCCATGCTATAACGAGCGCCGCGAGCGCACGTGGTGGCTGACCGGGACGTGGCAGCCGGACCCGGAGCGATTCCCCCGTGGCCTGAAACCCGTGGCCGACCACGCGGCGGAGCAGGGCGCCGATTTCTTGCTCTGGTTCGAGCCCGAGAGGGTGACCCGCGATACCTGGATCTTCACCAATCATCCAGAGTGGCTGCTGCACATCAAGGAAGGTGACGGATCGGTCTCGCGATCCTATTTGCTCGATCTTGGCAATCCGCACTGCCGCCAGTGGTTGACCGATCATGTAAGCGCGCTGATCCAGGACAATGGCATCAAGATCTACCGGCAGGATTTCAACTTCCCCCCGCTGGCGTTCTGGCGGGACAACGACGCGGAGGACCGCCAGGGCGTCAAAGAAAATCTGCACATGCAGGGCTATCTGCGTTTCTGGGACGACCTACTGGCGCGCAATCCCAGTCTGTGGATCGACTCGTGCGCGTCTGGTGGCCGCCGCAACGACCTCGAGACCATGCGCCGGTCGGTCCCTTTGCATTACACAGATTACGGATATGGCATCCATCCCGTCAAACTGGCCTTCCACCACACGCTCTACGCCTGGATTCCCTATTTCAAGGAGTCCGTCGTTTCCTGGGACCTGGACGACGTGAGCGACGATATCAAGCCCGGCGCGCAACCCGACAGCTTCTCATTCCATTGCGCCATGGCACCGATGCTTTTTCTCAGTATAGATATCCGCAAGGACGATAACGATATTGTGCAGAGCAAGAAAATGGTCGGTATCTGGCGCAAGGCATCCGAGCTGTTACTGAGCGGCGACTATTATCCGTTGACCCCATTCAGCCGCAGCGGCGACGCGTGGGTCGCCTGGCAGTTCGACCAGCCGGACACAGGTAAGGGGCTTATCCAGGGTATCCGCCATAGGGTCTGTACGGAGGATCGCTTGACCGTTTATCCGCGGGCGCTCGATCCAAACTCACGTTATATGCTGGAGAACTATGAGACAGGCGATGTCCTCGAGATGGATGGCTCTGCCCTGTTAAATGACGGCTTCACTTTTGAGCTCCCGCAGCGTGCTGGGGTCATCTGGTTCTATAGGGCAGTGACTCCACGCAGGTACAACCCCAGGGAACCGTGGTGGGGGTGAGTTGACAGGAAGGCGCCTCGCCGTAGGGCAATCGCATATTAAGCGGCGAGGACTTTGAGCAGATACTGCTGGTCCCACCCCGCTTTGAGGCGACGGGCTTTGATCCCGCAGCGCGCGGTGGACTCCCGCCGGAGGAGGTTGAGCGCGAGGTGGCGCAGGACCGCCATGTTCCGCGCGCTCTCGCCGGTGCGCGCGCGGCTCTCGTCCTCGCGGAAGGCGAGGTCGAGCACCCAATAGACTTGTTGCAGGATAAGCGTAGACCACCCAATCATCATTAGATTGTGCCCACAAATGTCCAAAATAGTGCCTTTCACGGTCCTGCAGGCCTGCTATCAAGGCTCTGAGGGGCACTTTCCTTATTCGGCAACGAGTCTAATGGACCTTGTTCTCGATGCCCCAGTGGCTACGCACGGCGTCGCTATCGCGTGCGCGCCGCAGCCGCCAGGCTGGAGATATAGTAGCGCGTCTCGTGGCTCACCTCCGCTCCCACGCGCCGCTCCGCCTGGACCATCCCGCTGCAGCGCAAGTCCGGCCAGCGCCCGTCGGGGTCGAGGGAGCGCAGCGTCGCCGCATCGGTGATGACCCAGGCTTGCCGGATCTCGCTGCGCCCGTGGCCGCCGTCGACGGCGCGGTGCGTGTCGGGGGCCAGGCCGCCGCCCGGAGCGGTGAGCGCCTCCGCGAAGAGCGCCTCCACGTCTCCGTGCAGACGCCCCTGGTTTCCCTTGAGCGCTGTATTTGGCAAATACTTTCAGGCTCTCCGGCACTTTTGATACAGCCGACTAGCCCTGTTGTAGGGCTGAGCTGAGTGTGATTAACAGCTATGCCAATCCGCAGATTCAGATAGCGAATAGCGACTCCGTAACGTGACTGACGAGAGGCAGTTAATCCACTACATATAGAAGGTTTATGGCTGCTACCAACAATATGTAGTGTCTTCTACCACAGAACAGCGTGTATCAAAAGTGCCGGAGAGCCTGCTTTAGCTTGCCGTATACAGGGCGGCACGGCGTCAAACAACGCTACCACCCGACGCGCGGCTTCGGCTCCTTTGACGCAGCGGCCCGCTTCTGCACCGCCCACGACGAACTGCGCGACCACCTCCGCTCCCGCCAACACTTGAATGAGACGGTGTCCCTGGCTGAGCAGCGCCGCTTGTTCCAGGACCGCTGGGGCGAGGTGTGTGCCGTGCTGCAGGCGGCGTAGGCGACATCAGGCAGGAGCCACTCAAGCTGACGTGCGCTACCGCCCGATTGCGTTCCGAATCCTGACGCTTCCCGCGCGACAAGCTACGGGGATGCGACGAGTGAGAGGCCTCCGAGAGCCGCGCCGACGGCGCCGGCCCAGATGTCCAACCGCGCGCGCGCAATGCGCGGGACAGGTACGCGCTGTCGCGCCAGCTCATCGAGCGCGGGGGCAACCAATAGGTTGTCCAGCTCGGCCAGCCCTCCCGCCAGCGTGACGAGATCAGGGTCCAGCACATTGATGACGTTGCGCAGGCCCACGCCTAGCCACCGCCCAAGCTCGGCGATCGCGGACAGCGCGCAGGTGTCGCCCTGCCGCGCCGCCTGTCCGATCG
>JAABUX010001023.1_pt1 | contig 44272 bp, 40 predicted proteins | sample 5561851 | NCBI WGS metagenome assembly JAABUX01 (sample SAMN10711883, study PRJNA513361) | rock metagenome | isolation source: Antarctica rocks | place: Antarctica: Victoria Land, Richard Nunatak red sandstone | collected 2016-01-03 | reverse complement strand
AAAACACGCTCGACCCGCCATGGCGCTTCGGATGTGGCACAAATGGGCTCCTTACCACCGAATTTGCTTTGGCCGACGAGCTTGCCCTCCCGCCTCACTCCGACAGACTGCTAGAGCATGATAATTTCGATCATGCTCTGCTTGACTGAGGAAAGAGCAGCTTTATCAGCTGCCTGGGATCGCGAAGCGATTCCAGTCAGACTGATGCTGCTCTAGCTGCATGCACAGTCTCCAACCTTCCGCTGGATTGCATCGGCAGTCCGGACCGGACCGGGTGAAGCCGGATCGTAACCGACTGCCGCTATGTTCCGTGGTCGGCCGATCAGGAGGAACAGATGATGACGATTGGCGGCTCGATGCTGACCGACGGCATGATCGATCTGAAGCCCCAGCTCCGGAAGGCCTTCGGGGCGGCGCGCGAATGGTACAAGGGCCAGCAGAAGTCCACCAACAAGCAGTACGTGGTCAACCTGGATGACACGAAGTTCCAGCGGCGGTTCGACAATGCGACGACACCGATCAAGGTCGACACCCGTTCCGGCAACGGTGCCGTCGACATCGGGAGGAGACTTGAAAACCTGGACATCTGGTACGGCAACTGCGTCGAGATGAGCTGCCTGGCCGCGTGGTTCCTGACGAAAGCCGGCTTTCGGAAGAAACTCACCTTCTGCGGCATCGATCCGCCCGGCGACCATGTCTTTCTCACAGCCGGCGAGCCGCCGAAGTCAGACCGCGTCCATCGATTCGAGCAGAAGCAACGCGCGTTCATGGTCGTGGATGTCTGGATGAACATCCGCTGCAACAGCTCGGACTATCCTGAACTCGTCGAGCAGAAGCTCAGGAAACGGTCCGGCAAAGGCCAGCGGATCACGTCGTACACGCAGGACGGGAAACAGGTGATCTGGGTTCCCGACGACGACGACTACATCGCCAACTTCCTGCTGTCGGACCTCAGCGGGACGCCTTGTTCACAGATCATCTGAAATTCGTCGCGCGGCCCGCGTCCGCTTCAAGACGGCGCCGTGCGGCCGGAAGTCCAGCCCGTCAGCGATGCGCGCCGACGCCGGTGCTGTAGTCGCCGGGCACGTAGGTCAGGGTGGAGGGCACCGTATTGGTGCCGGCGATGGTGCTGTTGGCGGGAGACAGCAGCGATTGCGTCGCATACAGCACGCCGTTGGACTGCGGCACGTCGGCCAGCCAGAGACGGTTGGTGCGGCCCTGCGGACCTGTGAGCAGCAACTGGCCGGTTGCGGGTTCGATCGAGACGGTGAGCGCGTCACGCCCCTCGAGGGTGGGCAGCGCGATCGGACCGCCGCGCGCGGCGATCATCCGGCGCAGCCTCCTCTCGGTGTAGCGTCCGGGAACGATGGTGTAGGCCATCAGGCGATGCAGCCCGGTGTTGTTCTCCGGCGACAGCAACTGGCCGTAGGCCGCCTTCTGCTCCACCTCCAGCGGCTCGTTCGGGACCGCGAATACCGTGAAGGGTCCGCTCTGGCGCAGCGTGTCGAGCAGGCCGGTGCGATGCAGCGCGACGGCGTAGTCGGTCAGCTCCAGCGAGCTGACGATGCTCTCGTCGAGGGTGCGGTCGTGATAGATCGGCACGTCCGAGAACACGATGGTATCGGTGCTGCCGCGCACCAGGAAGGGGTCCTGCCTGGCGCCGCTCTCGCAATCGGCCAACCCAACCGCCACGCCGAGCGACAATGCGAGCCGGGCTGCCTTGGCACGGAACGGTATCATGCTGCTTTCCCTCACCCGAGCCGCCTCAGGGCGAGCTTGCAGCTCCGGGATAACCGGATGCGTCGTCGATCGCAACTATCCCGAAGCCGGAAGTCAGCAGCCGTTGCCGCGCATCGTCCAGGACGTCACCTTGTCGGAGGCCACCTCGAACGTGGTCTGGCAGGTGCTGGTGTAGTAGGTCGGTGGGAAGCCGCCGAACCCGCCGAACCCGCCGCCGAAGCCTCCGAAACCGCCGCCATAGCCGCCGAAGCCGCCGCCATAGCCGAAGCCACCGAAGCCGGGACCGTAGGAGCCGGGGTAGTAGCTGCTCTCATTGTCGATATAGGCCAGGAAGGTGCGGCCGTCGGCGGTGTAGGTGCGGGTCGGGACACCGAAATTGCGCACCAGGTCGACTTGCGTGCGGCCGACCATGGAATCTAGTTGCCGCCGCTGCGCCGGCGTGGGCGTCTGGCAGGCGGCAAGCGAGAGCATCGGGACGGCGATCAACGTCAGGGGAAGCAGACGACGGACGGACATGGAGAACCAGTGAGTGCAAAAGATGGGCCTGGATCTGAAATGGTATGAGGCGCGTGGACTTCACCAGCTTGATGACGCGTTTGTGCGTTACAAAATCTCAAGGTTGGCCGCCGTCGCCGAGCCACAGGATATCGGACAGGTGGCCGGCCCCGGTCGCGAGCAGCACGAGCCGGTCGAAGCCGAGGGCGATGCCGGCGCACGGCGGCAGTTCCGCGACTGCCGCGAGGAACGCCTCGTCGAGCGGCCACGGCTCGATCTCCGGCCGTAGCGACAGTCGTCTGGCGCGGTCGCTCTCGAAGCGGCGCCGCTGCTCCACCGGCTCGGTCAGCTCCTCGAACGCGTTCGCCAGCTCGATCCCGCAGGCATAGAGCTCGAACCGCAGCGCCGCGCGCGGATCGACCGGGTCCGGACGCGCCAGCGCCGCCTGGCTCGACGGCCAGTGCGTCAGGAAGGTCGGCCGTGCGCGGCCGATGCACGGCTCGACGTGGGTGAGCAGCAGGCGGAAGAACAGGTCCTCCCAGTCCTCGCCCGCCCGCCGCGCAGCACCCGCCTGGGCCGCCAGGGCCGCGGCATCGCCCCGGGTGCCCAGCAGGTCGGCGCCGGCATATCGGGCGAAGGCCTCCTGCATGGTCAGCCGCTCGAACGGCTGGTCGATCCGGCACCCGCCGGGGCTGCCGACGCCGCCGCCCCACGACACCAGCGGCGGCAGCGTCGCGCGGAGCAGCGCCTCGGTCTCGTCCATCAGTGCGGCGAGGTCGGCACCTGGCCGGTACCATTCCAGCATGGTGAACTCGGCGGCGTGCAGGGCGCTGCCCTCGCCATTGCGCCAGACCCTGGCGAGCTGGAACACCGGCAGGCCGGTCGCGGCCACCAGCCGCTTCATCGCGAACTCCGGGCTGGTATGCAGGGCCAGCGGCTCGTGGCTGCCGTCCGGCGCGATCCGCTCGGTGCGAAACGGCCGCAGATGCACCTCCTCGCCGGGAGTGGCGACGGCGTACGGGGTCTCGACCTCCAGGTAGCCGCGCGCGTCGAAGAAGCCGCGCACCGCCCGGACCAGCATCGCCCGCCGCCGCAGCAGCGGCAGCCGGTCGGCGATCGAGGCGGATCGCCGTGACAGCCGGGGCGGGAGCGGTTGCGGGTTCATCATCGCCGCAGTACAGCGCGCGCATGGCGATCGGCAACCAAGGTGGCGGGCGAAGCCGGACCGGCCCGCCCGGCATACGCGGGACCGGCATACGCGAGACCGGCATACGCGGAACCGGCGCGCTGATCCAGGCCGGGCTCGCGGCCGAGGCGCAGCGCGACGGCCTGGATGCCGTGGCAGGGCGCTACGCGACGCTGATCCCGCCCGCCTTCCTGGACCTGATCGAGCATCCGCACGACCCGATCGCGCGGCAGGTGGTGCCGCACCCGGACGAGTTGCATACCGCGCCGCAGGAACGCGAGGACCCGATCGGCGACGACGCGCTGTCGCCGGTGCCGGGCATCGTGCACCGCTACGCCGACCGCGCCCTGCTCAAGCCGCTGCTGGTCTGCCCGCTCTATTGCCGGTTCTGCTTCCGGCGCGAGCATGTCGGGCCGGGCGGCGGGGTGCTGGACGACGACGCCCTCGACGTCGCCCTCGGCTGGCTGCGCGATCATCCCGCCATCGGCGAGGTGATCCTGACCGGCGGCGATCCGCTGATGCTGTCGCCGCGCCGGCTCGGCCGGATCATGGCCGCCCTCGACGGCATCGCCCACGTGCACACCATACGCATCCACAGCCGGGTCCCGGTGGCCGACCCCGCCCGGCTCGACGACGCGCTCGCCGACACCCTCGCCGGCGACAAGTCGATATGGCTCGTGGTGCACGCCAACCACGCGCGCGAGTTCACGCCGGCGGCGCGTGCGGCGATCCGGCGGGTGCAGACGAGGGCGATCCCGGTGCTCGGCCAGTCGGTGCTGCTGCGCGGCGTCAACGACAGCGTCGAGGCGATGGAGGGGCTGCTGCGCGCCATGGTGGCCGCCCGCGTCAAGCCGTACTACCTGCACCAGCTCGACGCGGCACCCGGCACGCAGCGCTTCCACGTGCCGATACAGGAGGGGCTGGCGCTGCTCGCGGCCCTGCGCGGCCGCGTGACCGGGCTCGCCTGGCCGACCTACGTGCTCGACATCCCCGGCGGCCACGGCAAGGTGCCGCTCGGCCCGGGCTACCTGGATCCGCACGCCGGCCGGGTGCGCGACCCGTCCGGGGTCAGCCATCCGCTTGCCCCGGGTCCGCTCGACCCGGAGGCCGCGGGCCATTCGCTTGCTGCGCGAGGCGCCGCGGGCTAGAAGCCCGCCTTCCCGCCGCCAACACCCACGCAGAGTCCCCCCCCTCGATGAAACAGCAGGCCAACCTGATCCGCGCCGGACAAGTCATCGAGCATGACGGCCGCCGCTGGACCGTGCTCAAGCAGCAGATCATCAGCCCAGGCAAGGGCGGCGCCTTCATCCAGGTCGACATGCGCGACCTCAAGACCGGCAACAAGACCAACGAGCGCTGGCGCACTGCGGACACCGTCGAGCGGCTGATGACCGAGGAGAAGGAGTACAACTACTCCTACACCGACGGCGACAACCTGGTGCTGATGGACCCCGAGACCTTCGAGCAGGCGATGATCCCGACCGCCATCCTGGGCGACGCCAACGCCTTCCTGCAGGACAACATGAAGGTGATCGTCGACCTGGTGGAGGGCGACCCGGTGGCGATCCACCTGCCGGTCAGCGTCGTGCTGGAGATCGTCGAGGCCGACCCGGTGGTGAAGGGCCAGACCGCCACCTCCTCCTACAAGCCGGCCAAGCTGTCCAACGGCGTCAAGACGATGGTGCCTCCGTTCATCGAGACCGGGGAGCGGATCGTGGTGCGCACCGAGGACGCGAGCTACGTCGAGCGCTTCAAGGGCTGAACCCGCATGCAGCATCGCCTCTCGCCCCACATGACGGTGATGCAGAACGCCGCCCAGAAGGCGTCCAAGCGCCTGCTGCGCGACTTCAACGAGGTCGAACAGCTCCAGGTCAGCATCAAGGGTCCGTCGGACTTCGTCAGCCAGGCCGACCTGCGCGCCGAGGCGACGATACGCGAGGAGCTGGCGCGCGCGCGTCCCGGCTACGCCTTCCTGATGGAGGAGAGCGGCGCTTCCGGCTCGGAGAACTGGGCCTGGCGCTGGGTGGTCGATCCGCTGGACGGCACCACCAACTTCCTGCACGGCATGCCGCACTGGGCGATCAGCATCGCACTGCAGAAGCGCCTGCCGGACGGCGGCGCCGAGGTCGTGGCCGGCATGATCTACAACCCCGCCGGCAACGAGATGTACTGGTCCGAGAAGGGCGCCGGCGCCTTCCTCAACGACCGCCGCCTGCGTGTCTCGGCGCGTCGCGACATGTCCGAGGCGGTGTTCGCCACCGGTATCCCGTTCGCCGCCGTGCCGGCGCAGCGCCGGCTGCCGTTCGCCCGCGCGCTTGGGGCCCTGATGCCGCAGGTGGCGGGCATCCGCCGCTTCGGCGCGGCCGCGCTCGACCTCGCCTGGGTCGCGGCCGGACGCTTCGACGGCTACTGGGAGCTGGGCGTGAAGCCCTGGGACTGCGCGGCGGGACTGCTCATGGTACGGGAGGCCGGCGGCTTCGCGACCGATCCGGAGGGCCGCGAGCAGCAGGCGATGGGGGCGGAGTGCGACGTCGTCGCCGCCAACGCGGGCCTCCATGCCAAGCTGCGCGAGATCGTCGCGGCGGCGACCTGAGCGGCGCCGCCACGACGGCCCGCAGGCCATACCCGCCCGTTGAGCATCGGCGCGGCCTCGTCTAGGTTCGGGCAACTATGCGAGTCTTTTCCCCCGCCCCGCTGATCGTCCTGGCCCTGGTCATGCCGTTCGGCATCGTCCTAACCGCGCCGGGGCTGGCGCAGACCCAGGGCGACCAGCGCGCGCTCGACTCACTCGGCTCGAATGCGCCGGCCCACAGGAACCCGGCACCTGCCCGGCGCGCCCATCATACCTCGCACCATGCCGCCTCGCACGCGAAGCACGATCCGGCGCCACCGCCGAAGGCTGCGCCAGCGGCAGCGCCCCCGATACCCGCTGCACCGCCGCCGCCGCCTGTGTTCAAGGCGCCGATCGTCGCGGTGCCGCTGCATCCCGAGCCGCCGCCGCCGCCGGTCCCGGTGGTGGCGAACGCCGTCGGCGCGGTCAGCGGCATCGATGGCGGCTCGAGGATCACCTTCGGCGACGGCAGCGCCGACCTGAACCCGGCCGGCATGCAGGCGCTGCAGGCGTTCACGGCACGCCTGAAGGCGGACCCGCAGGCGCGCGCGCAGATCGATGCCTACGGCCACGGCACCGCCGACGATCCATCCACGCCGCGCCGGATATCGCTGGCGCGCGGCCTGGCCGCCCGCGCCGTGCTGATCAACGGCGGCATTCCCTCCACGCGCATCTACGTGCGCGCCATCGGCCAGCCGCCCGACAGCGGCCCGGCCGACCGCATCGACATCACCAGTTCGAACAAAACGCAGCCCGCGCCGGACCAGGCGGGCGCTGCCCCTGGCAAGGTCGCCACGACGCCATGACCCGTCCCACCACCTATTTCGTGCGCATGCTCGTCTTTCTGGCCGCCGTGGCGGTCGTGGTCGCGCTGATCTGGCGCACCCTGCTGGCGGCGTTCGAGAACAACCCGCCGCTGGATGGCCTGATCCTGGCCGTGCTGCTCCTGGGCATCATCTGGAACCTGGTGATGGTGCTGCGGCTCACCCCGGAGGTGCGCTGGCTCGAAACGCTGCGCCACCCGCGCGCCGGCCTCGCACCGCCGGCGCCGCCGAAGCTGCTGGCGCCGATGGCCTCGATGATCGCCTCGCGCAACCGCAGCGACCGGCTGACCCTGTCGACGCCGGCGATGCGCAGCCTGCTCGACAGCCTGTCCTCGCGCCTGGACGAGGGCCGCGAGCTGTCGCGCTACATGACCGGGCTGCTGATCTTCCTGGGCCTGCTCGGCACCTTCTACGGCCTGCTGCTCACGGTCGGCTCGATCGCGGACGTGATCGGCAACCTCTCGGTCGGCTCAGGCGACGTCAACCAGATGTTCGACCAGCTCAAGAGCGGCCTGGTGCGGCCGCTGCACGGCATGGGCACCGCCTTCTCCGGCTCGCTGTTCGGCCTCGCCGGCGCGCTGGTGCTCGGCTTCCTGGATCTGACCGCGGGCCAGGCGCAGAACCGCTTCTTCAACGAGCTGGAGGAATGGCTCGCCGGCATCACCCGCTTCTCGGGCGGCATGGTCGGCGAGGGCGAGACGCCGATACCGCATTACGTGCAGGCGCTGCTAGAACAGACCGCGGAGAACCTGGACGGCCTGCAGTCGGTGCTGGCACGCGGCGAGGAGGGCCGTTCGGTGCATACGCAGACGCTCAACACCCTGTCCGAGCGGATCTCCGACCTGACCGAAATGATGCGCGTCAACCAGCAGCTCATGCAGCGCATGGCGGAGAACCAGGCAGCGCTGACGCCGGTGCTGCGCCGGCTGTCGGAAGCCCAAGGCGGACAGGATAGCGGCGTCGACGGCGCGCGCGAGATGCGCGAGCACATGCGCAACGTCGAGCGACTGCTCGGCCGCATGCTGAACGAGAACGAGCAGGGCCGGGCGCAGAGCACCACCGAGCTGCGCGGCGACCTGCGCCTGCTCACCCGCACCCTGGCCGCGATCGGCGGCGGCAATGCGCCTTAACGGACCCCTCGACGGAGCCGCGTCATGAGGCGCCGGCACAGCTCGCGCAACGGCCTGGACGCCTGGCCCGGCTACGTCGACGCGCTGTCCACGCTGCTCATGGTCATCATCTTCGTGCTGCTGGTGTTCGTGCTGGCGCAGGCCTTCCTGTCGGTCGCGCTGAACGGGCGCGAGCATGTGCTCGACCGGCTGCAGCGCGAGATGGCGCAGCTCACCGAACTGCTGTCGCTGGAGCGTGGCAAGACGCATGACCTCGGCCTGTCGGTCGCCACCCTGACCGGGCAGCGCAACCAGGCCGAGGCGGCGCGCAGCGCCCTGCAGGGGCAGGCGCTGGCGCTGACCGCGAAACTCGCGCAGGAGGACAGCCAGGCACAGGCGCAGAGCAAGCTGAGCGGCGACGCGCAGGCGCAGGTGTCGCTGCTCAACCAGCAGCTCGCCGAGCTGGAGAAGCAGCTCGCCGCGATCACCCAGGCGCTCGACATCTCGCAGAAGGACGTCAAGGACCGCGACACCAAGATCGCCGACCTCGGCAACAAGCTCAACCTGGCCCTCGCCGACAAGGTCGAGGAGCTCAAACGCTACCGCTCGGAATTCTTTGGCCGGCTCAGCAAGGTGCTCGCCAACCGTCCCGGCATACGCGTCGTCGGCGACCGCTTCGTGTTCCAGAGCGAGGTGCTGTTCCCGCCTGGCAGCGCCGAGCTGTCGCAGCCGGGTGCCGAGCAGATGCGGGCCCTGGCCGGCACGCTCAAGCAGATCGCCGGCGAGATCCCGGCCGACGTGCCCTGGGTGCTGCGTGTCGACGGCCACGCCGACCGCCAGCGCATCAGCGGCTCGCAGTTCGCCACCAACTGGGAACTGTCCGCCGGACGCGCCATCACCGTGGTCAAGCTGCTGATCACCGAAGGGGTGAAGCCGCAGAACCTCGCGGCCACCGCGTTCTCGGAATATCAGCCGCTTGATACCGGCAATACGCCCGAGGCCTTCGCCAAGAACCGCCGCATCGAGCTGCGCCTGACCGACCGCTGAACCCGGCGCCTCCACTCTGAAGGTGTGGGCCGGACGCTCCCGCGCGCTGCCAAACCCGCCGGCGCGGTCGATCGAGAAGTTGAAAAAGCCGAGCCCTGCTATCACAGCACGCCCTGCAGCCGCGGCGCGCAAGGTGTCGATGCCGCGGCCGTGCTTCGCGCTGGCATCGGCTGGTAGATCAAGGAAGGCCGCTATTCATGGAAATACTGGGAGTTCGACATCAGCAAGCGTGGGTTCGACGTCGCGCGCCTGCTCGCGGAACGGGATCAGCATGCGGGTGAGCATCGCTATCACGCAACAGGATTGACAAGCTCGACGCCGCGCTGATCGCCCGTTTCTGCCGGGCATACGAGCCCGCAGCCTGGACGCCTCCGGCAAGCCACCTTCGAGAGCTGCGCGAGCTCATGCGCCGCTGTGATAGCTTGAAGACAGCTCGGGTACAAGAGATCAACCGGTAGAAGTCGCGTCGTCAGCCGTAGCCAACTCCGTAGCGGCTGACCTCGAATGGCTGGACCAGGAGATCGACGCAATCATGGCTGCGGTGCAGGCCGTGGTCGCCGCAGACCCGATGCGGGTATTCGACCGCACGCTTTGGACGCCGTCACCGGCGATCCGGACTTCTTTCAGTCGGGCATGGACTCTGATAGATGGTCAGTCTCCAGAAGCGATCGCTGGGATCCGTACAACGTGATCCGATGTCAAGGTTGATAAAGAATGACGATCGACCATCCGGACAGCGGCGACGTTCTTCGGTTCCCCTCGCAGGAGGCAGGGTCGGCGCCGAGACCGCTCCGGGTCGCCATTCCCGACAAGACGCTCCAGTGGATACGCGAGCGCGTGGAGGCTTACCGCTGGGACGCATTGTCTGAACCCGAGGACGCGGCGAACTGGCGATACGGACCGCCGCTTTCGTTCATGCGGGAGCTCTGCCGCTACTGGACCGATGGCTATGATTGGCGCGCCCAGGAACAGGCGATGAACGCCGTGCCGCATTTCATGATCGAGTTGGACGGACTCGATCTGCACTTCGTCCACGAGCGTGGCTCCGGCATTGCGCCACGGCCGCTCCTGATCGCGCACGGCTGGCCGTACTCGTTCCACTCCTACACCCACCTGGTCGATTGCCTGGCTCATCCGGAGCGACATGGCGGACGCGTCGAGGACGCGTTCAGCGTGGTGATCCCATCCTACCCGGGATACGATTTCTCGGGGCGCCCCTCGATGCCAATGGGTCCGCGAGCGGTTGCCCTGCTATTCGACCGGCTCATGGGGCTGCTCGGCTACGATCGCTACGTCGTGCACGGCGGCGATTGGGGCGCGCATGTCACCAGCCTATTGGGATTGTACCGCCCCAAACGGGTAACGGGCATCCATGCGCTCGGCATCGCGCTCCGCACCGCGGGTGCCGAGCAATCTACCGGTAAGGTCGCTCCCGACGCGAGCGACGAGGAGAAGGCGTTCGTCGAACGCGAAGTCGCAATTTGGCGAGACCAAGGGGCCTATTCGGCAATCCAGGCTACGAAACCCGCCAAGCTCAGCTTCGCGATGGTAGGCAGCCCAGTCGGCATCGCGGCCTGGATCATCGAAGCCTTCCACGCCTGGTCAGACCGGCGCGAGCGCCCGTTCGATCAGATCTTCACGCGCGACCAGCTGCTCACCGAGGTGATGCTCTACCTCGTCACCGACGCTTTCGCGACCTCGATCTGGATCTACGGCGGCAAACACGGCGAGGAGATGACGCTGCCGGCTGGGCGGCGCGTCGAGGTGCCGACCGGCCTCAGCGCGTTCCCCGACCCTGTGTTCCCGATGCCGCCGCGCGCGGTTGCCGAGAAGTCGCATCGTGTCGTGCGCTATTCCACGATGACGCGTGGCGGCCACTTCCCGTTCTACGAGGTTCCTGAGATCCTGGTTGAAGAGCTTCGTGCCTTCTCGCGACTGCTCGCCAACTGAAATCGCTCGCGATCCCGATGCGACTCGTTCTCGTGCCGCATTAACCGGCGAGACCTGGGCTAGGACCGTGAGGACGCTGTCCGTCGCTGGCAATACCCGACAGCGCTGCATCTAGGCGAGCATCTGCGCTCAGGCACATAGAGCCTTATGATATCCGCCCCTCAACACAGCACCTTCGGCTGATACGCGGGAGGCGAAGTGTCGGATGCGGCTCGGGCTGCCGCAGGACATGGCCGAGAGTTGGTTGCCCGGCGTTCCCGGCCGGTTCGCACGCGCACACCCGGACATCCGGGTGGTCGTGGCGCGGCGTAACGCCGCCGACTGGTTGTCCGTGGGATGCCCGGTATCACGGCTCGGACAGGCCGTGGTTCCGGTCTTCCGTGCTGTTCGTGGTCTGCCTGAACCAGCTGGGCAGCATGCGGTCGAGTTCCGGCTCCCTATCGATGAACTGGTGCTTCAGCGCGCCCGCCACGTGCAGGGCTACCAGGGCGTACAGCCCGTAGCCCAGCCAGGAGTGGATCTGGAACCACACGGCATGGACCCGTTCCTTGGTCGCGGGATCGAGCGCCATGATCGGCGCGATGCGCGGCCAGGGCACCAGGCCGAACAGGTAGAGCGGATGCGCGGGCGCATCCTTGAACGCGGAGTCGTGGATCCACCCTGACAGCGGCAGGCCGAAGATCAGGGCGTAAAGCAGCAGGTGGGCCGCGTGCGCGCCGACCCGCTCCAGCCGCGGATAGGAGCGCGGCAACGGCGGCGGCGGATGCGACAGGCGCCACAGCACGCGCAGCAGCGCCAGTCCGAACACGGTGATGCCGATCGACTTGTGGGTGTCGATTAGCGGCCGGACCATGCCCTCGGGAAACCAGCCCAGGGTCCAGACCAGCGTGACGTTGGCGACGATCAGGGCCGCGACCAGCCAGTGCAGCAGCATGGCGGTGCGGGTGTATCAGTTGACAGCTGCCATGGTCCTGATCACTTCCCTACCGGCGAGCGACCGCCGCACCGACACGCGGACGATGCCTCACCATATGTTCGACGCAAAGGTCAATGAGGCGTCCATGGCTGCAATCACGATCGAACACGAGCTGGCCCGGACGCGGCAGGTCATCTCACCGCGATTCAACCCGCCCTTCACGCCGCTGCGGAGCCGGCTGATCCATGGCGCGGCGCTGCTGCTGTGGGTGCTGCTCGTCGTGCGTGCGTTCGGCGGCGGCGGCGTGTTCGCCTGGTCCGCCGGTCTCGTCTACATCGCCTACGACACCGTGCTGCTGGTCTTCGTGTTCTGGCAGACGCTGACCCTGCTGCGGCCGGCCGCCGCCCCGGCACCGGAGGCAGCGCTGCCGGCGATCACCGTCATCGTCGCGGCGCATAACGAGGCGGCGACCCTGCCGGTCACGCTGCGGGCGCTGCTGGCCCAGACCAGCCCGGCGGAGACCATCCTGATCGCCGACGACGGCTCGCTCGACGACACCGCCCGGCTGCTCAGGGAGGAATATGGCCTGACGGCGACGCCGGGTGCGCTGAGCGGGCCGAGTGCCAGCCACCCGTCGCTGCGCTGGCTGCGCCTGCCCCACCACGGCAAGGCCCGCGCGCTGAACGTCGCCTGTGCGCTGATCGAGACCGAGCTGGTGCTGACGGTCGATGCCGACACGCTGCTCGAACCCGAGGCGCTCAGGGCCATGCGCGATGCGTTCGCCGGCGATGCGACCCTGGTGGCGGCGACCGGGGTGCTGACGCCGGTATGCGGGCCGTCGGTGCAGGGACGCCTGCTGCAGTGGTTCCAGACCTACGAGTACGTCCGCAACTTCCTCTCGCGCTACGCCTGGATGCGCGTCAACGGGTTGCTTCTGATCTCCGGCGCGTTCGCCTGCTACCGGCGCCGCGCGCTGCTCGCCGTGGGCGGCTTCGATCCCGACTGCCTGGTCGAGGACTACGAGCTGACCCACCGCCTGCGCGACTATGCCGGACGGCGGGGCATGGTCTGGCACACCAGCGTGGTCGGTGGCGCCCACGCGCGCACCGACGCGCCGAGCACGCCGGCGGCATTCCTGCGGCAACGGCGGCGCTGGTTCGGCGGCTTCCTGCAGACGCAGCTCTGGTACCGGCACATGGTCGGCAACCCGCGCTACGGCCGGCTCGGCACCGCCATGCTGCCGGTCAAGGCGATCGACACGCTGCAGCCGCTCTACGGCCTCACCGGGGTGGTGCTGCTGCTCGTCTACCTGATGACCGGGCGGCTCGGCATCATCGAACCGGTGGGCGCGGTGATCGGGATCAAGATCCTGATCGACCTCGCCTTCTATATCTGGGCGATGCACGTGTATCGCCGATGGATCGGCGGGACGTCACGGACGACCCTGGCGCTGGCGGTGCTGGCGGCGGTCATCGAGCCGTTCAGCTTCCAGCTGCTGCGGCATACCGGCGCTGCACTGGGATGGGTGTCGTTCCTGACTGGGGCGCGACCCTGGGGGGTCCAGGAGCGGCTGGGGGTGGGTGCCGCGACGCAGAGTAAGGTCGGTCCGTGACGCCCGCCTATTCCAGTTCGCGCAACCATGGCGGGTCGGCGCCGACGCGGCTGCAGGTGATGGCCGCTGCCCTGGCGGCGAACGCGAGCACCGCCTCCGCTTCCGCCGGGCCGATCCGGTCGAGGGTGCCCGTGGACAGCAGGCCGATCCGGTCGAGCTCGAACAGGGCGGCGGCGATGAAGCTGTCGCCCGCCCCCACCGTGTCGGCCACCTCGACGCGGCCGGAGGCGACCTCCACCTTGCCCGTCCCGACCCAGGCCAGCGCGCCGTCGCCGCCGCGGGTCAGCACCACCAGGCTGGCGCCGCCCGCGATCCAGCTCCGCGCCAGCGCGTCCGGATCGGCACCCGGTCGCAGGATGTCCAGGTCCGCGGCGGACAGCTTGATGATGTCGGCGAGCCGGGTCATCTCGTCCAGGCGGGCGCGATAGGCGGGCAGGTCGTGGATCAGGCTGGGGCGGCAGTTCGGGTCGATCGAGAGCACTCGGCTCCCCTTCTGCGCGCGCATCAGGGCCAGGCATTCGTCGGCGACCGGCGGCGTGATCAGCGTCAGCGAGCCGACATGCAGCGCCGTCACCTCGTCGCCGAGCGCCGGGCTGGCCGCGCGCGTCCACTGCTGCTGCGCGCTCGACCGGTCGTAGAAGGCGTAGGCCGGCTCGCCGTCGCCGATCTGCACGAAGGCGAGCGTGCTCTCCGCCGGCAGCCGCGCGACGTAGGCCAGCGAGACGCCATCCGCCCGCAGCGAGGCCGCCAGCGTGTCGCCGAAGAAGTCGGTCGACAGGCCACCCATGAAACCGACGTTTGCGCCCAGCCGGCCCAGCCCGCTGGCGATGTTGCGGCAGGAGCCGCCCGGCGCCGGCAGGTAGGCGGGCCGGCCGTCGGGCAGCTCCACCGGGATGAAGTCGATCAGCACGTCACCGCAGACGACGATCATGGGGTTGCCTCCAGTGGCCTGTTGATAAGGCTGCTCTTTCCTCAGTCAGGCAGAGCATGGTCAAGGTGACCATGCTCTAGCGTCACGCCGAGCGAGGCCAGGGCGTCCCAGTAGCCGGGATAGGTCTTCGCCACGCAGCCCGGGTCCAGGATGGTGATGCCGCGAAGCTTCAACCCGGCCAGGGCGAAGCTCATCGCGATGCGGTGGTCGGCATAGGTCTCGATCCGCGTCGGCAGCCGCTGGCCGGCGAGCGACGGATCGGCGGCGACCAGGAGATCGTCGCCGTCCTCGGCCCCCAGTCCGGGGCGGATGCGCGCGAGCTCGGTCGCCAGCGCATGCACCCGGTCGCACTCCTTGACGCGCAGGTTGGCGATGCCGGTGAAGCGGACCGGGACCCGGTTGAACATCGCCATCACCGCGAGGGTCGGCACCGCGTCCTGCATCTGCGACCCGTCTATCACCGCCGGCAGGTCCGGAAAGGCGGCGATCAGCCGCGCCGCCGCCGCGTCCGGCTGGGTGAAGTCCGACGCCGCAAGGCCGAGGTCGATCGCGCCTCCGGTGAGGGCCGCGGCGGCCCACAGGTAGGTGGCCGCCGAGGCGTCCGGCTCGATCGGCGTGTCGATCGCGCGGTAGCCGGTGGGCGGCACTTGCCAGGCGCCCCACGCGGTGTCGCCGACCGCCTCGGGTGCTGCGCCGAAGCGGCGCATCGCGGCGAGGGTGAGCTCGACGTAGCCGCGCGCGCCGATCGCCTGCCCATCCAGCGCCACCTCGATCGGTCCCTCGCCGCAGGCCGCGATCATCAGCAGGGCGGAGACATACTGGCTCGACAGCCCGGCATCGATCGCGACCCGCCCGGCGGCGAGCCCGCCACGACCCTCGATCGTCACCGGCGGGCAGCCGGAGCGCGCGCTCGCCCGCACCCCTAGCGCATTCAGCGCACGCACCAGGGGGGCGATCGGACGCTTGCGCATGTGCTCGTCGCCATCGACCACGACGGTGCCGGGCACCAGCGCCGCCGCGGCGGTCAGGAAGCGGACCGCGGTGCCGGCGTTGCCCAGCGACAGGGCGGCCGCCGGCGCATGCAGCGTCCCGTTGCCGCGCACCGTGAAGCTGGTCGTGTCCGGCTCGCCGATCCAAACGCCCATCGCGCGCAGTGCCTCGGCCATGCGTGCGGTGTCGTCGCTCTTGAGGGCTCCCGTCAGGCGGCTCTCGCCGCGCGCCAGGGCGGCCAGCAGCAGCATCCGGTTGGTGATCGACTTCGAGCCCGGCGGCCGCACGCTGCCGTGCAGCGGCCGGCCCGGCGGCACGATCGTGATCGACGCGATCTCATGTGCCTCGGTCATGCTCAGGCCGGCTGTCCGAACGCGCGCCGGCGCAGGAGGTCGAGCCGCTTGGACCCGTCATGGACCTGCGGATCGAGGCTCAGCACGTGCTGCCAGGCCTTGTAGGCCGCCATCCACGACGAACGGTCCTGCTCGACGGCGGCGAGGGACTGCCAGGCCAGCACGTCGGCGGGATCGCGCGACAGCGCGCCGCCGAGATCGGCGATCGCGCCTTCCAGGTCGCCGTTGGCTGCCCGGGCCGCCCCGCGCTCGCGCCAGAGCAGCGCGTTGTCGGGCTGCAGGCTGACCGCGTCGTCCAGGTCCGACACCGCCGCGCGGCGATCGCCGGAGGCCAGCTCACGCTGCGAGCGGCGCTGCAGCAGGCGCACCGCCGGCTGCACCGTCTGCAGCCGCCGCGCCTCCAGCTCGATCTCGATCTGCATCGCCTGCGTAGGCCCGCGGGCCTGCGCCAGGGCGGTGGTCAGGGTGCTGATTTTCGGATCGGATGGCTTCGGATCGGGCGCCGCCGCGGCCAGGACCAACAAAAAGGCGCCGCTCCCGAGGAAGCGACGCCCTGTACGGCCAGCCTGCCCCAGCAGTCCCCGCATTCAGCCCTGGCGGGCCTTCATCCGCGGGTTCTTCTTGTTGATGACGTAGACCCTGCCGTGGCGGCGCACGACGCGGCAATCTTTGTCGCGGGCCTTCGCCGACTTCAGGCTGTTTCTGATCTTCATGACGCGACCCTGTTCAAGCAGCCCGGATGCAAGCGGTGACCTGCGACAAGCGTGGGCATGAGGACGCGCGAGATAGCGGTGGCACGCGCTTCGGTCAAGGCCCGCGATCCGGCTCGGCGGTCCGGCTTGCCACGTCCGGGGCCGCAATCTATGCAGGCGGCCTTGAACACACCTGTGAACCGGCAGCCCATGTCCTTCATCGCGGGCCTCAGATGCACCGTCTGTCGCTCCTCCGACCTCGCCTTCGCCACCGACGTCATCACCTGCCGCGACTGCGGCCAGGAGTGCCCGGTGCTGGGCGGCGTGCCGGTCATGTTCGAGACGGTCTCGGTCGGCACCGGCGAGGCCGTCGACGAGGGCTCGGCCCGGCAGATCCTGGCGGCGTTCGACCTGCGCGACGATCCCCTGTCGCTGCTCCGCATGCGTACGATGATGCGCAAGCGGATACGCTTCGGCGGCGCGCTGATCCAGGTCGAGAGCAGCCAGTTCCTCGACCGGGTCCGCAGCAGCGGGCACGACGTCGCCGCCGCCACGCCGTCAGCCACCACCGACGTGGTCGCCGGCGATCGGGCGAAGGCCGAGCTCGCGACCGTGCCGCGCTACGCCTGGCCCAAGAACTACATGCCGCGCCGGGTGCGCGCCGGGGCCGAGCTGCTCGCCAACATGCGCCTGGAGAACCAGGGCGGCGTCACCATGCGCACCAGCGGGACCGGCCGGGTGATGATCGCGCAGAGCTGGCGCCACAGGAACGGCACGCCGGCTGCGACGCCTGACCTGCGCACGCCGTTGCCGATCGAGCTGCATCCCGGCCAGGCGGTCACAGTGGCCGTCCGCCTGGCGCCGCCGGCTCGGCCTGGCTCCTACCTGCTGGCGCTCACGCTGGTGCAGGAGCAGGTGCGCTGGCTGGACGATGACGCCATCACCATGGTGGTCTCGGTCGAGCACGACGTCCCCGGACCGGTACCGCCGGGCTGGACAATGCTCGCCGAGCCGCCGGCCGACTACGACTCCGACCACCGGCGCGGGCGCGACATGCTGGCCGCCTGGCTGGCCGAGCACCTGCCGGCGCCGCGTCGGACGCGGCCGCGGCTGCTCGAGGTCGGCGGCAACGCGGTGCCGATGTGCGCCGGCATGGACGCCGAGCTGGTCAACGTCGATGTCGACCTGCTCGGGCTCCAGGTCGGCCGCATGATCGCCAGGCAGCGCGGCCTGGCGATGAGCCAGCTCTGCGCGGACGCCTTCAACCTGCCGTTCGCGACCGGCTACTTCGACGCCATCGTCATCTTCGCCTCGCTGCACCACTTCCCCGATCCGGCGGCGCTGCTGGAGCATCTGCGGCGCAAGCTGCGGCCGGGCGGATTCATCGGCCTGTTCTGCGAGCCGGTCGGGCATGTCTGGCCGGGCGCCGTGCACGAGCCGTTCCTGGCCGAGCTGGAGAAGGGCGTCAACGAGCAGAGCTTCTCGCTGCGCGAATACGAGCTGATGTTCCGGCAGGCCGACCTGGCGGCGGCGGAAGTGGTGGTCGACTTCAACTCGCTGAAGGCGCGCCTGGTGCACGCGCCGCTCGATGACCAGGTCTCCGGGCACGCACCCGGGCCGGACCAGGATCGAACGTGAACGACATCGATCCCCTGCGGCCCTTGCGGGACCCCGCGCGACCGCTCTCCGCGGGTGAGCTGCGGACGACCTTCGAGAAGGTGCTCGATCGCGACGCGCCGGCCGGCCAGGCGCCGATCGTCGTAGCGCCGGCTCGGCCGCCGGAGCCGCCGTCGGCCGGCAAGGTGCTGGACATCAACGGGCTGATGGGGCTGAGCGATCTCAACTTCATCGAGAAGGCCTATATCGGGCTTCTCGGCCGCCGGCCGGACGAGGCCGGCACCCGCCACTACGTGTCCATGCTGGCGGCCGGCAGCAGCCGCGTGGCGGTGCTGGGCGAGCTTCGCTACAGCGCCGAGGGCCGCGCGTTCGGGGCGGTGGTTCCCGGCCTGCGCAAGCGCTTCCTGGTGCAGCGGCTCTACCGGCTGCCGCTGCTTGGACGCCTGGTCCGCACGATGACCGGCATCGTGGCGCTGCCAGGGCTGATGCGCGACGTGACCGCGCTCGCCGCCGACCTGCGCGCGCTGCGCGGCCAGACCGAGCTCGCCGACCGCGCCATCGAGTTCGAGATGAAGAGCCGGACCGGCTATGCCGAGCGCGCGATCGAACGCGAGCAGGAAGCGCGGCGTGACCAGGCCGGGCGCCTCGATCACATCGCCGGCCAGCTCGACGCGGAGCCCTGGGCGGACCCGCTGCTGTCCCTCGCCGCGGAGGGCGAAGCCCAGGCTGCGCGCCAGCAGGCGCAGGACGCGCGCCTGGACGAGCTTGACCGCACCGTCGGGGCCTTCGCCGAACTGGCCCGGACTTTCATGGCGATGCGCCGGGAGTTCGGCTGGACCGAGGACGGTGCGGCGCTGGCACGCGAGCTGTCGGACCGGATGACCGAGCATCGCAACCTCGCCCGCCGGGCGATCGCTAGCGCGGAGGAGAACCGGGCCGGGCTGCACGACCAGGAGCGGCGGCTCTCGCTCATCCTGGGCGAGCTGCGCGGCTGGATCGCGCACGGCGTCGAGCCGGGCAGCGAGAGCCAGGTGCAGGACCACCAGGACCAGCTGCTCGATCCGCTCTACCTCGCCTTCGAGGACCGCTTCCGCGGCTCCCGCGCCGACATCAAGCAGCGTCAGTCGGTCTATCTGGAGTTGCTGCGCGAGGCCGGAGCCGGACAGGCCGGACGCCCGATCGTCGATGTCGGCTCCGGACGCGGCGAACTGCTCGAACTGCTTGGCGAGGCCGGGCTGGACGCGCGCGGCGTGGACCTGAACGGGTCGATGGTGGCGCTCTGCACGACGCTGGGCCTGGACTGCACGCTGGACGACGCGGTGTCGTACCTCGGCAGGCTGGAGGCGGGCAGCCTCGGGGCGGTCACCGGCTTCCACATCATCGAGCACCTGCCGTTCCCGGCCCTGGTTGCGTTGCTCGACGCCAGCCTGCACGCGCTCGCACCGGGCGGCGTCGTGGTGTTCGAGACGCCAAACCCGGCCAACCTGCTGGTGGCGAGCCGCTGGTTCCACCTGGACCCGACCCACCGCAATCCGCTGCCCGGCGAGATGGTCGCCATGATCGCCGAGGCGCGCGGCTTCGTGCGGGTGTCGATACGCGAGCTGCATCCGATGCCGCAGCGCTTCGAGGCGAAGGACGACGTGCTGGCAGCCCAGCTCGACGCGATCTTCCACGGCCCGCAGGACTACGCCCTGATCGCGCGCAAGGCCTGAGGATGCCAGCCGCAAGGTTCCAGCCGTAGGATGAAGGTCGTGATCGCCAACGTGCAGACGCCGTTCGTGCGCGGCGGCGCCGAGGTGCTGGCGGAGAGCCTGCTGGGCGCGCTGCAGGAAGCCGGCCACCACGGCGAGGTCGTGACCATGCCGTTCAAGTGGTATCCGGCCGCCCGCATACTGGACGCGATGCTCGCGGCCCGGCTGATGGAGGTGGACGAGTGGTGCGGCGGCCCCATCGACCGGCTGATCGGGCTCAAGTTTCCTGCCTACCTGATGCGCCACCCGCACAAAATGCTCTGGCTGCTGCACCAGTATCGCGGTGCCTACGACCTCTGGGGCACCGAGATCGGCGACCTCAGCAACGCCCCTGACGGCCGCCACGTGCGCGAGGCGATCCGGCTGGCCGACAACGAGCTGCTCTCCGAGTGCCGCTCGATCTTCACCATCTCGCGCAACGTCAGCGACCGGCTGCAGCGCTTCAACGGCATCGCCAGCCGGCCGCTGCTGCATCCGCCGCCGGGTGCGCAGCGCTTCCACGCCCTGCCGGCCGAGGACTTCCTGTTCTGTCCGGGCCGGATCAACGAGAGCAAGCGGCAGCACCTTGTCGTGGAGGCCATGATCCTGTGCCGCGAGCCGGTCCGCGTCGTGTTCACCGGCGTGACCGATGCCGCCGACTACGCCGTCGCGATCCACAGGCGCGGCATGGAGGCCGGCCTAGGGGATCGCGTCGAGTGGCGCGGCAGCGTCGATGAGGAACAGAAGATAGCGCTCTACGCGCGTTGCCTTGGGGTCGTGGTGCCGCCGGTCGACGAGGATTATGGCTACGTGACGCTGGAGGCGATGCTGTCCTGCAAGCCGGTGCTGACCTGCGCCGACAGCGGCGGACCGCTCGATTTCGTCCTCGACGGCGACACCGGATCGATCGCGGCGGCGGAGCCGGCGGCGTTGGCGGAAGCCATGGACCATCTGTGGCGCGACCGTGCGCGGGCGCGTTCAATGGGTCTGGCCGGCCGGGAGCGCTATCGGACGCTCGGGCTGGACTGGACCGGCGTGCTGGAACAGCTCCTGGCCTGAACCCTTGATCCTCCGGCGCAGGACGGGCTCCTGCCGCGTCCGAAACCCGTCCCCGAGATAATGTAGCAGACAGTGTAAGAGGCGATGCGCGTCGGCATTCTCACCGTTCAGGTTCCCTTCGTGCGCGGCGGCGCGGAGCTGCATGCGGAAAACCTGCGGGCCGCCCTGCAGGCTGCCGGCCACGAGGCGGCCATCATCTCGATGCCCTTCAAATGGTTTCCGCCCGACCGGATCGCGCCGCAGATGCTGGCCGCGCGGCTGCTGGACGTGACGGCGAGTTCCGGGCTGCCGATCGACCGCGTGATCGGACTGAAGTTTCCCGCCTACCTCGTCGAGCATCCCGACAAGGTGCTGTGGATCCTGCACCAGCACCGCACGGCGTACGATCTCTGGGAACACGGTTTCGGCGACCTGCACGGACAGCCGGGCGGCCATCAGGCGATGCTGGCGATACGTGAGGCGGACAGCCGGCTGATCCCGCGCGCGCGGCGGATATTCACCAACTCGCGCCGGGTGAGCCAGCGGCTCGCCGAGTACAACGGCATCGAGAGCCAGCCGCTCTACCACCCGCCTCCCCTGGCCGACCGCTACGCCTGCCACGAGCCCGAGGATTTCCTGCTGCTGCCGAGCCGCATCAACGACGCCAAGCGGCAGGACTTGGTGATCGAGGCCCTGTTCCACGTCCGCTCCGACGTGCGGGTGCGGATGGTCGGCGTCGCGGACTCCCCAAGCTATGCCGACACGATCGGCAGGCGGGCGGCGCTGCTTCCGGCCGGGCGGCTGAGCTTTGAGGGCGGCGTGAGCGACCGCGAGAAGATCGAGCTGTTCGCCCGCTGCGTCGCCGTCGTGTTCGTGCCTTTCGACGAGGATTACGGCTACGTCACGCTCGAGGCGATGCTGGCGGGCAAGGCGGTGGTGACCTGCACGGATTCTGGCGGCGTGCTGGAGTTCGCGACCCACGAGGAGAACGCCTTGATCTGCGAACCCGATCCGGTCGCGCTGGCCGAATGCCTGGACCGGATCTGGACCGAGCGGGCCTTCGCGCGCCGCCTGGGTGCGGCGGGACGGGCGCGCTATGAGGCCCTCGACATCGGCTGGAGCCAGGTCGTGCAGGCGCTGCTCGCATGACCCCGGCGACCACACCTGCCAAGTCGGGACCTGCCAAGTCGGGACCTGCCAAGTCGGCGCCTGCAATGGCGGCCGCCAAGCCGGCCATCGACATCTTCTCGCCACTGCCGCCGTTGCCGACCGACATCGCCAACCACACCGCCGCGATACTGCCGGCCCTCGCGCGCCTCGCGACGGTCCGGGTCTGGACCGACCAGAGCGGCCCGATCGAGCTGGAGGTGCCGGGCGTCGAGGTGCGCCGCTTCGATCCGCACGCGCTGCCGGCGGCGACGCTCAACCGCGCCGACGTGACCTTCTTCAACCTGGGCAACAATGCCGGCTTCCATACCGGCATCCACCGGGCCGCCCGACGCATACCCGGCGTCATGATCCTGCACGATGTCCGCCTGCAGCATTTCTTCGCCGCCTACTCCGAGCGCGAAGGCGCCGACCGGGACTACTACCTGGATCTGCTCGATCGTACCCACGGCAGCCGGGCGCGCGGGTTGGGAGAGGCCTACATCGCAGGACGCGGCTTCCTCGAGGACCTGGTGGACTGCGCGCCGATGACGCTCGCGGCCCTCGACGGCACCATCGGCGCGGTCCTGCACAATCAGGGCGAGCAGGCCGCCCTGCAACCGCAGACGCAGGTCCCGCTCTACTACGTGCCGCTCTCCTACCCCTTCGGTCCGGCGCCGGAACGGATAGCCGCCGCGCCGGGTGCGCCTACCCGGCTGGTGATGTTCGGCTTCATCGGCAAGAACCGCCGCCTGCTGCCGGTCCTCGAAGCGCTCGCCGGCATGTCCGACCGCGGCCAGTACCGGCTCGACATCTACGGCATGATGGAGCACGAGCAGGAACAGGAGGTCGACGCGGCGATCGCGGCGGCCGGCCTGGGCGACATCGCTACCCGTCACGGCTTCGTCCCCGAGGCCGTCCTGAGTACCGCGCTGGCCCGTGCCGACCTGGCGCTCAACCTGCGCTGGCCGAGCATGGGCGAGGCTTCCGGCAGCCAGCTCCGCATCTGGTCGGCGAGGCTGCCCGCCCTGGTGACGCGCGTCGGCTGGTATGCCCAGCTCCCGCAGGACACCGCGTTCATGATCGACCCCGACAACGAGGCCGCCGAGATCGTCCACCACCTGCGCGCCCTGCGGCAGTTCCCGGACCGCTACGCCGAGGCCGGCCGGCGCGGACGGCATGTGCTGGAGATGCACCATTCGCCCGAGCACTATGCCGAGGCGCTGGTCGCCATCGCCTCGGAATATCGCGGCCAGCATGCGCGGCGGATGGGCGGCGACCTCGCCGGGCATTGCGCGGCCCTGCTGCTCGAACTCGGCCCCGCCGAACTGGCTCGCCCGCTCGGCGACGAGATCTCCCGGCGGATCGCCGAACTGACCGGCGGGGTGCCGGCGGCCCGCATTCCCTAACTGCCGAACTTGCTCTAACACCCGCTGATGACGAAATACGGCAGTGGCGCCTGGTCCGGATTCCTGGTGATGGCATTCATCATCCTGGGCCTGTGCGGCCTGTTCGCGACCTACGCGGCGCAGCTTCCCTACCAGCGCGAGGTGTTCGCCGAGGGTAAGCTGGATGCGGCCCGCACGGCCCCGGACGCGCCGGCCCTGCTCGACCGGCTGCGCGAGACGCTCGGCGACGACGGCGTCGGTGCCTTCCCGCCCGGCGGCGACATCGCCGAACGGATCGACACCGCGCGCCACGTCCTGCGCCGGCACTTCCAGGACCAGGCGGCCGACATCGCGCTGCGCCTGCGCATCGTGATCGCGGTGTTCACCTTCGGCTCGGCGCTGTTCGGCCTGATGGTGGTGAGCATCCTGCGCCGCGCGCCGCGCTGACGCCAGCCGCCGGAGGGAGCACGGGATGCTCTTCTACGAGCCGCTCTTCCTGTTCGTGTTCCTGCCCGGCGTGTTCGCGCTCTACCTGCGGCTGCGGCACTCGCCGCGCGCGAGACTGTGGATACTGCTGGTCGCCAGCGTCCTGTTCTATCTCTGGGGCGAGCCCACCTTCGTCCCGGTGGTATTCGCCTCCGCCCTGCTCGACTATTTTTTGGCGCGCCGCGTCGCGCGTGGCGCGCGACGGCCGCTCGTGCTCGGGCTGGCCGCCAACGTAGCATTGCTGGTCTACTACAAATATCTCGGCTTCCTGGCGGCGAACCTGTTCACGCTGCTCGGTCTGACCGGACCCGGCGCACCCGCCGTCCCGCACATCGCGCTGCCGATCGGCGTGTCGTTCATCGTGTTCGAGAAGATCACCTACCTGGTCGATATCCAGCGCGGACTCAGCCGCCCGGCGCAACGCTTTGGCGACTATCTCACCTACGTGTTCTTCTTTCCCAAGCTGCTGGCGGGACCGATCATCAAGTACCACGAGATCGAGGCGCAGTTCCGCGATCCGCCGCCGCTCGACGAGAGCCTCGTGCTGGACGGCTTCGCGCGCTTCATGCTGGGCATGATCAAGAAAGTGCTAGTCGCCGACATCGTAGGCCCGGCCAGCGACGGCATCTTCGCGATGCCGCCGGACCAGCTCGGCTTCACGACCGCCTGGATCGGCGTGCTGCTGTTCACGCTGCAGATCTACCTGGATTTCAGCGCCTACTCCGACATGGCGATCGGGCTAGCGCGCATGTTCGGCTTCCGTCTGAACGAGAACTTCAACCGGCCCTACATCAGCTGCAGCATCACCGAGTTCTGGAGGCGCTGGCACATCTCGCTGTCCACCTGGATACGCGAGTACCTCTACATCCCGCTCGGCGGCAACAGGGTGCCGCCGTGGCGGCGCATGGCCAACCTGTGGATCTGCTTCCTCGCCAGCGGACTCTGGCACGGCGCCGCCTGGACCTATGTCCTGTGGGGCGCGTACAACGGGTTCTTCCTGGTGCTGGACCGCCTGTTCCTGCTTCGCCTGCTGGACCGGATGCCGCGTGCCGCCGCCAACGCCGCCACCCTGCTGGTCGTGATACTGGGCTGGACCATCTTCCGCGCAACCTCGTTGCAGCAACTGGCACAGTTCGCATACGCGATGACGCATCCGGCGCTGCGGGGCAGCCGGTTCCTATGGGACAACGCCCTGATCGGCGCGACCGCCGCCGGGGTCGTCATCAGCCTGGCGCCGCGCATCCCGAGGGTGGATGCGGCGGCGGCGTGGCTGATCGTGCGCAGGCCCGGCCGCCTGGCGATCGAGACGGTGGGCGTGGTGCTGTTCGCCGTGGCGCTCGACAAGGCGATCACCGATCCGTTCCGCCCTTTCCTGTATTTCCGCTTCTGATGCGAAGCACCGCCTTGCTCTGGCGTCTGCCGGTGCTGCTCGGCATGCTGCTGGTCGCGGTGCCAGGCCTGCTGGTCTACATGAACGCGTTCCACAAGATGGTAGCCGGGGTCCCGATGTACAGCGACACCGCGCTGCACGGGGTGCAGCCGCCGGCCGTGCTGCCGGAGCTCACGCGTCCGGCCATCCTGTCCGGAAGCTTCACGCACCAGTACGCGACCTATTTCGGCAGGACGTTTCCGTTCCTGGCCGCCGCGGTGCGCGCGAAGGGACAGATCTACTGGTCGGTGCTGCACCAGTCGCCGACCTGGTTCATCAGCATCGGCAAGCATCAGGTACTCTACGAGAACATCTACCTGGACGAGTACTGCTCCCGCGATATCGCCAGCTACGCGCCGGTGGCCACGGCCTGGGCAGCGCGGCTGATGCGGATGCAACGCTGGTACGCGGCCCAGGGCAAGGTCTTCCTTTATTTGCTGACGCCTTCGAAGGCGGCGACGGAGCCGGAGACGATGCCGCCGGGATGGCCATGCCGGTCCTCGTTATTTAATCGTAACGGATTTCACGCGGCCTACCGGGCGATCCTGGATCGTGCCGGCGTGAACGTGGTGGACGCGGTCGAGACGACGTCGCGTTTCAAGAACGTGTATCCGTTCCCCGCTTTCCCGCCCGGCGGCACGCATTTCAACAAGGTGATGGCGGCAGTGGCGGTCCAGCGGATGATCGACGTGATGACGCGCGTGGGGACCTGGCGTCGCATGGACGACTTCACGTTCGACTGGACGATGTCGAAGCCGGACGAGGTCGACACCGACCTGCTCGATGCGCTGAACGTGCCCTACACCGGCATGCACTACGAGACGCCGACGATCACCGTGCGGCCTGCGAAGCACCCACCCTGCAGCCCGGTCATGATGGCGCAGGTCGGCGGCAGCTTCACCTACCAGGTCGACAAGATCCTCGACCTGACCGCCTGCCCGCCGAAGATCGACCTCTACGAGTATTTCCGCAACACCATGGCGTTCTATCCGGGCGACCTGCGCTACAAGGTCGATCCCCGGCGCCGCGCCTGGGCGCTGCTGGACGCCGCCCAGGTGGTCGTCCTCGAGGAGAACGAGGAACTCGCCGCACGCTCGCAGCACGGAGAGGCGCTATACGAACTGGTGTCCGCCCGCATCGAGGCCGATCGGGCGCGGGCCGCATCATCGGCGCGGTGAAGTGCCGCGCTACTCAGGGCTTGCGGAACTTCAGCACGAAGTTGTCGGCCTCCCCGATCGCCAGATAGCGGTCGCGGTCCTTCGCGTCGAGGGCGAGCGTCGGCGGCAGCGTCCAGACGCCGCCCGGCCAGTTCGCGCTGTCCTTCGGGTTGGCGTTCATCTCGGACGAGCCGACCAGCCTGAAGCCGGCCTTCTCGATCATGGCGGTCGCGTAGTCCTGGCGGACGTAGCCGTCCTGCGCGCGCGGGTCCTGCGCGACCTCGCGGTGGCCGCGATGCTCCTCGATGCCGAGCGTCCCGCCCGGCTTCAGCACGCGGTAGAACGCCGCGAGCATCTGCGGCGCGTATCCGCCGGCCATCCAGTTATGCAGGTTGCGGAACGTCAGCACGAGGTCGGCGGATCCGGGAGCCGCGATCTCGAAATGCCCTGCCCCGGCCTCGGTCGGAATCACCTTGTCGTATACAGCCGGTTGCGCGGCCAGCTTGCGCGCGAACGGTGTGTCGCGCGGGTCCGCACCGGGCTTTGGCGGCGGCAGCGCGAGGTCGTAGGTTCCACGCGCGCGCAACACCGGCGCCAGGATCTCGGTCCAGTAGCCGCCGGCCGGCCAGACCTCGACCACGGTCTCGTCCGGACGCAGGCCGAAGAACTCCAGTTCCTGCACCGGATGCCGAACGCCGTCGCGCCGCACGAGGTCCGGGCTGCGCTGCGAGCCGGCAACGGCGGAGCGTAGCGCCGCATCGGCGCCGGCGGCGTCGGCATGTCCTGCCCACGCGCCGGCCGTCAGCAGCAACGCGGCGGCGAGGAAGTGACGCTGTCTCATGATACGGGCCCCGGCGGTTCGATGGTCACGTGCTGCGGACAACATAGCTGTTGCGGACCGGCTGGATAGCCGGGGTCGCCTCGCCATCGGGTGGGCGCGTGGGTAGGATTGCCGTGTCCCCGCCAAGGACCAGGGAGGTTGAGCGATGGATCCAGTTTCGCGGCGAACGATGCTCGGCATGTCGGTGACCGGGGGCCTGCTGGCGGCGGCCGAGGCAGCGCCCGGGCATGCGCAGACCCAGCCGGTATCACCCGCTTCCGGCGTCCCCGACATCGAGGCGCACCGGAAGCTGATCGAGGCCGCACGCAACGGCTCCCCGGAGATGGCCGCCCTGATCGAGCGCCTGTTCCCGAAGCTGAAGACCGCACGGCAGAAATGGGAACCGCCGGAGGCGCGGTCGGGCGGCATCGCCGGGACCGCGACCTGGGGATCCACGCTGAGCAACGACGTCGCGACCGTGTGGGACCAGGACTTCCTGTTCGTGACGAACTGGGACCAGCCGGTGACGATCGCGATCGACGACCAGCCCGCGACCGCCATGCGACAGGTGCCCGGAACCGCATACTGGTTCCACCTCGACCGGCTCAGGCTCGGAGCGACGCACAACTACACGTATCGCGCCGGCGACCGCGATCTCGGCTACTCGACGGTGGCCGGCTACGACATGGACAGCTACCCGATCGCCGGCGCGCCGCGAGGGACGCTGTCGCCGATGCGGACGGTCACGAGCCGGATCTATGGCGGCGCGATGACGGACTACTGGCTGTACTCGAATGCGAGGATTGATCGCGTGCAGGGTGCGCCGCTGATGATCTGGTTCGACGGCGAGGACCATGTCGGCGACCAGGACTGGCGCGGCCTGCGCCTGCAGACGGTGACCGACAATCTCGTCCACCAGAAGCGCGTCCCGCCGATGGTGCACCTGCTCATACAGCCCGGCCGCGGCGGCACGCCACAGGGCAAGCAGTTCCCGGCGCAGGAGCAGGATAACGGGATGCGCAGTTTCCAGTACGATACCGTATCGGACCTGTTCGGCCGGCACCTGCTGGAGGAGGTGCTTCCGGAGGTCGGGAAGGAGGCCAGGCTGAGACAGGACGGCTATTCGCGCGGCGCCGCGGGGCATTCCTCCGGCGGCATCGCGGCCTTCAAGATCGCCTGGTTCCACCCCGATGCGTTCAGTCGCGCGATGCCGAGCAACGGCAGCTTCACCGGCCTGCAGTGGCATCCCGAGCGGCACATCGAGGGCGGCACCATCTTTCCGTCCCTGATACGTCGTGAGCCGCACATGAACATCCGTGTCTGGACCTCCGAGGGTGCCAACGACATCGATGTCGACAGCGGCGGACGCCCGGACCTTTATGTCGGCGGAAGCTGGCCTCTCGCCAACATCGCGATGGCGCAGGCGCTCAAGACCAAAGCGTACGACTTCCATTTCCGCTTCGGCGAAGGCTACCACAACCGCGCGCAGCAGGGGCTCGATCTGCCGGAAGCCCTGTCCTGGCTCTGGCGGGACTATGATCCGGCGAAGACCTCGCAGACCTTCGTGCAGGAGGTGTCGGAGCGGCGCAAGCCGATCTACCGCCTCGGGATCGTCAACCGCGACGCCTGGTAGCCGACGCCTCGCTGCTTCCCGACGGTGATCATCCGTCCCAGGCCGACGGCGTTCGGCCCTCTGTCCAAGCTGCGCGGTTCCATCCTGCAGATGATCGCTCCGCAGGTGCCGATCCTGCTGGTGGTGTCCTACGGCGTCGCCGCGCCGCACGGGTCGACGGCGGCAGGCGGATCGGACTCGGACGGAAGGCGCATCCACGCCTGCAGCCGCTCGATGCGCGGGAGCTTTGCACGCGCGCCTGCGACATGACCACTGTCTGGCGTGTCGGTTGTCGATAAGGAAACGTTATGGTTACGGGCGTCTCCGGGCTGTCGTTGCGGGACCGGGAATACGTCACGGCCGTCGCCCGCCACCTGCATTTCAGCCGGGCCACCAAGGCGCGCGGCGTCTCGCAGCCGGCACTGAACGCGCAGGTCCGCAAGCTGGAGCGCCACCTGGGGTTCGCCCTGTTCGAGCGCATGCCGAGCGGCACCCGCGTGACCGCGCCGGGAGCGGATCCTGCGCCTGCTGTTCACCGAGGCGCGCACGGCGGACCTGATGCCGATGCTGCGCGAGGGCGAGCTCGACGCGGTGCTCGTCTGCACCCCGCCGGCCGATCCCACGCTCGAACAGAATTTCCTGTTCACCGAACTCCTGCTGCTGATGCATCCACCCGACATCTCGCCGGAGCTGCCGCTGGCGCTGCTGCTCACGCTGGAGGATGGACACTGCCTGCGCGACCAGGTCGTCGCCGCCTGCGGGCTGTCGGTCAACCGCGCCGACTGCCACGCCACCGGGCTGGAGCTGCTGCATCAGATGGTCGCCGCCGGCGAGGGCGTCTCGTTCGTGCCGGCACTCGCCGCGATCCGCCTCGGGGGGCGGAGGGGCTGGTAGTCTACAGCCTGCCGAGTTCGCACTCGATCGCGCGCGACGTCCTGCTGGTGACCCGCCGCGGCCATCCGGGCAGGCCTCTGATAATGGAGCTGGTGCGCGTGTTCCGCTCGCTCGATCTTCCGCTGTCCCTGCACTGTCCGCTCGACGGCCCCGACGCTATGCCCGCGCACGCAGTGCGGCGCGTCTCCTGAAGGAAACCCGACGATGCGCCTAGCTCGCCTGCTGGCCGGCGGCTGCCTCCTGCTGAACGCGATCTGCCAGGCCGCCCGCGCCGGGCAGGCCGTCCCCGGGGCGCCGGAGAGTGCCATCCTGGAGCGGATGGTGATCGTCGAACGTCACGGCGTCCGCGTCCCCGGCACGCCACCCCCCGGCCTGGCCGCGGAAGCCTGGCCGGCCTGGCCGGCCTGGCCGGTAGCCGCCGGCGAGCTGACGCCGCATGGCGCCAGCGACATGCGGCTCATGGGCGGCTGGCTGAGACGGACCTATGCGGGCCAGGGCCTGCTGCCGGCGCGGGGATGCCCGGCCGAAGGCGAGGTGACCGTCAGGGCGGACGGCCACGACCATCGCACGCGCGAGAGCGGCGACGCGCTGCTGGACGGCATGTTCCCCGGCTGCGGCCTGGCGGCGCAGCACGGGCCGGCCGGCATGGCGGACCCGCTGTTCGACGGCCTTGCGACCGGCGCCTGCCCGCTGGATCCGGACCAGGCGCACGCGGCCGTCACCGGGGCGCTGAGCAACGGGCTGCAGGATCCGGTACCGGGCTACCGGCCGGCGCTCGCCGCCCTGGCCGGACTGCTCGACCCTGCGGCCGCGCACGAGCCGTGCCCCGGCAGCGGCGTATCCTGTCTCGCGACCGGCGCCAACCGCGTGGTGACGACGGCGCGGGATGCCAGGCTGAAGGGGCCGCTCGCCACCGGCGCGGGACTGGTGGAGACGCTGGGCCTCGAATACGACCAGGGCATGGCCGGCGCGCAACTCGGGTGGGGACGCCTGACGCCGGCGACGCTCGACGCGATCATGCCGCTGCGCAACGGCTACTCGGCACTGACCCGCGCCAACCCCACGATCGCGGCGCATAACGGCGCGCTGATGGCCAGGGCGGTGCTGGCGGCGATCGACGGCCGCCCGCCGGAGTCGCAGGGACAGAACGCGAAGTTCGTCGTCTTCCTGGGCCATGACACCACCCTCGCCAACATGGCCGGCATCCTCGGCCTGCGATGGACGCTGCCCGGCCAGCCCGACGCCCTACCGCCGGGCGCTGCCCTGGTCTTCGCGGTCTATCACGGTCGCGATCCCGCGGACCGGTGGGCGCAGCTCGCCCTGACGTACCAGACGGCGGATCAGCTTCGCACGCTGGCGCCACTCGACGACGCACATCCGCCGGGTCGGGTGGAGCTGCGGCCGGACGCCTGTCGCGCGACGGCGGCAGGCTGCGGCATCGACACGCTGCGCCGCATCGTGGCGGCGTCGGTGCCGGCGCGATGCGTGGCGACGCCTCCGACGCCTTGATCGCGCGAATGGTCTTTCACCGTCTCGCCGATCCATTGCCGCGCCGGACCCGCTGCCGGTAGCCTGCCGTCATCCGCAGGTCCACGACCAGGCCCTTGCCGAGATTCTGCGTCTTGTCCCACAGGGGGCTCATCCGCCGGATCAGCATCGCCTGGAGCTGAGGCTTGTTCGTCTCCAGCTCGATCCGCGCGAGGTCGTGCTGCAGGCCCTGGGTGTAGGTCAGGAAGCGGGCGATGCGGAACGGAAGGTCGCCTCCGAGGGCGCCGAGATGATTGGCGTAGGACAGCGTGATGGCCTCGTAGGGACCGTTGTCGCGGATCAGCGAGCCGAACTCGACCGGGCGTCCGGCATCCAGCTCCGCCAGCGCCTCCACGAGCTCCGTCGTCATGTCGCGGGTCTCGATCAGGCCGAGCAGCGCGTCGATCGCACCGGCGAGGGCCAACGCCATCCCGATGCGGTGGCGGCGCCACTTGTAGGCCTCGACCGCCAGGCCGCCGCCGAAGATGGCGATGGCCGTGGCGATGCTGCCGAACAGGGCTGCCAGGGTCGGCGTCAAGGCCATCGGGATATCTCCTTTCAAGCTCGGGTCCTGCAGGGGCGGACCAGTTCTTGATCGGCGCGGCCGCGGCTTCGGCGATACCCTGCCCGGCCATGCGGCGGAAGGCGCAGCGACCAGCTTCGTTTCGAGGTAAGCCTGCAGGCCGACCAGCTTGCCCCGGCGCATCCGGGTGGGTGCCGTCGCTCGGTTACGGCTCGCGATGGGCGAGCATCGCCGTGTCCCGCCACAGGCTGACCATGCTCGTCGTCGACGGGCGCACCGGCAGCGACGGGCCGTCGTCCATCCCGGAGCACGTCGCGCGCACCTTGCTCGACGGCCTGTGCAGGCGCTGACGCACCGGAGCCCTGCGCGGCTGGTGGCCTGTTCCGGCGCGGCGCTAGAGCATGATCACTTCGATCATGCTCTGCTTGACTGAGGAAAGAGCAGCTTTATCAGCTGCCTGGGACCGCAGAGCGATTCCAATCAGACTCACGCTGCTCTAGGCCTGGCGGTCGCCCCGGCCCCTGGTGACGGTGACGACGGTGCGAAGCGGCGCCGTGACGCGCCACGAGGTGCTCGCACGCAGCCTGGCCACCTGCGCCTCCGCCGCCGCGAGCTTGAGCTCGTACTCGCGTCGCGACCGCACCGCCTCCGCCTCGGCGGCGGCGAGCTGGGCCGCCAGCACGTCATGGCCGCGTTGCAGGTCGTCGAGCGCCAGGCGCAGGCCGGCGTGACCGTCGCGGCTGTAGTAGGGGTGGTCGTCGTAGATATCGACGGTGCCGCTGAGGAACTCCATCCCGCGCTTGGACCGCGCGAGCGGGAAGTGCCGTTGCATCAGCGCCGTGCCCTCGATCGCTGCGGCCGCGTCCGTCGCCAGCAGCAGCTTGTTCGGCACCAGCGCGAACGGCACCAGCGTGCCGCCCGCCTGCACGTAGGCGGCGAGCCCGGAGAGCACGCCGGTCCAGTGATGGTTCAGGACGTCGTCCAGTGCCACGATGCCGCCCGGCAGCAGCGTGCGCTCGGCCAGCCGCAGGTCGTTCACGACGATCGCTCCGGTATGGCCGCCATCGATCGAGACGAACCGGAAGCGGCGGGACAGGAAGCCGAGCCGCTCCAGGTCGAGGCTGGACTCCTGGATGATGTCGACATCCGCCGTGCCCGCGTAGCTGGCCAGGTGGCGCTCGAAGATGGCGCGGTCGCCTTGCCCGGAATGGTCGATGTTCTTCTGCTGGTCGTCGAACACGTCCACCGCGACCGCGCGGTCGCCGCCGACGATGGCGTTGGCGAGCACCAGGAACAGCCTGCCGTGATGCACGCCGATCTCGCAGACGTCGCCGCGCAGTCCGGCGCCGACCTGCTCGACCAGCAGTTGCGCGATCATCGAGGCCGTGGTCGTCGAAAGCCAGCCCTCGACCCTGCCGATACCGAGCTCAAGGTAGCTGGAGAGGGGGGCGAACAGGGTGGCCGACGCGAAGCCTGTCACCGGAATGTTGTCCAGGCCGCCATTCTTCCCCATCCGCACGCCGTTCTTCAGGATGATGGAAGATACCGGAACGCGATAACGATCAAGCCCTAGCTGCCCTTGGGAGTGGAAAGCGTCCGCAGGTAGGCGATGATGTGACGGCGGCTGGCGGCATCGTCGACCACGTTGGGCATCGCCGTGTTCGGGATGAAGCTCCGTGGGCCCGCGAGCCAGCTATCGAGCGAGGTCTCGTCCCAGGTCACGTGGGCGGCGGCGAGCGCCGGTGTGTACGGATAGCCCGGCACCGAGCCGGCCCTGCGTCCGAACACTCCGGCGAGTCGCGGTCCCTCGATGGCATGGTCCAGGGCATGGCAGCCGGCGCAGTGCGACGCGAACAGCATACGGCCCGCGGCGGGATCGGCAGGCGCGTTGGCGAAGCGCGACAGGTCGTCGGCGCCGGACGGGCGCACCGAGCGGAAGAAGGTGTAGGACAGCGTGATGTTCTCGACGTCGTTCGTCGAAGGGTCGGTGGCCATCGCGCGGTCGACGAAGAAGGTCACCGGCATCTCGACCTTCTGGTGTGCGCCCAGCCTCTCCTCGGTAAAGCAGAAGCACTGGATCTTCTTGAAGTAGATGCCGACCTTGTCCGGCGTCACGTTGAAGGTGGCGTGGCCGACGATCGGCTGGTCGGACAGGTTCTCCGCCTCGAAGAACACCAGGTTCTCGGCGCCGAGCTGCACCCGGACACGCGGCTGCACCGGCCGGAAGCGCCACGGCAGGCCACGCACCGTCGCGGTGGAAAAATCCACCGTGACCATGCGGCTGGAGGCGCCGGTCGAGGCGCTGGCACGTTGCGTGGTGCCGCCCGATCCGGTAGCCGAGCAGAATAGCCGGTAGAGCGGCACCGAATACGAGACCACGGTGAGCATCACGGCGACGATCACGAGCAGCCCCGCCGGTATCAGCCAGGAGCGGTTGCGAATTTGCATCCAGCTCATTTAGGGCGGACGCCGCGTGGAGGGAATGCCCTCCGCGTGAACGAGCGAGGATCAGGTATGCGTACAACGGCGGCATTGATGATGGCGGCTTCGCTCCTACTCTGCGCCGCAGCACCCGCGCCTCCCGTGAAGGCGCCGATGCTGCCCAGCGAGATCCCCGCCGTGTTCCTGCCGCGCGAGACGAGCTTCGACTATGTCCGGCGTGACGTGATGGTCCCGATGCGCGACGGCGTGAAGCTCAAGACCGTGATCCTGATCCCCAAGGGTGCCGTCAACGCGCCGATCCTGCTGACCCGCACGCCATACGGGGCGGTGGCCCGGTTCGCCGACGATCCGAGCGCCAGCCTCGCCGGGCTGACCGGCGACGGCGACGTGGCCGACGAGCTGATGACGCGCGACGGCTACATCCGGGTGATCCAGGACGTGCGGGGCAAGCACGACTCCGAGGGCGACTACGTGATGACCCGTCCGCTGGCGGGGCCGCTCAATCCCACCGGAATCGACGAGTCGACCGACGCCTGGGACACCATCGACTGGCTGGTCCACCACACGCCCGAGAGCAACGGCCGTGTCGGCATGCTGGGCATCTCCTACGACGGCTTCACCACGCTGATGGCGCTGTTCCACCCCCATCCCGCGCTGAGGGCAGCGGTGCCGATCAACGCCATGGTCGATGGCTGGATGGGCGACGACTGGTTCCACCAGGGCGCCTTCCGCACCGGCGGGCTCGGCTACATCTACGAGCAGGAGGCGACCAGGGCCAGCAGCCTGACCTGGTGGTCCAGCGCCTACGACGAGTACACCGAGCTGATGCAGGCCGGTTCCGCCGGTGCCCTCGGACGCGGGCACGGGCTCGACCAGCTCGGCTTCTTCGACAAGCTGCTCGCGCATCCGGCCTATGACGGCTTCTGGCAGGGGCAGGCGATCGACAAGCTGCTGGCCAGGCAGGGCCTGAGCGTGCCGACGATGCTGGTGCACAGCTTGTGGGACCAGGAGGATATCTACGGCAACATCGCGGTCTACAAGGCCTTGGCGCCGCTGGACAAGGCCGGCCTGCTGCAGCTCGTGATCGGGCCCTGGTTCCATCACCAGGAGAGGCTGGACGGCAGCGCGATCGGGCCGATCCGCTTCGGCTCCGACACCGCCGCCACCTTCCGCAACAAGATCCTCAAGCCGTTCTTCGACCGAAACCTCAAGGGCGATCGCAGCACGTCGGCCTCGCTGACGCAGACCCGCGGATCGATACCCGCCGCCTCGCCGGTGATCGATTTCGTGACCGGGACCAACCGCTGGGAGTGGCGCGCCACGTGGCCGGGCCCGGTGCAGGCGATGACGCTGCATCTCGGTCCGCAGGCACGGCTCGGCTTCACGCCTGCCGCCGCCGACGCGACCGGCAGCCGGCCGCCCGGCTACCGCTCGTACGTGTCCGACCCGGCGGACCCGGTGCCGTTCCTGCCGCGGCCGGTGCATCTCTCCGGTCCGCAGGGTCGCGCGCGCTGGCAGACCTGGCTCGCGAGCGACCAGCGCACCGTGTCGGGCCGGCCGGACGTGCTCGAATACAGCTCGGAGCCGTTGCACGCGCCACTGCGGATCAGCGGCCAGCCGGTGGCTCATATCGACCTCTCGACCAGCGGCACCGACGGCGACCTGGTGGTCAAGCTGATCGACCTGTATCCCGACATCGACGGCCCCGAGCCGGCGCTCGGCGGCTACGAGCTCATGGTCAGCGCCGACATCCTGCGCGGCCGCTACCGAGAGAGCTTCAGCAACCCCCGGCCGATCGCGGCCAACCAGACGCTGCCCTGGCGCCTGGTGCTGCCCACGACCAACCACGTTTTCCTGCCGGGGCACCGGATCATGGTGCAGATCCAGTCGAGCTGGTTCCCGCTGTACGATCGCAACCCGCAGACTTACGTGGACAACATCTTCCTGGCACGGCCAGGCGACTACCGGGCGGCCACGATCCATGTCCAGGACTCGAGCACGATCACGGTGCCAGTGATGCCGTGATCCTCACGCTGACGGTGATGCCGTGATCCCGGCCGGCTTGAGGGACGGCCGGATGAACAGTTTGCGGCGCGGATACGATATCCACACGCGGTTGAAGCGCAGGAAGTCGCCGCCGAGCAGGGAGTCGTCGATGTCGCCGACCGCGAACGGGAAGTTGTGCATCCGCTCCGAGCCGATCTCGAGGCTGGCGAACCGGTGCAGCCGCATGTCGACCGGGTTGGCGTCGATCCCGATGGCGCGTCCGGCGCGGTCCCCGGCCATCGCCTGCGTCGTCACGCCGGCACGCCTGGCATCGTCCCGGCTCACCAGCGTGCGCATGGCCCCGCTGTCCAGGAAGGCCGTCATCGGCGTGTCGTCGAGCTTCAGGTCGAGCACGATCTTGGTGTTCTCGAGGCGGAACGGAACCTCGAAGAAGGGCGGAGCGATCGGCTGGATGTCGCGGCCGCAGCCCTGCAGGTCGTACAGCCCGAAATGATGGCCGGGCAGGTCGACGTCGACGTCGTAGTTCGACAGGAAATCGGCGCCGAACAGGCCGATGACCGGCATCCCCTGCACCGGTCCGCCCAGCTCCCCCGCCACCGGCAGGGCGATGTTGCGCGCCAGGCCGTGGCCGAGGACGAGGCTGTGGATGGTCACGATCGGGACCGACACCGGGCCGCCGATGCCGCGTATCGTCGCCCTGCCGTCGCTGAAGCCGGCATACAGGTCGAACTGCCGGACCGCCTCCGGCGTGACCAGGGACGTGACGGCGCCGGTATCGACGTAGAACACCACCTTACGGCCATCCAGGCTGGCCTCGACCGCGGGCAGCGGACCGCCGGTGAGCAGCGGCAGGCTGGCCACGAGATGCACCTGGCAATTCCGCCCGTCCTCGTCCGCGTTGCAACCGCCCAGCAACACGCCCAGGAGCAGCAGCCAGGGCCACCTCATCGCGTGATCAGCCCCATGCTGTGATCAGCCCCGGCCCCTGGTCGGCATCAGTCCCTGGGTCGGCATCGGGCCGGCGATCAACCCGGGGCGTCGATCAACATCGGATCGATCGTCACGCCGTGATCGAGCGGACCATGCCCGGCCCCGTAGCCCGGAGCGTGCTCGATCGCGCGCCGCAGGTAGGCCCGCGCGCGCAGGATGGAGTCCCGCAGGCCGACGCCCTGCGCCAGTCCGGTGGCGATCGCGCTCGCCAGGGTGCATCCGGTGCCGTGGGTGTGCCGGCTGTCGATCCGTGGCGCCCGAAAGGCCTCGATGCCGTCCGCGGTGACCAGCATGTCGACCACCTCGTCTCCGGGCAGATGACCGCCCTTGAGCAGCACCGCCGGCGCCCCGAGTACCAGCAGGTCCCCTGCCACCGCCCGCATGTCGTCGACGCCGTGTATGCCGCGGCCGGCCAGCACCTCCGCCTCCGGCAGGTTCGGGGTCAGCAGCGTCGCAAGCGGGATCAGGTAACGCTTGAGGCTGACCACCGCATCCTGCGCCAGCAGACGGGCGCCCCCCTTGGCGACCATCACCGGGTCCAGCACGAAGGGCAGCCGGGGACGGGTGGCGATCCGGTCGGCGACCACGGCTATGATCTCGGCGCGGTCGAGCATGCCGGTCTTGAAGGCGTCGGCGCCGATGTCGTCCAGCACGCTGTCGATCTGCAGGCGCAGGAACTCGGGCGGCACCGCGAACACGCCCTGCACCCCGAGCGTGTTCTGCGCCGTCAACGCTGCGACCGCGGTCGCAGCGAAGCCGCCCAGGGCGGTGATGGTCTTGATGTCGGCCTGGATGCCGGCGCCGCCGCCGGAGTCGCTACCGGCGATGACCAGGACGCGACCTCTCATGACGGGATGCGCATCAGGCGGCCAGCGACACGTGGCGGATCGCGCTGCACAGCCCGTCGACCACGCGATCGACCAGTGCCGCGTCCTCGGCCTCGGCCATCACCCGCACCACCGGCTCGGTGCCGCTCTCGCGAAGCAGGAGCCGCCCCGAGCTGCCGAGCAGGTCCTCGGCCCAGCGCTGCGTCTCGATCACGCCGGCATCGTGCAGCGGCGACGCGCCGTGGAAGCGCTCGTTGCGCAGCTTCTGCGGGAACGGCTCGAACATGCGGCAGACCTCGCTCGCCGGCCGGCCGCGCTCCACCAGCACCGACAGCACCTGCAGGGCGGCGACCAGCCCGTCGCCGGTGGTCGCGAAGTCGGACAGTATCATGTGGCCGGACTGCTCTCCGCCGAGATTCATGCCGACCTCGCGCATGCGCTCGACGACGTAGCGATCCCCGACGGCGGTCCGCTCCAGTGTCAGCCCATGCCCGGTTAGCAGCCGCTCCAGCGCCATGTTCGACATCACCGTCGCCACCACGCCGCCGCCGGCGAGCCGGTTGCTCTGCTGCCAGGATAGCGCGATCAGGGCCAGGATCTGGTCGCCATCGACCAGCCGCCCGCGTTCGTCGGCGATCACCAGCCGGTCCGCATCGCCGTCGAGCGCGATGCCGAGATCGGCGCGATGCTCCAGCACCGAGGCGCTCAGGGCGGCGGGATTGGTGGAACCGCAGCCGCGGTTGATGTTCAGCCCATCGGGCGTGCAGCCGATCTGCACCACCTCGGCGCCCAGCTCCCACAGCGCGGTAGGCGCCACCCGATAGCCGGCGCCGTTGGCGCAGTCGATGACGATGCGCAGGCCGTCGAGGCGCCGCCCGCGCGAGAAGGACGACTTGGCGCTCTCCACGTAGCGGCCGGCGGCGTCGTTGAGGCGCGAGGCGCGGCCGATCGAGTCCGGCGCCGCCAGCCGGCCGGTCAGGTCGGCGCGCATCAGCGCCTCGATCTCGGCCTCCGCCTCGTCGGACAGCTTGAACCCGTCGGGACCGAACAGCTTGATGCCGTTATCTTCGAACGGGTTGTGGGAGGCGGAGATCATGACCCCGAGATCGGCGCGCAGGCTACGTGTCAGCATGGCGATGGCCGGCGTCGGCAACGGCCCGACCAGGGTGACGTCGACGCCCGAGGCGAGGAAGCCGGACACCAGCGCGCACTCGATCATGTAGCCGGAGAGCCGGGTATCCTTGCCGAGCACGATGCGGTGGCGGTGCGCACCGCGCCGGAAGCGCAGACCGGCCGCCTGGCCGAGGCGCTGCGCGATCTCGACGGTCATCGGCTCGGTGTTGGCGGTGCCGCGGATGCCGTCGGTGCCGAACAATTTCCTGGTGATGCTCATCCCGGCGGCTCCCTGCGGCTGGAGCATGACCGCCGATCATGCCCCGGATGTTGGCGGAGCGGCTGCCCAGCCACCTGAAGTAGCTCAGCCTTGAACCCCCTGCCATACCCGCAATGCCTGCACCATCGCCGGCACGTCGTGCACGCGCAGGATGCAGCCCGGCAGGGCGAGGCCCGGCAGGCTGGAGACGATGGTGCCTGGACCGCGATCGGCCGCCCCGGCGACGCCGGCGGCACTGGCGGTTTGGCCGATGAAGCGTTTGCGCGAGGTGCCGAGCAGCACCCGGCAGCCGAGGTTGGCGAGCACGGGCAGCCGCCGCAGCAGCTCCAGGTTCTGCGCGGCATCCTTGGCGAAGCCGATGCCCGGATCGACGACGAGGCGCGAGCGGTCGATCCCCGCGTCCATCGCCCACACGATGCGCGCCTCCAGCTCGCCCAGCACCTCGACCGCCACGTCGCCGTAGCGGGCGAGGCCGGCCATCGTGGCCGGGGTGCCGCGCATATGCATCAGCACCACCGGGCATCCATACGCCGACAGCACGCCGGCCGCGGCGGGATCGTGCGACAGCCCGGAGACGTCGTTGATCAGGTTCGCCCCGGCATCGAGGGCCGCGCGCATGGTGGAGCCGTTGCGGGTGTCGATCGAGATCAGCGCGCCCTTGCCGCGCAACCCGGCGAGCACCGGGAGGATGCGCGCCCGCTCCGCCGCGGGATCGACCGGGGCGGCGTCCGGACGGGTGCTCTCGCCACCGATATCGAGGATCGCGGCACCCGCCTCGATCATCCGCAGGCCGGCCGTGACCGCGTCCGGGACGTGCAGGTGGAGGCCGCCGTCGCTGAAGCTGTCCGGCGTGACATTGAGGATGCCCATGACCAGCGATCCGTCCGGCAGACCGGCCGGAGCAGGCGGGCGCGTCACCTGCCGTAGCGCCGGCTGCCAGCGCTCCGGCACCTGCGCCACCGGAAGCAACGGCTCCTCCGGCTCGCCGATCAGGCGCACCAGCGAGAAAGCCGAGCCGCCGCCCTGCAGCGGCAGTGCCATCCGTTGCCGGACCGCGTCGCGCGCGACTGCCCCGTGCAGGAGGCCCATCGGCTCGATCAGGAAAGGCATCATGCGAGATGGCCCGGACGATACGAAGATGGCGGAACCGAAGCCCCGCCATCCCGCATACCGGTCAAAAAGGCGGCTGGCGGATCAGCCCGGCTGCGGCGCCGGACCAAGCCCGCCTCCCGGCGGCGGCGCCGGGTCGGGGCGCAACCCGCCGGTGCTCGGCACCGAGGCGCGCCGGTTATCCGGCATCGGATCGTCCACCACGGCGCGGGTTATCTTCTCGCCGCGCAGGATCTGGCGTATCTCCGCCCCGGACAGCGTCTCGTATTCAAGCAGGCCGCTGGCGAGCATGTGCAGCTCGTCGATGTGCTCAATGATGATCTCCTTGGCCCGGGTGTAGCCGGCGTCGATCATCGCCTTGACCTCGGCCTCGATCTCGCGCGCCGTGGTCTCCGAGACGTTCTTGTTCTGGGTGACGGAGTGGCCGAGGAAAACCTCCTGGCTGTTGTCGCCATAGGCGATCATGCCGAGCTTGTCGCTCATGCCCAGCTCGGTAACCATCATCCTGGCGATGCGCGTCGCCTGCTTGATGTCGCCGGACGCACCGCCAGTGACCTTCTCCGGGCCGAGGATGATCTCCTCCGCGACGCGGCCGCCCATGACCTTGACCAGCAGGCCCTTGAGATAAGCGCGGCTCTCGGAGAGGCGATCATTTTCCGGCAGGCTGAAGGTCACGCCGAGCGCGCGGCCGCGGGGGATGATGGTGACCTTGTGCAACGGGTCGCTCTCGGGCTCGTACAGCGCGCACAGGGCATGTCCGCCCTCATGGTAGGCGGTGAGGCGCTTCTCCTCCTCGCTCATCACCAGCGACCGGCGCTCGGCGCCCATCATCACCTTGTCCTTGGCGTTCTCGAACTCGAGCATCGCCACCGTGCGCTTGCCGAGACGGGCCGCGAGCAAAGCCGCCTCGTTGACCAGGTTGGCGAGGTCCGCACCGGAGAAGCCGGGCGTGCCGCGGGCGATCACCTTCGGCTCGACGTCGCTGGCCAGCGGCACCTTGCGCATGTGCACGCGCAGGATCTTCTCGCGGCCGTTCACGTCGGGGTTCGGCACGACGACCTGACGATCGAAGCGGCCGGGACGCAGCAAGGCCGGGTCGAGCACGTCGGGACGGTTGGTGGCCGCGATCAGGATCACGCCCTCATTGCTCTCGAAGCCGTCCATCTCGACGAGCATCTGGTTGAGGGTCTGCTCGCGCTCGTCGTTGCCGCCGCCGAGACCGGCGCCGCGATGACGGCCGACCGCGTCGATCTCGTCGATGAAGATGATGCAGGGTGCCGACTTCTTGCCCTGCTCGAACATGTCACGCACGCGGGACGCGCCGACGCCGACGAACATCTCGACGAAGTCCGAACCAGAGATGGTGAAGAACGGCACGTTGGCTTCGCCGGCGATGGCGCGGGCGAGCAGCGTCTTGCCGGTGCCCGGAGGCCCGATCAGCAGCACGCCCTTGGGGATCTTGCCGCCGAGGCGCTGGAACTTCTGCGGGTCCTTGAGGAACTCGACAACTTCCTGCAGCTCGCCCTTGGCCTCGTCGATGCCGGCGACATCGTCGAACGTCATGCGGCCCTGCTTCTCGGTCAGCATGCGGGCGCGGGACTTGCCGAAGCCCATCGCGCGTCCGCCGCCGGACTGCATCTGGCGCATCACGAAGAACCAGGCGCCGATCAGGAGCAGCATCGGCAGCCACTGCAGCAGGTAGCGCAGCAGCGGGTTGACGTCGCTGTCCTCGGGCTTCGCCACGACCTCGACGCCCTTCTCGGTCAGGCGCGATACCAGGTTGGGGTCCTCCGGCAGGTAGGTCTCGAAGCTGGTGCCGTCGGTCAGCGTGCCGGTGACGTTGTGCTGCTGGATGACGACCGAGCGCACGCGACCACCGTTCACGTCACCGATGAAATCGGAATAGGCGAGTTGTTGCGAGGCATGCTGTCCGCTGCCCGGCTGAAAGACGTTGAACAGCAGCACGAGCATCACCGCGATGATGACCCACAGCGCCAAATTCCGCCCGAAATTGCTCATCTTGCCTTATGTTTCCACACTCGTCGGAGCTTCCCCGCCGGTCCAGTCGCCCCGCTGTTAGCCGCGTCGGAAGAGAAGACGCGGATCATTTGCGAGATGGAACGGCAAGGCCAAAATCAGAACCTGACACTACATAGGATGCCTAGGTTCGCAGCACACCCCTGATCATGCAGGCTAAGCATCTCGAAATAGTTACCACTGGACCGGCTGGCGGAGAAAGAGCGGCCGCTGCGTCGCCGGCAGGGTCGGCGCGAAGCCGAACCGCCCCGGCTCGCACACCCGGCGGCCATCCGCGTGACGCAGCGTCGGCATCACCGTCAGCACGGCGGAAGGCAGCCCCGTGCGGGTGCGCTCGTCGGCCGCATCGGCACCCAGAGCATCGACGACGAGACCCGCCGGTAGTTCGTCCGCCTGCATCCGCAGACGGAAGCGGCCATCCCACAACGCGTCCGGCACCGCCTCGACGGCGGCACCGACCTGGGCGGCCTCACGCAGCAGCAGCCACCCCGGACCCAGTTTTCCGGCCGGCATCAGCCGCGCCCCGGCCACGGTGGCCGGACGGGGGTTGCGGATCAGGCCGGCGACGGATGCGGGCATAGGCGGGTAGTGGGCACCCGTGACGGTGCGGATCAGGGCCGACAGCGCGCGCGCGGGCATCAGGGCGGGCGACAGCACCGCGAACCCCTCCGGTCGCAGCATGGCGGCGGCCGCCAGCTGGTGGGCCTGCTCGACGTCGCGCGCCATGCGGCGGCCGCCTTCCTGTCCGGCCTCGTGTAGCAGGCTGGCGGCGAGACCCGGCCGGCCGGCCGGATCGCCGAGCTCATTGCGCAGGCGGGTGCGTAGCGCGCGCACGTCCTGATTGGAGGGATCGTCCACCCAGTCGAGGCCGACCGCGCGCAGGGTCACGCGCAGGCGTTCGGGCGCCAGGGCGAGCAGCGGACGCAGCATGCGAAGGTCGTCGGTCTCCGCCAGCGTCGCCATGCCGGCCAGGCCGTCCGGACCACTGCCGGCGCGCCGTCGCATCAGCACCGTCTCGGCCTGGTCGCCGGCATGGTGGCCCAGCAGCAGGTCGAGGATACCTGCTTCCCGGCAGCATGAGGTCAGGGCCGCGTAGCGCGCCGTCCTCGCGCGCTCGGCCAGGGCGGCACCGTGCAGCAGGCCGCTCAGCGTGAGGATGCGGCCCTCGATGCCCTGCGAGGCCAGGCGCCGCAGGGTGAGCGCGGCCTCCTGCTGGGACGCGCCGCGCAGCCCGTGATCGACGATCAGCCCGAGCGCGCCGAGGCCGCGCGCCGCCGCCCAGCGCGCGGCCAGGACGCCGAGGCAGAGCGAATCCGAACCGCCGGAGACGGCAACCGCGATACGGCTGGTCCCGGCCCAGGGACCGAGCGGCTCCATCAGGGCCGCGAACTCGGCGTCGGCGACCGGGCCGACCGGGCTCAGGGCCGCTCCTGGGAGATCATGCTCTGGAGCAGCGTCAGTCTGACTGAAGTCGCTTCGCGATCCCAGGCAGCTGATAAAGCTGCTCTTTCCTCAGTCAAGCAGAGCATGGTCGAAGTGATCATGCTCTAGTACCTCTCGTCATTGACAGAGACCGCTTTCTTTGAATCGATGGCTGGTCGGTTGTGTGGAGGTCGATTCGGTGTTTTCGAGACAGGTTGCGG